>Ga0184637_10002167_pt1 | contig 12705 bp, 8 predicted proteins | sample PLM3_127_b2_FD_133143 | JGI IMG/M metagenome (GOLD analysis project Ga0184637, IMG submission 133143) | Groundwater sediment microbial communities from an aquifer in East River, Colorado, USA - PLM3_127_b2 | ecosystem: Environmental > Terrestrial > Soil > Riparian zone | place: USA: East River...
AGAGCGGGGTCAACTCGGGCGGGCGATGCGGTGCCCGAGCCGTTCCCGAGGTCCCGCGCGACGAGAAGCGCTTCCGCGGCGAGCCGCTGCCAAACCCGCCGTCGTTCAACGAGGCCGACATCTCCGACAAGCCCTCGTTCGTTCGCGACCGCCCGCTGCTCAACCACACCCGGATCAAGAAGATCAGCAAGCGCTACGACTGCGCGGTCGCGGCGCTGGGCTCGGTGGACCGGGGGATCAAGCAGATCGTGCAGGCGCTGAAGCAGGCGGGCGAGCTCGACGACACGGTTGTGGTCTTCACGACGGACAACGGCTACTACTTCGGCGAGCACCGGATCGCGCGGGACAAGACGCATCCCTACGAGGAGGGCATCCGGGTGCCGCTGCTGATGCGGGTGCCCGAGCACTTCCTCGGGGGTCACCCAGTCGTCCCGCAGGTCCACCAGCAGGTCGCGAACATCGATCTTGCCCCGACCCTCCTGGAGCTCGCGGCCGGGCAGTCCTGCGTGGACGACGGCCCCGACGAGAACAACGAGGAGGACTGCCGCGTGATGGACGGCCGCTCGCTGATGCCGCTGCTGCGCGGGGACGGCGCCTGGCCCGAGGACCGGGCGATGGTGGTGGAGTACGAGGGGGCGAGCAGCAAGGGCACCTCGAGCTGCAAGTACTCGGGGATCCGGACGCAGGGACGCCTCTACGTCGAGCACGTGGAGATACCCGACCCGCTGACCGGCATCTGCCACGAAACCGACGAGATCGAGTACTACGACCTCGGTGTGGACCCGTTCCAGCTCCAGAACCTGTACCCGGCATCTGATCCGGTGATGGAACAGCTCGCCGACCGCCTCGAGCTGCTCAAGGACTGCTCCGGGATAGTGGGGCGGGACCCCGTGCCGGAGGGCTCCTCCAACTGCGAGTGAGCCTCGCGGGCGCGCGACCGCCACGTCGCCGCGCGGTCACCCTGGTGCTCGGCGGCCTCGCGATCGCCGTCTCGCTCGGCGCCGTGCTGTCGAGCGCCGCAGGGCGACCCGGCGCTGCGGCAGCGGGCAAGCGGCCGAACATCGTCGTGGTGGTCACCGACGATCAGACGCTGGCGTCGCTCAACGAGGCGACGATGCCCAACACCGCCGGGCTGATAGGCGCCGCGGGCACCGAGTTCACCGATGCCGTCGTGACGACCCCGCTGTGCTGTCCCTCGCGCGCCACGCTGTTGACGGGCCAGTACGCCCACAACCACGGGACGCTCGCGAACACGCCCGGCTACGCGGCCCTGCGCGACAAGGCCAACACGCTCCCGGTGTGGTTGCGACGGGCGGGGTACGTGACCGCGCACGTCGGCAAGTACCTGAATCGCTACAAGGCGTCGGTCGAGGAGCCCACCGACGTCGCTCCGGGATGGGACGAATGGCACACCGTTCTCGATCCGGCGCGGAAGTACGTGCGCTACTACGGCTACCGGCTGGCGGTGAACGGAGAGGTCGACCGGGTCGGAGAGCGGCCGCGCGACTACGTCACCCGGGTGATCAACCGCCGGGCGCTGAGGATGGTGCGCCGCTACGTCCCGGAGCGTAAGCCGCTCTACCTCCAGGTTGACCACCGCGCCCCGCACACCGAGGAGGGGACGAACAGCGGCGGACCGTGCGGAGGCGTGATCCCTCCGGATCCGCGCGACGCGCTCGCATTCCAGGACGAGCCGCTACCGCGCCCGCCCTCCTTCGACGAGGAGGACGTCTCCGACAAGCCCTCTTTCATCCGTGACCTGCCCCGCCTCAGCGAGAGCGCGGCGGCGGAGATCGAGCAGCGCTACCGCTGCGCGCTCGCGGCGCTGCGATCGGTCGACAGGGGGGTGGGGAAGATCGTCGCGGCGCTTGGGGACGCGAAGGAGCTCGACGACACGGTGCTCGTGTTCACCTCCGACAACGGCTTCTACTTCGGGGAGCACCGGATCCCCGAGCAGAAGACCCGCCCCTACGAGGAGGCGCTGCGGGTGCCGCTGCTGATCCGGGTGCCGGAGCGCCTCCGGGGCGGGGCGCCGGCGGTCCCGGAGGTCTCGGAGCCGGTGGCGAACGTCGATCTGGCGCCCACGATCCTCGAGCTCGCCGGCGCGACCCCTTGCCGGCGCAGGAAGGACTGCAGGGTGATGGACGGCCGCTCGCTGACGGGCCTGATCCGTGGCGAGGACGCGTGGCCCGAGGAGCGCGCGATCGTGCTCGAGTTCGACGCCGGCGAGCGCGCGAGGCGGACGAAGGTGTGCCGGTACGCGGGCGTGCGCGCGGCGGGGCGGGTGTATCTGAGGCACAGCGCCGCTGCCGACCCGGTGACCGGCGAGTGCCAGCCGATCGACGAGGGCGAGCACTACGACCTCGCGACGGACCCCTTCCAGCTCGACAACCTGTACCCGGCCGATCCCCTCTCCCCCGAGGGCGCGGTCGAGGAAGAGCTCCAGGCTCGACTCGAGGTGCTGCGCGACTGCGCCGGGATCGCCGGCAGGGACGCGCCACCGCCGTCGGGCCACTCGTACTGCGATTGATCACTTCCCGTTCTCGCGGTCGCGCCGGCGAAGCGCCAGGGCGACGAACGGGAAGATCAACGTCGAGAGGATGGCAGCGCCGACGAGCGCGGCCGCAGTCGAGTTGCGCATGTGACCCCCTTGCGTCGCGATCGTGGTGATCGCGACGACGAGCGGCAGCTCGGTGGCCGAGAAGAACGCCAGCGCGACGCGCTCGCGCGCCGCGAGCGCGCCGCGGTAGAGCAGCAGCGCGGGAGTGCCGCGCACGAGCAGGAACAGGGCCAGGAACATCGGGACCTTGAGCAGCGCGCCGGCGCTGGACAGCAGCGAGTCCAGATCGAAGTCCATCCCGCTGGTGACGAAGAAGAAGGGGGATGAGGAAGCCGAACCCGACGGCGGTCAGCTTCGACTCCAGCACCTCGACCTCGCGGCCCCGCAGAGCGAGCCGCGTCACGATACCCGCGACGAAGCCGCCGAGCAGGATGTCGAGCCCGAGGGTGCTCGCAAGCGCGACGAGCCCCAGCATCAGAACCATGAGCACGCGGATCGCGGCCTGGCTGCTCGCCTCGAGCGTGCCCTCGAGCAGCTTCCACCCCCTCTCCGCGGAGCGAACCGAGACCACGGCCACGATCGTCGCCAACGCGATGAAGCCGAGCAGGACGATTGCTTCGTGAAGCGGCTGCGTGGTCGAAAGCACGAGGGTCACAAGCAGGATCGGACCGAACTCGCCCGCCGCGCCCGCCCCGAGCAGGTAGGTCCCGAACTTCGTTCGCAGCTCCCCGGCGTCGCGCAGGATCGGGATCAACGTGCCGATCGCGGTCGTCGCCATCGCCGAGCCCGTGTACAGGAGCGACAGCACGATGCCCGCTGCGGCCAGCGCTCCGCCGATGCCGTACGCGATCGCGAGCGACAGAACCCACCCCACCCCCGCGAGCACAAGCGGTCGCCCGCGGACCCGCTCGAAGTCGAGCTCGTAGCCGGCGAAGAAGAACAGCATCCCCAGCCCGAGGTTCCCGAAGAACTCCGTGAACTCGTCGCTCTGCGCCAGGTCGAAGACCTGCGGGCCGATCGCGATCCCCAGCAGCAGCTCGATGACGACAACCGGCGGCGCGACGCGGCGAGGGAGGAGCGCGACGGTGAGCGCCGCGATCGCGGCGGCCACCGTGATGACCAGGAACGACGTCGAGTCGACGTTGATCATCGATGAGCATTCTCTCGGTTAAGGTCTGGCCGCCGACCGGCGACCTCTTCGGAGTCACGCCCACCCATGAACAACTCGGAGATCATCCCGCTCGCCGTCACGATGCTGGTCGGCCCGGGGATCATGGCGGCGATCATCCTCGTCACCACCGAGAAGCCGCTGCCGGTGTCGCTCGCCTACGTTCTGGGCTTCACGATCTCGACCGCGCTCGGTGTCAGCGTCGCAACAGGGCTCGCCGCCCTGCTCGGCAACAGCGTCTCCCTGGGAGACCCCTCCGACTCGGGCTCCGCGGGCACGATCATCCAGATAGGGCTCGTGGCCCTGCTGATAGCGGCGTCGGTGAAGCAGTACCTCGGTCGTGAGACCGCCGAGCCGCCGAAGTGGCTCGGCACGCTGATGGAGGCGGACCCGAGGAAGGCCCTGAGAATGGGGCTGCTGATCGTCGTGATCATGCCCTCGGACATCTTGATCATGCTGACCGTGGGTGCGAACCTCGAGCAGAGCGGCTCATCCCTGGTTGACGCGATCCCGTTCGTCGCGGCAACGGCGCTGGTCGCGGCGCTCCCGCTGCTGGCGTACCTGCTGTTTCGCCGCCGCGCGCAGCGCGCCATGCCCCAGCTGCGCGACTGGATGAGCACGCACAGCTGGCTGGTCAACATCATCGTCTTCTGCATCTTCATCGTGCTGATACTCGCGTAGCGATGGCGGCGGAGCTTCGGGGCCACTGATCGCGGCGGCTATTCTGGCCTCACATGGAGTGCCCCTCGTGCGGCAACCGCAACCGGCAGGGCGCCCGGTTCTGTGACGGCTGCGGCGGCGTGCTCGAGGGTGCGGAGCCAGAGGCGCCGGGGGCGGCGACCGAGGACGCTCCCGAGGCGCCGCCCGCGGACGCTCCCGACTCGATCGCGGACGGCCGCTACCGCGTGGAGCGGTTCCTCGGGCAGGGGGGGCGCAAGCGCGTCTACCTGGCCCGTGACACCGATGCCGATCGCGACGTCGCCGTGGCGATGTTCGAGACCGAGGGCGTCGAGGAGACCGTGCTCGCCCGGGCGCGTCGCGAGGCGCAGGCGATGCGCCGGCTCGGCGAGCACCCGCACGTGGTCACCGTCTACGACGCGGGGGAAGAGGCGGGCAGGCCGTACATCGTCAGCCGCTACATGCCGGGCGGGGACGTCGAGACGATGCTGGACGGCGCCGAGGGCCGGCGGCTCGAGGTCGAGCGCGCGCTCGAGATCGCCGCCGACGTGTGCCGCGCGCTCGAGCACGCCCACTCCCGCGGGATCGTCCACCGCGACCTGAAGCCCGCAAACGTGTGGCTCGCCGAGGACGGGTCCGCCACGCTCGGGGACTTCGGGCTCGCCGCGACGGATCGGCGCTCGCGCGCCGCGGTCGAGGGGATGCTCGTCGGCACGGTTGCCTACCTCCCTCCGGAGCAGGCGCTCGGCCGTGCATCCGACCCGCGCTCGGACCTGTACTCGCTCGGCGCGCTCCTGTACGAGATGCTGACCGGCCAGCCGCCGTTCCCCGGCGACGACGCGGTCGCGATCATCAGCCAGCACCTGAACGCGGCGCCGGTCCCGCCGTCGCGTCATGCGCCCGGCGTGTCCGGCGGGCTCGACGACCTGATCCTCCAGCTGCTCGCGAAGGCGCCAGAGGAGCGGCCCGAGAGCGCCGCCGCGGCGCGGCACGAGCTGGAGGAGCTGGCAAGCGCCCCGGCGGAGGCCGAGGGGAGCGAGGAGGAGGGCGAGGAGAATCCCCTCGACCGCCTCGCCGGCGGCATCTTCGTGGGGCGTGAGCGCGAGCTCGAGGACCTCAGGGACGGGCTCGAGGATTCACTCGGCGGGCGCGGCAGGCTGTTGCTTCTGGTCGGGGAGCCGGGCATCGGCAAGACGCGGACCGCCGAGGAGCTGGCCACGTACGCGCACGTGCGCGGCGCCAAGGTCCACTGGGGGCGGTGCCACGAGGGGGAGGGAGCCCCCGCGTACTGGCCGTGGGCACAGGCGATCCGCTCCTTCGTCCGCGAGGCCGATCCCGTCGCGCTCGCGTGGGAGCTCGGCCAGGGTGCGGGCGACATCGCCCAGCTCGCGCCCGAGGTCCGCGAGCGCCTCGGCGAGGTCCCCGAGCCCCCGGCGCTCGACCCCGAGGAGGCGCGCTTCCGCCTCTTCGACTCGGTCGCCACGTTCCTCACCAACGCGTCGCGCTCCAGGCCACTGGTGCTGATCCTCGACGACCTGCACTGGGCCGACGAGCCCTCGCTGCTACTGCTCAAGTTCGTCGCCCGCCAGGCGAGCGACTCGGGCCTGCTGCTCGTCGGCACCTACCGCGACGTGGAGCTGGGGCGCCACCACCCGCTCGCGCGCACGCTCGCCGAGCTGGCCGAGATACAGGGCAGCCGGCGCGTGCCGCTGCGGGGCCTCGATACCGAGGCCGTCGAGCGCTTCATCGAGATGACCGCCGGGGTCGAGCCGCCGGGGCTTGCCGCGGCGGTGCACCAGCAGACCGAGGGGAACCCGTTCTTCGTCTCGGAGGTCGTTCGCCTCATGGTCAGCGAGGGAAGCCTCGAGGGGGCGGGGGCGGGTGGCTGGGACGTCGCGATCCCTCAGGGTGTGCGCGAGGTGGTCGGCCGGAGGCTCGATCGCCTCTCCGAGGAGGCGAACGAGGTGCTGACGATGGCTGCGGCGGTGGGCCGCGAGTTCGAGCTCGACGTGCTGGAGCGGCTCGACGGCGTGCCGCGCGAGGAGCTGATGGCGGCGATCGAGCATGCGATCGAGGGACAGGTGGTCTCCGAGGCGGGGCGGGCGGGCAGCCGATATGCGTTCTCGCACGCGCTCTTCCGCGAGACTCTGTACGCGGAGCTGACCGGCCCGCGCCGGGTGGAGGTCCACCGGCGGATCGGCGAGGCGCTGGAGCAGCTTCACGGCACCGATCCGGATCCCCCCGTCGCCGAGCTCGCCCACCACTTCATCGAGGCGGCTCCTGGGGGCGAGGCCGCCAAGGCGATCGACTACGCGGAGCGCGCGGCGCGCCGCGCGGTCGCGCAGCTCGCCCACGAGGACGCCGCCTCGCACTACGAGCGGGCGCTCGAGGCACTTGACCTCTCCGGCCAGCCCGACGCGGAGCGCCGCCTGGCGCTGCTGCTCGAGCTGGGGGTGGCCCAGAGGCGCGCGGGGCGCTTCGTCGCCTCGAGGGAGACGCTGGAGGGCGCCGCCGCGATCGCCCGCGAGCTGGCCGACACCGAGTCGCTGGCTCGCGCGGCGCTCGGGGTCAGCGCTCTCTCGGAGGCCGGGAGGCTCGACGAGGCGATCGTCGCCCTGCTCGAGGAATCACTCGCCGCGGTGGGAGAGAAGGACAGCGCCGTTCGCGTCCAGCTGCTGGGCGGGCTCTCCCAGGAGTTCTACTGGCGGGATCCCCAGGGGAAGGCCGCTCCGTTGAACCGCGAGGCGGTGGAGATCGCGAGGCGCCTCGGCGATCCCGGGACGCTCGCGTCGGCGCTCGCCCGCCAGACCTTCCTGCTCGCCGCCACCCCGGAGGACGCCGAGCAGCGGCTCGCCAATGCCGAGGAGATGCTGGAGCTGGCGGAGCGTGCCGGCGACCGCGAGCTGGCGGTGCGCGCACACGCGTATCGCCTCGTCGCGCACCTCGACCTGGGTGAGGTCGACCGGGCGGACTTCGAGCTCGACGCCTACTCGCGGCTCGCCGAGGAGCTGCGCCAGCCGCAGCACCTGTGGCACGTGCCGCTGCTGCGCGGGATGCGCGCGACGATGGACGGCCGCTTCGACGAGGCGGAGCGACTCGCGGAGGAGGCTCGGCGGGGCGGCGAGCGCGCCCAGGAGCCGCTGTCGGCGCAGTTCCACTCGCTGCAGCTCTCGGTCCTGCGCCGCCACCAGGGGCGGGTGGAGGAGGTCATTCCGGCGGTCCGGGAGGTGTCCGAGCGCTACCCGGCGATCCGCGCCTGGCGGCTCGCGCTGGTCAGCCTGCTCGCGGAGGCGGGGCGGTTCGAGGAGGCGCGCGCCGAGTTCGAGCGCGTCGCCGCGCACAACTTCGAGGACATACCGCTCGACGCCCAATGGATGCCGGCGATGGCGCGGATCGCGGATGCCTGCGCGCGCCTCGGCGATGCGGAGCGCGCCGAGATCCTGTACGAGAAGCTGCTCCCGTTCGCCGGCCGCGCGATCGTCGCGGGGCGCGCGGCGGCCCTGGACGGGCCCGTCTCGATGCACCTGGGCCGGCTCGCGCTGGCCATGTCGCGCCCAGAGGACGCCATCCGTCATCTCGAGGACTCGCTCGAGCTGGCGGCCCGGATGGGCGAGCGCCCGTTCGCCGCCGAGTCAACGCAATCGCTGGCCGCGGCGCTGCTCCAGCGGGGCGCCTCGGGGGATCGCGAGCGTGCCCTCGACCTCTTGGGGCACTGCCTCGAGGCGGCGCAGGAGATGGGGATGAGGCTTCTCGTCGAGCGGGCGCTGGCCCTTCGCCTCGAGGCCCAGGGGCTGGCGGCAGTGGACGTCACGACCTCGATCGACACCGTGATCTCCGCGGTCGAGAGCGAGCGTCCGGACATCCGCTCGTTCGCGTCGGCGGACGGAACCGTGACGATCCTGTTCAGCGACATCGAGAACTCGACCCTGATGACCGAGCGGCTGGGCGACGAGCGCTGGCTCGAGGTGCTGCGCGCCCACAACGCTGTCTTCCGCGAGCACCTGAGCGCGCACGGCGGCTACGAGGTGAAGAACCAGGGCGACGGGTTCATGCTCGCCTTCCCGGACCCGCGTCGCGCCCTCGACTGCGCGGCCGCGATCCAGCGCTCCCTCGCCGAGCAGGAGCTCGCCGAGAACGAGCGGGTCCGGGTGCGGATGGGCCTGCACGCCGGGGAGGCGATCCGCGAGGAGGGCGACTTCTTCGGCCGCAGCGTGATCCTCGCGGCCCGGATCGCGGCCCAGGCCGGGGGCGGCGAGATCCTCGTCTCCTCGACCCTGAAGGAGAGGTGCACGGACGGCGAACTGTCCTTCGACGACGGACGGGAGCTGGAGCTGAAGGGGCTCGCGGGCACGCACGAGGTCTTCCTCACCCGCTGGGAGCAGGGCGCGCCCACGGCCGGCGAGCCGGCTTAGGCTGCGTCGGCGGCGCGCTCGAGCCTCACGCGCACCTCGCGGGGCTCGCCGCTGACGGCCTCGGCGTGCCCGGGCCACACGGTCCGCGGCTCGAGCGCCGCCAGCTTGCGGACGCTCGCCTTCGCCTCCGCATGGTCGAGGTTCCACACGGGGTGCGGTACCGAGGGGCTGTCGGCGGGCCTGAGGCGGATCGAGTCGACCATGTAGATCACGTCGCTGACCAGCGCGAGGCCGTCGCGCTCGCGCCACAGTCCGATCAGCCCCGGCGCGTGGCCGGGGAAGTGGATCACCCTGAACCCGGCGATCTCGTCCCCCTCCTGGACGGTGTCGGCGATCTTTACCGGGCCGCCGTCCCAGCGGTTCAACAGCCATGGATAGATGCGGCGGCTGTACCACACCGGGATCTGGTCGAGGTCGAAGTAGTGCATGCCGCCGTCACCCTCGGCGTCGGCCACCTCCTCGGGGTGGCAGAGGACGGGAGCCCCGAGCCCGGGCGCGGTGCCGCGGTGGTCGGTGTGGCTGTGGCCGAGCACGATCCGCTTCAGGCCGCCGAGCTCGGCCGCGGCTGCGGCGGCGCCCTTCGTCATCGCCTCGGTCCCGGCGTCGAACTGGATCACCCCACCGTCGTCCTCGATGAAGTAGACGTTCATCGAGCGCCGCAGGTCGCCGGCGTGACGCCACACGCCGTCGGCGATCCGCTCCGTGGTCGGGGCGAGGGGGTTCAGCGGCACCGCGCCTAGTGTATGCGGGGTGTCCCGCGACGCCCCCCTGTACCGGCTCGAGGACGAGCGCTTCGCGCCCGGGCGCGCTTGAGCGAGGCGCGCGAGCGGCTCGGGGAGCTGGCCCGGGAGCTGCCCGGGCTCGATCTGCGCGACGACGACGAGACGCGGGAGCGCTACGCGCGCGACTGCAGCCCCTTCCGGCGCCGGCCGCTCGCCGTTCTTGCGGCGAGCGACGCCGACGAGGTGGCGGCGGCCGTGGGCGCCGCGCGCGCCGCGGGGATCCCTGTGACCGCGCGCGCCGGCGGGTCGAGCGTCGCGGGCCAGTGCCTCGGGACTGGGCTCGTGCTCGACGTCTGCGGTCTGCGGGGGACCGAGTGGGCGGATGACGGGTCGGTGTGGTGCGCGGCGGGCGAGGCCCTCGACGGGCTGAACGGCGTGCTGGCCGAGCGCGGGCGGACGATCGGGCCCGACGCGATCTCGGGCCGCTGGGCGCGGGTGGGGGGCCTCGTCGCGACCAACGCCTGCGGCGCGCGGTCGCTGCTTTACGGGCGCTTCGGCGATGCGCTGCTGGAGGCCGAGGTCGTGCTCGCGGACGGAAGCCGGGCGAGCCTCGGCGCCGGCACGGTTCCCGATTCCCTCGGCACGGGTCTGGAGCGCGCGCTGGACGGACTTCCCGAGGCGCTTCGCGAGTGGCCGCGACAGCCGCGGACGCCGGGCGGCTACCGGCTCCCGGAGCTTGCCGAGCGCCGCGACGCGCTCTCGCTGGTCCCCGGCTCGGAGGGGACGCTGTGCGTGCTGACCCGGGCCCGACTCGCCACTGCGCAGCTTGCCGAGCGGCGCTCGCTCACCCTCGCCGGCTACAGCTCCCTGCGCGCGGCGCTCGACGCGGCGCCGGAGCTGGCCGCCGGCGGCGCGAGCGCCGTCGAGGTGATCGACGCGCGCCTGCTCGAGGCGGCGCGCGGCGAGGGTCTGGACGCACTCGCGCCGGGAACCGGTGCGGCGCTGCTCGTCGAGCGCCTGGATGAGGCTGCGGCGCTCCCGGCCGGCGACGCGGCGGGGGCGCAGGAGCTCGTCACGCTCGGCGAGGCCGAGGCCAAGCTCGCGTGGGAGCTGCGTGGACGGTCGGTCGAGCTCGCGCTGCGCGGAAGCGCACCGGGTCTGATCGCGCCCGCCTGCTTCGAGGACCCAGCGGTTCCGCCACAGCGCGCGGGGCCGTTCTGCGACGCGCTGCTCGAGCTGCTGGCGCAGTTCGGGCTCGACGCCGTCGTGTACGGTCACGCGGCCGCCGGCTGCCTCCACGTCAGACCGCTTTGCGACCCATCGGACCCGCGGCTCGCGGACCGCCTGCTCGACGCGACCGAGGCCGTCTGCGACCTGGCCGGGGAGTGGGGAGGGACGCTGACCGGGGAGCACGGCTGGGGGCTGTCGCGCTCGCACCTCGCTCCGCGCGCGCTCGGCCCCGACCTGTACGCGCGCTGCGAGGCGGTCAAGCGCGCCTTCGACCCCGATGGCGTGCTGAACCCGGGGATGATCGTCGGGGCCCACAACCCCAGGGCATTAGTCGACCCGGCCTAAGCTGCGTTCCATGCCACGGATCTGGATCGGCACGATGGTGATCCTGGTCGCCTGCCTGCTCGCCTCGATCGTGATCGCGACGATCAAGCTCACCTGAGCCGGGGCGCGGCGGGATAGTATGGCCGCGGTTCCAAACCAAGGAGGACTGAATGTTCGGCCGCATCGTGGTTGGCACCGACGGCTCGGAGACGGCGAGCGAAGCCGTCAAGCGGGCGATCGAGCTGGCGAAGATGTCCGGCGCCAAGCTCGAGATCGTCAGCGCCTTCGAGCCGATCTCCCAGGAGCAGCTGCGCGGCGAGTCGGCCGAGCTGCCGGGCGACGTTCGGCACGCCGTGAACCCCCGCGAGGACGTCAGCCTGAAGCTCGACGGCGCGGCGGGCGATGCGAAGAAGGAGGGGCTGGAGGTGCAGACGCACCCGCGCGAGGGGGATCCCGCCGACGCGATCCTCGACGTCGCGGAGGAGACCGAGGCCGACCTGATCGTGGTCGGCAACAAGGGGATGACCGGCGCGAAGCGCTTTCTGCTCGGGAGCGTCCCGAACAAGATCTCGCATCACGCCCCCTGCGGCGTGTGGATCGTCCGTACGACTTAGCCCGGTACGACTACTAGGGCGCTGGCTCCGTCGCGGCCGCGGCGTCGATCAGACCGGCGCCGTACAGCGTCTGGTCGCGAAGATCCCCGTCCGTGCGTGCCGTGGACTTCAGCCGGGCCTCGACCTCGTTCGGGGTCGGCGGGCGGCCAAGGCTCTGCCGGAGCGCCGCCCACGCAAGCGCCGCGACCCCGGCTGCGTGCGCGGACGCCATCGAGGTTCCCTCGTAGTGGGGGTAGGCGAAGCTTCGGAACTTCCCCGACCCGGTGTTGACGAGCGTGAGCTGCACGATCCCGGGCCCGCCGGCGGCGGGCTTGCAGTGCGATCCGGCCTGGTACGCGTCGAATCCGCCCCCGGGAGCGACCAGGTCGAGCCCCTTTCCGTGGTGGGAGTAATCGGCGAGGCAGCCGCGGGCGGTGGTCGCTCCGGTGGCGATCACGTTGGGTGCCGCGCCTGGAAAGTCGACCGAGGGGGCTCCCGTGACGGCCGCGTTGCCGGCGGCCGATATGACCACGGCGCCCCTGGCGTGGGCCTTGTCGATCGCGCTGCACACACCAGGGACCTGCTCACAGGCGTCCACCTCGCGGGGGAACTCGAGGCTCAGGTTGATCACGTCGGCTCCGTGTTTGTACGCCCAGCGGATGCCACTGGCGACGTCGGCCGAGCGGCCGACCCCGTGCTCGTCCAGCACCCTGACGGGGATCAGCGTCGCCCGGTACGCGAGGCCCGTGACGAATCTCTTGTTGTCGGTGCGCTCGCCGATCGTCGAGGCCACGTGCGTACCGTGTCCGTTCTCATCCAGAGGCAGATGGTCGTCCTCGACGAAGTCGCGTCCCGGGGCGAACTGGCCGCTCTTCAGGTCCGGGCTGCGGCGGAACTCGCGCCCATGGTTGCGATGCGCCACGCCGGTGTCGACCACCGCCACCCTGACGCCCTTGCCGCCGGGGCGGCCGGCCCGGATCAGGTTCTCCCAGGCTCCGGTGGCGTCGATGCCCCCGAA
>Ga0184637_10002168_pt1 | contig 12704 bp, 11 predicted proteins | sample PLM3_127_b2_FD_133143 | JGI IMG/M metagenome (GOLD analysis project Ga0184637, IMG submission 133143) | Groundwater sediment microbial communities from an aquifer in East River, Colorado, USA - PLM3_127_b2 | ecosystem: Environmental > Terrestrial > Soil > Riparian zone | place: USA: East River...
CTCCCAGTCCGCCTGCCGGCCGCGCCACCACTCTCCATCGAGGTTGTTGCGCATGTAGTCCCACAGCCAGGGCGTGGAAAACGCATCGGTCGCCGAAGCCTGCGGCTTGCCGAGCAGGTGGTGCGCCATGTGATTGTTCCACCAGTTCGTCGCGAAGCCGAACGAGAAGATTCCGCCGTGATAGCCGAAGTCGCGGTACATGTCGGCTGCGCCTTCCCAGGGAATCATCGCCTTGAGCGATGGCGGCTTCAAGCCGGCGACCAGCCACTGCGTCATCGCGAAGTACGAGATGCCGCTCGTCCCGACGCGGCCCTTGCTCCAGGGCTGCTTCGCCGCCCATTCGATGGCGTCGAAAAAATCGCGCGCCTCGGAAGAGGACCAAGGGTCGGTCCTGCCGGGAGATTTTCCCGAGCCGCGGCCGTCGACGCGCAGCACGGCGTAGCCGCGCGGCACCCACCACAACGGGTTCACCGTCTCCCAATTCATGTGGGGATTCGGTGCCTCCTCGAGATCGGGGGGCGGAATCCACAGCTTGTCCTTCTGGTAGGGGCCGAGGTTGATGATGACCGGGAAGCGCTCGGATGACTTCGGACGGAACACGTCGGCCTTGAGCCGCGCCCCGTCGCGCATCGGGATCTCGAGGTCTTTTTCGACGAAGAGGTCGAACTGCGGCTGCGAGACGCCGCCGCCTGCTTTCGATTGTTTGTTCAAGCTAAACCGGGGACAGACCTCGTTTTCCCGCGCCTACTCGATCTTGATTTTCGCTTCGCGCAGGAAATCACCCCACGTGCGTGTTTCCTTCTCCACCAGCTGCTGGAATTGCGCAGGAGATGGTGAGAGCGCAACGTCAAGCATCTGCTTGGACAGGCGCTCCTTCATCTCCGAGTTCGTCAGGACCGCCGCAACAGACTGATAAAGCTTGTCGATGATCGGCTTCGGGGTGGCGGCGGGCGCGAACATTCCCTGCCACGCGTTGGTTCCGATGCCCGCGAATCCCTGCTCGGCCATTGTCGCTACGTTCGGAAGCTCGGCGAGCCTGCTCGGTGCTGTCGTAGCGATTGCTTTCATTCTTCCCGAGCGAACATGTGGCATGGCCGAAGACAGATTAAGAAACGCCACGGGTGCCTCTCCGGAGATGATCGCCGGAATCATCTGGCCCGCTCCCCCTTTGTACGGGACATGAGTAAGCGTGATTCCGGCGGCCTTTTGCAGTTTTTCCATATTGAGGTGAGGGTAGGCTCCGAGCCCGGCAGAGGCATAGTTGATCTTGCCGGGGTCTTTTTTCGCAAGCGCGATCAGATCGGCGACGGAATTAGCGGGGAAATTGGCCGTTGTCGCAATGATGTGCGGAATTTCGACGAGCTTCGCGATGCCGACGAGATCGCGCGACGGCTTGATCTGCAGCTGGTGCGCAAACGTATTCTCGTTGATCGCGTTGGTCGAGACGTTTCCAACGAGGAGGGTGTAGCCGTCCGCGGACGCCTTCGCCACGGCTTCGAGAGCGAGGTTGCCGGATGCTCCCGGTCTGTTCTCCACCACCACGCTTTGGCCGAACGATTCGGTCAGCCGGGCGGCGACGATCCGGGCGATGATGTCGGTTGCCCCGCCCGGCTGGTAAGGCACGATGATCTTTACCGGACGAGCGGGAAACGAATCGGCTGATTGCGCGGCGGCGAGGAGCGGCAAAGCCGCGATGATCCCGCATACGAGGACTCCGACAAGCCCGGGCAGCGCGCGGAATGCTTTTCGGCGATAGCTTGCGACCATGGGTTCTCCTCCAGTTTGGTGTTTCTCGGCTGCGGTTCCGTGCTGCGAAGGCGGCGCAGCGAAGCGGGTTTTCGTCGCCATCATAGCGCGATCCGAACGCCTCGAAAATGCCGCGGAGGCGATAGAATGCGGGACGCGATACCGGAGGGAGACCGATGAAACCGCGAGGCCAACGCCTGGCCTGTTCGTTGAAGACTCTGGATGGCTGTATCGGTTCCTACGACGTTCATCCCGGAGAAGCTCCCAAATCCATCGCGAAGGTCGGGGCCTTGACATGGGACCGCCCCCCTCAAAAGGAAGTGCTGGAGGCGGCTTTTTCTCTGATCGGCGAAATGGGCATGACCGGGCGCATCATCAAAGTAAACCAGAACCAATGGCGCGCGCTCACCAAGGTCAAGCTCCACGAGCCGTTCTACGTGTCCATCCTCTGGGGAGGGAACCCATTCAAGGTCCTTGAGGACGCGATCGTGCTTGAGAAGCGCGTTCCTTGAGCGGCTTGAGCCGCTCAAGGAACTGCTGTAACCCGCCGCAATCGAACACGGCGGGCCTCCCCGTATTGCAGTCTAGTGAACCTGGTCAGGTCCGGAAGGAAGCAGCCACAGCTATTCACTGCATGAGCCGGGGTAAGGCTCGCCACCCCACGTAACCCAGTTCCTCGGCGAAAGCGCGAGGAACTCACGAAGTTTCCCTCTCCCGCACGCGGGAGAGGGACTATGGGTGAGGGGGAGTGGTAAAATTTTCCCATGTCGTACCAGGTCCTCGCCCGTAAGTGGCGCCCCCGCACGTTCGAGTCGCTGGTCGGGCAGGAACATGTGGTCAAGGCGCTTCGCCACGCGTTGGATGAGAAGCGCCTGCATCACGCCTACCTGTTCTCCGGGACGCGTGGAGTAGGCAAGACCACGCTCGCCCGTATCCTCGCAAAATCCCTGAACTGCGAAACCGGGGTCAGCTCGCGTCCGTGCGGGAAGTGCTCGGCCTGCGCGGAAATCGACGCCGGCCGCTTCATCGACCTGATCGAAGTCGATGCGGCAACCAACACCAAAGTGGACGAGATGCGCCAGCTCCTGGAGAACTCGGTGTACGCGCCGACCCGCGGGCGGTTCAAGGTGTACGTGATCGACGAAGTCCACATGCTCTCCACCTCGGCGTTCAACGCGATGCTGAAGACGCTGGAGGAGCCGCCCGAGCACATCAAGTTCATCCTCGCGACGACCGATCCCCAGAAGATCCCGGTGACGGTGCTCTCGCGTTGCTTGCAATTCAATCTCAAACAGATGCCATCGCCCGCGATTGCAGCCCATCTTGGCAAGATCCTCGCGGAGGAGAAGACTTCCGCCGAACCAGGGGCGCTTGGGCTGCTCGCCGATTGCGCGCGCGGAAGCATGCGCGACGCCTTGTCGCTGCTCGATCAGGCGATCGCCTACGGCGGGGGAAGCGTGACTGAGCAGGCCGTGCGCTCGATGCTGGGGGCGATCGACGACAGTTTTCTTTACTCGATCCTCGAAGGACTCGCGCGAGGCGATGCAGCCGCTGTGCTCGCGATCGCGGAAGACATGCGATCGCGTAGCCTGGCGTTTGACGCTGCCCTCCAGGACCTCGGCGCGCTTTTGCACCGGGTCACCCTCATGCAAACGGCGCCGGATGCCGTTGACGCGGCGGGAAGTCTGCGCGAACGGCTCGCAGCCCTCTCCCGGACGCTGGGTCCCGAGGAGATCCAGCTCTTCTATCAAATCGCGATTCACGGCCGGCAGGATCTTCCGTTTGCCCCGGACGAGTTCGCCGGTTTCACCATGACGCTGCTGCGCATGCTCGCTTTCACCCCGGCAGGGGACAAGCGCCCGGAGGCGGCAAAGCAGGGGGGCGATCGCAGCCCGGGAGTGCGAGGAGCGTTTGACGGCGATTGGCCCAAGCTCGCCAATTCCTTGGATCTGGGCGGCGTCGCGAAACAGCTCGCCCAGGCGAGCGAGCTGAAGCGCTTCGACGGCGAAACCATCGAGCTTTGCGTGCCGCCTGCAGCAAAGCAAATGGCGGAAAAAAGTTTTCAGGACAAACTTCGCGGGGCCTTGCAGAACCATTTCGGCAAAGCCTTGCGGCTCACCGTGACAATAAGCGAAACGACGGGCAACACGGCACGCGATCGGGCGGCAGCCGCAATCGGCCAGGATGCGTTTGTGCGCGACCTGGTCGAGAACTTCGACGCCACCATCGTCGAATCCTCGATCAAACCCGTCCAGTAACGGAGACATCGGATGAGAGCACAACTCGCGGGACTGATGAAACAGGCCCAGCAAGTGCAGGAAAATATGCGCAAGCTCCAGGAGCAGTTCGGCTCGATGGAGGTGGAGGGCCAGTCGGGCGGGGGCATGGTCAAGGTGAAGATGACCTGCAGACACGATGTCAAAAGAGTCAACATCGATCCGTCCCTGCTTGCCGACGACAAGGAGATGCTGGAAGACCTGGTGGCGGCGGCAGTCAACGACGCCGCTCGAAAAGTCGAGGCGACGGTGCAGGAGAAAATGGCCGCCTTGACGGGCGAGCTGGGTCTGCCACCGGGGATGACGCTGCCGTTCTGAGGTTTCTGAAATGAAGTCGCCCACCGCGCTCGAAGAACTGATCGAGGCGTTGCGCTGCCTGCCTGGCGTCGGACCGAAATCGGCGCAGCGCATCGCCTATCACCTGCTGCAGTACGACAAGGCGGGCGCGGCGAGGCTGGCGGAGTCGCTGGGCGGGGCGCTCCAAAGCATTCGCCGCTGTGCCAAGTGCAACAGCTTCACCGAGCGCGATCTATGCGCGCTATGCGGTTCTTCCAAACGCGACTCCTCCCAGCTCTGCGTGGTCGAAACGCCCGGGGATCTGCTCATGATGGAGCAGACCCTCGCGTACCAGGGGCTTTATTTCGTGCTCATGGGGCGCCTTTCGCCGCTCGACGGCATCGGGCCGAGGGAGATAGGACTGGACGTGATGCAGCGGCGTCTTGGCGACGGGGAGATCAAGGAGGTGATCGTCGCCACCAACTTCACGAACGAAGGCGAGGCCACGGCGCACTACATCAGTGAGATGCTCAAGGGGCGCGACCTGCGCGTCACGCGGATCGCGCGGGGAGTTCCGGTCGGCGGCGAACTGGAGTATGTCGATACGGGAACCCTCGCCCAGGCGTTCGCCGAGCGCAGACTGCTATGACTAAGCAGCTGTCGCACGCGGCGACGCAGGGCAAGCCGCTGCACGACCTCAAGGTCATCGAGCTGGGGCAGCTGATTGCCGGGCCCTTCGCCGGGAAATTCTTCTCGGAGTTCGGCGCCGAAGTGATCAAGGTCGAGCCGCCCGAGGGCGATCCCTTGCGCAAATGGCGAAAGCTGCACGAGGGCACTTCCCTGTGGTGGTACGTGCAGAACCGCAACAAGAAATCGGTCACCGTCAATCTGCGGCTGGCCGAGGGGCAGGAAGTGGTGCGCAGGCTCGCGCGGGATGCAGACGTCGTGATCGAGAACTTCCGCCCCGGGACACTGGAAAAATGGGGCCTCGGCTACGAACGACTCGCAGCGGAGAATCCCGGCCTGGTCATGCTGAGGCTCTCCGGCTTTGGCCAGACCGGGCCGTACCGCGACCAGGCAGGGTTCGGTGCGATCGGCGAATCGATGGGCGGGTTGCGTTATGTCACGGGATTCCCGGACCGGCCACCGGTGCGCCCCAACCTGTCCATTGGCGACGCGCTCGCGTCTCTGCACGGAGTGATCGGCGCGCTGATGGCCCTGCATCATCGCGACACAAATGGCGGCAAGGGCCAGGTGGTCGATGTGGCGCTGTACGAGGCGGTATTCAACATGATGGAAGGGGCCTTTCCGGAGTACGACCTTTTCAAGGAAACGCGCGAGCGTACCGGGAGCAACCTCACCGGAATCGTTCCCTCGAACACCTACCTCACCCGCGACGGCCAGCACGTCGTGATCGGGGCCAACGCCGACAGCATCTTCAAGCGACTGATGAAAGTCATCGGGCGGGCGGACCTGGCCGACGATCCTTCGCTTGCCGACAACGCCGGGCGGGCCGGGCGGGCCGATGAGCTCGATGCGGCGATCGGCGAGTGGACTGCAAAATCCGACGCCGGTGACGTCGTGAAAATCCTGAACGACGTCCAGGTGCCGAACGGCAAGATCTACAGCATGGCCGACATCGCCCGCGACGCGCAGTATCTGGCTCGCGACATGATCCGCGAGGTGCGGCTGAAGGACGGCACACCGCTCAAGGTCCCCGGTATTGTTCCGAAGCTCTCGGCGACGCCCGGGGATATCGAATGGATCGGCCCGGAGCTTGGCGAGCATACCGCAGCGGTGCTCGCCGCCCACGGCTACAGCGGGACGGAGATTGCCGGCCTGAGAGAGCGCCGGGCCATCTAAGGTAGCCGCGCACCGCTCATTGCAGAGAAGACCTATGCAGCATGCCTACATACACGAGGTTGTCGCCCGGGACGGTTTCCAGATCGAGCCCCAGTTCGTTCCTACCGAAAGGAAGATCGAATTGATCGACGCATTGTCCGGAACCGGCCTAGCCAAGATCGAGGTGACCTCCTTTGTTTCGCCGAAAGCTGTACCGAACCTGCGCGACGCCGAGACTGTGATGGCGGGAATCAAGCGCAATCCCTCGGTCAAATACGTCGCCCTGATCGCCAACCTCAAGGGAGCCGAACGCGCCCTGGCCGCGCGAGCGGACGAAGTCAATCTCGTCGTTTCCGTATCCGAGACCCACAATCTTGCCAACGTCCGCCGCTCAACGGACGCCTCGTTCGATGGTTTCGAGGAGATCATCGGGGAGCTGGACGGGACCGGAATCGCGGTAGCAGGGGCGCTATCCACCGCCTTCGGTTGCCCGTTCGAAGGCGAGCAGGCGGCGGATCGAGTGCTGAGGTTCGTGAGCCGCTATGTCGAGCTCGGCGTGGACAGCGTCACGCTCGCCGACACGACCGGGATAGCTCATCCCAAGCAGGTGCTGGCCCTGTGTTCAGAAGTCAGAGAACGCTGGCCGGAACTGGAGCTCGCATTGCACTTCCACAACACGCGCGGAATGGGGCTCGCCAATGTCCTCTCGGGACTGGCGACGGGCGTCCAGCATTTCGAGGCTTGTCTGGGCGGGTTGGGCGGCTGCCCGTTCGCGCCGGGGGCCACGGGAAACATTTGCACCGAGGATCTGGTGCACATGCTCGAATGCATGGGCTATTCGACGGGTGTAGATCTCGACCGGTTGCTTGCGACATCGAGGCGCCTCGCTACGATCGTCGGCCACGATCTCCCCGGTCAGGTTGTCAAGGCCGGAAAGGCGACCGACTTGCATCCGATACCGGGCAATCTTAACCAGGCTGCCTGACATGGACCGGCCGCCGGTGACGATCAAGGGACGCGGGGCCGCTGACAACCCGCAAGGTCGGTTCGACAAATTTGCGCGCAGCCGCGAGGTCGAAACGGAGATCCAGTCCCGGCCCGAAACCGTGGTCACGCTCCATCGGGCACGCTCGATCATCGCCCGCAACGACTCCCCGGACCTTCCGTTCAGCCAATCGATCAATCCCTACCAGGGTTGCGAGCACGGCTGCATCTACTGCTATGCCAGGCCGAGCCACGCCTACCTCGGTCTTTCCCCGGGGCTGGAGTTCGAGACGCGCCTTTTCGCCAAGGAGAACGCCGCCGAGCTGCTGCGCAAGGAGCTCTCCCGGCCGGGTTACCAGTGCGAGCTGATTTCGCTGGGAGCGAATACCGATCCGTACCAGCCGGTCGAGCGCGAGCACCGGATCACCCGCGGCATTCTGGAAGTCCTTTGGGAGTTTCGGCATCCGGTCGGCATCGTCACGAAAGGCGCCTTGATCGAACGCGATCTCGACCTGCTCGAGCCCATGGCGCGGGAAGGGCTGGTGCAGGTGTTTGTCTCCATCGGCTCGCTGGATGGCGCGATCGCGCGCACGCTCGAACCGCGCGCGGCGGCGCCGTACCGGCGCGTCGAGACGATACGCCGCTTGAGCGGGCGCGGAGTTCCGTGCGGTACGCTGGTCGCGCCTATCATCCCGTTCCTCAACGACAAGGACATGGAAGCGGTGCTAGAGGCGGTGAGCGAGGCGGGGGCGCGCATGGCGGGATACACGCTGCTGCGGCTCCCATGGGAAGTGAGGGAGCTTTTCAAGAACTGGCTGGAGAGGCACTATCCTCTCAAGGCAAAACACGTGATGGCGCGCATCCGCGACATGCGCGGCGGGCGCGAGAACGACCCGGAGTTCGGCAGCCGCATGAAAGGGGAAGGGCAATTCGCCGAGCTCCTGCGCAAACGTTTCGACATCGCTTGCCGCAGGCTGGGACTGAACGCTGGGGAGCGCAACCGGCTGGACACCACAAAATTCCGCCGACCTGGACCCGAACAGGGGATCTTGTTCTAGGGCGTTGACAGGTTTGTGTCCGCGTGTGAGCATCTGAATCCTTCCTCGGCGCAATGACGTAGCTATGATAGACGCGTAAAACCATATTGTTAAAGGATAACTCTCATGTGTTACATTAGGAACCTTGCCTTCGCCATTCTGATCGGCATTTGGCCCGCGCTTGTGGGCGCCCAGGGCGCGCTCGAAAAGAAGGACGTTCATATTGCAGTGGGCGGCAAAGCCTCTCTGTATTACCTGCCACTCACCATCGCCGAGCAGCTCGGCTACTTCAAGGATGAAGGGCTGACGCTGAAGATCAGCGACTTTGCCGGAGGCTCGCAGGCGCTGCGCGCGGTGATAGGCGGAAGCGCCGATGTCGTATCGGGGGCCTACGAGCACACGCTGAACATGCAGGCCAAGGGCCAATTCCTCCAGTGCTTCGTGCAGCAAGGGCGGGCGCCGCAGATCGCGATCGGTATTTCGGCCGCCAAGGCGAAGACGTACAAGTCGCCCAAGGATTTCAAGGGCCTCAAAGTCGGCGTCTCGGCGCCGGGCTCGAGCACCCACATGATCGTCAACCACTTCATCTCCACCGGCGGCCTCAAGCCTTCCGATATCTCGGTCATAGGCGTAGGCCTCGGCGCGACGGCGATCGCTGCACTGAAGAGCGGTCAAGTCGACGCCGTGTCCAACACCGACCCGGTCATGACCAAGCTCGAGCAGGACGGCGACATCAAGATCGTTGCCGACACGCGCACTCTTAGAGGAACGGAGCAAGTGCTCGGCGGCCCGATGCCCGCAGGCTGCCTGTATGCGCCCGTCGAGTTCATCCGAAAGAATCCGAATACGGTCCAGGCGCTCACCAACGCTATCGTACGCGCCGACAAGTGGATCCATTCGGCTTCTCCCCAAGACGTGCTGCGCACGGTACCCGAAACGTATCTGCTAGGCGACAAGGCCCTTTATTTATTCTCGTTCAACAAGGTCCGGGAAGCCATCTCGCCGGACGGGGTCATCTCGGACGCGGGCGCCAAAACCGCGCTTAAGGTCATACCGACGTTCAATCCTGAAGTGAAGGCGAAGGAGATCAAACTCGAACTCACGTATACCAACGAGTTCGTGAAGAAGGCGAATGCGAAGTACAAGTGACCGCGCGGACGCGCGGTCATCCCCGCGCAGGCGGGGATCCAGCGGCTTTCTCGAGATTACAGAAATTCTCCCGGATCCCCGCTTGGCCGTTCCGCGAAACTCGCCTTCGCTCTTTTTTTCCCGGGAATGACAAGACGAACATGACTCCCGCCCTCGCGCTCGAGAACATCGACTGCACCTTTCTTTCGCGCGACGACCCGTCTCAGCGCTACACCGCCGTTCGCGATACGACGCTCGTCGTGGGCGAAGGCGAGTTCGTCTCGGTGGTCGGCCCTACAGGTTGCGGTAAGACGACCCTGCTCAACGTTGCCGCGGGCCTGCTTGCGCCCTCGGCGGGCGACGTGAAGATATTCGGCAACTCGCTTTTAGGGATCAATTCGCACGCGGGCTACATGTTTCAGACCGAAGCGCTCATGCCTTGGAGAAACGCCATCGAGAACGTCGTGGCTGGGCTCGAGTTCCGGGCCGTACCACGCAGCGAGGCGCTCGAGCAGGGCGGCGAATGGCTCAAGCGCGTGGGCTTGAGCGGCTTCGGCGGACGCTACCCCCATCAGCTCTCCGGTGGCATGCGCAAGCGTGTTGCGCTCGCGCAGATGTTCATTCTGAATCCGCAGATTTTGCTCATGGACGAGCCTTTCTCGGCGCTGGATGTTCAGACCCGCCAGTTGATGGAAAACGAACTGCTCGATCTGTGGTCCGCCGACCGGAAGTCCGTAGTGTTCATCACGCACGACCTCGAGGAAGCGATCTCGCTCGCGGACCGTGTCGTCGTGCTCTCGGCCGGTCCAGCCTCGCACCCGATCGGCGACTACGCGATCGACTTGCCGCGCCCGCGCGATGTCGCGGAAATACGCCTTGCGCCGCGCTTCATTGAAATTCACGCGAGAATTTGGCGCGCGATGAAAGAGGAGGTATTGAAAGGCTATGCCCAGCAGCAAAGACAATAGAGAAGGAAAGGGCCCTTTGCGCGTCGTTGCGAAAGGCGGAAACGGCAAGCTGCGGCTACGGATTTACCAGGTGCTGGTGCTGGCGTTGTTCTTCGTGCTCTGGCACGTGCTGACGAGCCCGACTTTGCTGCCGCCGATCTACTTTTCCGAGGCCAGCCATGCGGCGTTCTTTTTCGGCGAGCCGCTGCAAGTGCTCGGACGCCTCTGGCGATGGTTCGCAACAGGTGAGATCTACGAGCACCTCTGGGTCACGCTGGTCGAGACCGTGCTGTCCTTTTTCATCGGCACGGTGTTCGGTGTCGCATTCGGACTATGGCTCGCTCTTTCGCCGACTGCCTCGGCAATACTCGATCCCTACATCAAGGCTATCAACGCCATGCCGCGGGTGATCCTCGCGCCGATTTTCTTCGTGTGGTTCGGGCTCGGCATAGCCTCGAAGGTCGCGCTCGGCGTCAGCCTCGTGTTTTTCATCGTATTCTTCAATGTGTATCAGGGCGTGCGCGAAGTGAGCCCGGTGGTCTTGGCGAACGCGCGCATGCTCGGAGCGAGTCCGCGCCAGCTCCTTCGATATGTATACGTGCCAAGCGCGATGAGCTGGGTGTTCGCCAGCCTGCATAACTCGGTGGGCCTTGCTTTTGTCGGCGCCGTGGTCGGCGAATATCTCGGTTCGGCTAAGGGCGTCGGTTATCTCATCCACCAGGCAGAGGGGTTTTTCGATATGAACACCGTGGTCGCCGGCATTTTGCTGTTGACGGCGTTTGCGCTGCTTCTCGATTGGCTGGTCGGCGTGGCGGAAAAACGCCTCATGGTGTGGCAACCGCGCTCTGTCGAGACCGAACGGACGTGATGAAGAGTTGTTGCAGCGCAAAACTGTTTGACACTGGCCCGCGCCGGCCGCTATAATTCCGCTCTTCACCGGGCGCGGGGTGGAGCAGTCTGGCAGCTCGTCGGGCTCATAACCCGAAGGTCATAGGTTCAAATCCTATCCCCGCAACCAACCCCTTTGGGGGACCCCTCGGAGGATTAACGATCCCCTCCGGGGATGTGCTCTTTAACAATTGAACAGCCGATAGGTGTGGGCGCTGGGTGAAGCCAGTGGCACTGGTATTTTGGGCGCGCGCAAGCGCGTTGGTGTCACACAAAGCTTAACCAAGCTCACACCAGGTCTAGCAAGGTTTTTTTATACCTTTGCAATGACTTTGAGTGAGTAGTGGGCCTTGTCGTAAAAAGCAGGGCTCGCGCAATCGCAATCGCGATTGATCGGGATTGAATTGAAGAGTTTGATCCTGGCTCAGATTGAACGCTGGCGGCATGCCTTACACATGCAAGTCGAACGCGAAAGGGGGCAACCCTGAGTAGAGTGGCGAACGGGTGAGCAATACATCGGAACACGTCCTGTAGCGGGGGACAACCCCGAGAAATCGGGGCTAATACCGCATACGATCTACGGATGAAAGTGGGGGACCGCAAGGCCCCACACTATAGGAGTGGCCGATGCCGGATTAGCTAGTTGGCGGGGTAAAAGCCCACCAAGGCGACGATCCGTAGCTGGTTTGAGAGAACGACCAGCCACACTGGGACTGAGACACGGCCCAGACTCCTACGGGAGGCAGCAGTGGGGAATTTTGGACAATGGGCGCAAGCCTGATCCAGCCATGCCGCGTGAGTGAAGAAGGCCTTCGGGTTGTAAAGCTCTTTCGGCGGGGACGAAATGGCGCGGGGTAACATCCCGCGTCGATGACGGTACCCGAAGAAGAAGGACCGGCTAACTACGTGCCAGCAGCCGCGGTAATACGTAGGGTCCAAGCGTTAATCGGAATTACTGGGCGTAAAGCGTGCGTAGGCGGTCTCGCAAGTCCGATGTGAAATCCCCGGGCTTAACCTGGGAACTGCGTTGGAAACTATGAGGCTCGAGTGCGGCAGAGGGGGGTGGAATTCCAGGTGTAGCAGTGAAATGCGTAGAGATCTGGAGGAACACCGATGGCGAAGGCAGCCCCCTGGGTCAGCACTGACGCTCATACACGAAAGCGTGGGGAGCAAACAGGATTAGATACCCTGGTAGTCCACGCCCTAAACTATGGCAACTAGTTGTTGGAGGATGAACTCCTTTAGTAACGCAGCTAACGCGTGAAGTTGCCCGCCTGGGGAGTACGGTCGCAAGATTAAAACTCAAAGGAATTGACGGGGGCCCGCACAAGCGGTGGATGATGTGGTTCAATTCGATGCAACGCGAAAAACCTTACCTACCCTTGACATGCCAGGAAGCCCGATGAAAGTCGGGTGTGCCCGAAAGGGAACCTGGACACAGGTGCTGCATGGCTGTCGTCAGCTCGTGTCGTGAGATGTTGGGTTAAGTCCCGCAACGAGCGCAACCCTTGTCATTAGTTGCTACATTCAGTTGAGCACTCTAATGAGACTGCCGGTGACAAACCGGAGGAAGGTGGGGA
>Ga0184637_10002169_pt1 | contig 12704 bp, 29 predicted proteins | sample PLM3_127_b2_FD_133143 | JGI IMG/M metagenome (GOLD analysis project Ga0184637, IMG submission 133143) | Groundwater sediment microbial communities from an aquifer in East River, Colorado, USA - PLM3_127_b2 | ecosystem: Environmental > Terrestrial > Soil > Riparian zone | place: USA: East River...
AAGGCGCAATCGGTGGCCGTAACCTGAATCTTGCACCTTTCTCTCCGTTTGGGGCGGAGTGGGCAATCAAACGCCGTAACGAACAAGAATAACCAATAACAATGAAAGCACGTAATGGAACCCACCAACCAAGATTTACTTGACCGTATTGGCACGCTCGAAATAAAAGTCGATAGCATCATGACCAAACTTGAACAAGCAGCCGGGGCCTGGCTCTTCGTGAAGTGGATGGGTAGCATTGCGCTCGGTGTCGCCATTTTTTCTGACGCAATCCATAATTGGTGGAGCAAATGAAACTCTCGCACGCTGGTGAGCAATTCATCAAACAATTGGAAACCTGCAAGCTCAGCGCTTATCTTGATACCGGACGCGTCTGGACAATTGGTTGGGGACACACAGGACCAGATGTACGAATGGGCACAAACTGGACGCGAACAAAGGCAGATGCCACTTTCTATTTGGATATTGCCTTTGCTGAACAAACCATCAATAAGCTCGTTATTTCGCCCCTCACACAGAATGAATATGACGCTCTCGTATCATTTGTTTATAACATTGGGAATAACGCTTTTGAGGCTTCTACGATGCTAAAACTGCTAAATAAACGCTTGTATGTGGAAGCGGCAGCACAATTCGCACGCTGGAACAAAGATAATGGCCGCGTTATTCAAGGTCTGGTCAATCGGCGTGCAGCCGAAGAAAAACTTTTTAATAAGGTACTGCCATGCCCACCTTCATCTTTGCCGCCGCAACCTCAATCGCTGGTATCGTGGCTGAAATCTATTTTCTCTGGATTTTTTACCTCGCGGTAATGAACCTTAAACGCGCACGCGATGCCGGAACAATTACTCCCGCAGCCCTTGCGCTTGGCTACCCAATACTTGCTATTGGTTACGTTCTTGATTTTTGCGTCAATGTCACCTTACTTAGTCTTATCATGCTTGACCTTCCTCGCGAGACTACTGTGAGCCTTCATTTGCGCAAGCTATCAGAAACCGGCACTTCATACCAAAAAACTATCGCTAACTGGATTGCCATCAACTTGCTTGATGCCTTCGATCCTAGTGGCAAACACTTGGGAGATTAATATGTGGCCCGCCCTTCTTCCCTTACTCGGAACGCTACTTGAAAAGTTCTTTCCCGACCCAACTGCCGCTGCCGAAGCAAAATTGAAGCTGGCGCAGATGGCCGCCGATGGAGAGCTTGCGCAACTGAATGCGGACATGCAACTCGCTATCGGACAACTTGAAATAAACAAGGTCGAAGCGGCAGGAGGCTTTTTCAAGAGTGGGTGGCGACCTGCCGCCGGTTGGACCTGTGTTGCCGCCTTCGCATGGAATTACGTACTAGGACCAATGATCGTCAATGTACTGGCAATCTTCGGCCATCCTGTTACTTTCGCACCGCTCGACTTGTCGGAGATGCTGCCCGTTTTACTTGGTTTGCTTGGGCTAGGGGGCTACCGTTCGTTCGAACGAATGAAAGGGAAGGCTTGACTAAGCCACGCCAAGTTCGTTGCTGAAATTCGCATGCAATGAAATGTTGCTCGTCCTTGTCCCAAAACCCCCATCTTCCCCCTCCCCAGTACCAATTGAACCTGTTACTACCTTTGTCTACTGGGAAAGTTTCATACCATCCTTCGTGCACCGGTTTTACATGCGCCGGGAACCATTGTGTTACTTTCATCATTGCACCTCGCGCCCAGGAATAAACGAAAAATAAATGTCGAGTGCATCCGGCCCAATCGCCGTAGCCTCACTAAATAGTAGCTGTTGGCAAGTGCGTCCTGCGCGCCACACATCCTGATCGTCGCTGTACTCGTATTGCCAATCAAACGACAAGCACTTGTCGTGGAAATCAGTTAATCTACTCATCATTAAGCTCCATTAAATCATAAAACATTTCCGCAGCAAGCCTCTTTACAAGAATTTCTACTGATTGACATTGTTTCAAGGTTAATTTCGGAATAATTCTCTGTGCCTGATTGTCTTCAAAAGACATTCTAATTCGCAAGCCTGCCTCAACTGGTCTGAGAATGTCTTTCAAATCTTTTATTTCCGCTTCCAATTTATTTTCTCGCAAATTTAAAAATGTTTGCACTGTTGCCACTAACGCTTCCCCGCATGGATATTCTCCAACATAAACTTCTCTACCCAAACTTGATTTACCAGATAGACCATTTCCATCATCCATATCAAAACCACAGGATTCCGCACATTTAAACAGAAGTCCTGTTTCTTCTTTCGTTAATTGTTTACTCATTGTTTTCTCCTCTCGAGTATCTTTGTTGCGCCTTTACAAATTGGGCATACGTACGAAGTTACTATTTCGCGAGTTCGTTGCATTTTACGAAAAAGCGTACCAGTGCCGAAGCAATTTTGGCATTTAATGTACTTCATGCCACTCTTTCTAATATTTAGATATAGCTTGATAAAGCGGTTTCATTCCCTCGTTCCAATTTTTCACAAAATTTACACTTCTCTCTTGTGCCACCCACTTTTAACCCGGCATCTCCGCAATAAGCTCTTCCACAAAGCGCCCCACAACGGCGCTTACCAGGAAACAGATGTTGCTTATTGCCTTTATAGCTACCCCAAATAGCTTGTGTCATTTCTCACCCCACGCATCCCCTTCACCCGCCGCTTCCCTTTCCAACTGCTTCTTCGCCACTTCAAGTTGCTCAACACTGCCACGGTAATGATGATCTATTGCTTTGTACCACTTGTTAGTTCGTTCATCAAAACTCACGTACAGAAAGTGACCGTGGGCATTTGCACATCGTGCATTCGTTTCTTCGACTGGCCCTTTCCTCCACACGACTTTCTTTTCCATCTTAATCTCCTACCAGGCAATACTTCCCATTTTCCATCTTCACAACACTCCCCCGGTCCAACAACTCCTTTAGTGCTCTATCAAAAGTTGATTTAGCATGCCCCTCTGTATCCATGTAACGTTCCTTTATTTGAGCGTGTGTTGGCGGCACGTTGAAACCGCCAATAATGTCAATTATGTCTGTGCGTGCCTGAGCTTTTTTATCCATTGCAGGTTTTCCACTTGGCAACAACACGCAAGAACTCGTTCCGTCCGCAAGCTGCACAGTCTCCAATCGCAAATAGATTGGCAAAAATTCTGCGGCATCCTTTTGCTTTTCGCACGTCAGTACCAAGCTGTGCGTTGCGCCACTCAAGCAGATCATTGTGTCCGCCGCGCCACGTAATGCGCTGCTACCACGCTCAACGTTATCGTCATTTTTTGTGCCATGATGCACCAACAGAATTGTGCAGCCAAACTCCGTTCGTAGCGCATCCAACCGCGCAATCAGTCGTCCTACCGCTTCCGACGAATTTTCATCGCCACCCAGCATACAACGAGCCATAGTATCAACCACCACCATTCGAGGAGCAATCGAAAGATTCCGAATAGCAAGCAGAAGACGCCTAGAATCAAGATCAAGCAAAAAATTGACAGCTTCCGGTAGAAATCGAACGTTTGTTACCTCACAATAAGTCTGTTCCCAAGCTTCTACGCGGCTCCTGAGGCCTCCGTGGCCCTCCGCTGCTATGTACACCACAAGCCCACCGTTCGAAGGTTCTACGAGGCCGCTTTCCCCCGTCGCTATCGAAAGCGCAAAGTCCAACGCCAGAAAACTTTTGCCAACGCCTGGTGGACCATACAAAACAGCAAAACTACCTACCGTCAACAATTCCAACAGAAGCCACTGTGGCGGCGGCGAATTTTTAAGTTCGGCAGCGGACAACAACTTGAATGGAATGATTACTTTTTTTACCTCAAGCATGCTTGCACACAATTATTGTAAGCTTCTAATGGCGTGGCTCCCTGGCAAAACCAACCGAATCCAGCGCAATCCCAATGCCCCGCGTACTTCCATAAATGTGGTTTCTGCATATTTTTGGTAATAATCATATTGGCCAATTCCTTTCAGTAGCGTCACCCCAACTCACCGTACTCGTCTTCAATCCCGTTAAAATAACCAGTGGATCATCATAGGGAATAACTATCTGCCGCGCTTTTTTCATAGCCACAAGACATGCATCCTCATGAACGGTTGGATAAACACCCATCACGCTATCGTATACTTGGAGCCAGATTTGCAACCCTTCGACTTGTTCTTCCATCGCCATGTGAATTTTCGACGTGAGGATCGCAATCGTAGATTGAGGTAACCACGCCAGTGCTTGTGGTAACAATCCATCCACGCGGTCAAAGAACACCATCCTATACCCGAATGCATTCACAATGGTTCGTCCATTAGAAAGGGCCGCAAGCGTCCGCTCGTGCCATCTCTTGATGCCTGGATGGGCAGCGAACCATCGGCGTTGTGCCATATCAGCTTCATGCACCGTGCACCCGACTTTGATCGCACAAGTACGTGCTGCGCCCCCATAGTCGGTAAGATGAACAAAAGTCTTAGCTTTTTCTCGTTGTAAGGGACTTGGGGAAGAAACTCCGAACACATCTTTTGCATTTTCATAATGAATGTCCACGCCTTCCCGCAATTTCGCCTTAAGATCGGCGTCGTCCGCTTCCCACACTACAACTTGTAAATCAGCTCGTGGCAGATCACAGTCAAATATGGTGAACCCGGCTGGGGGCACAATGCACTGTTTTAGGTTGGGAACCTTATTTCCACTATGTGACGTACCACTTCCAGATATATTGAGGAGATTTGTTCCTCGCCCAAAATTGTTCTTGCTGCTTGTAAGGCGAAATGTCTCGGTTCCAGTTGCCATGAAACCGGATCGTAATCGACCATCTGGATCAAGTTTCGCGTGTAGAAAATTATTGCGCATGCTACCAAGCGACCTGTATTCCAATATCGCTTCAAATACCGCCTTACGCTCAGGGTGCCATGCGATAAGTTGGTGCAATTCCTCTTCGCCTGTACCACCAGAAATCTTACCACGCCTAGCTGGCTTACGGCAGCCGAATTCCGCATACAACAATTCGGATACCTGAGTCGGCGATGCTGGATTAATCGGGTAGCCTGCCGCATCGCGAATAAGAACAGCACGTTCTTGACATGCCGAGTTAATCTCGGTTTCAAGCTGCTCCGTTTTTGCCGCATCGCGAATTACCCCTCTCACCATCATATCGAACACGATATGATTGTAGCGCATGCGATCTTCGAACTGCGTCGTCAGGTTTGCTTGCGCAAGCAAGCGGCGTTGAACCTGTGCAATCTCCCACGTAGCGCAAACATCACGACAATTGTAGGTAAAGAGCCCGGCATAGTCAGACAGATTATTCCAATCCCGAGCGTCATCCTTCCAATAACAATGCCAGTTGCAATACATGGATGACAGAAAACCAAGCCCCCGTGGAAGCCCCGGAAAAAGAACAGATTGTGCGATAAGTGTATCGAAATCAACACGCGGAGTGAAAGTGAAATTTTCGTGGAAATAAGAGGCATCGTAATTAAAGTTTTGACCAATAATATGTAAATCCGGCCTTGCCAAGTTGTAGCGTAAAGTGGAAATAATAGTGGCTTGATCTAACGAAGACCAGTAAGCTCCGTTTTCCCCAATGAAAGGTATGCACATGGCATCCGTTGAAGACCACGCGATTCCTACGCATACAATTTGTCCTCTCGAAGTCTCGATATCAATAGCAACGTCGCCAGTCATCGCATTCAACAACATCAACGCTTCTTGCAACGTTGGCGCTATGTTAATTTGCCACTGTGATGTTACGAATCCGTCTTGCAGTCGCCGGGTGACGCGTTGCTTCAGGTCAGTAATAGCAAAGGGACGCTTTGCGTAGCTAGCAACCAGCTTACCGGGATGAAGAGTAGGAACAAATGATATACCAGTATCTCGATAATGCAATTCCGAGCCCCGCCAATCATCAATCCCCCAATTACCGGTGAAAGCCCACAGAGGTACATCGCCAAGACCAACCACAATTTTAGGCTCATGCTTCGCTATCTCCTCATAAAGTTCGTCAAGACCCTCTGCAACCTGTTCACTGTAATAAAAACTGTTGGCGTGTGGCCACTCATTCGCAACTCCGATCTTTTTGCTTTTGGTAAGCCAGGCTTCGAGGGTATTGGCATTTTTGGTAGCTGGTGGCACATATTTGCAAACATTCGTGAAATAGCATTCTGCTGGATTAATACCAGCTTCCCGCAACATTGTGTATAAGAAACGGCCATATTGAGTTTTTGAGCCGAATGGCCGTCCTTCAAGTTCATCCTCATAATCCGGATGGCCTCCAACAATTACTATATCCGCTTGAGAAGGTCCGTACCCATTTATTTTTCTCATACATCCTCTTTATCAGCCCAAATCTTCAGTAGTATTCCTATTGGGATTCCAGCCATGATAGAAAGTATAGCTAATGCCGTGGCTTGCAAACAAGTCATCAAATACATCCTTCAAAAGGTATTAGAAAAGGTATCATATCGGCCGCTTTAAAGCGAAGGAAGCTACGTCCACTTCAGCGCAACTTGCACTAACTGGCGGCGGCTTCCATTTCTTACCAGTTTTTAATTCCAGCAACTCTTGCTTAAGCGCGAGATTCTCCCAAAAAAGTTTATCGTAAGCCTCTTGAAGTTGTTTCTTTTTCATACAGGTAACTCCACATCACATTCACCACAATAATCAACTTCCGCTCGCTCTACGATAAAGGTGGAGCCACAATTATTACAATAAGTAATGCTGGATAATCCATCGTCCACCCAACGAACTCTATGCCTATGTGTTCCAACTTCTTCGATAGCCCCATCTTCAGGCCGAACATCAACATTAAGAGGGATGGAAGCTTTCAAATTGCACGTATTTTTCATTGCTGCCTCACACAAGTTTTAAATAAAGGGCTTTCACAAAATCCGTAGCCTCTTTCTCCGTTCCAAACTTTTTTATAAAAGTATCAAACCCACTAACCATTCCTACCATCACATCATAGCCATGTGCTCCTGTATATTGAATGTAAACCATATTGGCATTCTTTAAATTTATTATTCTAAAATGAGAAGATTCGACTTCTATCCACATAATCTATCCTTGACGTTTCTCTGTTTGCTGGTAAACTGAACCCGAGGCCGGGCCTACAGTGAGTAGAAATCTGCTTGGCTCTGCATCTTAACTGGCTTAAGCTCTCCGTACTTGTATTGCAAGCACGCGCAACGATATAGCCCCACCAGCTTCAGATGCACGGTCTGCCCCCTGCAATGCCGAATCGTGGTGTTACGCTGCCACTCCCAGCTATGATGTTTGCCAAGCGTACAAGCCGCCGCCTTGACTGCCATAGCTACCAAGCCTCCCAGTTTCCGTTCCACTGCTGCGGCGTTTGAAGCAAATGGAAGAAAGCGGACAGGAAGAGCATGCAGAGCGAGAAGATGTTCATACCTCATTTACTCCAAAGCCATGTTCCTGGCAAGTATCGAATGCCCACTGCGCAATCTGCTTGGCCGGAACCGCGCTGGTGTAGATAGCGTGCACCATTGAGACCATCAGCACAATGTCAGTCTGGTACTGGATGTAGCTGCCCTCTTCGCCAAGATGCGGCGTGAGCACTCGCTCCACCAGCGCCTCCACCTCTTTCTCGTCTTTCTGAGCGTCACGCATCTGTGCCACCACATACAGGTCGTTAGCGATACCTTGGCAGTTAGTTGTGGACATCTGGCGTTCCGTTGCCATCGCTGTGCTAATAGCTAGAAGCCACACGCAAAACATGACCGCTAGGCAGATGACGACCCAAATATAAAGTTTCTCGCTATCCGTTGTCTTGCGCATCTCCGCCACCTTTTACTTTTTTAGAGCGCCGTGTGGCGACTCGACGTTTGTAAGCCAATTTCCGTTTGAGCCACGGAAAACCAAATTTGGCCCATCCGTGGTAACCGGCAACTCCTGCTACGACTCCAATTAAATTAATCAGGATTTCTGCGCTCATGTTTATTTCTTTTTAAAAATATCTTGTAGCATTACAAAAACCAACGCCCCGGCAGCTATTACAGCCAAAGCACACATGACACCAACAGTTATACCAAGCATCAAGTCAATCATTTTTGCTTTCCGTCATTTTCTTGCTCCTTTCTTCGTTGGTTGCCCCTTTGTAATAGCATCTACCACTACGCTCTGCGGAACTCTGAATTCGCGGGCCACCATCCTAATAATACTTTCTGTGTACCAAGAAGGGTTTTCAGCCAATGCTTCCACAAAACGCGCAGTAATCCTTGCTGTTTCATTTTGTTTGCTCATGCTTTTCCTGGTCCCTCATCATGAATTTGTTGTTCCAAATGCTTGATTTTGGCGTGCTGCAATTTTTCGATGTGGCGCAAATTGGCGTTCGCACTCACAAGTGCTTCGTGCGCATCAAGTTGATAGCTCAGCTTCTGTAATAAATTGTTACGTTCCTTGATTGCTTCATGGGTCCATCGCAACATCTCCTCGTAATTGGAGCTTTGGTGCGTGAGCGCATCAAACAGTAATTCCAGCCATTCACTCATATACCCGAACCTCCGGCCGCAATGCACGACGAAACTCTTTAAAATTGAGCACCAACTCGACTACCTGCTCAAAAATCTCCGCATTGTGAGCCAAGTCCAGCGTCCATACATCATCATCCTCAATAAGCCTCTCCAAAGCCTGCTGCCTACCTTTTTCTTTGCTATAGCGATCTTTGTCTTTCAGATTGCAGCGTGCCATCGCACATTTATATTGACTTTTTCCGCTACTGCAATAAGCAATAGTTATACCGCCAAACTCTGAATTAAATTTTCGAATCTTACCCCCTTTGAATTGCCAGCACGGTCTACGAATATGCATAAAACGAATACCTTTTTTAGAGGCGATAGCTCCGGCATCACAAGGAAGTATTTCGTTGGTTTGTTGCATCATTTCATTTCTCCAAAAAGTTGTAAGAACGATTGCCCTCCCATGTTACCGCTGGAGGTCAAGTCGAGAATGTCATAGCGGACCTGCTATCGCCACCCTTGGCAGGCTTAGGTTAGAGGAAGGACGGGCGACTCGCATGTTCGTTAGCCCACCAGCCAAAACTTGTTAATATTCGCCAGCGGCAGCGCCGACGCTTGGTTGGTTTGGTTCAGCAGCTTCTGGCTTACGCGAATCCTTCACCTTAAGGCACACCCGCAACATCCGCTCATACTTGACTGGAATGGTCTTGCGTTCCTTAACTTCGGAAAGCAACAGCTTCGTCTCAGGCTGGAACACGGCTTCCAAGTTCAAATTGTCTTGATTCTTGCCATTGTAAGTACGAAGCTCCCGTTGGAACATGAGACCAAGCGGCTTGCCGCACATCGCCGGAACCGCCTCCACTTCGACTTCCACACGCGCCCCTTGCTCCTTATCGTAGACTTCGGCAAGCCCTGGTTCACTCTTCAGTGATTTGAGGCCAAGCATGAACATCATCGCATTCACAAAGTTAGCCCCACGTATCTCGCTACCATCTTTACCAATTGTGTATTGGTTGAACTCGATTGTGCCATTGCCGGGGCTTTCAAAAATGAACGAAATACCTTTCGCCCCACTGTCCGCTTCGATCGCCCACACTTTCTTGAAAGTGCCGACATACGCGCCACCCTCACTAATACGACTTGCCGCTTTATCCGCATTGAGAGCGGCAACTTCGTTATATTCGTACAATACAGTCATTTTGTTTCTCCAATTTCATAGTATTTACAAATTTTGTCATCCACCATCTTCAAGTCATTTGGTACCACCTCATCATCAAACATGCCCATCGGCGTCTTCACAGTGTCACTGCCATTATTACGAGTCGTAAACAGATACTCACCGTCCCTTACCACACTACGCAAAACGATGCTGAACATTCCCTCCACTGAATGCGTATCCAACAGCTTACCCGGAGTTTTAATTTTGACCTTACCGTTTTCGTCCATATACGAGTGCCCCAACACATATACACGTACAGTGGAAGGGAGGCTGGCGGCCGTGCTAATAATATGCCACCCGTTATACCCAATTTCGGAAAATTTATCATAACCACGTTCCGTGTATCTCCGCATTAGTTCGTTCGCAAGCACATACTGGAAGTCGTCGAGTACAATAATCTTGCGCTTGGTGTTATTCATCAACACCAAGATATCGACTGCCTTGTCAGTCACAAAGATGTTGCCCTTTTTTGTTGTCGAATCAAAGACTGCCCACCCTGCATTTTTGAACGGAAGAGGCTTTGCGATGGCCTGGATCAGCAGAGTTTGTGCAGGTTCGAGATTGCGGAGCGAAGCTGTCTTGCCCTGCCCACTTTCTCCTAGTACGAGGATTGGTGTACTCATAGTAGCTTATTCCAATTTGCGTGTTTTAATTGGCCTGCTTCATAGCCAGCAATACGCCCAATTTCATAAGCTGCTTTCAAATCCTTTTTGAAATTAATTTTTATAGTATTATTTTCACACCCTTTAATAGAAGCCTCATAAGCTTTTTCATACCACTCATCAAAAGTCATTTGTCATTCTCCAATTCATGCGTGCAGTGATTGCACATCGATCCAGGCACACTCGCGCCACCTATACTTCGTTGCTTGGGAAGTTGGCTCCAAAGACGCCCGCAACCAGGACAACTCGGATGCAACTCCGCTGGTGGCGGAGCGTTCTTTAGTGGCAATGGGTAATACTCATCACGCGCTTTCATCTGAGGGCATCTTCCGGGTGGGAGCTTCCAACCTCTCGCGCGCTTTAGTTAGTTGTTCTTCGCCGTCAAATCCGTTCATCGCTTTCTCCAATTCGCGTAAGCCCCAACTATCGTAGCGCCATATCCATAACTCGCGGCCGAGCTGCATACCCAAATTGGCGCACCACCATGATTGAGCAAATAGATATGGGGTTTGGTCCGGTTCGCATACCAGTCACGGCTTCGCTGGCGTGTCATTACTTCCTCACAAGTAGCCTGCATTTTACAAACTCCGCAAAAGTTTGTTTACAGTTATAAGTAAGAGCATGCATGTAGGCTTTTCTGTTATTACGCTCTTCCGGTGTCTTTGCGGCATTAATGTAGGAAGCTGCAGCTTCCAAAACACGCTTGCTAGTTGTTATTTCCTTGCGAGTGGATTCCATCGCTCCTCCTTAAAATTACCTTCAATCAATTGATGCGGATCGGCACTCTTGCAGAGCATCGCATAGTCGCAAGGTCGCCCATACTCAGTGCACGCATTCGAGAGGGCTTTGTCCCAATAGAGCACCTTATAGCACTCCAGCATCCTCTCGATATCCTCCAACAGTTGCGCATACCACTGATTAATCATATAAGCAGAGCGGACAATCGGCACTTCAGCATGCCCATACTCATTGCGTAAAATACTGATGCCACGAACTTGTGCCATCACCTCGGCATCCCCGTCAAGAAAGTATTTGGCAGCCCAAATATAACCAGTCATCTGGCTGTCCATATCCCACTGCATGAACCAGCTCTCCCCAAGTCTGCTCGTCGTCTTCTCATCCACCACATAATAACGACCAGAATTATCGTGCCGTGTGAAAGCATCAAATCGGCCAGCATAGCTCAAATAAGAGCCTGTCTCGGGATGCTTAATTGGTAGCAATATAGTAAATGGGTATTCGATGCCATTATCGACTGGAACCAGCACTTCGCTGTCAAGAGGCCACTGCTCAAAATAAAAACGGATTGCCCCAATCAATCGAGCCAACGTCTTATTACTCAATGAGGGTGCTTGAAAGCCGCCCCACGCCTCTTGTGCATCCGCAATACCTTTTTCTACCGCATGTAATTGATTATCTTCTTGCCAGTAAGCCTTACGTGCGTTCTCAATGCCTTTCGCGAAGCACACTCCAAAATGCAAATCCACACTAGGCAACCCGATTGGCATAATGCCTTCGATGTAACGGCGCATGAATTTGGTTGGACAACTCACAAATGCCTTACGCATACTATTGTCGATTACTTTAGGGAACATAACGTCGCCTCCACACATTAACAGTTCGCTTATGCCGTTTATCGACGACATTCGCTCTCACTACCTCATTGGTCTTCTCGATCTTGCCTTGCAAGGCTGCGGCCCGCCACATCGCCCCCCAAACAGTTCCGTGATGCGGTGGCTTCCGATGCAATGCTTGCAGGCACCACATCCTAAAATCCTCTGAAGTAAACGTGTTGCTATGATTAATCGTTAGGAACAAATCTATGTCCTGTTGGCATTGCGCATTCCATTCCGCATGTTCGCGTTCAGCCTCGGTTGGCGGTACAATTCGCTCAATCGTCGGCCAGTTCATTGTAGGTTCTCCGCTAGTACAGTTCGCACATCCACTCGCTCTACATACTCAAAAATAACATCGCACTTCACATGGGTGGCTTGCCGCGTAGCCAACACTTCTCCGTACTTCGCGTACAGTTCCTTGTCTTTATAAACGTGCATACGTGCCTTGTAGAACTGTGACCGAAACTGTTTAGCGGCAAGTTGCGATTTGCAGGTAACTACAATCACATTTACAGTCCCAAGAAACCTGTCTAGCAACGGCACCCACTTCTCTACTGCGCTTTTCATTTGTCTGCCTCCTTACATCCACTATATACTCACATTTCCATATTTCCTAATTGATTGTTCCTATTCTTTTTCAGTTTCATCATAGCTGGTAGCTATATAGTCTTTTATCCCCACTATTTTCTTTACAGCTTTATATAAAGTAGGTCTTATTGTTTTTAAAGAAAAATGGTCGGAGCTTTCGGCAAATCTTCCCAATCCTTTATTCC
>Ga0184637_10002170_pt1 | contig 12703 bp, 9 predicted proteins | sample PLM3_127_b2_FD_133143 | JGI IMG/M metagenome (GOLD analysis project Ga0184637, IMG submission 133143) | Groundwater sediment microbial communities from an aquifer in East River, Colorado, USA - PLM3_127_b2 | ecosystem: Environmental > Terrestrial > Soil > Riparian zone | place: USA: East River...
AACCGCATCCAGCTCATCAAGCTGGCGGTCAGTCTGGGCGGCACCGAATCGCTGATCTGCCATCCGGCCTCGACCACCCATTCCGGCATCAAGGCGGTGGAGCGCGCGGCGCTCGGCATCACCGAAGGTACCATCCGCTTGTCGGTCGGCGTGGAGGATCCGTCGGACCTGGTGGTCGACCTCGATCAGGCGATGCAGGACGCGTAGGCAGCCTAAGACGGTGCCTGTCGTTCACGTTCACTCGTTCGTCATGGCAAGGCTTGACCTTGCCATCCACGAGTTTGTCAGACGCAGACTACGTTCTCGCCGTGAAGGCGCGTTCGTGAATTGATTTGGAGCCGGGTACTCGTGGATGCCAAGGCCAAGCCTTGGCATGACGGAGTTGGGGATAAGCATTTGGGGGACGTTCAGCAGATGCCGCAGATTGCCAACGCGAAAGCAGATACAACCACGCAACCTTTCACCCTCGACGTCCTGAAAGACATCGAGCGAAAGGTGCTGTGGCTGTCGACGCAGATCATCCACAACGCCAATCATGAACGCGACAACGAAGACGGGCTGAAGGTCGGCGGCCATCAGGCGTCGTCCGCTTCTTTGGTCAGCATCATGACCGCGCTCTATTTCGCCATCCTGCGGCCGCAGGACCGCGTGGCGGTGAAGCCGCACGCCTCGCCGGTGTTTCACGCCATCCAATATCTGCTGGGCAACCAGACGCTGGAGAAGCTGAAGAACTTCCGCGGGTTCGGCGGCGCGCAGAGCTATCCGTCGCGCACCAAGGACATCGACGACGTGGATTTCTCCACCGGTTCGGTGGGCTTGGGCGTCGCCATGACGTCGTTCGCCAGCCTGGTGCAGGACTATATCCGCGCCCATGGCTGGGGAAAGAACTGGCCGGAAGGGCGCATGGTGGCGCTGGTCGGTGATGCGGAGCTGGACGAAGGCAATATCTACGAGGCGCTGATCGAAGGGTGGAAGCACGATCTGCGCAACACCTGGTGGGTGGTGGATTACAACCGGCAGAGTTTGGACGCGGTGATCTCCACGCCGCTGACCGGCAAGCTCACCATCGTGTTCGAGAATATGGGCTGGCGTGTGGTCACGCTCAAATTCGGCAAGCGCTTGCAGGCATTGCGCAGGCAGGCGGGCGGACAAGCGATCCTCGACTGGATCGATGAATGCGATAACGCGCTCTATTCGGCGTTGACCTTCCAGGGTGCCGCCGCCTGGCGCGCGCAGTTGCAAGAGGACGTGACCGACCCCGCGGCGCTCACGCTGATCGAAACGATGGCGGACGATGCGTTGGTCGCGACCATGACCGATCTGGCCGGCCATTGCCTGGAGACATTGCTGGAGGCCTTCACCGAAGCTGGCGAGACGGATCAGCCGGTCTGCTTCATCTGCTACACGATCAAGGGCCACGGCCTGCCGCTGGCCGGGCACAAGGACAACCATGCCGGCCTGATGACGCCGGAGCAGATGCGCGGCTTCAAGGCGGCGAACAACATCCTGGACGGGCAGGAATGGTCCAAGAATGCCGGCCTCAATCGCGGCGAAGCCGAGTTCGACGCGCTGCTGAAGCAGACACCGTTCAATGCGCGTGGGACACGGCGGTTTCACGCCGATGCAGTTCCGGTCGGCACGCTGCCCTTGCCGCAGATCAAGGGCGCCATGTCGACGCAGCAGGGTTTCGGCCAGATCCTGGCGGAGATCGCCCGCGCCGACGGGCCGCTCGCCAGGCACATCGTGACCACGTCGCCGGACGTGACCGTTTCGACCAATCTCGGTCCCTGGGTCAACCGGCGCGGCGTGTTCTCGATGCAGGCCAGCGAAGACGTGTTCCAGACCCGCAAGCTGATGTCGGCGCAACGCTGGGGCAAAGGACCGACGGGCCAGCATATCGAGCTCGGCATTGCCGAGAACAATCTGTTCCTGATGCTGGCCGCGATGGGCTTGAGCCACAGCGTGTTCGGCGAGCGCCTGCTGCCGATCGGCACGCTCTACGATCCCTTCATCGCGCGCGGCCTCGATGCGCTGAACTATGCCTGCTATCAGGATGCGCGCTTCATTCTGGTGGCGACACCCTCGGGCATCACCTTGGCGCCGGAAGGTGGCGCACATCAATCCATCGGCACGCCGCTGATCGGCATGGCGCAGGATGGCATTGCCAGTTTCGAGCCGTCTTATGTCGACGAATTGGCGGTGATCCTGGAATGGGCGCTTGAGTATATTCAACGCGCGCCGAAGGAAACCCCAGGGAAGTCGGGGGACGATTCCTGGCTGCATGAGCGCGACGGCGGCTCGGTCTATCTGCGCCTGTCGACGCGGCCGGTGGATCAGGTGCTGCGGCCGATGAATGCCGATCTGCGCGACGGCATCATTCAGGGCGGCTATTGGATGCGGGAGCCTGCCGAGGGCGCTGCGCTCGCCATCGCCTTCACCGGCGCGGTGGCGCCTGAAGCGGCGACGGCGATGGGCGAATTGCTGCGGCACTTCCCGGGCGCTGGGTTGCTGGCCGTCACCTCGGCGGATCGACTGAACGCCGGCTGGAAGGCGGCGCAGACGGCGCAGCAGCATGGCCGCGACGAGGTTTCGCATATCGAGCGTTTGCTGGCACCCTTGGCCCGCGACGCGCGTCTCGTCACCGTGCTGGACGGTCATCCGGCGACACTCTCCTGGATGGGCGGCGTGCACGGCCATCGCGTGCAGGCGCTGGGCGTTGAGCATTTCGGCCAGACCGGTACCATCCCAGACCTCTATGCCGCGCATCGGATCGATGCCGCGGCGATCGTCGAGGCGGCGATGATGGGGATGCGTCGCCGGTGATTGCCCAGCCGTCGACATGACTTTGTCTCGGCTTGATTCTCTCCGGCCGCGCTTGAGAACCTCGGATCTTATCTCCCTCCCCCAAGCTTGGGGGAGGGTAGGGGCGGGGGTTGGCCGCAGACACGATGTTTGTTCTTGAGACCGAGTTGCCCCCTCCCTAGCCCTCCCCCGTATCGGGGGAGGGGATTTTCTGCCGCAGGGTCTGTCTCATGAACGATGCAACGAGTGCTGCATCCTCTGCTAGAATGCTCCCGGCCCCGCCTTCCTGGCGGGGTCCGCGCGTGAGGGACACATGGACATCGCCGGTGCATCGCTGCTGTGCGTCGCCGGGTTCGGCGGCGGGATCGCGGCGGCGATCGCGGGCGGGGCGTCGCTGGTCACCTTTCCCACCCTGCTCGCCTTAGGCCTGCCGCCGGTGGCGGCGAACGCCACCAACGCCGTCGGCCTGTCGCTCAGCAATTTCATGGCGGCGGTGGCGGATTGGCGGCGGCGGCCGAGCTGGGGCCGCGCGTTGAGCTGGCTGTTGCTGATCAACATCGTTGGCGGCGCCTTGGGCGCGCTGCTGATGCTGGAGACGCCGGCCGACCTGCTGACCCTGCTGGTGCCGGGCCTCATCGGCATGGCGACCCTGCTGTTCGCCATCGGACCCTGGGTGCAGCGGCACTTGCCGGCGCACGGCGAAGGCGGATTGCATCTGGCGCGCGTGGCCTTTCCGATCTTCCTGTCCTCGATCTATGGCGGCTATTTCGGCGCGGCGCTCGGCGTGATCAATCTCGCCATCCTGTCGATCGGCGGCTCGACCGATCTGCGCAGTACCAACGTGCTGAAGAACGTCCTGATCACCGGGGTCAGCGCCTCTTCGGTCTGGGTCTATGTTTGGCAGGGCGCCGTGGTGTGGCCGGCGATGGTGGCGCTGATGGCCGGGTCCATCGGTGGCGGCTATGCCGGCGGATATCTGATCCGCATCCTGCCGCCACGCGGCGTGCGCATCGGCATCATCAGCTTCGGCGCCGCGGCGACGGCCATCTATGGGTGGAAGTACTGGGTCTAGCTAGCGGATCTTGGCCAGGAACTGTGCCAGTTCGTTCTCGAACCAGGCGAGTCCGGTATCCTCAGCGGTATTCTCGTGTCGCAGCGCCGCTATTTCGAATCCCGGCAACGCAAACGGCACCTCGAACTGCTTCAGGCCGAAGGCCGCCGCATAGCGTTTGGCGAGGCGCCGCGGCACGGTCGAAATCATGTCCGACCCCGCCACGGCGGAGAAGCCAGTGAGGAATTGCGGCACGACCGCGACCACGCGGCGCACTTTCCCGATCTGCCGCAGGGCTTCGTCCACGGTGCCGCGCGCGTCTCCGGCGGCGGACACCAGCAGATGCTCGCGTTTCAGGTAGGTGTCGAGATCGAGCTTGCGGCTGACGTGCGGATTTCCGGGACGCGCCACCACGACGAAATCCTCGGTCAGCAACGGGCGCTGGAGGAACGGACGCGACGGTTCCGGGATGCCGATGATGAGATCGATGGACCCGCCGGACAGCGCCTCGCGCGCGGCATCCTTGCCGAGCGAGCGGAACAGGATGCGGCAGCCGGGCGCGACGACGCTGAAATGCGCCAGGAAATCCGGGACCAGCATGGAAATCGCATAATCCAAAGCGGCCACGCGGAACTCTCGCGTGGCGCAGCTCGGATCGAAGCAACGCCCCTGCTGCAGGGCGTCGCGCAGCACGCCAAGTGCCTGCGCGACTGGTAGCGCCAGCGCCAAGGCGCGCGGCGTGGGTTGCACGCCATTGGCACGGCGCACGAACAAGGGGTCTCCGAGGATGTCGCGCAGCCGGGCCAGAGCATGGCTGATCGCCGGTTGGGTCAGGCCGAGTTGCCGCGCCACGCTGGTGAGCTTGCGATGCCTCAGCGCGCCGTCGAGCACCAAGAGGAGTGTCATGTCGAGGCGTCTAAGTTCGATATCACTAATATCCGGCATAAAGCGATTTCAATTCTGTTCATGACTATCCATGCATATATCAAGACACCACCTGGCGCCACAGAAGGATGGATGGAGATGGGCGTGATTACGCGGCAGGAACAAGACGCTGGCGGTAAAGGCCATGCGGCGCTGAAGGTTTTCGTGGTTCTAGCCCATCCGGAGCGGCGCAGCTTCAACGGCGCGATGGCCGACGCGGCGGTGGAGACATTGACCGACCTTGGGCATCAGGTTGTCGTCTCCGACCTCTATCGCTTGGGCTTCGATCCGGTGTCGGACCGGCGCAATTTCATCAGCGCCAGGAATTCAGAGTTCTTCAAGCAGCAGATCGAGGAAGACCACGCGACGGATGTCGCCGGCTTTGCGCCGGCCGTCGCCGCCGAAATCGCCAAGATGGAAGCGGCCGATCTGATGATCTGGCAGTTCCCCCTGTGGTGGTTCGGCGTGCCGGGCATTCTTAAGGGCTGGGTCGACAAGGTGTTCGCCTTCGGGCGAGTCTATGGCCGCGGCAAGTTCTATGAAACGGGGCTTTATCGCGGCAAGCGCGCGTTGTTGTCGATGACCACCGGAGGCGCGGAAAAGGCCTACCTATCGGACGGCTTCAACGGCGACATCAATGGCATCCTGCGACCGATCCAGCGCGGCATGCTGCAGTTCGTCGGCTTCGACGTGCTGCAGCCGCAGATCGTCTGGGCGGCCGCGCACCTGTCGGAAGAGGAACGCAAGGCACAGCTCGCTGCATGGCAGGCGCGGTTGGCGGGTATCGCCGCCGAGGAAGCCATCCCGGTGGGGCGGTATTAAGCCGCCAGCTTGCCCTCAAGCCCGTTGACGAACATCACGCGCAGTTCCTTGGCGCCGACCTTGATCGGGTTTCCGCCGGCGCTGGGGTCGGCGGCGGCCATTTCGGCGACCTTGTCGACCTGTTTGTCGTCGACGCCGATCTCCTTCAGCGTATGCGGGATGCCGATCTCCTTGCGCAGGGCAAGTATCCAGTTCAGGACCGCCTTGAAGGACGGGTTCGGCAGGTTGAGATAAGCGGCGAGACGCGTCAGCCGCTCGTCGATCGCGGCGCGGTTATATTCCAGCACATAGGGCATCACGACCGCATTGGTCAGGCCGTGATGGGTGTTGTAGAGCGCGCCGAGCGGGTGGCTGATCGCGTGCATGCCGCCGAGGCCCTTCTGGAAGGCGGTGGCGCCCATGCTGGCCGCCGCCATCATGTTGGCGCGCGCCACCAAATTCTTGCCGTCCTTCACCGCGGCGGGCAGCGCTTCTTTCACCAGGCGCATGCCTTCCAGCGCGATGCCGTCGGCCAGCGGATGAAAGCCCGGCGCGCAATAGGCTTCCAGGCAATGGGAGAGCGCATCCATGCCGGTCGCCGCTGTAATGTGCGGCGGCAGGCCGACGGTCAGCTCCGGATCGTCGATGACGATGGCGGGCAGCATCTTCGGATGGAAGATGATCTTCTTCACATGATTGTTCTCGTCGGTGATGACCGAGGCGCGGCCGACCTCCGAGCCGGTGCCCGACGTGGTCGGGATGCCGATGATGGGCGCGATGCCGTTCGGGTCGACGCGGGTCCACCAATCGCCGATATCCTCGTAATCCCAGATCGGCCGCTTCTGCCCGATCATCAGCGCGACCGCCTTGGCTGCATCCAGCGCCGAGCCGCCGCCGAAGGCGATGACACCGTCATGGCCGCCGGATTTGTAGGCGGCGATGCCGTCCTCGACATTCTTGCCGGTCGGGTTGCCCTGGATGTTGCTGAACAATCCGGTCGGCAGGCCCGCCGCCTCGTTGCGCGCGATCGCGTCCTTGATCATCGGCAGATTGGCGAGGCCGGGATCGGTGATCAACAGCGGGCGCTTCATGCCCAGCGCCTCGCAATGATCGGCCAACTCCTTGATCCGGCCGCAGCCGAATTTGACCGAGGTCGGATAGTTCCAATTGCCGCGCAGGGCGGCGGCGTCGATGCTCATTATGGTCCGTGTCCTTGGGTTCAGCCTTAAGGCCGGGGAGCGTGATTCGGCCGCATTCTAGCCGGTTCCGGGCGGCGGGGAAGGGGCTGAAAATCGGCCTAAAAGACGCGGAAATGGCCGGTGACGCGGTAGTCGAACAGGACATCCTCTTCCCGGGCGCCCCAGCCGATATTGTGGATGACCAGCGGCCGCGCGCCGTCAGCGGAGCGGCGGTCGGAGACGATGCCGATATGCGGCCTGCCATTGTCGAGAACCCACGCAACCACGTCGCCGGGTTGATAATCGGCGGCGACGTCGCTCGCGTGCAGATCATAGCCTTGCCGGGTGAACCAGGTCGCCAGGTTCGGCACGCGGCGATGGTCGATGTTGGGGTCGGTTTTCTGGAGACCCCAGATGCGCGGATAGGCGGCGAAGTGCCGCTTCATGTCGTCCTGCAGTTCCGCCTGCAGATCGATGCCGATGGCGCGAAATGCCCGCACCACCACGTCGCTGCACACACCGCGCTCAAGCGGCACGTCACCCATCGGATAGGCGATGCGCTGATAGCTGGGATCGTAGAGGAACGTCGCGCCGACCTGCGCGCGGGCCGCGGCAACGAGGTCGATCGCCTGATCGGCCTGCGCGCGGCCGGTGTCGGCGACAATGAGCAGAAATCCGAAAAGAGCCCAGCGCATCAATGTTCCACGACCTGCGTCGCCATACGCAGTTCAGCGGGAGAAGAGGGCGGAATTGTGACCGGGGCGCGGCGAGATTGCGGATCAGGCCCGCCAGGCCTTGCTGCGCTCGACGGCGTCGGCGAAGCGCGCAAGCAGCTCCGCCGAGAGCGGGGCCTGTGGCACGATCTCGGCGCGCGGTGCCGGTGATGCAAGCGTCTCGATCTTGGCGAGGCCGGCGCCGATCATCGCAAGCTGTGCCGCGCCGAGACCGGTCAGCTCGGCGCTGGCGGGCACGCGGACGCGTTTGTTCATCACCTCGGCCAGGAAATGCGTGAAATAGCGGTTGCGACTGAGGCCGCCATCGACCGACAGCACGGGCCCCAGCGGCGAGACCCGGTCGATCGCCGACATCACCGTGCCGGCTAGCAGCGCGATGCCCTCCAGCAGCGCCTGCATCATGTCGGACTTGGTGGTGTCCAATCCCATGCCCAGCCACAGGCCGGCGGCGCGGCGATCCCAATAGGGTGCTGAGAGGCCGGAGAGTGCGGGGACGAAGGCGAGGCCGCGGCCGATGGCGGAGTCCGCCGCGAAGGCATCGATCTCCGCATAGTCCGCGAACAAGCCGAGCGACCGTGCCCAGTTCACGGCGGAGGCGGCGTTGTAGATGCCGCCCTGCAAGGCATAGGCGCAAGGCGCGTCGCCGAGCTTCCAGGCGATGGTCGATTCCAGACCGCTGGTCGTATCGCGCGGTACCGTGTTGCCGGCGACGGCCAGAGCGAAGGCGCCGGTGCCGAAGGTGATCTTGGCATCGCCGGTCCGGCGGCAGCCATGGCCGAACAAAGCGGCCTGCTGGTCGACCAGGCTGGCGGTGATCGGTGTACCGCCGACGGCGCCGAACGATTCGGTCGTGGCGCGGATTTCAGGCAAGCATTCGATCGGTACGCCGAACAGGTCGGCGAGGCGCTGGTCCCATTGCAGCGTCTCCAGGTTCATCAGGCTGGTGCGCGAGGCGGTGGTGACGTCGGTGGCGAAGGCGCCGGTCAGGCGGTCGAGGAAATAGGAATCGCTGGTGCCGAAGCGCAGGCGGCCTTCTCGGCGCAATTGCCGCGCTTCGGGCACGTTGTCCAGCAGCCAACGCAGCTTGCTGGCGGAGAAATAAGGATCGAGCGGCAGGCCGGCGAGCCGGAGCGTCAGTTCCTCCGCGCCGTCGGCCTTCAGGCGATCGGTGACATCGGCGGTGCGCGCATCCTGCCAGACGATGGCGTTGTGGATCGGCCGCTTGGTGACGGCGTCCCAGGCGATCACCGTTTCGCCCTGGTTGGCGAGGCCGATGGCGGCGGCATCCTTGGCGCGCGCGAGCGATGCTTCGAGATGTGCGATCAGCTCTTCCGGATCATGCTCGACCCAGCCGGGCTGGGGGTAGATCTGCCTGTGCTCGAAGCCACCGAGGGTCTCGAACGTGCCATCGTCGCGCAGCAGATGCGCCTTGGTACCGGTGGTGCCCTGATCGATGGCGAGGACAGAGGTCATGCGTGCTCGGTCGGCTCCTTCCCCCCTTGCGGGGGAAGGTGGGGAAGGGGGGTGTTGCAGCGCGAGGTGCGCGCCGGGAGAGTGCTAGCCGAATATCGCCTTCGGCGATGCGCGCCCGTAAGGCGCGCTACCCCCCTTCCGGCTCCGGCTAAGCTCACTGCGTTCGCTAAGCCTCCGCATCCTTCCCCCGCCCCGCGGACGAATGTCCGCATTCGCGGACGGGCGGGGGAAGGGGATTCCAATTTCTCAAGCCGCATCGAACTCCACCGTGACCTGCTGGCAGTTCTTCATGTTTTTGTACGGGAGCTGCCAGTCGATGCGCCGCTCCGGCAAGGCGGAGAGGCGCCGCGACCAGACCGTGGCGCCGTCGACGATCACCGACAGGCGGCCGCGCGCCGGGCGCGAGACGCGGGCCTTGAACAGCAGCGGATTGGTGGTCGGCGCATCGCGATAGATGCGCTGCGGATAGACATATTGCAGCGGTCCCTGGATGGCGACGCGGGCATCGGCTTGGCGCTGCGGCAGGCGGCTTTCCAGGCGCGCCAGCAGCATGTGCGCCGCCGCCTTGCCCTCGCGCCAGCATTGGCCGGCGGTCTCGATCCCGCGCAGCACATTGCCGGCGGCGAAGTAGGTGTGATCGGAACAGCGGAAGTAGCCGTCGATGGCCGGCCCATTGCTGCCCGGGTCGATCTCGACATGACTGGCGGCGATCAGCGCCGCCTCGGGCCTGAATTTCCCGGTGAGGATCACGCCGTCGCAGTCGAAATGCTCCGGACCAAAACCGCGGTCGACCTCGATCCCCTCGACCCGATCCTGGCCCAGGATGCGCACCAGCCGCGTGTTGGTCATCAGCGGCACGCCGAAGCCGAGCCGCGCGATCCATTCGCCGGGGTGGCGCGCGATGATGCGGGGCTGTTCCTCGATCATGGCCAGCGGCTTGATGCCCGCATGTTTCAGGGTCAGCAGCGTGGAGAAGGAGACCAGCTCGCTGCCCACCACGACCGGACGCTCGAACGGGCAGCGGCCATGCAGATAGACATATTGCTGCAAGGCACCGGTATTCATCACGCCGAAGGGCCGCGTGCCGGAGATCAGCCGCGCGCTGCGCGGCGTCTCGCGCGCGCCGAATGCCAGCAGCACGGCCTTCGCCTGCAGATCTTCCATGCCGCCCGGTCCGGTGGCGCGCACCAATCCGCCCGGCTCGATTTTCAACGCGGTCATGCGTGGGCGCAGGTCAGCCTCGGCAGCTTCGTCGGCCAGGCGCCTGGCGTAATCCGGGCCGGTATAGAGCTTGCCGAACTCGCGCAATCCATAGCCGGTATGGCCGCAATGGCGCGGAATGCCGCCAAGCTCATGCTCGCGCTCCAGCAGCGTCACCTGCTTGACGCCGAGCTTGCGCAACTCGCGCGCGGCGGAAAGGCCGGCCGGCCCGCCGCCCAGGATCAGCACGTCGGACCAGCGGGTCATGGTGCGAAGCGCCCGTCTGCAAGCGTCGCGACATTTGCCGCGCAATAGAAACCCTGGCAGCGGCCCATCATGCAGCGGGTGCGTCGTTTCAGGCCGCCGAGATCGCCGGCGGGCAGAGGGCCTTCCAGCGCCGCATCGATCTCTTTCCGAGTCACCCACTCGCAGTGGCAGACGATGTCGCCGGCGGCGGGCGTCAGATAGTGGCGCGGCCGATCCTCGGCCAGGTTCGGCACCGGAGTCCAGATCGGCTCCTGCTCGCGCATCTCACCGAAGGTCTCGGCGAAAGCTTGGCCCACCATCTGCGCGATGCCGAGGGCGGAGGTGAGGCCGGTCGACCGGATGCCGCCGATTGTGATCCAGCGGCGCGGTCCCTGCACCGAGATCTGATAGTCCTTGAACTGCGTGGCGGGACGCAGGCCGGCATAGCTGGCGTTGATCGTGTGGCGCGACAGGCCGGGCACGATCTCGATGCCCTTGTCGATGAGTTGCGCCAACGCCGCCTGATCGACCTCCGCGCTGTCGCGGTCGGTCTGGTCCTCCGCCGTCGGGCCGACCAGCAGATTGCCGAAAGCGGTGCGGCAGACGACGACCCCCTTGGTGCGCTCGGTCGGCACCGGCAGGATGATGGCATGGATCAGCTTCGACGCCGGCTTGTCGAAAACGACGAACTGGCCCTTGCGCGGCGTGATGGCGAAGGGACTCTCTCGATTGATCGCCTCGACGATGTCGCCGTGATTGCCGGCGGCGTTGATGACGACGCCCGCGTCGATCTCGCCCAGGCTCGTCTGCAATCGCCAGCGCCGATCGTCGAAATTGCCGCCGGTGACGCGGCAGCGGCGCAAGATGCGGCCGCCATGCGCCAGACCCTGATGCGCGTAGGCGAGTGGCGCCGACCAGGGATCGATGACGTGCTCGCCCGGCACCAGCACGGCGCCGAGGCCGCGCGCGCTCAGGAACGGCTCGCGTTTGCGGAGCGCATTGCGGTCGATCTGCGTCACGTCGGGGACATTGTTGCGATGCGCCTTCTCGACGATGCCGGGCAGCTTCGCCAACTGCTCCTCGTCCCAGGCGACCACCAGCGCCCCGCTTTCGATCAGCGGCAGGTTCAGCCGGTCCTTGATCTCCATGTATTCGCGATAGCCGGCCTGCATGCAGGAAATCTCGACGCTGCGTTCTAGCGCGTCAAATCCGGTATGGAGCAGGGCGCTGTTGCCCTTGCTGGCGCCGTTCAGGATGTCGGCGGCAGCCTCCAGCAGCAGCGGTTCCATGCCGGCCATGGCCAAGCGCCGGAAAATGGCGCAACCGACCACTCCGCCCCCGATGACGACCGCCCGACTCTGCGCGATGACTTCCCTCACAGGGTGGGAGATTGCGGCACGAAGCGTCACGCTGTCCAGCGGGCTAGAGGCGGTACAATGCGGTCAAATGGGCGGTCAAATGGCCGAAGGCCCCAGGGTGACCGGAGCCTTGACCAGATCACAATTCCGACCGTGTCAGATCTTGCGCAAGTGGAAGGATTTCGGCCGGGTCAGCATCTCGTAGCCCACCCGGCTCAAGGTCGCGCCGCGTCCCGAGTCCTTGACCCCGACCCAGGCCAGCGCCGGATCGAGATAGTCGCAGCGGTTCATGTAGACCGTGCCGGTCTCGAGTCGGTCGCCGATCCTTTCCGCAGCCTTTTCGTCCGAGGTCCACAGCGCGCAGGTGAGGCCGTATTTGCTGTCGTTCATCAGGCGGATGGCTTCGTCGTCCGATTTCACCTTCATGATGCCGATGACCGGGCCGAAACTCTCTTCCGACATCACCGACATGGAATGGTCGACATTCACCAACACCTGCGGCGCCAGATAGGGCGTGCCGGGCTTGTCGGCGGCGAAGCTCTTGGCATCTACCAGCGCCTTGGCGCCGTGCTTCACCGCGTCGGCGATCTGGCCGCGCACGAACTCGGCGGCCGAGGTGCGCACCATGGGGCCGAGATTGGTCGCGGGATCGAGCGGGTTGCCGAGCTTGTAGGTCTTGGTCAGATCGGTGAAGCCGGCGACGAACTTGTCGTAGAGCTTCTCATCGACATAGATGCGCTCGATGGCGCAGCAGCACTGGCCGGAATTGAACATGGCGCCGTCGACCAGGTTTTCGATCGCATGATCAAGATTGGCGTCGGCGCGCACATAGGCCGGGTCCTTGCCGCCGAGCTCCAGTCCGAGCGTCGCAAACGTCCCCGCCGCCGCCCGCTCGATCCGCCGCCCGCCTTCCACCGAGCCGGTGAAGTTGACGTG
>Ga0184637_10002171_pt1 | contig 12700 bp, 12 predicted proteins | sample PLM3_127_b2_FD_133143 | JGI IMG/M metagenome (GOLD analysis project Ga0184637, IMG submission 133143) | Groundwater sediment microbial communities from an aquifer in East River, Colorado, USA - PLM3_127_b2 | ecosystem: Environmental > Terrestrial > Soil > Riparian zone | place: USA: East River...
CGGCTTCGACGAGGTGATGTTCTCCTACATGGAGGAGATCGACCGGTGCTGGCGTCTCCATCTGATGGGCTGGCGCGTCGGCTTGGTCCCGTCCGCCGTCGTCTACCACATCGGCGGATACTAGCTGGATCAGCGCGTGCTCAAGCGCATGTACCTGAATCATCGCAACAGCATGATCATGCTGATCAAGAACTACTCCGCGCTCTCGCTGGCGTGGATCCTCCCCGTCAAGATCGCGCTCGAGCTGTTCATCCTGAGCGGAGCGCTGCTCCGGAACCCGCGACGGTCGCGGGCGGTGCTGCTCTCGTTCGGCTGGCTCGCGCTCCACGTCCCGACCGTGATCCGGCTGCGGCAGGAGGTCCAAGCGCGGCGCCGCGTGCCGGATGCGGCGATCTTCGAGCTGCTGTACCTGGGAATGGCGCCGCTCTGGTACTTCGTCTTCGGCGTCCGGCAGGTCACCGATCTCCCGGACATCGATCGGGTGCTGCATCGCCCGCTGTACCCGGGCCAGAAGCCGCGCGAGGGCGAGCGTGTGCACCCGGAGCGCCGCGATTTCCTGTACGCCTACCTCGACCAGGCGCCGACCGGCCTGGCGTTGATGCGCGCGATCGAGTGCGATCTCTTCGCACGTCACGGCTTCGAGCGGCCGATCCTCGACATCGGCTGCGGCGACGGAACCTTCGCGCGCATGCTCTTCAACGGCGTGCTCGTGGACGCCGCGGTGGACGCGGATCCGGAGCAGGCGCAGCGCGCGCGGGCCACGCGCTGCTATGCCGACGTGCGAGTCGGGCGCGCGGAGGCTTTGCCCTTCGAGTCCGGCGCCGCCGCCGCGGTGCTGTGCAACTCGGTGCTCGCGGCGGTGCCCGACTGCGACGCCGCGCTCTCGGAGATCCACCGGGTGCTGCGGCCGGGCGGACGCGTCTACCTCACGGTGCCGAGCCCCCGTTGCACGCGCTTCCTCTTCTGGAGCCGGGTGCTCACACGGCTGGGCCTGCCGGGGCTGGCGCGCCGCTACGCCGAGTGGACACCGACGCTGTTTCGCGCGCGTCATCTGCTGGAGCCCGAGGAGTGGATGCGACGCCTGGAACAAGCGGGCCTGCGCGTCGAGGCGTGCGAGCCCTACATGGCCGAGCGTAGCGCCCGGGTGCAGGACGCGTTCCTTCCGACGGCCCTCTCGGCGGCGTTGGCCAAGCGACTGGCCGGGCGCCGACTCTGGCTTCCGCGCCTGCATCGACTGGCGGTGCGGAGCTACCGGCGCTGGCTGCGCGGCCCCTACGCGGCGCACGCAGACGAAGGCAGCGGCACCTTCCTGGTGGCGCGCCGGCCTCCGAAGCGAGACGCGCCATGACGTCGCCTGCCAGCGCCGGGTCGGACCGCTCCGCGCCCGCCGGGTCATGGCTGACGCGTGCGGACCTGCGTCCCGTCGCGCTGCTGATCGCCCTCTCCCTTTGCCTCCAGATCGGGATCGCCGTCCAGGTGACGCGGGGGACCGCGATGCCGCTCGCCTGGCTCGGGGTCTTCTTCGACGGCTATCTCTACCTCGACATCGCGAGGTCCTTCCCGCTGCCTTTTTCGCCGGAGGGACGCGACTACCTGGGCCAGGCGCCCGGCTACCCGGCGCTGATCTACCTGGCGCGCCAGCTCACGCCGCTCCACCCGGTGAACTGGGGCATCCTCGCGCTGGCGACCAGCTGGCTCTCGGCCGCGCTCTCCGCCGGGGCCTTCTATGGGGTGTGCCGCGCGGCCGGACTCGCGCCCTTCTGGCCGAGCGTGGCGTTCATCGTCGCGAATCCCCGCTGGCTGAGCGTCGCGGCGACCGCGCATCCCGAAGGCCTCGCCATGCTCTTGGTCCTGCTCACCGCGGCGGCGCAGCTGCGGGGCCGGCTCGGCTGGGCGGTGGTGTGGCTCTCGCTCGCCGGGCTCACGCGCTTCCCGGCGCTGCTGATCGGCGTCGCCCTCGCCTTCGACACGCTCCTGGTGCAGCGACGGCGAGACCTGCGCACGCTCGCGACCCTCTCGCTGCCCCTGCTCGCTTTCGCAGCGCACAACCTCTACCTGTTCGTGCGGATACCGGGCTATGCGGGAATGGGCGAGGCTCACCGGGTCTTCTGGGACACGCATCTCACCTGGCCCTTCCAGGCGCTGATCGAAAACGCCGTGGGTTGGCTGCAAGGCACGGCCCCCGGCCCCAACTTCGCGCTCACCTACCTGAGCGTCGCCTGCTACCTCGCCAGCCTGGCGGTGGGTGTTCGCGAGAGCGAGCGCCGGCTCCGCTTCCTCACGGTCTGGGTCGCTGCGATCGTACTCTTCCACGTGTCGCTGGCGGGCGAGTGGGGCGGCTTCGACTTCGCGCGCCTCGTGATCCTGGCCTGGCCGGCGGCGCTGCTCCTGCTCTGGCGCCGCGTCCGGTTCGCCGCACCGCCCGCGGCCGCCGCCGCGGGCTGGGCCGTGGCAGGGGCGCTCTCCGCCGCGATCACGGCCAGTCTGCTGAGCGAGGCGGTTCGCTGGCAGCGCTCCAGCTATCCGTGGCCGGCAATTTCCATCAGGCGGCTCGAAGCCGAGGAGCCGCGCTGGTTCGACTTCGGCGCGCGCTTCGAGCCTCCCGCGCTGCGCGGGGCGCCCGGCGAGTCCTCGCCGTGACGGCGCAGCGCGCCGCCCTCGCCTGCCTGTTCGCAGCGGCCAGCGTGCTGCGCGTGCACAACGCCTGGGTCACGCCCCCGCTCGCGGGCTTCGACGGCCCCTATCACGCCGCCTACATCGGGATCATCTTTCTCGAGGGGCGCTGGCCGCTCTCGCAAGAGAGCTGGTCGACCTTCCACCCGCCGCTCTACTACGCGCTCTCGGCGCTGGTGTGGAGCCTGCTGCCGGATCGTCTCGGCCCGCACGCGGTGCTGTTCTGCCTTCGCATGCTGAACGTCGCAGCGGGCCTCGCGATCGGCTTCGCAGTGCATCGCAGCGCACGCCTGCTCTTCCCAGAGCGGCCCCGGGTCGCGGTCTACGCGGCGGGGCTCGCGCTCTTCCTGCCCATGTTGATCGGGCCCTCCTCGGAGATCGGCAACGAGATGCTCACGGCTGCGCTTTGTGCGCTGGCGGTGCCGCTGTGGCTGCGCTGCCTGACGGAGCCGGATTCGCGCTGGCGCGCGCTGGCGCTGGGCGGCGTGCTCGGGCTGGCCGTCCTCAGCAAGCTCAACGCGACAGCGGTCGTCGCCGCCGCCGGGCTGGTCCTGACCGCGCGCGGCTTCCAGACTCGCGGTCCGCGGCTCGCGGCGCTGGAGATTCCGGCGCTCTTCGCCGTCGCTGTCCTGCTCGTTTCAGGGGTCTACTTCGCCCGCAACCTGGCGTATTACGGCAAGCCGTTCCTGACGGAGGTCCCGCTCTCGGCGCAGGTGATGGGGCCCAGCGGCTACGGAGCACCGCGGGAGATCACGAGCTACCTCCGGCTCACACCCGACGTGCTGCTGGATCCCAGCGACCGCTCGCCGCGCGTCGAGGGCGCCGTCTGGCCCGCCACCTTCGCGAGCGTCTGGTTCGATCTCCACGGCTCCGTGATCCGGGTGCAGAGCCAGTGGGGAAAGCGCTTCGCGCGGATCCTGTTCGGATTCGGCGCCGTGTTCTCGGCGCTCGGCCTGCTCGGGTTCGCCGCGATGCTCACGCGCCGCGCCGCGCCGGCCGTCCCCCTCGGCACCGGCGCGCTGCTCGTGCTCGCCCTGCTCTGCCTCGCGAGCTACCTGGCATTCACGCGCCAGGTGGCGACCTTCTCGACGCTGAAGGGAACGCTGCTCGCGCCCGGCGTGAGCGCCTTCGCGATCGCGGCCGGCCTCGCGGGCGATCTGATCGCGCGCACGGGACGCCAGGCCGGGCGCGCGCTCGCCGTTTTGGGAGCGAGCTTCGTGCTGGCGGTCGGCGCGATCTTCTGGGTCGGCTGGCTCGCCCCGACGGGCGTGACCCCCGCGGTCTTCGCCCTGCAGGGCTACTCGGACGAGCCCACCCGCCGCGTGGCGCGCTACTTCATCTGGGGGCAGCCCCTCGAATCCCGCGGAAGGCGGCTCCCGGGCGGACCGGACCCGGCGCCACCGCCTCGCTAGCGTCGACCCGAGCCCTCGGAGACTGCTCATGTTCGCTCGGATCGCCCAGCAGGCTTCCTCGCTGATCTCCAGACCGGCGGTCTTCTTCCCGGCTCTGCTGCTCCTGTGTGTGGGCGTCTCGGCGGGGCACGTGGACTCCCGCCTGCCGACGCCCGACGAAGGGGCGTTGCTCACCGCGGCTGCAAAGATCGGGCGCGGGTCGGTATTCTACCGCGATCTCGACGCCTACCTGTTCCCCGGCGCGCACTACGTGCTCGCGATCGGCATGCGAATCTTCGGCGAGCACCTCTCGGTCGCCCGCTGGATGGCTGCGGCGTTCTTCTGCGCGATCGTCGCGAGCTTGTACGCGGCCGCGTTGCAGCTGATGGAACGCCGATGGGCGGCGCTCTTCGGTCTCTCCCTGCTGAGCTTCAAGTTCCTGGCCTGGCCGGCGTTCAGCGCCTACCTGTACTCGGACGTCGCCTTCTTGGGAGCCTGCGTCGCGCTGGCCGCGCTCGTGGGTCATGGCTTCCGCGGCGCTTCGCCGCGCCTGCTGCTGGCCGGCGCTGGCATCGGCGTGGCCTTCGCCTGCAAGCAGAACGTCGGCATCTATCTGGGAGCGGCGAGCGCGGCGGCGCTGCTCTTCCCGGGCCTCGTGGTGGGCGTTCGCGGGGGCCCGCTGCGGCGACGCCTCGGCGAAGTCGCGGTGCTGCTCGTCGGAGTCGCGGCAGCCCTGGCTCCCCTGCTCGGCTACTTCGCCGTACAGGGTCTGCTGGGCAGAATGCTCCACAGCGGCCTGATCCGGCCGCTCACGCGCTACCTGCCGACCAGCGGGATCCCGTTTTCGCCGCCGCTCGCCTGGTGGCGGTTCGGGGAGATCCGGGGTGACGCGGCCTCGCCTTATTTCGTGGACCTCTACTGGCACATGCTCCAGCAGCAGCAGCTTCCCGGACCCGACGCCTATCCGTTCTATTGGGTGGCGGGGGAGCTCTTCAGCCGCCTCTTGTACACATCGATCCCCGTCGCCTTCCTGTGGATCCTGGCGCGTCGCCTCCGGAGCACAACGGAACTCGACGAGAGAACGGCGAGGTCCTCGCTCTTCGCCTTCCTGGCGCTCTCCGTGGTCGCGAGCGCATTCCCGCGCGCGGACGCCTTCCACGTGTTCAGCGTCTACCCGGTCGTGGTGCTGCTGCTCTTCGCGCTATTCGCCTCGGGCACGCATCCGCCGCGCGGGTCGCTCCGGCTCTGGGCGGTGGGAAGCGCGGTCGCGCTCCTGCTGACGACCTGCCTGGTCCTCACGTCGAACTACCGCGCCTACCTGAGTCACCGCGTCCGGCTGCCGCGAGCGGAGATCTGGGTGGACCCGGCCGAAGCGTGGATCGAGCCCGTGGTCGAATACGTCACGCACTACGTGCAGCCGGGCGAGCGCATTTTCGTGTATGGGCACGAGGCGCAGCTCTATTTCCTGACCGGTCGCTTCTATCCGTGGCCATATTCGCAGCTCTACCCGGGACAGGAGGGGGGCGACGGCGGCAACACGCTGGTGAAGCTGCTCCGCCAGGTTCCGCCCAAGCTGGTTCTGCTCGGGGTGCTCACCTGGCCCGGCGTTCCCGATCTGAAGGAATACGCTCCGAAGCTCGACGACTACATCCGGTGGAACTTCGACCCCGACGAGAACTTCTTCGTCGATCATCCGGTCCCGGGCGGGAAGGCACCGCTCGATTGGGTGATCTCGGTGCTGCACCCGATCCCACCGGAGGCCTGGTTTGAGTGACCGCGGTCTCGGCTTGCCGCGCGCGCGGCTCGAGCAGCGGCTCCGCTGATCTACGCGCTCGTCTGGGCGACCGGATCCCTTCGCGCCGTCACCACGAAGAAGCCGCCCTCGCGGCTGCCGCGGGCGATCATGCCCAGCTCGACCATCAGACGCTCGAGCCAGCTCCCCGGTGCCTCGGGCCGGAACAGGCTGTCGGCTTCCCCAAAGGGCTGGAATGGCTTCGAGCGGGGTACGCTGGTCACGAAGCGGAAGCCGGTCTCGCGTAGCCAGCCGAGCACCTCGCCGATCGTGTGCTTCGACTCGTGCGGGTGCTTGTACTGGTCCATGAACCAGGCCCGGCGCTTGGCCGCCGCGAAGCCTCCCGCGCGCAGATTGGGGTCGAGGAAGGTCAGGCGGTCGCGCGTGTGACGAAAGACCTGGCGCCGGAAGTCGGTGATCAGGCGCCCATAGCGGTGATAGAGCCCGATCAGGATGTAGCCGTTCGGCTTGACCAGCTTCGAAATCGACTGGAACGCCCGAAACGGATCGGAGGTGTGGTGGAGCACGCCGTTGGAGACGACCAGATCGAAGCTGGCCGGCTTGAAGATCGGGCGGAACAGGTTCATCTGCAGGAAGTGCGCGTTCGCGAGGTGGTTCTTCCGCTTGAACTCGAGGCCGAGGCGTAGGGAGTTGAGGCAGATGTCGGTTCCGAAGACCGTCCGGTTGGCGATCGACAGGAAGTTCGTGAGCTGACCGGTTCCGCAGCCGCATTCGAGGATCCGCGTACCCGGCGGCACCTGGTCGTCCAGCAGCTTTGCGAACATGCCCTGGCGCGCCTTCTGGATCAGGCTTCCCACGCTGTCGAAGTCGTCGTAGTTCGGAAAGGGCGTCTCCTCGTAGAAGCTCTTCACGACGCCGGTCACGTCGCCCTTCGACGCGTCCCATTCGTTGGGCCAGAAGAGCATCGGGATCCCGTCGGTCACCTCGAAGCGATGGCCGCAGCCCGAGCATGAGAGACCCGCGCCGTCGCGCGCGAGATCGGCGCTGCACGCGGGGCAGCAGAGCAGCGGTAGGGACTCGACGAGCGAGCCCTCGAGGTCCGATGCAACCGTCATCGGCTGGATCCTACCGCACTGCTGGAGGCGCCCGCGGCTCGCTCGATGCACGCACGGGTCGATCGACGCAGGTAACGGCCAGGCCCGTTGGATAGACTTGCCGTCCCATGCAAGCGCCGCGACGCGCGCGGGAATGGCTGAGTCGGATCGGGCTGATCGGCTTCGGCCTCGTCGTGACCATCGTCGGGCTCGAAGTCGCGCTTCAGCTCGGAGCCGCGGTCGTGCAGATCACGCACGAGAGCCGGGGGGCTGCGAAGGACCCCGAACGGTTCCGCATCCTCTGCCTCGGAGACTCGAACACCTACGGCCTGTATCTCGAGCGCCACGAGTCCTACCCGGCGCAGCTCGAGCGCGAGCTCGCGGCGCTTCGGCCGACCCAGCCGGTCGAGGTCGTGAACCTCGGCGCGCCCGGCCTCAACTCCTCGCGACTGCTCCGGATGCTCCCGGAGCTTCTCGAGACGCTGGCACCGGACCTCGTGATCGTCATGGTGGGAGCGAACGACACGTGGACCGATCCCGCGGCGGAGTCCCCCCTGCGCCCACCACGGTCGGCGGCTTCCTGACGCGGCACTCCCGCGCGCTGCGCCTGTTCCGGCTGCTGCGCGCGCGGGGCCGGGCGGATCTGGAGGTCGCCATCGTCCCGGGAAAGGGCGATTTACAGCGTGAAGATAACTGGGTGCGCATCGGCGACCGGGAATTCGATTTCGGCTTCGAGCGCGCGACCCGGGGGATCCCTGGGGCCAACGAGCACCTCGTCGAGAACCTCGGCCGCCTGCACGCCGTCATCAAAGACTCCGGAGCCCGCGCGCTGTTCATGACGTATCCCAGTCGCTACCTCTACTACGGGGAGGCGAACCGCGCGATCCGGCAATCGGCGCGCACGACGGGTTTGCCGCTCCTCGACCTCACGGTGATCTTCCGCGAACCGTGTCCCCAGCTGAAGTGTCCGACCATGCTCTTCGACGACCACCACCCGACCGCCGAGGGGTACCGATTCACGGCAAAGAAGGTCGCTGACTGGATCCAGGCGCAACGCTGAACCAGCGACGCGCCTGCGTCTCGAGAGTCCGCCCGCAGCTTGACGGAGTCTCAGGGGATCAGATATAAGATCTCGTTTTCCTTGATGTTCTGATCACGAACCGGCAGCTCGGGTGCAGCCGCCTCGGGTCCTGCGGCGTTCGAGTTCGAAAGGTTCGGGCAGCCTTGAGCCGCATCCCGAGACGATCGCGAGACGTGGCATGGCGCTCAGGGGGGTGTGCTCCCGGCGAGCTGTTTCATGATGGCTTCGGCGACGATCCGATAGCCCGACGCATTCGGGTGCCCATCCGGGAAGAGCACGTCGGGGCAGTCGTCATTCGGGCAGAGCGGCTCGAAGATCGCCGCCAGATCGATCAGCGGTGTACCGGTTTCGAGGGCGACATCGGTGAGCGTCTCGCTCGCGGTAGTGTAGAAGTTCTTCTTCGACGCGTAGGTCATCAGGTAGAGCGGGGTTCCGGCGGCTCGCGCCTCCTCGATCAGCCGGTGAAGGTTCTCGTTCAGGCCGGCGCTATCTCCCCACAACCCCTCGTCCGCCTTCACGAAGCCCATGTCGAACTCGAGATCCCCGACGCGCGCCTTGTGGCGAGCCCCTTCGGCGAGGTTGCCGTTCGGATCCATGATGATCTCGACCTTGTCCGCGACGTGCCCGCGGCGGATCAGGTAGTAGAGCCGGTAGATCAGGGAGTGACGCGCGAGGAAGCTCCCCTGCGGACGCGTTGGCTCTGCCTCGTCGAGCGGAATGGGCAGCGTCCAGTAATCGTTGACGCCGACCAACAGGATCAGGATGTCGGGGTCGAACGTCTCGAGCAGGCGCGGCAGGTCGCGCACCAGTCGCGAGGAGTTCGTGCCCGGGAAACCGAGGTTCACAACCTCGAGCTTCGGCGCCGCGATGCGCTGGTTCCAGAGCACCTCGAGCTGCTGCGGATAGGCCTCCTTCCGCTCCAGCCACAGGCCATACGTATTGGAGTCCCCGAGGCACAGGACGCGCAGATTGCCCGTGACCCAGGCGACCGGCAGCTCGCCCCGCTTCGACCGCTTCATGAAGAAGGCGCCGATCTGGAGGCCGCCCTCCAGCATCAGCAGGCCCAAAAAGATCCCGATCGGCACCAGCGCCAGTCGCTTCCAGAGCATCGCGAAAGCGTATGGGGTGCATCGAGAACCTGCCAGCATCGCGGCGCGACGCGCCGACGGCTAGTCTGGGGTCACGAGCCGCAGCCCGAGAGCGGATGGAGAGTGTGCGCGTGACGGCGCTCCGCGTGGGATCTCCGAAGGCATCCGCGGCGATCTGGCGTTGGCGCGCCGAGGTGCCGGAGTCCAAGATGGGACCGTCGGCGGCGAGCGTGCGCGTGCGCGGATCGCTGCAGGCGCTGGCCGGAGCCGCCTTCGGCCTGGCGTGCCATCTGTTCTGGTCGAAGACCGTCGCGATCGTGGCATTCACGGTGGCGGGCGTGGTGCTGTTCTGCGCGCTCGTCTCTCCCAATGGGCTCTACGCGCTTTTGCGTCGTCTGTTCGACGCGACGGGGCGCGTGGTCGGGCGTGCCATGACCTGGATCGTGATGGTGCCGATCTTCTATCTCTTCTTCCTGCCCTTCGGGAAGCTGATGCGGCGCGGGCGGCGCGATCGCCTGCACCGCTACTTCGACGCGGAGGCCGAAACCTACTGGGAGCCCCACGCGCCGATACCGACCTCTTCACTCGAGCGGCAATACTGACGTGAGGATCCTCGGACTCAGCTGTTTCTATCACGACTCGGCCGCTTGCATCGTCGTCGACGGTGAGATCGTCGCCGCGGCCCAGGAGGAGCGCTTCACCCGCATCAAGCACGACCAGGGCTTTCCCGGGAGCGCCGTCCGCTACTGCCTCGCCGAGGCGGGGATCGAGAGCTCGGGTCTCGACGCGGTGGCCTTCTACGACAAGCCGATCCTGAAGTTCCACCGGATCCTCGAAACCACCTTCTCGGTCGCGCCTGCGGGCCTGCGCCCCTTCATGAAGGGCGTGCCCCTGTGGCTGCGCGAGAAACTCTGGATCGAGCCGGAGATCCAGGAATCGCTCGAGCGCTGCGGCGTCGAGCCGCCCGACAAGGTCTACTTCCCCGAACACCACGAGTCGCACGCGGCCAGCGCCTTCTATCCGTCTCCGTTCCCCGAGGCCGCCGTGCTCACGATCGACGGTGTCGGCGAGTGGGCGACGGCGACCATCGGCGTGGGCGAGGGCAAGGATCTGCGCCTGCTCCAGCAGCTCTCCTTCCCGCATTCGCTGGGGCTCCTGTACTCGGCCTTCACCTACTTCACCGGCTTCAAGGTCAACTCCGCCGAGTACAAGCTGATGGGACTCGCGCCGTACGGCGAGGGGGTCTACACCGATGTGATCAGGGACGAGCTGCTCGACCTCAAGCAGGACGGTTCGTTCCGCCTCAACATGGAATATTTCGGCTACCTCGACGAGCTGGTGATGACGAGCCACCGGTTCGACGAGCGATTCGGCGGCCCCGCTCGGCGGCCCGAGGCCCCGATCACGCGCCGCGAGATGGACCTCGCCAAGTCCGTCCAGGAGGTGACCGAGGAGATCGTGCTCCGCATGGCGCGCCACGCGCGCCGCCAGACCGGCAAGAGCAAGCTCTGCATGGCGGGAGGCGTCGCGCTCAACTGCGTGGCGAACGGCCGTCTCGTGCGAGCCGCGATCTTCGACGACTTGTGGATCCAGCCCGCCGCCGGCGATGCGGGTGGTGCCGTCGGAGCCGCTCTGACGGTGTGGCACCAGGTGTTCGGCGGCGCGCGGCGCGCCGACGGAGTCAAGGACGCCATGCAGGGCGCTCTGCTCGGGCCGGAATTCTCGCGGGACCAGATCAAGGAATACCTCGACGCCAACGGCTGCGTCTACACGGAGCTCTCGGAAGCAGACTGGCCCGACGCGGTCGCGAAGATCCTGGCCGAGGAGAAAGTCGTGGGCCTCTTCCAGGGGCGCATGGAATTCGGGCCGCGGGCGCTCGGCAATCGCTCGATCATCGGCGATCCCCGCTCGCGCAAGATGCAGTCGCAGATGAACCAGAAGATCAAGTTCCGGGAAGACTTCCGGCCCTTCGCGCCGGCCTGCCTCGAAGAGCGGCTGGCGGACAATTTCGAGCTCGACCGGCCGTCGCCGTACATGCTGCTGGTCGCGCCCGTGCGCAGCGACCGCTGCATTCCGCCGAAGGGTGATGAACGCGATCTCGCGCTCGACGAGTGGGTGAACCGGCCGCGGTCGGATCTTCCGGCCATCACCCACGTCGACTACTCGGCGCGCATCCAGTCCGTGAATGCGGAGACGAACCCTCGCTTCCACCGCCTGCTCCGTGCTTTCGAGGACCGCACGGGATGCAGCGTACTGATCAACACGAGCTTCAACGTGCGCGGCGAGCCGATCGTCTGTACGCCCGCGGACGCGCATCGCTGCTTCATGCGCACTGGATTGGACTATCTTTGCTTGGGACCGTTCCTGCTGGGGAAGGACCAGCAGCCGAGCTGGCGCGAAACGGGAGACTGGACCAAGAGCTTCCCGCTGGATTGATTCCTGCGCGGGAACGAGGGCGAGACGATGGCGAAGATCGGTCATGGCGCGAAGGTGTTTCGGGAGATCGTGCGGTTCGCCGTCGCCAACAAGGCGTATTGGCTGATTCCGCTGATCCTGGTGCTCGGAATCGCCGCGGTGGTGGTGGTGGCTTCCCAGGGCGCGGCGCCGCTGATCTACACGCTGTTCTGAGCGTCCGGATCAGATCAGGCGAGCGGCTTGCGCGGTTTCTGCTGAGCCGCCAGAATCCGATTCCCCATGTCGGCGCCCCGATTCGATCTCGGCTTCGACGTCGAGCGTTTGACGATTGCGCAGAAGCTCGCGATCTACGCACGAACCTTGTCCACGAGCCCGGCGCGGCTGCCGCTCGAGCAGCTGATCTTCCTGCTCGCGTCGTGGATCCCGACTCCACTCGGCGTCGCCCTGCGCGCGATCCTCTATCCGATGATCCTGCGCGCGTCGTGGCCGCTGATCGTCGAACGGAACGCAACCCTGCACAGGCCGGGCGCGATCACGCTGGGTCGAAACGTCTTCCTCGGCGAGAACTGCTACCTGCTGGCGGGTGGGCGGGGGATCTCGATGGGAGACTACTGCCAGATCATGCCCAACGTGGTGCTGATGATCCGCGACTATCGCGGGATCCCCAACGCGGGGATCGAGCTCGGTCATCACGTCGGGATCAACGTGGGAACGATCGTCTTCAGCCATGGCCGGACCCGGATCGGCGACAACACGCTGATCGGACCCGGCGTCGTGATCAGCACGGCCGGCCACGCCTTCGAGGACCCCAGCCAACCCGTGCGCACGCAGCCCGTGACGGTGGCCGACATCGAGATCGGTGCGGGGGCCTGGATCGGGGCACGCGCCGTGATCATGCCCGGGGTCCGGATCGGCGCGGGAGCGGTGATCGGCGCCGGCGCGGTGGTCACGGCCGACGTTCCACCCAACTCGCTCGCCGTCGGCGTACCGGCGCGCGTCGTTCGCAGTTGGGCTGAGGGCAACGCCCACTAGCCCCGATCCGAGATTGCTGGCCTTCGGGGGATGCGGCGGGGGGTGGGCGGAGGCGAAATAAAGCGCAGCCGGCACGCGCAGGGCGCTCCCTTCGTCGACGCCACAGACGTGAGTTCTGGCACACGCTCGCGAGAAGAGAACCGGCGAGCCATTCGCCGCAGCCCACCCCCCGC
>Ga0184637_10002172_pt1 | contig 12698 bp, 15 predicted proteins | sample PLM3_127_b2_FD_133143 | JGI IMG/M metagenome (GOLD analysis project Ga0184637, IMG submission 133143) | Groundwater sediment microbial communities from an aquifer in East River, Colorado, USA - PLM3_127_b2 | ecosystem: Environmental > Terrestrial > Soil > Riparian zone | place: USA: East River...
TCAACCCTCTCAGGAGCTCTACATGAAAGTATTCTCGAAAATCGCCCTCGTCGCTGCCCTCGGCCTCTCGGCTGCTGGTGTCATGGCCGGCGAAATCTCGGACAGCAACATCCAGGGCGACCGAGCCCAGAACAGCACCGGCGCCTATGGCGCCCGCGCGTATCAGAACATCGGCGTGACCGAGGGCAGCGGCGCCATCCGGCACTCCCGCGTGTTTGCCAACGACGCGAGCAACGTTGGCAACAGTATCAATGGCTTTGCACGCCAGGACATCGGCGTCGCCGGGAACCGCGGCACGCTGCATAACGTGAGCGTGCATGCCAACGGCGCCCACAACGCTGCCCTCGCCAGAGGAGCTGTCGCGATTCAGGAAATCGGCAAGGTCACGAACGGCACGATGCGAGACGTCGAAGTCTTTGCACGCGGCGCGGTCAATCGCGCCAGCACGGACTACTCGGTTGCCGTGCAGAAGATCGGCGTCGTCAACTGACTTTGCCGAGTCCGAAACACCGCCGCGTGCTACCCGCCGCGGCGGTTTTTCTTTGAACCGTCGGGCTGCGGGCTGCAACCCAGTCGGACCAGCCGGCTCGGCCCGAGCCCTCACGACGCATCCAGGAGCTGCCATGACTACGTCGAATCGCAAAGCCTTCGCACATTTCGCCTTCACCGTCGCCGTCGCGCTGCTGGCGACGACCCAGCTCGCGCACGCCGCGGGCTTGTTCGCCGACCAGGACGTCGACCCGCGCTTCAAGGCAAAGATCATGAAAGAGAAGGCCAAGCAGAATGCCCAGCTGGGCAAGAGCTTCAATTTCACCAGTAACGCCCCGGCGGATGCACACTGCGGAAGCCAGAACATCGGCAACGTCGACACCGGCGGCAGGATCGGCGCTGCACCGCGCGAAGTATTCGTGTTCGCGCCGAACGCGACCAACCTGGTCTCGGGCCAAGGCTGCAAGTAAGCTGGATAGGAAACGGACCACCATGAAAGCCTCGAAGCCGTCGATGCTGCGACACCTCGGGCTGGCCGCCGCGATCTCCGGCGCGCTTGCCGGTTGCTCCACCATGGAAGTGCAGCAGAAAACCGTCGAGCAGACCCAGGCCGTCCGGCAGGGTCCGCAAGAGGCGCCGTTTCGAACGATCACCGGCTTTTCGTCCTCGCTGCGCTGCATGGACAACCTGATGATCGACTATGGCGTGCGCGACGTGTCGATGCTCGTCGAGGACATCCTCGACCAGACCAAGAAGGTCAACGCCGGCACCCGCGACATGCTGATCAGCGCCGTCTCGGACATGACGCGGCGCAGCCGCGCGATCCGCGTCGTCGCCTTCGGCCGCGACGCCACCAACGTCATCAGCTTCCTGGCCTCGGCGCAGCGCCAGAGCGCCTACGAAGTGATCCCGCAGTTCGACATCAAGGGCTCGGTGTCGCAGTTCGACGAGAACGTGATCCGCAACCAGAAGGACGCCGGCATCGGCTTTCAGCCGTTCATCAACCTGGGCATCTCGCGCGACGCCGCGACCTCGATCATGGGCCTGGACCTGAGCGTGCTGACCACCGACGACATGTCGATCCTGCCCGGCGTCACCTCGCGCAACTCGGTCGTGATCCTCAAGACCGGCAAGGGTGCCGACGCCGACGCGGCGTACCACAAGTTCGGTGTCAGCTTCAGCATGAGCCTGTCCAAGTCCGAAGGCCAGTCGCAGGCGCTGCGCGGTCTGGTCGAGCTGGCGGTGATCGAACTGGTGGGCAAGCTGACCAAGACGCCGTACTGGACCTGCCTGGGCGCCGACCCCAAGGTCAATGAAGAAATTCGCCTGGAAATGTCGGACTGGTACTACGCGATGGCGTCGAGCCGAGTCGAGCTGATCGCCTACTTCCAGAACCAGATGCGCCGGCGCGGCTTTTACCAAGGGCCGATCGACGGTGAATTCAATCCGGCCATCGACGAGGCGATCGGCAACTACCGCGCCGCACTGGGGATGAGCAAGCAGGCATTGCTCGATGAAGCACTCTTCACAGCCTACCTGGCAGCCGACCACTCAAAGATTCCGCCACCCGCCAAGCCGGCGACCGCGGCCGCTATGCCGCCTGCGGGCGCGCCACCGGCGGCGCCCGCGACGCCCATCGGCACCGCTGCGGCGGCGCTTGGCCTCGCCCTGGCGCCGGCCAACCAGCAGACCCGCTTCGGGCGCGGCGAGCCGATCAGCCTGACGGTCAAGCCGACCCGCGACGCCCACGTCTACTGTTACCTGCAGGACGAGAACGCGCAGATCCGGCGCTTCTATCCGAACCGCTTCGCCCGCGATTCGCTGGTTCCGTCCAGCCAGGCGCTGGCGATTCCCGGCTCGATGCGGTTCCAGCTGGTGATGAACGCCAAGGGCGCGAAGGAGACCATCCTCTGCTTTGCGACGGCGCGCGACATCATGCAGCAGCTGCCCAACTCGGTCGTCGGGGTCGACTTCGAGGCGCTGCCGGTGGCCACGCTCGACCAGATCCGCGATGCCTTCCTCAACGTGAGCGGCGGCGTGCTCGCCCAGGAGTACTTCCATGTCCAACCCAGGTAGGCTTCTGGCCGCGGCGCTCATCGCTGCCGTGCTGGGCGTGCTGCTGCTGCCGCTGCTCAGCAGCGCCGGCACCGTGGTCACCGAGCAAGCGCCAGTGGTCGAGCGGCCGGCGGCCGTGCCGTCGACGCCGCTGTACCAGGTGCGCTGCTGGCAGTACGGCCGCTTGCTGTTCGAAGCGCGGGACGTGGAGCTGTCGGGCGACGTCGCCGGCCTGAAGCTGCGCGGCACCGATCGGAATCGCCAGCCGGTCATCGTGACCGACACCGGCAACGCGACCTGCCTCATCCGCAGCGTGCCGGCGACGCGGCGCTGAGATGAAACGCCCCCAAGCTCACTACGTTCGCTGCCCCCAGGGCCCGGCAAGGGCCCCTTCGTGGCCCTTGGGTCGCTCAGTGCCCTTCGGGCGGCCGGGCGGGCACTGACATGGACCCGACATCGCGCCGCACCTGGCTCGCTGGGGCGATCGCCGCCGTGGTCGGCCTCGGCACCTGCGCCAGCCGGCCGAGCGCCGCCGGGACGGCCATCGAACAGCGCCAGGTGAGCGGGTTCGAAGCGGTCGTCTGGGACGGCGTCGGTGAGCTCTCGATCGAGCAGACCGGCCGCGAGCGCCTGAGCGTCGAGGCCGAGCCGGCGGTGCTGGCGAAGATCGTCACCGAAGTGCGGCAGCGGCGCCTTTGGATCGGGTTCGCGCCCGGCCGCGTCGAGACCCGGCAGCCGATCCGCTTCCGGCTCGAACTGAAGACGCTGGCGGCGCTGGAGACACGCGGATCGGGCACGGTGCGCATCGGACCCCTGGCGACGGCGGCGCTGTCGCTGCGGCTGGCCGGCAGCGACGAGCTGCGCCTTGCGCAGCTGAAAGCCCGAACGCTCGACGTTCGGCTGGACGGCTCGGGCGACGTCACGATCGACGGCGGCCAGGTGGACAGCCAGCGGGTCGTGATCGCCGGCGCCGCCAGCTACGCCGCGCTGCGCCTGGTGAGCCGCGAGGCGGATGTCGCGATCGACGGCAGCGGCGAACTGCGCGTGGCGGTTACCGAACGGCTCAGCGCCAGGATCACCGGCAGCGGGGATGTGCTGTTTGTCGGGCATCCTCGGGTCGTGCAGACCGTGACGGGTGCCGGCGAGGTCCGGCGCCTGGATGACCCGCGCTCTTGAGCGCCCCCAAACCTGCCGCTTCGCGTCAGGCCCCCCCGAGGGGGTCAAGGAAACTTGGGAGCGGCCCGGCGTTTCCTTGAGAGCGCAGAAAACTTGAACCGATCCTGGTGTCGCCGCAACCCAGTGGCGATCCCCCAAAACAGGAGAACACCATGGCCCGCCGACTCCTTCTTGCGAACCTGATGCTGGCGCTCGTCGCCGGTTCTGCGATGGCGCAGGAGGTGCGCCTGTATCGCACCGGCGACGCCGTCGATCCGCGCGAGGTGGCGGCGATCCTCGCCCAGCCGAACGCCGGCGCGCCGGCGATGAAGATGCGCTCGATCCGGCTGCTCGACGACGCCCCTTCGGCGCCCACCGCGCAGCCGCAGCTGGTCGCGGCGGCCACGCAGATTGCTGCGGCCGCGCCGACCGATTCGAACGGGTCCGACCGCCCGGCGCCGGGGGCGCGCGCGTCGTCGCTCTCGCTGCCGGTGCAGTTCGCCTTCGACTCCGCCGACATCCTGGCGTCGGCGCGCCACCAGCTCGACGCTCTGGCCGAAGGCATCCGCATGCTGCCCGCCACCCAGTCGGTGGTCATCGAAGGCCATACCGACGCGGCCGGCCCGGAGCTCTACAACGAACAGCTGTCGCAGCGGCGTGCGCACGCCGTCAGGCGCTACCTCGTGGCCTCGCACGGCATCGACCCGGCCCGGCTGCGCGCCGTCGGCATGGGCGAATACGCGCCGCTGGCGGGCCGCGATCCGCACGCCGGCGAAAACCGCCGCGTGCAGTTCCGCGGCGAATGACCCCCGCGATTCAACCGTCACACACCGGGAAACTGTTGTGCAGCGCCACCGGAGGCGATTTACCATGACCACACTCCACTCAGCTCGCGCCCGCCAAGCGCGCCAACAATGGACAACGACGAGGTATTGCGGCTGCTCGAGCGCGTCGGGCGTGCCGACGAAGCCGCGTTCCGCGAGCTGTACCGCGCGTTCTCGCGCCGGCTTTACGCTTACGTGCTGAGGCAACTCGGCGACCCCGCACAGGCAGAAGAAATCGTGGCCGATACCCTTTACGAAATCTGGCGCCATCCGGCGACCTTCCGCGGCAACTCGCAGTTCAGCACCTGGCTGATCGGCATTGCGCGCAACAAGGTGCTGATGGCTTTCCGCTCCCGCAAGCCCGACGCCAAACACGAAGACATCGACGATGTCGCCGAGAGCGTCGCCAACGAAGACCCGAGCGCCTTCGAGATCCTTGCCCAGCAGCAGCGCCACGAAGGTGTGCGCGACTGCATGAAAAAGCTGTCCCACGAGCACCGCGAATGCGTGCACCTGGTGTTCTACGAAGGCATGCCCCTGGCCGAGGTCGCCTCGGTGCAGGCGTGTCCGGAGAACACCGTGAAGACGCGGCTGTTCCACGCCCGCCAGAAGCTGAAGAACTGCCTCCAGCTGCTGCTGCAGCGCGAGGGTGGGGGCAGCCTTGCCGGAGCGGCGCCATGAAATCTCGATTCGATGAACTGTTGCCGTTCTATGTCAACGGCACCTTGTCCAACGCCGATCGCGCCTGGGTCGACGGGTATCTGAGCGAGCACCCGGCCGCGGCCGCCGAACTGAACTGGTACCAGTCCTTGCAGACGAAGCTGCGCGAAGACGTGCCCGCGGTGTCGAGCGAAGTGGGATTGGAGCGCGCGCTGCGGCGCATCCGCACCGAAGGCCCGGCGCCGCAGAGCGCCCGCCGCGCGGCGGCGCCGTCGACGCTCGAGCGGCTGCGCGACTGGTTCTCGACGATCGTTCCCCAGCCGGTGCTGCGGCCGGCGTTTGCCGGCGCGCTGGCGGTGGTCGCGCTGCAGACGGCGGTCATCGTCCAGCTGGTCGTCGACCGTGACGACGAGAGCAACCAGATCCGCGCCATCCAAGGCAGCGTGGTCGACAAGGGTCCGTACCTGAAGGTCAATTTCAAGGGCGATGCGCGCGAAGCCGACATCCGGATGCTGCTCGTCGAAGTGCACGGCAGCCTGGCCGCGGGGCCCGGCCAGTTGGGCGACTACTACGTCCGCATTCCGGCCCAGCAGCTCGCCGCGGTCACCGACCGGCTGAAGGCGAGCGGCATCGTCGACGATGTGGCGGTGGTGGATGCGCTGCCACCCCGGCCGTGACGGGAGCGACGATGCAGCGAGCCCGGCGTCGTCTCTGCGCAGCCGCACTACTCGCCTGCGCGGGCAGCCCGTGCTGGTCGGCGGCGCCGACCTTGCTCGGCCCCTCCGGTGCGGCCTCGGCGGCCACCGATGAACGCCGGGTCGCCCTCGTCATCGGCAACAGCGCGTACCGGGTCGGCGCGTTGAAGAACCCGGTCAACGACGCGCAGGCCGTGGCGGGGTCGCTGCGCGCCCTCGGCTTCGATGTCGCCCTGCGCGAGAACACCTCGCTGCGCGACATGATCGAGGCCTTTCGCCAGTTCTCACTGACGGCCCGCACGGCCCGCGTGCGCGTGGTGTTCTACGCCGGGCACGGGGTGCAGGTGAAGGGGCGCAACTACCTGCTTCCGGTGGACACCGAGATCCGCGGCGAAGACGAGGTGCCGGCGAAAAGCGCCGACCTCAACGAACTGCTCGAGCGGCTGGGAGGAGTGCAGCAGGGGATCAACATCGTCATCCTCGACGCCTGCCGCAACAACCCCTTCTCCGGCGCGGTGATCGTCGGCCCCGACGGGCGGCGCCTGAAGTTCCGCGGCGCGACGCCGGCGGGGCTGGCCCCGGTCGACGCGCCGCTCGGCTCGATGGTCGCCTTCTCGACCGCGCCCGGCGGCGTCGCGCTCGACAACCCGGGCGAGAAGAACAGCCTCTACACCAAGCACCTGCTCGGCTTCATGCAATCGCCCGGCCTGCCGGTGGAGCTGCTGTTCAAGCAGGTGCGCCTGAGCGTCGCCCGCGAAACCGGCCGCGTGCAGGTGCCCTGGGAGAGCTCGAGCCTGACCGGCGACTTCTGCTTCAGGCTGGGTCCGCAAGGCGGCTGCAGTTCGGGGCGCTGAGGGCGTCCCGGTGTCCGTAGGGTGGGTGTAGGGTGGGCTTCAGCCCACGCGTCCTGCGCGCGGCACAAGAGACCCGTGGGCTGAAGCCCACCCTGCGAACCGACCCTACGAATCTGGCGCCGGCCAAGCTGCGTGATGTATCGCACGCATGTTCCCCTCGGCGACAACGCGATTGAACCGCGGCGAAGCGCGGTGCAACCCAAGGGTGTCAACGAACCACCTTTGAGGAGCACACCATGAACGTTTCGACCATGACGATCCAGGAATCCGCTCAGTACGAACTGCGCTTTTGCTCGCTGTTCGACGAGGGCCGCGGCTATTCCTTCCCTTGCGACGAAGCCGGCCACGTGGACATCGATTCGCTGGGCACCCGCGCGCGCCTCAACTACTTCTACGCGCGCACCGTCATCGGACGCGAGTTCTCGATGCCTGCCGTCCAGCGCAGCACCATGCTGCATTGATGTGTCGCGCCGGGCCCGACGCCGAAGCGTCGGCAGCCCGGCAACGGCGTACCATCGAAGAGCGAAAACGTGCACGCAGCGAGTGGGTACAAAGCGATGATCACGCTCCGGACCTTGTTGCCCTTGATCGCACTCGCGGTCGCGGCCTGCGCGGCACCGCCGCCGACCCAGCCGCCCGCCGTGCCCGCGGCGCCGACGATCGCGGAAGCGGGGCGAACGTCGCCCGCGACTGCCTCAGCCGATGCGCCGCGGATGCGCAGCTTCCGCAGCGACGCACCGTGCCCGCCGGAGTTCTCCGGCAGCTGCTACCCGGTGTGGTTCGGCACCAACCGCAAGCCGCTCGACGCCGCCGACCCGGGCAAGGGCTTCGGGGCCGAGTTCGACGACCACGTTCACTTCGGCAAGCGCATCGTGCGCATCCCCTCGACCCATCGCCCCGGCGAGCTGGGCTCGCCGCTGTGGAGGAGGCTGCTGCTGCAGTTCGATGACCGCATCACAGTGGACCCCGCGACGGTGCTCGCCGCCGACGCGTTCGCGCGCGACGTTCGCAGGTTCCTCGCCGGGCTCGACCCGGCGGACCGCAACGTGCTCGTCTACATCCACGGCTTCAACACCTCGTTCGACGACGCCGCGCGGCGTGCGGCGCAGCTGGGCTTCGATTTGAAAGTGCCGGGCATCACGGTGCTGTACAGCTGGCCCTCGCGCGGCAACGTCAGCGCGTATCTCACCGACCTGTCGGCCATCGAAGCCAGCGAGGAGCACATCGCCGCGTTCCTCGTGGGTGTGACGGCGCTCGCCGATCGGGGCAAGGTGCACATCATCGCCCACAGCATGGGCAATCGCGGCTTGCTGCGCGCCATGCACCGGGCGACCACACAGGCGGCACTGCGCGCCGGCACGCGTTTCGGACAGATCTTCCTCTCGGCGCCCGACGTGGACGCGAACCTGTTTCGGCAGCTGGCCAGCGTCTATCCGCAGGTCGCCGAGCGCACGACGCTGTACGTCGCCGACCAGGACAAGGCAATCGCCGCGATGGAATGGATGACCGAGGGCGGCCGGGCGGGCGGCGCGCCGCCCGTGCTGGTGCTGCCCGGCATCGACACCGTGCGCGTTCACGGCTCGAGCCTGTTTCGGCTCGGCCACAGCTACTTCGCCGAGGAACCGGATGTGTTGCGCGACATTCGGGCGCAGCTGCACTGGAGAGAGTCTCCAGAGCGGCGCCGGGCGCGCTATGGCTGGCCGGTGCCGGACAACGCGCCGGGCGCGCTCGGCGCCTGGGTGATCGGCCGGTGAGTCGGCGGCCGGCCGCGTTCAGAACACGCCGCCCAGGGTCGCATGCACGCGGTCGCGCAGCTGCACGAGGCGCGGCCCGATCTCGGTCACCAGCCGCTTGCGCGTCATCTCGTGGACCGGGCCGCTGCAGCTGAAGGCGAGGATCTTCGAGCCGTCGTTGGAGATCATCGGCACGCCCACCGCATAGACGTCCTCGCGCCAGTCGCCCATTGAAAAGCAGAAGCCGTACTTCTCGTAGTCGCGCACCGCCTGGTCGGTGACCTCCTCGAGCCGTTTCCATTCGTCGGGCTTGACGCGGGAACGGTAGTCGAGCCCGAACTTCACGCGGTCTTCCGGCGACAGCGCGGCGATGTAGGCGCGGCCCAGCGCCGTCATGCCGTGCGGCACGCGCTGGCCCACCGCGACGCGCATCATGAAGACCTGGTTGCCCTGGCAGATCTCGAGGAACACCATGTCCTGGCCGTGGTGGGCGCCCAGCGCGACAGTGGCGCCGGCATGGTCGGCGAGCTCCTGCATCAGCGGGCGCGCGACTTCGCGCACGTCGAGCCCGGCAAGGTAGGTCTGGCCCAGGGTCAGCGCGCCGATGCCGAGCGCGTACTTCTCCAGCGCGGGCAGGAACTCGAGGTAGCCGAGCTTGGTCAGCGTGAAGGTCAGGCGCGCCACCGTCGACTTCGGCAGGCCGGTGCGCTCGGCGATCTCCTTGTTGCCCAGCACCTTGGCGTTGCGCTTGAAGCAGCGCAAAATCGCGAAGCCGCGGGCGATGGCGCTGACGAAGTCGGGGTTGGAGTCGTCGATCTCGTCGACGACATGCGAGGTTTCGGAGGCCGTGCCGATCGGCTTGCCCTTCTTCGGCTTCGGACGCTCGGCCAGTTCGGCGCGTGTGTTCATGGTCGCTGGGCTCATCGCAAGAGAAGACGAACATTCCGAATATCGGAATGCTATTCCATTGGCGATGATAGTGCTTGCGCCCAGCGTTGTAAATGCGTTCACTCGCGCCGTAACGAGGCACCTGCGCAGTTGTGCAGTGAAGGCGCGAGGTGAGCCGCCTGCGCTGCACACTTGCAGAGGTGCCTCGCTCCGGCGGCTCAGGCCATGAACTGCCCGCCGTTGACCTCGATGATCTGCCCGGTCACATAGCCGCTCTGGGTGTCGGACGCGAGGTAGAGGAAGGCGCCGACACACTCCTGCGCGCTGCCCAGCCGGTTCATCGGGATCGTCGCCTGCATCGCGCGCAGCTGCTCCGGCGTGGAATAGCGTTCGTGGAAGGGCGTGCTGATGACGCCCGGCGACACCGCATTGACGCGGATGCCGTCGTTGACGACTTCCTTCGCCCAGCCGCGGGTGGCGGTCGCGATGAACCCCTTGGCGCCGGCATAGACGATGGCGCCGCCGCCACCGCCCAGCCGCGCGGCCACCGAGCTGACATTGATCACGTTGCCGGACTTCTGCGCGCGCATGACCGGGATCACCTCGTGCATGAACATCGCGACCTGCACGACATTGAGGGCCAGCACCTGTTGCAGGTAGTCCTCGCTGTAGTCCTCGATGCGCACGCGGCCGACCATGCCGCCGGCGTTGTTGACCAGCACGTCGATGCGGCCGTGCAAGGCCATCGTGTCGGCGACGATGCGCGCCACTTCGCCAGACCGCGTGACGTCGCCGCGCACCGCGTCGGCCGTGCCGCCGGCGTCGCGGGCCGCGGCCACCACCGCCTGCGCCGCGTCACCGCTGGCGTTGTAGTGCACCACCACCTTGCTGCCGGCGGCGGCGAAGGCCAGCGCGGCCGCCGCGCCGATGCCGGTGGACGCACCGGTCACCAGAACCACCTTGTTCGAAAGCTCGCTGTTCATGGTTCACCTCGCGTGCAAGCGCCGAATCGCCGGAGGGGCGTGGCGTCATTCATATGATGAATACGGGATTATGTCAGACGAATGACGCCGTCCCCCTCGCCGGAGCCAACGCCGGCCACGCGGCGAGCTGCATCTCATCGGCCGGCAGCGTCACCACCGACGCACCGAGCAACTCGCCCGCACGCCGATAGCGCCGCGCCAACTCCGGCGCGCCGATCAGATGGACCTGCGCACGCTCGCCCGCAGCCCGGCCGCACGCGTCATGCCACTCGGCGCCGATCAGGAGTCCGCTCAGGTAGTCGCGTGCCGAGGCCTTCGGCAGGTCACCGGCGACGACCCGGGCGCGACAGCCGAACAGCGCATTCGATAGCGCGCTGCGGGCGCCCTCCCGCACACCGTCGGCGAAGGCCCCATCGTCGTTGCCGCCCTCACGCAGCAGCGGCGCCAAGGTCCCGTGCTGCGACAGCAACGCGAACAGCTCGCCGGTCAGGTAGGTCGCGAAACGCTCGATGCGCCCGTCGCGCAGGCGCACCCACTTGCTGTGCGTGCCCGGCAGCACGAAGCAGCCGTCGCGCCGCCCCCGGGCCACGGCGCCGAGCAGCTGCGTCTCTTCGCCGCGCATCACGTCCACCGCGCCGTCCTCGCCGCGCCAGCGGTAGCCGGGCACGATGCGGCAGTCGAGGTCCGGCGGACCGTCGGGGACGCGAAACAGCCGCATCGGCAGCGCGTCCAGCGGCACGGCGGTGTCGAGGTAGGGCACCTCGTGCCAGCCCTGGGCGCTGCCGACCATGCCCGACAGCAGCACCCGCGCCCGCGGCGCGAGCGGACCCACACGATCCAGCGCCGTCGCCAACGCGGCGGCAAAGCGGCCGGCGGCGCGCAGCATGCCTTCGTCGTCGGCGAATTCGCGCAGCAGCCTGCCCTGCGCATCCAGCGCCATCACGCGCCGGTGGGTGCTGCCCCAGTCGACACCGACGATGGCGGCCGCTTCGGCGGCGGCGTCGGGTGGGGTGGGCGGCAGCATCTTGCGGGGAAGGTCGGTCATCGATTGATTCATCATATGATACGCAAATAACCCGGGCAGAACGCGCAGCCGCGCCCAGTCGGGCTTGCGCCACCCTGGTCCCACGCCCCGCACCACTTCAGATGAAACCACCGCGCGCCATCGCCAGCACCTACTCCGGACGCAACCTGCACGGGCAAGTGGTGCACGAGCTGGGGCGCCGCATCGTCGGCGGCAGCTGCCCGCCCGGCGAAGCGCTGCCGAACGAGGAGGAACTGTGCCGCGAGCTGGGCGTCAGCCGCACCGCGCTGCGCGAATCGGTCAAGGTGCTGGCGGCCAAGGGGCTGGTGGAGTCCCGCCCGCGCATCGGCACCCGGGTGCGCGCCAGCGAGAGCTGGAACCTGCTCGACCCCGACGTGCTGGCCTGGCGCTGCGCGACCTCGCCCGACGCGCACTTCGTGCTGCAGCTCAACGAGATGCGCGAGATCATCGAACCGGCGTCGGCGGCGCTGGCCGCGCGCAAGCGCACGCAGGCGCAGCTGCGCCACATCGAGGACGCCTATGCGGCGATGGCGGCCGCCAAGGACATCGACGAATGGGTCGGCGCCGACCTCGACTTCCACAGCGCGATCCTCGACGCCACCAACAACCCGCTGCTGCGCCCGCTCGCCGCGGTGATCGGCAGCGCGCTGGAATCGCTGCTCGGCATGTCGGCGCGCAAGGCCGGCGACTTCAAGGTCGCGTTGCCGGATCACCGGCTGGTGATGGAGGCGATCCGCCAGCAAGACGGCGCGGCGGCGATGGAGCGCATGAGCTCGCTGCTCGCCGACACGCGGGCGCGACTGGTGAAGCCGGCACCGAAAGCGTCGGCGCGCAAAGCGGCTGCTTCGACACCGCGCCGCGCGGCGGCAACCCGCTGAACCCGCAGCCCGGATGACATCCGGGCGGCTTCGATGCGCACGGCGCGGCGCGAATTTGACAACGCGCCTATTTGTATGATAATACGACAAAAGCCGCAACGGCCTCTTCGGGCCTGACGGCGCGCCCCGTTGCATCGTCTGCGCGGATCTCCTGAAGGGGCCAGCATGTCCCACTCCAAGCCACCGAAGCGCCGTTCCCAGCACTGGTTCGGCGGCAACGGGCGCGATGCCTTCATCCACCGAAGTTGGATGAAGAACCAGGGCCTGCCCGCCGACAGCTTCGATGGCCGGCCGGTCATCGGCATCTGCAACACCTGGTCCGAGCTCACACCTTGCAACCACCACTTTCGCGAGCTGGCGCAGCGGGTGAAACACGGCGTGTTGCAAGCGGGCGGGCTGCCGCTGGAGTTCCCGGTGTCCTCGCTCGGCGAAACGCTGA
>Ga0184637_10002173_pt1 | contig 12696 bp, 10 predicted proteins | sample PLM3_127_b2_FD_133143 | JGI IMG/M metagenome (GOLD analysis project Ga0184637, IMG submission 133143) | Groundwater sediment microbial communities from an aquifer in East River, Colorado, USA - PLM3_127_b2 | ecosystem: Environmental > Terrestrial > Soil > Riparian zone | place: USA: East River...
CACACCATCAGCATGACACCCGTGATCCTGCCCTGGTCCGTGTATCTAGACTATTCTCCCCACATGTTCGTGCCCTCCGACGACGAGCACACCTGGCTGTTCGACGTCCGCACCCGTGGTGGGCGACCGCTCGACCGCGAGAAGGAGCTGGCCTCGCGCGGCGAACGGCCCGGAATCGACCTGGGACCCGACCACCGCAAGCTCCGCACGCTGCAGATGAACTACCTGCAGGACCGAAAGGCGATGCGCGAGCGCAAGGAGAGCTGGAGCTACTCAGGACTGCCGTGGGGCAAGCCGATCCAGGACATGTCGGTCACCGAGAGCATGGGGCCTATCTACGACCGCCAGGGCGAGCACCTGGGCGTCCACGATGCCATGGTGGTCCGCCTGCGCGAATGCCTGCTGTCAGCGCTCAGCCGCTTCACGGAGTCGGGCGAGACCCCCGCGACGGATCCCTCCATCAATTGGAGCAAGATCCGGGGTGGCACCGCCATCGTCCCTATCGACACCGAGTGGTCAGATGTGGAGTATCCTGACCCCGCCCGGGCGGCGGTCGGAGTGCGGTGAAGAAGGCAGAGTCGCATGAAGGATGACAGCGTCAGCGAGCTCGTTGCGCTGGTGCGCGGCATGCGCGACGCCGCGCCGCGAGTCGAGGCGAGTGGCCCCGTGTTGGATACCACCGGCACCGGCGGCGACGGCTTCAAGACCATCAACATATCCACGCTCGCGGCGTTCGTAGCGGCCGCGGCTGGCGTGCAGGTCGCCAAGCAAAACCGGCACGCCATCAGCAGCTATTGCGGTAGCACGGACTTTCTCGCTGAGCTCGGCGTTGTGTACGATCTCCCGCCCGCCGCCGCCGCGGACTGCCTCCGCCAGACCGGCATCTGCTTCCTCTACTCACCGCTGTACCACCCTGGCGTCGTTCAGACCGGCGTCGCCGAGCCCCCGTCCATGAACGTGTCCCGCCCGGGTGGACGCAACGCAGATCGAACCGTTTCTGACGTGCTCGTCCCCCTCGCCAACCCGGCAGGCGCCCAGCACTACCTGCTCGGGGTGGCGGACGGCGAGCTGGCGCGGAAGGTCGCCGAGGTGCTCCGCGAGCTCGGCTCGGTGCACTCGCTCGTCATCCACGGCGAAGACGGGCTGGATGAGATCACCTGCACCAAGAACACGACGGTGTACGAGGTCAAAGGCGGCCAGGTCCGCACCTGGACCCTGGATCCGACGAATTACGGCTATCTGCGTGCTCCCCGCCACGCCATCCTGGGCGGCGACGCGGTCGAAAACGTGCTGATCTCGCGCGGCGTCCTGCGCGGCCGGGGCAGCCTCTACCGCCAGTACGTCGAGGTCAACTCCGCCGCCGCTCTGTACGCCGCGGACCGCGTGTCCTCATTAGAGGACGGCATCGCACTAGCCAAGGAGACCATCGATAGCGGCGCCATGGCCAGAAAGCTCGAGCAGGTCATCGAGGTCTCGCAGGAGCTCAAGAAGGCCACTGCCGCGGCACGCTAACCGCCTGAGGAGGCAACTATGAGTACCGCTGAAGCGACCAAAGTCCGCGTTGCCTGCCGCATGCACGATTGGACCAGGGCGCTCTTCGAGGGCAAGGTGCCCGACGGCGCCTACCAGATCCAGATGCGGGAGCAAGAAAACGTCGGCGTGGAAGGCCTGTTCGGCGATGCGCCAATAGCCGACTACGCCGAGTGTGGCCTCGCCGGGCTCATCCAGGCGCGGGCCAACGGCACCCCCGTGCTTGCGTTCCCCGTCTTTATCCGCACCACCTTCCGCCACTCCTACATCCTCGTCCGCGCCGACCGCGGCATCAACACCCCGAAAGACCTCGAGGGCAAGCGCATCGGCACCAGCTACAACACCACCGCCACGATCTGGATCCGCGGCCTGCTCCAGGATGGGTATGGCGTGCAGCTCGATAAGATTTCCTGGCTCGACATCGGGCCTTCGGGCTACAAGGCGCCGCCGGGACTTGTGGTCGAGCGGGCCGAACGGGGCACCAAGCTCCACGATCTGCTGCGCGAGGGCAAGATCGACGCGCTCATCTCCTTCGACGCCGAGATGATCCACCATCAGGGCAGCACGACGGTGAAGCGCCTGTTCCCCGACGCGGGCAAGGAGGAGCGCGACTGGTGGCGCAAGACCCACGTCATGCCTATGATGAACGTGATTGCCTGCCCCGAAGCTACCATCAAGGACCGCCCCGTTGAGGCGCGCGCGGTTTTCGATGCCTTCGTCGAGGCCAAACAGATGGGCTTGAAGGAGCTGCTGAACAACCGCGATTCCGGCCTTTTCTGGTACTGGGAGGCGCTCGAGGACCAGCTCGACGTCCTTGGCCTGGACCCGGTCCCCTACTCGGTCAGCAAGAACCGCACTCCCATCGAAACGCTCTTGCGCTATTGTGCGGAACAGGGCATCGTCGACCGAAAACTCGACCTCGAAGATGTCTTCTACGCCGGGTTCGACGCCTAACCAAGTGTCATTCCGAACGAGCGAAGCGAGGAGGAATCCGCAGCCACTACCGACGAGATTCTCAGCTTTCGGCAGAATGACGGCAGGCCATCAGAGAGCTCAAGGAGGCTCAAATGACAGACCAGGTTCGTCTCTACGCGTCAACCTACGACGGAGTCCAGGTCTTCAAGTCCACACCCCAGGGTTGGACCGAGGCCGGCCATCTGCCAGGGACCGAATCCGAGAGTGTCGCCGGCTCCACCCGCCACCCGGAGCGTGTCTACGTAGCTGACCTGCACGGCGGCGGCCTGTTCGGCACCGAGGATGCCGGCCAGCACTGGTCCAAGCTGCTGGACGGTGAGGTCTGGGCCGTCGCGGTCGATCCCAGCGACGATGACGTCATCTACGCCGGCACCGAGCCCATCCACCTCTACCGCAGCGAAGACCGCGGCAAGTCCTGGGAGGAGCTCACGACGCTCCTCGACCTGCCCGAAGAGGTGAAGTTCAACTGGTGGTTCCCCCAGCCGCCTCACCGGGGCCACGTCTATCACATTTACATCCACCCGGACGACCCCCGGACCCTGTACGTCTGTCTCGAGCACGGGGGCATCGTCCGCAGCTTCGACCGTGGCGTCACGTGGGAGGACGTCACCGAGGGTATCGATTATCCCGACATGCACTGGATCCGCGCCCTACCCGGGAGCCAGACCCGCTACTTCACGGCGGCCGCGCGCGGCTTCTTCACCAGCGACGACCCTTCCGCCGGTTGGGTCCGTGCCCAGAACGGTTGCGCCCGAGACTACTTCCACAGCTTCATCTTTTTCCCGCCCGATCGCTCGGAGGACCCGCCCACGATGTTGCTGGCCAGCGCCGACCGCTCCCCTGGCTACTGGGCCCGTCCGGAAGGATCCCGTTCCGCCATCTATCGGAGCGTGGATCGTGCGCAGTCCTGGCACTGGGTGGGAGAAGGGCTCGAGCAGGAGATGCCGCCCATGGTGAACATGCTGGTCAACCACCCCACCGACCGGGACGCGGCGTTCGCGGCTTTCGGGGGACACCGCGCCGGCGAAGGTAAGCCGACGGGCAGCCTGATGGTTACCAACGATCGGGGCGACAGCTGGGACAAGCTTCCTGTTGAGCTTGCACCCGCGATTGGCCTGTGGGCAGCCGCGGACTGAGGGGGAGGGCTAGGATGATGGGTGACTCCCGATTTTTCTTCTCAACTGTTCTTGTTTCGGCTGTGATCCTGGTCACGAGCTGCGCACCCACCGGCCCTAGCACTCAGCTCACCAACCAGGCCGCTGCCCCTCCGCGCGAGCGCGTCCTCACCGCCTCAATCGAAACCGAGCCGAACTTCATCGCCGGCCTGGCCCCCATGGCTGGCTTAGGCGCCACCGACTACTGGCAGCGGATGTTCAACGCCTTCCTGGACCTCTACACCGGCGAGGACCAGCCACAGCCATACCTGGCCGAAGCGCTGCCCGCTCTCAACACCGATAGCTGGGTCGTCCTCCCCGACGGCAAGATGGAGACCCGCTATCGCCTGAAGCCCAACCTGGTCTGGCACGATGGTGTCCCCCTTACCGCCCATGATTTTGTCTTCACCTTTGAGAACGCCACCCCCACAGTCGGCTTCCGGACTGGAATGCCACCTTTCAATCAGATGGAGAGCGTGACCGCGACGGACGATCGATCGCTGACCATCCGCTGGAAGACCGTGTACCCTGATGCCGGCGTCCTGCTCGGCGGCGGCTCTCGCCTGGGGCTCGTTCCGTTTCCCCGTCACATCGTCGCATCGATCTTCGCCGGCGCGTCGCCCGAGACCATCCAGGAAAGTCTCTTCTGGTCCCGCGAATTCGTCGGTGCTGGTCCCTTCAAGCTCGATAACTGGGAGCTTGGCTCATTCCTCGAGGCCAGCGCCTTCGACCAGCACGTGCTCGGTCGCCCCAGGATCGATCGCATCCGCCTGTTATTCGTCAAAGACCAGAACACGGCCTTCGCCAACATGCTGGCCGGATCGACGCACTTCGCGCTCAATTCCATCAGCTTCGAACAGCAGCAACAGCTCAAGAGGGAGTGGGCAGCGACGCAGAAGGGCACCGCGGGCATGAAGGTAACGTCTCTGAGTGTCGCCCAATTCCAGCATCGACCTGAGTACGCTAATCCCAGGGCGATCCTCGACGTTCGGGTGCGCCGGGGCCTGGCCCACGCCGTCGATCGGCAAACCTTCAGCGAAACCGTGTGGGCGGGCGAGCTCGCCGTCCGCGATTCGATCTTCGATCCGCGCACCAGCTACTACCCGACCATCGAGCGCGCCATCATGAAATACCCGTATGACCCCGCGGTCAGCGAGCGACTGATGAACGAGGCTGGGTACCGCAAGGGTCCGGACGGGTTCTACGCTGGTCCTGAAGGAAAGCTCACTTTTTTGCTCCAGTCTCCTCAGGATCGCCCCGAGCTACCGGTGCTCGATGCCAACTGGCGACAGGCGGGCTTCGACACCCAGCAACAACCGCTCGGGCGCACCGACTCCACCGATTCGCAGGTCCGCAGCACGTTCTCAGCGCTGAGCATCAATACCTCGGGGGGCTACGAGAACGGCCAAACGTCGCTCTATCGCGGATCGGAGGTTACCAGCGCTGAGAATCGGTGGCGGGGCGAGAATCGCACCGGCTGGGTCAACCCTGAGTACGACCGCCTGCTCGATGCGTTCAACGTCACCCTCGATCCCGACGTGCGCATCCAGCAACGCGCCCAGATGGGCAAGATACTGACCGAGGAGCTCCCATCGCTCGTTCTCACGCCTAACCCCAACTCGCACGCCTACCTCAATACGGTCAAGAACGTCAGGCAGAGCATCCTGTTCACCACGGGCGCCATCACCTGGAACATCCACGAATGGGAAGTCGAGAGTTAGACATTGCGCTCTGAAGAAACGAAGCCCAGTGACCCGCCGTTCTGAGCTGCTAAGGCCGACAGGCAGAAGAGCTCAGAACTGGCGAACTTAGAACGAAGGGACGAAGAGTGAGAACCTATACCTGCATCTCAGGGGATAGCCACGTTCAGTTCGAGGCGGAAGCCTACGCGCATCGAGTGCCAGAAAAGTTCCGCGACAAGCTCCCAAAACGCATCAAGCTGCCCAACGGTGGCGACGGGCGCATGGAACCCGACGGAACGATATTCAATGGCAGCACCGGTCACTACGCGGGCCATACTCCTGAGAACTTTGATCCTCGACTGGCCCACTATGACGAAGAGGCCGGCCACGGCAGTCCCAAGCAACGACTTGAAGAGCAGGACATCGACGGCATAGACGCCGAGATCCTCTACACAATCTGGGGTCGTCGCTCGTACAGCCCGGAGATGACCAAAGCCGTGGTCCACGCCTACAACAGCTACCTTGCCGAAGAGTTCTGTTCATACGCGCCCGATCGGCTGCTCGGCATCGGCTTGCTTCCCCATACCGGTGTTGTGGATGACGACATCGCGGAGATGGAGCATTGCAAGAAGCTCGGGCTGACTGGGGTCGTGGTCTACAAATGGCCGAACGGAGAGCGCTATCCGACTCCGGAAGACGACCGGTTCTGGGCGGCTGCCCTCGACATGGATATGCCGATCAGCGTCCACACCGCGATGAACATCCGGCGGTCCGGCTTTGGCGAGTTCTCGATCAAGTACCCGATCGAGCCGGAAGGCGTCGATCGGCCGCCCATTTGCGTGGTCGACCGTATGTCCCGCTACGGCACAACCCACTGTGGGTGCCTCGAGCTCACCGAGATGATCATGACGGGGCTCTTCGACCGCTTCCCGAAGCTCAACATCTATTTCGCGGAGAACCAGATCGGCTGGGTGCCCATCTTCAAACAGCAGATGGACATGATCTGGGAGGTCAACCACGTGTGGGCGGAGCGGATCATGGGCCTGCACAAGATCTCCTGCAAGCCGAGCGAGTACGTGGAGCAGCACGCCTATTGGGGCTACTTCGACGATCCGATTGGGGTCAAGCTGCGTCAAGAGGTAGGAGTGGAGCGCATCATATGGGGCAGCGACTTCCCCCACGAGGTCACCCGCTGGCCGGAGTCGCAAAAGATGTTGAGCGAGCAGTTGGCCGGGGTCCCAGAAGACGAGAAGCGTAAGATGCTGGGTGGAAACCTCGCGCAGTTTTTCCACCTAGATCGCTAGAGGTTGCGGACAATGAATGTGCGTTCAGGCTTTGGTCTACCAATACTTATCTCGGCGATCCTGGTCACGAGCTGTGGACCAGCCAGCCCCAGCACCCAGCTCAATGACCGGGCCGCTGTGCCTCCCCGAGAGCGCGTCCTGACCGCCTCCATCGAGACCGAGCCTAACTTCATCGCCGGCCTGGCCCCAGCCGCCGGCCTGGCCGCGACGGACTTCTGGCAGCGCATCTTCAACGCTTACCTCGATCTGTACGACGGCGACGACCAGCCGCAGCCGTACCTGGCCGAGGCGCTCCCCGCGCTGAACACCGACAGCTGGATCGTGTTCCCCGACGGCACCATGGAGACCCGCTATCGCCTCAAGCCGAACCTGGTCTGGCACGACGGCGTGCCCCTCACCGCCCACGACTTCGTCTTCACTTACCAGAACGCCACGCCCGGGGTCGGCTTCCGCACCGGCATCGTCCCCTTCAACCAGATGGAGAGCGTCACCGCGACGGATGATCGCTCGCTCGTCATTCGCTGGAAGAGCCTCTACCCCGACGCAGGCGTCCTCTTGCAGGGCGCGACCCGGTTCGGGCTGGTTCCCTTCCCCCGCCACCTTCTCGAGCAGACGTTCGTCGGCGGAGTACCCCAGACCATCCAGGAGAGCCCCTACTGGGCCCGCGAGGTCGTCGGCGCCGGTCCCTTCAAGCTCGATCGCTGGGAGCTCGGCTCGCACCTCGAGGCCACCGCCTTCGACCAGCACGTGTTGGGCCGCCCTAAGATCGATCGCATCCGCCTGTTGTTCATGAAGGATCAGAACACCGCGTTCGCCAACATCCTCGCCGGGTCGACGGAAGCCGCGCTGAACTCGATCAGCTTCGAACAGCAAGTGCAGCTCAAGAGGGAGTGGGCCACGAGCCAGAAGGGCACGACCGGCGTGAATACCGTATCGCTGACCGCCGCGCAGTTTCAGCACCGTCCGGAATTCGCGAATCCAAGAGCAGTGCTCGACGTGCGAGTCCGTCGAGCTTTTGCCCACGCGGTCGATAAACAAACGTTCAGCGACACGATCTGGGCCGGCGAGCTCGCGGTGGCGGACTCTATCTTCGACTCCCGCACCCGGTTCTACCCGACCATCGAACGTGCCATCGCCAAGTATCCCTACGATCTCGCTACCAGCGAACGGCTGATGAACGAAGCCGGCTACCGGAAGGGTTCCGATGGCTTTTACGCTGGTCCGGAGGGCAGGCTGACCTTTGTCCTCCAGTCTCCCGCTAATCGAGCCGAGCTGCCCGTGTTGGACGCGAACTGGCGCAAGGCCGGCTTCGACATCCAGCAGCAGGCGCTGGCGGCCCAGGACGCAGTGGATTCGGAGGTCCGCAGCACCTTCTCGGCCATGAGCGTTAACACCTCCGGCTCGTTCGAGGTCCAGCAGACCTCGATCTACCGCGCGTCCGAGGTGACCAGCGCGGTCAACCGGTGGCGAGGCGAGAATCGGACCGGCTGGGCGAATCTCGAATACGATCGCCTGGTCGACGCCTTCAACGTCACACTCAACCCCGATGAGCGCGTCCAGCAGCGCGCCCAGATGGCCAGGCTCCTGACCGAGGATGTTCCCGCCATCGTTCTTGCACCCAACCCCAACTCCTATGCCTACCTCAACACGGTCAAAAACGTAGGCGGCACGACCATGTTCACCACCGGTCGCATCACCTGGAACATCGAACGCTGGGAGATCCAATAAAACCATGCTAAGCAAGACAGAAAACGAGCTTCTGACCCGCATCGGGCCCGGGACCGCTATGGGCGATCTGTTCCGCCAGTACTGGCTGCCGGCCTTGCTGTCCTCAGAGCTCCCGGAGCGCGACGGTCCGCCCAGGCGTCTCCGCCTCCTGGGCGAGGACCTCATCGCCTTCCGCGACAGCAACGGTCGGGTCGGGCTGCTAGCCGACAACTGCTCGCACCGCGGCGCCTCGCTGTTCTTCGGCCGCAACGAAGAGAACGGCCTCCGCTGCGTCTACCACGGTTGGAAGTACGACGTCGACGGCCGCTGCGTCGATATGCCCAACGAGCCCGCCGAGAGCAACTTTAAGGACAAGATCCGCCACCCCGCCTATCCCTGCCATGAGCAGAACGGCACGATCTGGGCGTACATGGGGCCGCGCGCCGAGCCCCCCGCCATGCCCCAGTACGAGTGGGCGCACGTCCCCGCGGGCCATTTCGCGATCAGCAAGAGCCTGCGCGAATGCAACTGGGCCCAGTCCTTCGAGGGCGACGTCGACGACGCGCACGTCCCGGCGCTGCACAGCTTCCTCAAGTTCGAATATGAATCTGAGTCGGCGAACCGGTACTACGGAAAGCCGCTCTACCTCGAAGTCGCAGAAACGCCCTACGGTGTCATCTCCGGTTCGCGGCGCGACGCTGAGGACGGCCAGTACAACTGGCGCATCACCCCCGTCCTCTTCCCCAGCTCCTCGATGTTCACCGTCGGCACCGTTCGCGAGCGCGGAGTTCTCTGGATCCGCATGTGGATTCCCATCGACGATGAGAACTGCTCCCAGTGGCGAATTCGATGGAAGCCCAACGAGCCGCTGGAGGGCGAAGACGAGTCCGAGTCGGGTCCGGGCGGCTACCTACCCGAGGGGACGCACTGGTACGAGCAGCGGCGCCCGTCTGGGAACAGGAACAACGACTATTTCATCGATCGGGAAGCGCAGCGGAAAGAGAGCTTCTCGGGCATCCCGGGCTTTCCGCTGCAAGACAAGATGGCGACGGAAAGCATGGGACCGATCATGGATCGAACCGCGGAGCATCTCGGCACCACGGACGCTGTGATCATTGCCATGCGGCGACGCCTTATCGCGGCGGCGAAAGCCCTTCGAGACAACGGTGTCACCCCTCCGGGTGTGGATCAGCCCGAGGCGTACGCCGTTCGCTCCGCGATCGTCAATCTGCCGGTGGAGCTCAACTGGGTCGAAGCCAGTCGCGAGATGGTCAGCGCCCGCGCCGGCACCGGCGCCGTGAACCGCGTCTAATCCAGTGTTCCAGCTTCCGTCCGTCACACCCCCGGTCATTCGCTCCCGACTGGTCCTCGAGGTTGCGTCCGAGCTCATGGGCTACCGCGGGATCCCGGCCCAGGCCCGCATCAACCTTCTCAGCCATGGATCCACCACGCCGGAGGTTTCCCTCTTCGGAAGCAATGCCCCTAGCTCGATACCGGAGGTGGTGCGCGGCGAGGTGCAGCTTGCCATCGTCAACCCGTCTACCGTTCTTGCCCTCGCCTACCGCGGCACCGGTCCGTTTGAGGATCCCCTTCCGGTCCGCACCCTCACCGTGCTCCCCTCGCACGACCAGTTCCTGTTCGCGCTCGCCGAACGCACTGGTCTCACCTCGCTCCAGGACATCCGCGACCGTCACTACCCCCTCAAGGTATCCGTGCGCGCGCAGCCTGACCACGGAGGCCACGTCCTCATCAATGAGGTGCTCGGCCTGTACGGCTTCTCGATGCAGGACATCGTCTCCTGGGGCGGAGAGATTCACCGCCACCCCAACGTCCCGACGAATGAGCCGAAGGCCGTAGAACGGGGCGAGCTCGATGCCATCTTCGACGAAGCGGTGGCCAACTGGGCGCCCGCCGCGCTCGGGATCGGCATGCACATCGTCAGTCTGGACGAGCCCGTTCTTCAGAAACTCGAGGCCACCGGCTTCCGGCGCGCCCGCGTGTCTCGGGACCAGTACTCCACATTCCCCAGGGACGTCGATGTCATGACCCTCGACTTCAGCGGCTGGGTGGTCTTCACCTCTGCCGCCGTAGCCGACGACCTCGTGACCATGATCTGTACCGCCCTGGAATCGCGCCGGGATCGCATTCCGTGGGAGGGGGAAGGACCCCTTCCCCTCGATCGCATGTGCATCGACGCTGAGGATGCGCCCCTACCCGCCCCCTTGCACCCCGCCGCCGAGCAATTCTGGCGCGCCCGTGGCTACCTTCCCTAATTCCCGCCGCGAGCGAGTGCTATAACAGCGCCTGAACCATGGACGCAGTTGCCTGGACATCAAGGAGGGGTAAAAGTGGCCGTAGCTCCGACGAAAACGATTCGAATGGGCATGGTGGGCATAGGTGTCGGGGGCGCCGAGATTCTGCCTGCTATGGACTCGACTCCAGGGATCGACCTCTACGCGGGGGCTGACATCAATCCAATCACTCGGGAACGCTTTCAGGCGAAGTACCCCGAGGCGAAGGTCTACGACAGCATCGAGGCGATCTGCGCCGACCCGGACGTTGATGCCGTCTGGGTGTCGACGCCAAACCGGTTCCATGCGCCCCACACGATCCACGCTCTCGAGCACGGGAAGCACGTTGTGGTAGAGAAGCCCATGGCGCTCAGCATCGAGGAAGCGAACGCCATGAACGAGGCCGCGGCGAAGCATGGGCGGGTCCTTGCGGCGGGCCACACCGACTCGTACAGCTTCCACATCCGGGCGATGCGGCGAATCATCAACTCGGGCAGGCTGGGGAAGCTGAGCAGCCTACAGGCTATCGCCTTCACCGATTGGATTGTGCGTCCACGATCGGCTGAGGAGCAGGATCCCGCCCAGGGAGCGGGCGTGGTCTGGCGACAGACGCCGCACCAGATCGACAGCATGCGGCTGATCGGTGGAGGTCTGGTCCGCAGCGTGCGTGGCACAACGAAGGCGGATGTCTCGTACCGGCCTTTCAGCACTTTTTATTCGGCGTATCTGGAATTCGAGGATGGGACCCCTGCCTACGTTTTCCACGATGGCAAGGGCTACTTCTTCACCGGTGAGCTGTTGAACGGCCAGCAGAATTCCCGCTACACCTGGGAACAGCGGAGGGAGCTCCGACGGGCCATGACGGCCGGAATGCGCGATGACGAAGCCGACAAGCAGGCATTGCGCATTGGCGGAGAGAACGCGGGTAACCAGTTCGCCCAGCCCAATGGCGCCGGGCGTGCTCCGCGCTTCGCAGGCAACCCGGATGCCGGCATCGTGCTCGTGAGCGCCGAGCGGGGAGCCATGCGGGCCAGCCCCCACGGCGTGTACGTCTACGACGAAGATGGCCAGCACGATGTGGACCTCTCCGCCAACAACACCGGCGTCGCGGGGCGCCGTGGCGAGCTCGTCGAGTTCCACAAGGCGATTGAGGAGGGCAAGCCACCGTTCCACGACGGCCGGTGGGGTATGGCGACTCTCGAGGTGGCGCTTGCCATCATGCAGTCCGCGCAGGAGCGGAAGGAGGTCATGCTCTCCCACCAGGTGGTGGTTCCGGACAGCTACGACTCGGAGCTCATCGTGCCGTATCTGGAGAACGAATAGGCTTCCATGCGAACCAATGCCTGGTCGGGATCAGAAACCGATGTGCGCGCACCCGAGAGTCCACGAAGCAGGTATTCGGCGACGTAGAGGTACGCGACTGGGTCAAAATCGGCCACTACTCGACATCGACGCCGATAGAGACGAGCTCGGACAGCTTCCGCGTCTCCTCTGGACCAAGCTGGGTGACCCGCGCGCGCGCCAGGTCGAGCAATCGGTCCCAGGCCGCCGATGCCACATCCACGGCGGTTTCGGGCATCCACACAGTGAATCCCATGAGGACCAGGTCTTCTATCTCCGGATCGGTCATACGCTCGATATCAACCCTGTCGATAGGCACACCGGCGTCGGAGAGTTCGTGAGCTGCTGCCTCAGCCGCGGCGACGATCGCCTCGAGGCGCTCCTCTTGGATCATCGCGAGCGCCTCGGGGCTCTTCCGTACCGGGATCTGGCCCTCGACGCTCTGCTTTCTCGCCATGGTCGCCACTCCGCAGCAACTATCAGGTCTGCCGCAATTCTATCGCTCGTGGCCGAGGAGCAAACGGGCTACCGCTGACACTTACATGTGGGACAGGCCGTTGCTCTTCGGCCGGGCCCTTGCGGCACCAGGCTTTGCCCCGCCGGGCAATGCGCCCGGACAACGCGAACGGCACGCTTCACCTTGTCTGTCGAGGAGCACTTGCGCGAGGTGGTGCGCTGGCCAAGCCGCGCAGTCAGGTTAGCCGAGGGCGCG
>Ga0184637_10002175_pt1 | contig 12691 bp, 10 predicted proteins | sample PLM3_127_b2_FD_133143 | JGI IMG/M metagenome (GOLD analysis project Ga0184637, IMG submission 133143) | Groundwater sediment microbial communities from an aquifer in East River, Colorado, USA - PLM3_127_b2 | ecosystem: Environmental > Terrestrial > Soil > Riparian zone | place: USA: East River...
AACGTCGTCCTCGTGAGCTGGCAGAAGGTCGATGCAGGCCTGGTGACCGCGCTGATCCGTGGCGACGTGGGATCGGTCAAGGCCGCGACCGATGCCGGAGCCGCCGCCGCCCGCCGGGTTGGCGAGCTGATCGGCGTGCATGTCATTGCGCGGCCGGCCGACGGCCTCGAGAAAGTCTTTCCGATCCAGTAGTCCGCCGCTTGCGCTCGCGCGCGACAAGCGGCCGGATGGGCAGTGCCTCTCCCACCATCAGCAGCGCCTGCGTCGGCTGCTCGAGATCGAACAGGCGGCCGTCCTGCGTCCGCGCGTACAACTTATCGCCTCCGATGAACAGCGTCATTGGCCCGCCGTCGCCGATGGCTTCGTACAGGCGCACGCTGAAGACGTCCCGCAGGGTCGCGAGCAGGCGCCGCAGCCGCGGGATCGAGAAGCCGCGCCGGCGCAGGTCCGCCAGCACCTGCAGCTCGAGCACGTCCAACGGCGTATACCGGCGTTCCGTGAAGCCGCCCGCCTCGGTGCGATGCGGCGCAACAGCCGGCTTGAACAGCCGCCGCGCGTCCCACCATTGGAGCTCGCGAGCGGTGAGGCCGGTCAGCCCCACCACCTCTCTCGACGTGTAGTGCTTTTTGAGTCTCACGCCCTTTTCTGATCCTCCGGTTGCTGGGTTGCTCGTTGGCTGGGTCGTTGGCTACCTCGCTACCCAGCTACCCAGCTACCCAGCTACCTAGCTACCCCTAAAGTCCGAACCGATCAGGCCGCACGAGCGCAAGCTCGCCGCGCTCCCGCCCGTCCAGGACGAGATCGGCGATCATCGCGGCCGTCAGCGGCGCGAGCAGCACCCCGTTTCGATAGTGCCCCGTGGCGTAATACACGCCGCGCATTGTCGATGAACGGCCGACGATCGGCAACTCGTCCGCGGCGGCGGGCCGCAGCCCGGCGCGTGCGCTATCGAATGTCGCCGTCCGCGCGGCTGGAAGCAGCGCCTCAGCGCCTTCCAGCAGCTGGCGGACGCCCGCCACCGTCACGCTTTCATCGAAACCCACGTCCTCAACCGTCGCGCCAACCAGGACGCTTCCGTCTTCCCATGGCACGAGGTAGCTGGTGGAACCCCAGACGACTCGCGACAGAGGAGGGCTCGCGAATCGAAGATGAACCAACTGCCCGCGAACGGGCCGCACTGGTGGCTGCACAGCCGGAGCCATCGGAATGCCGCCGGACCAGCTTCCCGCCGCAACGACGACCGCGTCCGAGGTGAATGTGTCTTCCGACGTGTCGACCCTCACCGAACCGTCCGCGAGGTCAATTCCATTGACCCTTGCAGTGGCGAGCGTTGCGCCGTGCCTGCGAGCAGCCGCCTCGAGCGCCGACATCAGGGTGGCGACGCCGACATACCCATGCAGGGGAACGAGCAGCCCCGCCACGAGGCCTTCGGCGAGCGATGGCTCGAGACGCCTTACCGCACCCCCGTCGAGACAGGTGTGCGACGCGCCCGATGTGGCAAGGATCCGCGCCCCGTGTTCGAGCTGCCGAGCCTCGCTGTCGCTGCGCGCCACCTGCAGCGTGCCGGAGCGTCGATACTCAATGGGGCGCTGCGCGTCGGCCGCGACGCGAGCGATGAAGCTGTCGTAGTGATCGAGGCTGCAGAGGCCGAGCCGGAGGAGGTCCGCCGAATGCCCCTCGACGTAGGGCGCCAGGATCCCGGCCGATGCGCGCGTGGCGCCCTGGCCGACTCCGCGGGGGTCGATGAGACGCACCTGCGCTCCGCGCGCGGCAAGCTCGTAGGCGACGGCATAGCCGACGATGCCGGCGCCGACAATCGTGACTTTCACATCACGATTCTAGTTGGTAGTCGCTAGTCGGTAGCTGGAGTCTCGCGTCTTTTCTACCAACTACCGACTACCGACTACCAACTACCAACTACCAACTAGAAGCGGAACTGCATCCCCACCTCGACGCGGCGCGCCTGCTGCGCTGATGTGGGCCTGCCGAAGAAGGGCGATCGGAGGTTGCCGCTGAAGTTACCGTAGTTCACGCGATTGAACAGGTTGGAGGCCTGCGTGTAGACCTCCATGCTGAACCGCTGGTTGTTGCGGTCCGCTCCGCCACCACGGCCTCCCGCTCCGCCGCCGCCGCCGGGGCCGCCGCCGCCGGGGCCGCCGCGGCCGCCTCCGCCCTGAGGACCGCCGCCGCCACGAATGATAGGGCCGCCACCGGCGCCGCCACCACCGCCACCTCCGCCCTCAACGGTACGCGGTCCACCGAAGCCAAAGTTGCGCGTGACCCGGAGATTGGTGTCGAATCGCGAGGCGCTGCGCTCGGTATTGCGTCCGACGCCGGCCGGACGGTCGTTGCTCACGCCGTCGCGGTTGTTGTCGCTCCCCGTGGTGATTGTGTACGGCGCCGCCGACGAGTACTGGTTCGAGATGTTGGCGCGGATCCCGAACGGGAACGTGTAATTCACCGTCGTGAAGACGCGATGCCGGATGTCCTGGGACGCGGGTCCCCACTCCGCGTCCGGGTCTCGGCTGTTGGCCGGGAGCGACGTCGCGTTGTTCGCGTGGTTTTTCACCTCCGACAGCGTGTAGCCCACGTTGAAGAAGATGTTCCGCTGGGGAATCCGGTAGTTGGCGTTGAGCGTCAGCCGATCGCTGGCCATGCGGCCCGTGGATTCCATTTGCGTGACCGTGCCGACACTCGGATCCGGGCGCACGCCGAACTCGTCGGGCGCGTTGATGTTGCGCGAGCGGAGCTGGTTGTGCCCGCGCTGCCACTGATAAGACGTCTGCAGCGTCAGGAATGGCCCGATCGGGCGGTCCACGCCAATCGACGCCTGCTGCACGTACGGCATCTTCAGATTCGGATCTGCCTGCACACGCCCGCCCGGCAACACTTCCGCTGTGACGCCTCCTGCGGGATCGGGATAGCCGGGGTCGAGAATCAGCAGGTCGCGCTGCAGCTCGCCGTTGACCCGGATGGTCTGATCGTGCAAGTTCGCTTCGTACCAGTCGTAGAAGAAGCCGTAGCCGCCGCGAATCGCGGTACGCGACCCGCCCGGGTTCCACGTAAACCCGAGACGCGGCATCACATTGAGCCGGTCGTCGAGGTACGACTGCATTTCCTGGCGCGCACCGATGCTGATCGACAACGTCCGGTTGACCCGGATGTCGTCCTGCAGGTAAAGACCGAGTTGGTAGTAGGTAAACGAGGTCTCGGCCAGACCGAGACGCTGGGTAAACGTGTCAGGCCGGCCGGCGTTGTAGGCCTCCAGGCTGCTGAATGTGAAGGTGCCGGTCGCGTTGCGGGCGTCGAACTCGCGGAAATTCGCGACCTCCAGCAGGACGCCTCCTCGCAGCACGTGCACGCCGCGCGTGAAGTCCGTGTCGTTCGCGAACTGGAGCGTCTTCGTGGTGTTCTGGCTCTCCACGCCCGCGCCCCCGCGCGTGAAGGCATCGATCACCCTGATCGTGGGAGCGTTGGACAAAGACCGGGATTCGCTCTCCGAAACGTTCAGCTGGAGGCGAGACTCATTGAGAATCCTGCCCGCGAACAGTCCCTGCACCGACGTCCGGAGCTGATGCTCGGATCCCGTGCGGGTGAACGCGCGTTCCGCAAGATTGAAATCGCCCACGCCCTGGTTCTGGCGTGAGTCCTGCTCGCGCCGATATTCGATTCTCAGCGTCTGGTCGTTGCTCAGTCCGTGCTCAATCCCCATGGTGACGTTGGTCGACTCGACCGGGCGACGGAACTGGCTCGCAAAGGAGGAACCGTCCTCCAGCTGCGCGACGATCGTGCCCGAATCGAACGACCGGTTACCGTCGACGTTCAGGCGGAGCGACGTCCGCCCGCTGACGATCGGGCCGCGAAGGCCGGCGTTGAACCGGCGGTACTGCTCCGGGGTCTGTTCCCGCGCGAACGCGTTGCGCGCGTTCAGCACGTCGGTGCGCAGCCCGAGATTCGCGTTCCCGGTCCACCGCGTCACGTTCGGTCTTGTGATGATCTGGACCTGCACCCGGCCGGCGTCATGGTTGTCGGCGGAGAACGAGTTGATTCGGAAACGGATCTGGCGGATCTCGTCTCTCGGCGGCAACGCCCCGCCGCGGAAGCCGTTGACCTGAAACACCGCGCCCGCGCCGCCGGTCATCTGGTCGAGGACCTGCGCCAGCTCCTCGGGGTCGTCCGGCAGCTCGGCGATGTCCTTTTCCTCGAGCGTGGTCGTCAGAGAGTTACCCCGCCGATCGTCGGTCGCGGCCGTGTCGGCGACGATGACCTCCTCCTTGAATCCGGCGATCACCAACGTCACCGTGGCGTCGTTGGTTCCGCGCCGCAGCGTGAGCGGCTCCTCGAACGGCTCGAACCCAGGTAACGCCACGTGCACCTGGACGGCGCCCACCGCCAGATTCTGAACGGTGACCTGGCCGCGCTCGTTTGTCACGGCCATGGCCTCGGTCCCGTCAGGTCGTGTGACGCGAACGGTGGCGCCGGCAACACTCGCCTTCGTCTGATCGACGACCGTGAGTCGAAGCTGTGACTGCTGCGCGTTGGCCTGCGCCAGCAGCGGAGAGGCGGCCAGCAGGAGCGCCGAACACGTCAGAAGGATGGTTTTCATCGTGTGAACGCATCGGCGTTAAAGGAAGGATTGACTCGATAGCTCCTGATGGTCCATCGCTCAATCGTCTGCCCGTTCATGCCCCTGGTGACGACATGCGGCAGCCTGATGCCGTTGACCACGCGATGATCGGCGAACGTCATCTCGAACGTCATCGGCTGCGGCGGGCCGCCCTGCGCCGCGCCCGCGTCAGGTCCGTCCGCGCCGGGCTGACCCGGGCCCCGCCCTCGCCGGCCATCGCCGCCGCGGCGCCCACCGGGACCGCCTGCACGGCCGGGCACTGCCTGCCACGTCATCATCAATGGCATGTGAGAGGCCGCGTCGAGGAACAACCGAGTTGCCTCACCGGCAAATCTTGTTTCGAGCACGTCGGCCTTGCCGTCGGGCGACTCCGCGATCCCAATCCACGTCGCCGGGATCTCGGTCCTCAGCAGCCACATCAGCCAGAGACGGCCGACCTCGGCCTGACGGGCACGACGCTGTGTGTCGGGATCAACCCCGGAGCCGCCACGGCCGCGCCCCGGTCCGATTCCCACAGTCTCGCCGGGCCCCTGGCCGCGTCCCCGACCGTCTGCGTCGCCAAGATCATCGGCGCGGCCGATACCGCCATCAGCCGGCTGCGCGTCACCACCGCCGGCGGCGGCAAGTCCATCGGGGTTCCCAGCGACGTCGCCACCACCGCCACCACGACCGCCACGGCCTCCTCCGCCTCGCACCACGTCCCGCATCGCGGTTCCGACGAGCGCTTCGATCGTCTCGGTGGAGGGCTGGCCAGGGGTACCGGTTTTCTCGCTTCGGAGGTACTTGTCCGGCAACTCCAGGAAGACCTCGAAGTCCCCATCGCTGTCATCGTTGGCAATCACGCGGCGGAACGTGCCCGTCACCTGGAGGGTCTTGACAGCCGCGAGCCTGTTCTCCCCTCCAATCGCCTGCCGTGCCGCGGCCATCGACGCCGCTCCCTTGGAGGCGTCCTGCGCCGGCGCGGCCGCCGCCATCGCGCTGCAGAGCGTCGTCCCGATGAGGCGCTGACGGACGCGATGGGATGTCATTGTGCTGTAAGGTCTTGAAAATAGATATCTTAATGAATCCTCGAGGTTGGAGCGCCATCGCAGGTCGGATCCGCCCTCTCGCATGTACTTACGTCGAAGGGGGCTAATGTGTTGCGCCGATCCCCAGCCGTTCGGCATTCCGGCAAACTTGATTGCTGACACTCAGCAGGCGATGGGACGACGACGCATTGCTGTATTGCACGGTCAATACCGGCCTGGAATGATTGAAGCCACCGGCTGCAAAGACGTTCGAGCTGCGTTAAGGTCATCCATGGAAATGGCGCTGCGTCGCGTGTGCGTCTTCTGTGGATCGAGTGCCGGCAATCGGCCGGAGTATCGCGCGGCGGCGGAAGCATTCGCGCGAGAGCTGGCGGCACGTCGCATCGGGCTGGTGTTTGGCGGCGGCTGTGTCGGGCTGATGGGACACGTGGCGGATGCGGTCCTCGCGGCCGGCGGACACGCCATCGGCGTGATTCCGGACGCGCTCATCGCCCGTGAGATCGCGCACGTCGGCCTGCCCGATCTTCGCGTCGTGCATTCCATGCACGAACGCAAGGCACTCATGGCCGACCTGGCCGATGCGTTCGTGGCGCTGCCTGGCGGCTTCGGCACGTTCGAGGAATTGTGCGAGGCCATCACGTGGACGCAGCTCGGTCTTCACGAGAAGCGGTGCGGGCTCCTGAACGTCGGCGGCTTTTACGACCCGTTGCTGTCGCTGTTCGATGGCGCCATGAAGGCAGGTTTCATCAAGGCGGCCAGCCGCGCCATCATCTTCGCCACCGATGATCCGCGTGCGCTGCTGGACCGCCTCGCGGCGCCCCTGGACCTGCCGGAGGGGCTCTGGCTGCGCTCCACGGAGCAGACTTAGTACTGCGTTTCATAATTACGGTGACGCATCGAGGGCGGCGAGGCCGCTGGCGAGGCGCGACGACTGAGAATGCCGGGAGCATTTGAAGGAGGAGCAACGACGCCAGACGGGATGCATCGCCGGCCGAATGCCACCGTAATTATGAAACGCAGTACTTAGTGGTATGGATCGCCCAACACAGCCGCGAGCCAGCTCGAACCCCACCGCGCAGGCCCGGGATCCCCATCGCGCACGCTTGCGAGACGGGTGGAGGCGTGCGCGGCGGGGGCCCCGCGTTGTCGCGCCCGCGAAATCGCGCTCGGCGGCTTGTTGTGACTACGACTCCCTCAGTTGATACGGTCCACCAGGATCAGGACAGATCCGCAAAAGAGGGCGTGGTCCGCGACCTGATTCGCTCGTTTTCAGACCATAATGTGGTGATTTATACGGGTACGGGCCTTGCTGTCTCGGGTGCGGAGGAGCGTGTGTCCCATGGAAATCAGTAAGGCGACGGTTGGGGTGCTGGCGGCGCTTTGCATCGCGGCAGGCGTCGGCGGCACCTATCTCGCGACCCGCGGCGAGCCCGCCCCGGCGGCAGCCGGGACGTTGGCGCCGGCCGTGAGCCCGGACCCGTTGGCGTCGACCGTGGAACAGTCCGAGGCGATCGTCATCGACAACCCGGAGCAGACTGCCGGCCGCGAACCGGCGCCCCCAGTGACGGCACGGCGCACCGCGCCGCCCCGTCCTGCCGCATCGCGCCAGCGTCAGGCCCCAATCGCGAGCGCACGTCCAGACCCAGCGCCCGAGATCGACCCTCAGCCGGTGCCGGCTCCCAACACAGAGACGCGCATCGTGATGCCGCCCGCGCTTGAACCGGCACGGTCGTACGAGCCCGAACCAATCCGCACAGCGGAAGCCGCAGCGCCCGAGTTCGAGGAACTCATCGTGTCGGCGGATTCAGTCGTCGGTCTGCAGGTGGAAACGTCGATTAGCAGCGAACGCGCGCGCGTCGAGGACGAGGTGATCGCGCATGTCACGCGCGACGTGCGCGTCGGCGACCGCGTGGCCATTCCGGCCGGGGCCAAGGCGCACGGCGAGGTGACGCTCGTGGAGCGCGGCGGCCGGCTGCGGGAACGCGCACGCCTTGGCGTCCGCTTCACATCCGTCGTGCTCGCCGATGGCACGCGCATTCCTCTCGAGACCGACACGATTTATCGCGAGGGCGACGCGCCGAGTCGCGAAAGCGCCGCGAAGATTGGCGGCGGGGCGATTGGCGGGGCCATCATCGGCGGCCTCCTCGGCGGCGCCAAGGGCGCCATCATCGGCGGGTCTGCGGGCGCCGGTGCAGGCTCCGCGGCGGTGCTCGCCGGTGGACGCAATCCCGCGACCCTTCCGACCGGCACGCCCATCACCGTCCGCGTCATCAAACCCACGACCGTCACGGTCGACAAGTAAGGGATCCAGCCTAGAAGGGCCGGCCTCAGCCGGCCCTTCGCACATACAGGCGGACCTTTCCGCCTCCGCCGAAGGTCGGGTCGCCGCGCGACCCGACCAACCGGTGCTGGCTGGACGGTCCGCTTCCGCGGACCGTCCCGGCGCGACCTCGCCGTAGCGCGAGCGCGAAGGCGGGCAGGTCCACCTGAACACATTTAGGTCGCCTGAACACCTTCAGATCCGCCTGAACGGTGTAAGATCGGCGGCCAGGAGTGACACCATGCCAAAACGTTTTGCGCTCGCGGCCTCGCTGGCTGCCGTGTTGACCATCCCGGCGCTCGCCCAAGTACAGAAGCAGGAGATGCCGGGCATTCGGAACTATTCCCGCGTCGACGCCACAGTCGGTTGTGGCGGAGCCGTCGACCCGAGCGCGATGACGGCGCTGCGGAAAGAGGGCTTTGTATCGGTGATCAATCTGCGGCTGGCCAGTGAAGAGGGCGCGAACGTCGAGGCGGGTCGCGCGGCGGCGCAGGCCGCCGGGCTGAAGTACATTCATCTGCCCTTCAACGCCGCAACGCCCGATCCGAAGGTCGTCGACAGCTTTCTCGCGGCGGTGGCAGATCGCGGCAACCAACCGGTGTTCATCCACTGCGGATCGGCGAACCGCGTCGGCGGCGTGTGGATGATCAAGCGGGCGCTGCAGGACAAGTGGCCGGTCGAGAAGGCGCTGACCGAAGCGCAAGCCATCGGCTTGAACAATCCCGCGTTGACGGCGTTCGCGACGAACTACATCAACACGCACAGGTAAATCTCAACTCCCAACGCCCAATGACCAACGCCCAATTCCCAAGCGAGCCCGGTGAGAACTCGGGGTTTGGGAGTTGGGAGTTGGGAGTTGGGATGTGACATGGATCCAGCGGAATTCCGCCGCCACGGCCACGCGCTCGTGGAGTGGATCGCGGACTACCTGGCGGGATCCGAACGCTACCCTGTCCTGTCCCGCGTCTCGCCCGGCGACGTTCGCCGGGCGCTGCCCACCGCGGCCCCCGATCGCGGCGAACCGTTCGAGGCGATCTTTGCCGACTTCGAGCGGATCCTCGTTCCCGCGCTGACGCACTGGAACCACCCCGGATTCTTCGGGTACTTCGCGATTACGGCCAGCGAGCCAGGCGTGCTCGCGGAGTTTCTCGCCGCCGCGCTCAACCAGCAGGCGATGTTGTGGCGCACGTCACCCGCGGCGACCGAACTTGAAGACGTGTCGCTCGGCTGGCTACGCGGCCTGATGGGCCTGCCCGAAACGTTCGAAGGCGTCATTTACGACACGGCTTCGATCGCGAGCCTTCACGCGCTGACCGCGGCGCGCGAAATGGCGATTCCAGGAGTACGCGACTTTGGCCTGGCCGGCCGCTCCGGGATTGGTTCGGTCCGCATCTATTGCTCCGAGCACGCCCATTCCTCGATCGACAAGGCGGTCATCCTGCTTGGACTCGGCCATCGGGCGTTGCGGAAGATACCGGCCGACGATCGATTCAGCATGCGGGCGGAAGCGCTGCGCGACGCGATTGCTGAAGATCGGGCAACGGGTATCGCGCCGCTGGCGGTCGTCGCCACCATCGGGACGACGTCGACGACGAGCATCGATCCTGTTGGTGAGATTGCGGACATGTGCCGCCGCGAGGGGGTGTGGCTGCACGTGGACGCCGCGTACGCCGGCGTCACCGCCATCATGCCCGAGTACCGCGCGCGGTTCGAGGGCTGGGAGCATGCGGACTCGATCGTCGTGAACCCGCACAAGTGGTTGTTCACGCCATTCGATCTCAGCGCCTTCTACTGCCGCCGCATGGATGTCGTCCGGCAGGCCTTTTCGCTCGTCCCCGAATACCTGAAAACCGCGGAGGGCACGCGCGGAGTCCGCAACCTGATGGATACGGGAATCCAGCTCGGCCGCCGGTTCCGGTCCTTGAAGTTGTGGATGGTGCTCCGCCACTTCGGCGCCTCAGGTATTCGGGCGGCTCTGGCGGAGCACATCCGCCTTGCTCAGCTCTTCAGCGACTGGGTTGACGCGGATCCGGACTTCGAGCGGCTGGCACCCGTACCGTTCAGCGTGGTGTGTTTCCGGGCCCGGCCACGTGGCGCCGCTGCCGCTGACCACCAACTCGACACGTTCAACGAGCGTCTGCTGGATGCGGTCAACGCGACGGGCGAAGTCTTCCTCTCTCACACGCGACTCAACGACCGGTTCGCCCTACGGCTTGCCGTGGGCCACCTTCGCACGAACGAGCATCACGTCGCGCGAGCCTGGGAGCTCCTGAGGGCTCATACGGCACAGCTCGGCGCGACCGCTTTGTAACACCAGGGGGTTTGGCCAGCTCACCCGTTCACCATCGGTATGTCGCTTGCACCGGCCGGACGTGTGGAGGATTGGACCTCCGCCATGGACCGAGTCCAGGAGGATGCGATGGTGAAGAAGTGGTTGATGATCGTGGCGCTCGCGCTGGCGCTGACGCCGGCGACAGCGGGCGCTGACTGGCTGTTCACGCCGAATCTTGGTTCGACGTTCGGTGCGGACGCGAGCGGCAACGAGCATTTCACGTACGGCGCATCGCTGGGATGGATGGGCGCGGGAATCTTCGGATGGGAGGCGGATCTCTCGTATACACCCGAGTTCTTCGAGCCCGGCGACGGCGACTTCGACCCGGTCGACAACAGCAATGTCGTGTCCGCCATGGCGAACGCCATCATTGGCGTTCCGATCGGCGGTCAGACCGGAGCCGGATTCCGTCCGTACTTCGCTGCTGGAATGGGGCTGCTCTCTCGGGAGGTGCAGGGCAACACCGATCTGTTCAGCGTCAACAGCAATGAGTGGGGCTTCAATCTCGGCGGCGGCGCGATGGGGTTCATGACGGACAACGTCGGCTTCCGCGGCGACGTGCGCTATATCCGCTCATTTGAAGATCTCGAAACCACCTTTGACGCGGGGGGCTTCGACTACTGGCGCGCCACCGGCGGCATTACGTTCCGTTGGTGAAATAGTGAAATAGATCGTTCGGGCCGTTCGGGTCGTTCGGGCCGTTCTGCACGATCCGAACGTCCGAACGATTCGAACGTTCCGAACGGCTTACGCTTCCAGTCTCCAAACTTCCTTCCAGATTTCCCCATGACGCTCGAGCGCGACACATCCGTGCAGCGGGAAGTCGGTTGCCGCGGTATCCGGCGGTTCTCCGCATAACATCCGCAGAAGCCGCGCAAGGTGCGGCATATGGCCCACGAGCACGATTGACCTGCGATCTTCGGCCAGCTGATCCCGCATCCACCTCGGCGGGTCGGCCGGCTGCAGGCCGCGCGCTGCGGAGAAACCCGCCAGCGGATTGCACGCACCCCAGAACAACTCAGCGGTCTGCCGCGCCCGGAGCTTACCGCTGTGAAACACCAGGTCCGGGCTCACGCCGCGGGCGGCAGCGGCCGCAGCGAGGAGCGCTGACGCCCCGCGTCCCGGTCCCGAGAGCGGCCGCATCGGATCGACATCCGGTCCGAGCGCGTCGCCGTGGTGAACCAGGACAATCATTGGCAATCTTTGAGATTGATGATTCCGGATCGGATTCTACGATTTGAGATCGGAAATGGCGTGATCTATACTGAACTGTTTCGGGAGCGCGGCGATTTCATCGACTTGATGGGCCGCGCCGCTGGCACTCACGTGCCGGCACCCAATACTATCTAAGTCGCGAGCAGGCCCGCGACATGAGTCGGCGGGCTTTTTTGCTTTGTCCGCATATCCGGGGCCCTCATCGCGCACGCCTCCACCCCACCGCGCACGCGCGCGCGGCGGGGACCCCGGCCTGCGCGATGGGGTGGAAAAGGAGCGCCATGTCGCGTTACACGTTTTCGTCTGAATCGGTGTCCGAAGGACACCCCGACAAGGTCTGCGATTACATCTCCGATTCGATCCTCGACGCGTGCCTCGAGCAGGACAAGCAGAGCCGGGTGGCGTGCGAGACCTTGTGCAAGAGCGGCACGGTCGTCGTGGCGGGCGAGATTTCAACCAACGCCAAGCTGGATTACGACCGGATTGTGCGCCAGGCGGTGAAGGAGATCGGCTACACGGACGTGTCCGAGCCGTTCTGCGACACGACGCTCAAACTGATTTCCCTCATCACCAGACAGTCGAACGAGATCGACCAGGGCGTGACGGTCGCGACAAGCCAGAGCGGCGAACAGGGTGCGGGCGATCAGGGGATCATGTTCGGCTTTGCGACCGACGAGTCTCCGGAGCTGATGCCGCTTCCGCTGCTGCTCGCCCACAAGCTCACCAAGGGGCTGACCGACGACCGGAAGAGCGGCAAGGTCGCCTGGCTGCGGCCGGACAGCAAGTCACAGGTGTCGGTGCTGTACGAGAACAACGAGCCGAAGGAGGTGACGGCGGTCGTCGTGTCCACGCAGCACACGGAGCAGGCGGATCAGAAGAAGATCACCGAATACGTGCGCGAGGATCTCGGCCCGCGGGTGCTCGGCGGCTGGTGGAGAAAGACCGGCGCGCTGTATGTGAACCCGACCGGCAGCTTCACCCACGGCGGGCCGTCGGCGGATGCCGGCGTCACCGGCCGCAAGATCATCGTCGACACCTACGGCGGCGCGGGGCGCCACGGCGGCGGCGCGTTCAGCGGCAAGGATCCCTCGAAGGTGGACCGCAGCAGCGCCTACTTCTGCCGCTACGTGGCGAGGCAGGTGGTTGCCGCCGGGCTCGCCAAGAAAGCA
>Ga0184637_10002176_pt1 | contig 12690 bp, 8 predicted proteins | sample PLM3_127_b2_FD_133143 | JGI IMG/M metagenome (GOLD analysis project Ga0184637, IMG submission 133143) | Groundwater sediment microbial communities from an aquifer in East River, Colorado, USA - PLM3_127_b2 | ecosystem: Environmental > Terrestrial > Soil > Riparian zone | place: USA: East River...
CCACACTTTCACGGTCACCACGGCTGACGGCTGCTTCCAGTCCAGCTTCGCGCAGCCCTTCAATCAGGGTCTTCACACCCGCCAGACGCAAGGCTTCGATCAGCTCGTAGGCTGGCGCTTCATGGGCATCGGTTAGAAGTATTACGTGCGGTGACATTGAAATAATTGATTCCGATTGTCCTTAGCCAATGTTCGACAAATTTAACTTTGTCGAACTCAATCTTTTCCGCGGCCTGCGCGTCCGGAGAGCGACAGGCGGTATGGCGTGCTATTCCCGCGCGGATCGTCTGCGTCGATGCCTATCTCCTGCGTTCCTGGCGGCGCAGTGATCTGCAGTTGAAAAGAGCCCTCAGTCGGTACGATGGTCTCGCGGCCGGCAACCCGAATCGTCGTTCCAGGTTCCGAGCGTCCGCGAATCAGGTAGATGCGGCCACCTAAATACTCAGCCGCCAGGTTTGACACCGGAACCCGCGTGCCGCTGCCCCGCGTGGCAATGATGAACTTTCTGGGATCATTCCAATCGCTGGTCTGTCCGGTCGAGGCGATGGCGCGCACACGCCAAAAGTAAACACCGGGCCGCAGATCGCTCGCCGTGAACTCGGTCGATGCCAGTTGATCGCGCTCGATTACTTTGCCATCGGCAACGAAGAACGGAGATGTTGCCACCTCTACGCGATAAAAAGCGGCCGTTCCCGACTGCGGGCGCAGCCATTTCAAAGAGATATTTGCCGCACCACTCCCGCCCACAAAAACTTTTTCAAGATCCCGCGGCGCAGATGCCAGGGGAATATCCAGGAGTTTCTGGGGCCGCGAGAGCATTCCCGATGGATTTACTGAGAAATACTCACCGCCATGAAATGTGGTCTTCTCCCCAGAACGATTACTGGTCTCGATCGCGCCGGTATTAACGCGAATCTCCTCGGTGCCTTCCGGGTTGACGCTAAAGCTTGCTCCGGTCTGTTCGCCCATCTTGTTCGTTGTCTTAGGCGTCTCGACAACGTTGTTCGTTCCCTGTGGTTGTAGCTCAGTGCGCACGAACATCTGTCCGCTGTCCACAACGACATGCACGTTTGTCTTCTTTCCATTATCTTCGCTGGCGTTGTTGCGCACGATGATTGTGCTGTTGGGCCGCACAACCAGAGTCGAGCCGTCGGCCATGCTGACGCGCGCGCGCCCGCTGGCCTGCGTTTGCACCGTGTCGCCGGGATAAAGCTCTGTGTCGGCGCCGGGAACGATGGTCTCGCGCGTGGCTGAGCGGATGACGCGCACGTCTCCTTCAAATGAAATGAAGCGCGCGCCTGAGGGCAGCTTCACTCCAATGCCTGCATTTCTCAGCGGGTTGCCAAATTTCCAGACGTAGAGCGCACCGCCGGCAGCCAGTCCGCAAAGAATGACGAGAGCGACGATGAGGTAGACGATGCGCTTCTGTACTACCCACCAATCGAAAACAAAACGACGGGTTTTTGTGTCCATTCTATTTGAAGCTATTTACTCCGGGGGTCCCGACCGGTTAGTCCGATTGGGGTGGGGGACTGAGGGGCAACTGCAAATCACGAAACGTTCGCGCGCTCTAATCAATCGGCCAGTACAGTCAACTGATTAGGAATCGCTTAGGTGTGAAGTCAGGCAGCCGTGTAGCAGCGTGATTCTTCCGGGTTATCTCGCGGCGGTCAACGGCAACTACTACCAGTTCGAATCTAGCACAGCAGCAAGAGTACCTTCAAGCATATCTGTTTGAGAGAGTTGATCACTTTGAGAAAGACCGGGATTCACAAGTAGTTTTCAAAGACAGTGAAAATTCGAAAGTCTTCAACTTGGCAGGACACTCAATATCACAATCGGGAGCGGTACCGCCGCGTGCTGGATTCAATCTCGTAAACAGACATTAGACGGCCGATTGCAAGCAGCGCGCACCAACGCTGACTTGAGGGCCAGCAACCGGTCGCTACCACCACCCCAGCGCGGCTGCCGCGCCGGGGACCCCGGACCGCTCCCGGTTCTGTATAGGGTTCCTCCGTGAAATTGAGGTTTTCAGCGCTCGGGTGAGTCAGGGTCCTTTTCCTCCGGGTCGTCCTCAAAAGGCGAGTCGAAATCTTCAGGCAGGTCTACGTCGATGTCCATTTCGGCGTCCTTTGGCCAAAGAATGGAGGCGGCTACGGAGACGAACAGCACTGTAGCGACAACGACCAGCGAAATCCAGACTGGAATAACAATGTGAAATACTTCAATCAGCATTTTTACGCCGATAAAAGTAAGCACGATTGCCAGTCCCATTCTGAGATACTGAAACTTCTCCACGACGCCGGCCAATAAGAAATACATGGAGCGTAGTCCGAGAATGGCGAAGACGTTTGAAGTGTAAACAATGAAGGTATTAGTGGTGATGGCAAAGATTGCCGGAATGGAATCAACCGCAAAAACCAGATCGGTAACTTCGACAATCACCAGCACGAGCAGAAGTAATGTTCCCGTCAGCTTGCCGTCGACCCGCGTAAAAAACTTTTGCCCTTCATAGTGACGAGTGATGGGTATGTAGCGCGTAACCGCACGCACGACCGGATTCTCTTCAGGTTTGATATTGGTATCTTCCTGCCGAAACATCCTGATACCCGTATACACAAGGAAGGCGCCGAAGATATAAATGATCCAGTGGAAGCGATTGATCAGTGCGGCGCCGATGAAGATCATCGATAGACGCATTACCAGCGCTCCCAGAACACCCCAGAAGAGCACGCGGTGCTGCACCTTCGCAGGCACCTTAAAAAAGGAAAAAATCAAAAGAAAGACAAAGAGGTTGTCAACAGAAAGCGAGAGCTCTATGACATATCCGGTAAGGAATTTGAGGCCCAGATCAGTGCCTTGATACCAGAAGACAATGCCGGCGAAGATCATTGCCAGCGTGATCCAGACACTGCTCCAGATCACCGCTTCCCGATATTTGACTGCGTGAGCTTTACGGTTGAAGAGTCCGAGGTCCAGGCTCAGCATGAAAAGGATGAACAGGGAAAAACCGATCCATAGCCCTGCTGAGTTGCCAATCGAGTCCATTCGAATAAATAAAATACCATCCGGCTCAGAAAGCAGCAATCGCGCGCAAGTTTACAAGCAAGCCCTGGCTTGCTGACTTCGAAACGAATAACCCAAAGGCTGAACCTTGAACTGCTGGGCCGGTTGCACGCTCACCCGGTCTCCTTTACAATCCGCGATTTGCTAGAAAGGTAATAATAATGCTCAAACAACTATCGCGGCTGAAACACACCCGCCGCATCATAATCGTTGGGTTTGCACTCTTAATGGCAGTAAGTCTGGTTGTCTTCTACGCTCCCGGTCGAAATTCCAGCAACGTCGAACCCAGCAAAAGCACCGAAGTGGTGGCCAAAGTTGGCAGGGAAGAAATCACTGTTGCCGAGGTTGCTCGACGCAAAGAGAACTACCTGCAAAATTTTGGCGGCCGCGTGAGCATCGCGCAGTTGGGGGGATACAAGCGCTTTGTTGACGGATTGATTCGCAATCGCGTGGTTGTCCAGGAGGCTGCTCGACTTGGGCTTTCGGCGAGCGATGCTGAACTCCGCGAGAAGCTCTTCAAGCTGTTCTCAGATGCCTCTGGTCAATTTGTAGGCATGCAGCGTTATAAGGAATCAGTCACGGCACGTTACGGCGACATCGAGGCGTTTGAGCGAACTGTTCGGGATGAGATCGCGCAGGAGAAACTGAAAACTTTCGTCACCGCCGCGGTCAAAGTCTCGGATGAAGAAGTGCAGGAAGACTACAAACGTAAAAACTCTACATTTGATGTTACCTACGCGGTCATATCGGCAGATAAGCTTGCCGAAAAGATTCAACCTTCTGACGAAGAGCTGAAGGGTTATTACGAACAGCACAAGGCTGACTTTTATATACCCGAGCCACAAAAAAAGATTCGCTACGTTTACATTGACCAGGCGAAGTCCGGTGACAAACTTCAGATCTCAGATAAGGATCTGCGGGATGAGTTTGAGAAGCTTACGCCTGAGAATAAGCAGGCCGGCGTAAAGGTGCAGCAGATCCTTTTGAAAGTAGCGCGTAAGGATCTTGATGCGCAGGTGGAAAAGAAGGCCAAAGATCTGATTCAGAAAATCTACGCGGCCAGTGCTGAAACACGCGAGAAGGTTTTCGCTGATCTCGCGCGCGGGAATTCCGAGGACCCGGCAACAGCAAAGAGTGGCGGGCATCTTCCGCGGCCAGTCAAAAAGAACCCGAATAAAGTTGACGCCCTTTATGATCGCACGGTGGACATGCAGCCGGGCGATGTTTCGGATATCCCGATCAGGTACGGCGGTAACTGGTACATCCTGCGTCGCGGAGAGTCAGTACCAAAGACCTTTGAGGAAGCGAAGCCGGAGCTGTTGGCTTCGCAGCGCAACCGCAAGGGATACGCAGTTGCGGCCAAGTTTGCGGAGCGTGCACAGAATCGCTTGAAGGAAACTAAGGACCCGCAGAAAGTGGCGCAGGAGTTGGCCGCTGAAGCCAACATGAAGCCCGGCGCAATGGTTAAGGAGACGCCTTTCATTAAACCGGGCGACGACGTCCCGGGCATCGGCAGCAGTCAGCAATTCGAGGCTGTGATTGCTCCTCTAAACAATGCGAACGACGTCGGAGAGCGAACCGGCGTGAAGGGTGGCTTTGCAATCCCGATGCTGGTTGAGAAGAAAGAGCCGCGCACTCCCGACCTTGAAGAAGTCAAAACGAAAGTTGCGCAGGCGGTCAAACAGCAGCGCGCTAAGGAACAGTTGGAACAGAAAGCCAGGGAGATTGCCTCTTCCGTGACCAGCGTCGCAGACTTGAAAGCGGCAGCCGAGAAGGCTGGATTTGAAGTCGCCACAGAACCTGGTTACAAACTCGGCTCGCCGTTGGGAAAAGTAGGAACGAGTCCCGCGCTCGACGAGATTGTCTACGCGCTGAAGACAGGTGAAGTAACGAAGAGTCCCTTGAAAGTGGGAGACAACCTGGTTGTTGTGGGAGTGGTGGATCGCCATGAGGCTGACTTGGCAGAGTTTTCCAAACAGAGAGAGCAGTTGACCCAAACGATGCTTTCGACGAGGCAAAGCCAGCTCTACGAGGATTACATTAGCGGGGTTCAACAGCGGATGAAGCAAGACGGAAAGATAAAGCTCTACCCGGAAGTGCTGGCCAGCCTGGAAGATAGCGAGCCTGAAATTGCACCGCCGCCGCAACGCCCGCAATTTCCGATTCCGACAAAATAGCGTCGACCGAAGACCGAGGACAGATGACCGAAGACAGGGCGCTTTTTCACGGTTTTCGGTCCCCCGTCGCCGGTTGCTTTAAAGAACTAATATCCTCTCATCAAAGGCGAGACTTGCGACTGCGCTACCGCGGTTCTGATCTGAAGTTCGTTACCTACCGTGGTGATTTTCAGATTGTTAAGCGCCGTTCGCGCCAGCGTGCCTTTGGCGGCGGAGAGTCGATTGATAAACAGCGCACCAAACTGTTTCAGTCCTTCTACCGTGTCGCCGAGATTCTTCGCCGAATAAGTGTCAACGGTACGCGCCGCCAGCATCAATTCCAAATCTGTACTTGTTATACCCAGTGTGCCGTAAACCTGACGCACTGCCGTCAGCTCCCTCGCAACGCTATCGTTACTGAGACTAAGATTTTGCAGCAGCGTGGGTGAGACGTTGCCACCAAATCCGAGAATGGCATTAGGGTCGCGACTCGCGAGCGCAATCAACTCAGCGTTGGCATGTTTGCGAGTTCTGTTCGCATCGATCACGCCGCGCACCGCATCGAGATCGCCGAGGGCAAGCGTGTTGCCATCAAGTGCTGCGACCGCCAGGTCCCGCACCTTCATGTCCCATAAACCGAATAGCCTTAGTTGCTGGTCCAGGCTGAAGATGTAAATCGTTTTCCCCTGATATTTCTGTTCGACATATTTACCATTCGCTGCCAGCCGGCCCGCCGCAACTATTGCCCCCGCGTTAAAAGTGCCCCGCGCAAGCGCAGTCGTCGAGATCTTGGTAATGCCTTCCCTTGGATACTTGTAACTTAGACCCAATGCAACTTGATCGAACGAGCGAGGATCGAGACCAGTTTGCGTCTTAAACTTCTCCAACTCGGCGGTGATATCGGCAAGCTTCGTAGGATTCTCGGCCAGGAGTTTCGGCAGCGCTTCATCGAGCACGCGGTTTACGTTAATGAGCGCGACAGCGTCAGACGGTGGCAGGGATGACAATAAGGTCGGTGCTTGCCTGACAGCAGATGTGGTACGACTCCTTTGTGCAAAGCCGATCGCGGAAACGGTAAAGCTGAACACCAGAGCCACTGCGAATGATTTGAAAATACTATTCTTCACGATAGAAAGACCTTTCTGAAATTGGCATTCGAGCCACTTGTTAACACCTGCGTAGATGGGAGATAAATCCCTGGGAGACCAACGTCGCTGCCGCTTCGAGCCGCCTCTTCGGATGCCATCTATCTATCTCGAGGTTGGCCTCAGCCTAGTTTCGCGCCGCCACTTAACACATCAGAACCGGAAGCGGTAGCGACCGGCCAAACACTCAACTCAACTCTTCAGTTTCGATTGCTGATAACCCTGCTTGAGCATCGGGCCGGGTCCTTCACTCAACCGGACAATCCTACCTTTGCCAAAACCAGCGTCGAGTTTGACCTGAGTGGTAACACCCGGTCGCTACCGCTTCCGGTTCTGATATGAACCCCGCTATCAAACTCGTTCCACAAGCAGCGCGATTCCCATTCCCCCGCTCACGCAAAGAGTCGATAGGCCAAACCTGGCATCGCGCTTCTTCATTTCATGCAGCAGAGTTGTCGTGATCCGGACGCCGGTGCAACCGATAGGATGGCCTAACGCGATCGCGCCGCCGTTTGTGTTTAGTCGATCCGGATCGAAACTAAGCTCGCGATCGCACGCAATCACTTGCGCAGCGAAAGCTTCGTTGAGTTCGATCAGATCGACGTCCTTGAGCGCAAGTTTTTGTCTCGCTAACAAGGATCGGATCGCCGGCACTGGACCAATGCCCATAATCTCAGGCGCAACGCCGGCTACTTCGTAGTCAACGATTCGCGCCTGAACCTCCGCCCCGGATTGTTCCAGCGCTGCTTCACTGATTACTACCACCGCCGCGGCGCCGTCCGTAATTCCTGAAGAATTTCCCGCTGTTACCGTGCCGTCTTTGGAAAACACCGGCGCCAACCTGGCCATGTCCTGCAAGGTTGTTCCGGCCCTCGCGTGCTCATCGCGTGCGAAGCTAACTATTTCACCTTTGCGGCCTTTGATTTCCAGTGGAGCAATTTCGAAATCAAAACGCCCTGACTCTATCGCAGCTTGCGCGCGTTGCTGCGAACTAACCGCGTACTCGTCTTGTTCGTCGCGCGAAATCTCATATTGATGCGCGAGGTTCTCCGCCGTTTCGCCCATCACCAGTCCCGACAACGGATCGTTGAAGCCATCGCGATACATGCCGTCCACGAGTTCGGTGTTTCCCATGCGCATGCCCCAGCGCGCTCCCTCAGCGAAGTAGGGCACGCGCGACATGCTCTCCGTGCCGCCGGCAAGCACTACTTCGGCGCGTCCGAGCATGATTTGCTGCGCCGCCAGAATGATGGCCTGTAGCCCGGAGCCACAGGCCTGGTTGACTGTAAACGCGGGCACTGTTTCCGGCGCTCCGGCTCGATAAGTGATCTGTCGCGCCACATTTGGTCCGCCGCCGGCTTGCCGCGCGCAACCCCATATCGATTGCTGGATTTGATCAGGGCGCAATCGCGCGCGCTCCAGACTCGCCTTTGCCGCCGCTACGCCGAGGTCTGCAGCGCTCCACGAGGCGAGTGTTCCGCCAAAGCGGCCGATGGGCGTGCGCACGGATGCTGCAAGGTAGACGTTTTTCATTGGCACTTTGTTAGCGAGTTGTTTATGCGAAATCTATTGACTAAAAATGGTAGCACACGGTAGAAGTAACGGCGAAACACGCTAACGAAACCGCTTTACACCCTCAATCCACCGCTAATTGTCAGAACCGGGAGCAGTAGCGACCGGGTCGGTTCAACTGGCAAACAATGTAGGAGCGATTGACCTCCGAATAAATTTTGATTGATAGACCCACCCGATCGCTACCGCTTCCGGTTCTGATGTAGCAACCCATGTCCCAACGCGTTAACACACCGGCTCGCATAGAAGCGGCAAGATCAAAAATTGCCGAACTGCTGGCCGCGAGTGCCGAGTGGTTCTGCACGCTCAGCGAGGTAAACACTCAGGCCGGTAAAACTGAAGCGTTAGGCCGAAGCGAATTGGATGTTGCCGTGGCTCACGGACGGTTGATTCTCACGTGTTGGACTGAGAAGGGAAGTCGCACGTGGAAGATCTTTGCCTGGGAATGGACTGGCGAAAAGTTGTTGCTGCAGGCGTCGCGCAGGATGGGCGCTGAGCGACCGCAAATTGAACTCGTACCGCGCGCGGCGGCCAGCGCAGTTGCGTTAACAGTGAAAGCCGCGCGCCAGTCGCGTTGCGAACAACTCGGCCAACTGGCTTGTTCGATTCAAGCAGGCGCAAAGCTTGAACGCACAGCGCCGAGCCCCGGGGCACGACGCGGACAGCCGGGACGCTATGCGCGAATTCTTTTGCGACAGAAGCATCAACGCATCGCCGTTACTGGATCTGTCGCTTCAAGTAAGGCGAGCGATGCGGACGCTTTTCTCTCGTCGTCGCTGATGTGGTTCAAGCGCACGAGTGAGCGCGTGCGACCTCCCTATATTCAACAACTGTGGTTAGTCGTTGAGACTGATTTGGTCAAGTCAACGGTTCAACGCGTTGCTTTGCTGCGCCAGAGCCTGCGAGAAGCCATTGCTGTTTACGAAGTGGATCAGCAGTTGACCGAGATGAAGGCGGTCGATGTTCCCGCTCGTGATGATCTATGGAGGCGGAGGCTGGCTCGTTTTCCGCCGGTTGCTGCTGCCGAGTCAAGCGAAATAGCGAAGCAGCTGATTGCCCTCGCGCCTGAAGCGATTGATGTGGTCAGCGTCCGCCATGGTGAAACGCTGCGTTATTTTGGTTTGCCTTTTGCGCGTGTGCGCCGAGTGATGGGAAGCGAGCGGCTTTGGTTTGGCGTCGAAGGCTCGCGACGACGCTTGTGGGAGGAGAAAACTGAAAACGAATGGACCAACCTGTTAACCGAATTGCTGGAACACCGATCCGCGAACGCTTCCGATCACCACCACGCACTCTACCGAAACGCAGCCGAAGCATGGCTTGAATCTCTGCTGCGCCGCGATATCACTCGCCTCGATCCTGGTCTGATCATCGCGCCTCTTCATGCCCAGTTTCGGACGGCACGCGGCGGGGTGCTCGGCGTTCGCCCTGTCGATCTGCTGGCTCTGAGGCGCGATGGAAGGCTGGCGGTTATCGAGCTGAAAGTTTCAGAGGCTCGCGAGCATGTACTGCAGGGAGCCGACTACTGGCAGCGCGTTGAGGCACACCGTCGTCGCGGACACATCGCCCGCGCCAAACTCTTTGGCAATAGAAAGATTAGAAACGAATCGCCGCTGGTCTATCTGGTTGCACCTACGCTTAGAGTTCATCCAGCCTTTAACGCACTGGCGCACTCAATCGCTCCCGACATCGAGATCTATCGCTTCGATATCAACGAGGACTGGCGCGCCGGAGTGCGCGTGATGCGCCGCATGAAAGTGAATTAAGGTGTGGAATGCTTCGTGAGGTGGAATTCGACGTCTTCGCACTACGCTCGAGAGAATTGCCTAGTGCGGGAGTCCGACTCTTCGCACGAGGTCCGCGAAGCGCCGGTCCGCGCGCAGGCTGTCGAGAGTTGGATTCATTTTCATACTGACCATCTGCATATCGCGCCGGTCACAGGCTTTGTTGAGCCACTCGAATGCCTGGTCTCTCTGGCCGAGCGCGGCGTGGACTTCCGCGATCGAATGGGGCGACACGCTACTCGCCTTTGTTAATTCGTCCAGCATCTTCAGCGCCTTGCTTCGTTTCCCCCACTTGGCGTAAGCATGTGCGATGACCGCTTTCATGGCCGTCTCTACAACCGCCACGCCTTTCGAAAGGTCCAGCACTTTTTGATACTCGGCCATCGCTATCTCATACAATCCCTGCTGAACATAAACATTTCCGAGCACACTGTGAGCCGCGAGAAAGTTAGGCTCCATGTCGATGACTTTCCGGAGTTCTGCTACCGCTCCGTCGTAATCGCGAGCAAGGTAGGATGTTAATGCCGGAGTCATGTTCATCAGCAGAGACAACGGATCAAGCTCGACTGCTAGTTTCGCTTCGGCGCCGGCTTGGTCATGCGGGCCGACGTTTGCGAAATAGATCGCGGACCAATGATGCGCTTCCGCATAGTTAGGATTCAGATCCAGCGCTTGCTTGAACTCTCCTTCAGCGCCCGCGAAGTCCCAGTCATAAATAAACTTGAAAAAACCAAGCGAAGCGTGAGCTTCGCCGAGGGTCTCGTCAAGATCCAAAGCTTTGATCACAGCCTGCTTCGCTTCAACCGGTTTCCCCAGGTAATTATAGGAATCACCCAACCCTGCGTAAGCCAGCGCGTAATGCGCGTCTTTATCGATGGCCTGTTGGAAGTAGTCGATTCCTTTCTCCACTCCGTCCATTGTCAGTTTGTTGAAGTAATAACGCCCTTTCAGATAGAGCTGGTAAGCCTCGGCGTTTTCTGTATGGCGTCTGGTCAGTCGTTGCTGCTCCTGACGCGTCAGCTTCAATCGCAGCCTTTCGGTGATCTCCTGGGCAATTCTCTCCTGCAGCGCGAAGATCTCCGCGGGTTGTCGGTTGTACTGCGCGCCCCAGACGTGGCTGTCGTCGCGCGCATCCACCAGCTCAACGCTAATCGACAGCAGATCGTCGCGCTCAGCGACGCGGCCGATTAGTACCGCCTGCACATTCAATTCGCGCCCAATTGCTTGCGCATCTGTCTCGCGACCTTTGTAGCGAAAGCTGGAATTGCGCGACATGACCTTGAGCCCGGTCAACTGCGACAGGTTATTGATGAGGGTTTCCGTGAATCCGTCCGCGAGGTATTCAAGGTTTGGATCGCTCGCCACGTTGACGAAAGGTAAGACGGCTATTGAGCTGATCGCAGGCCTGACGGACTGGTCGCGCACTTCCTTCACGCTTGCCACAAAGCGATAGCCACGCCAGGGAACCGTTTCGATGTATTGAGGCTCGCGCGGACGTTCGCCTAGCGCATTTCTCAACGTGGAGATGTTGCGCGCAATGTTTCCCTCTTCAACTGCGGTGTGGGGCCAAACGAGTTTCATCACCTCGTCTCCGCTTAGAATGTGTCCGTTGTTTTGCACCAGCACGAGAAGAACGTCGAAAACCTTTGGCGTCAGCGGCACAACTTCGCCATTGCGCAACAGTCGCCGCTCGCGCACGTCTACGCGAAAAGGGCCAAACTCGTACAGGAGGTTCGTCTGCCAGAACATCGCCGTTGCGCTATGCCTTCCGTACTTTTTCCGAAACTTTTCCGAACTCGCGAAGGACTTTTGCCTGCCCTGGGTCGTATCTTGCCCGGCAAGGTAAGCTGGTCCAGCAATTGGTTGGAGATCGGCAATCCTGAGAAAGCGCGCGGTCATTCTATGGTAAGGCCATGGGCCGAGCAAACAAATTCTGAAGCAAATGAAAGGGAGATTAACCGATGAATCAAAACGTGGAAAAAGAGATACTGAAGCTGGAAGAAGAACTCACCCAGACCGAAATGCGACTCGACGTCGAGGCGCTTGACCGCATCTACGCCGATGACATCATGGTGACAGCGCCAATTGGTATCTGCGTCGACAAACCCGCCGTGATGACGGAGGTGCGCCAGGCCGCCGATAAAGCTAAGGTCGAGAGATACGATAAGGATGATCTAAAGGTGCGCGCGTACGGCGACACGGCGGTGACGAGCTATCGGATAACTGCTAAAGCCAGGTTTGAGGAGACGGAGATCAATCGCGCGCTCTGTATCACGAACGTGTGGATGAGGCGTCAGGGGCGCTGGCAGATAGTGGCCCGACACACTGCCAATCTCGAACAGCCAGCTCAGTGCACGGCGGAAGCTAGTGCATGAGAAGACGGCGAGCCCGGCGGACCCCTTCAGGGCTGTCGCCGGGCTAAGTTTTCCAGAACATTGTGGACCGCGGTTCTCACGAACAATCGCACTTGCATGACGCCTTTAACCGTTCAAGGAAGTCGTCAATTACGCTTGGGTTCAATAGGACGAGAGCGGTTTCATTTGCAGGCCAAACGCCTGCGGATTCTCGCCGATGATAGCCGCCGCAAAAAAGCGCGGCACGTAATAGACGTTTTCGTTTTGAAACGTCGCATCAAGTCTGTTGCTGTTGGCGGTGAGAGCGCAAATACTGCATCGCTTGTTCTGATCGTTAACGAGAGTTTTTAGATCACTTGCGATCTTCCGTCCGCCGCGATTGTATGCCAGCAGCGCCAGGGCTTCCTTCATCGGATCGTTCTTGAATTGTTCGAGACTTTCGCTGATGTAACGCGCGGCAGCATCCGCAGATTTCCCCACGTCTAATAAATCCTGCGGCGATAAGCCGAAGCGCTCTCCAGTCTTGGAGAGAAACTGAAACATGCCAATAGCGCCCATGGAGTTTGGCGTTTGAATGTTTACGTATTCCGACTCGATCAGCCCGCTCATTACATCG
>Ga0184637_10002177_pt1 | contig 12690 bp, 20 predicted proteins | sample PLM3_127_b2_FD_133143 | JGI IMG/M metagenome (GOLD analysis project Ga0184637, IMG submission 133143) | Groundwater sediment microbial communities from an aquifer in East River, Colorado, USA - PLM3_127_b2 | ecosystem: Environmental > Terrestrial > Soil > Riparian zone | place: USA: East River...
CAACATCGCGTGTTTTTGGGGTATGTGTTTGGCGTTGGGAGCGCTCAGGATTAACCGAAACGTCCCGGTTGATGGTCTCAGTCCTGCCACTTTCGAGCTTCGCGCCTTGCTTCTCTCCGCGCCATTTGACGCAGTTTCGCCTCTTCTTTGCTTATGGGCGGGAACAAAAGGCGAAGTATGGAACTGGCCAGCTTCAGTAGAATTTGCACGATCACACCTCCGATGCGTCCGCGAACGACAGGAGGAGCAACGTCACCAGCGTGCCAACGTCCAGCTCCGAGTATCCCTGCGATCGCAAGAATGCTACGTATTCATCGACCCTTCGGACGCCGCCCTTTACGGCCCGCTCGAACTGCGCGAGGGAGAGCTGCTTCCGCCCCAGCTCCGCCTCGATCTCCGCGCGCCGTCGCACTGCGGCAGCTGCCTGTGCAACCTCGAGCTCGAGTAGCGCTCCGAGTGTCGCCGCGTCCGGAGGCGAAAATCCTTCGCGCTCCAGGAACAGCCGATACTCGGTAACTGACCGCAGACCGTCGCGCACCGCGCGCTCGAACTGTGCCAGGCTGAGCCCGCGCGCCTTGAGCGTCGACGCGGCGCGCGCCTTTGCCTCTTGCGCCGCCTTAACATCCCGCAGCTCCGCCGCAAGCGAGAGCGTGAGAATCTGCTGATCCTCCGCCGGCAAGCCCGCGCGCACGAGGCCGGCCTGGTAGACGCTCATCGGAATCACCGAGAGCCGGACGGCGCGCTCCAGCTCGTCGAGATTGATCCGCCGCACGGCGGCGCGATCGCGCGCCTCTTGCCGCGTCTTCGCGTCGGCCTGGTCGGACTCGATATCGAGCTGCAACAGGCGCGTCAACGTGTCCAGATCGTTCGCCGTGAAGCCGGCGCGCGCAAGGGCGCCCCGATAGTCGGCGATCGTGGAGAGGCCCGCGCGAACGGCTCTTTCCAAATCCGCCAGGTCGATCTTGCGCACCGCCGCCAGGCGCGCGGCCTCTTCCTTGCGCGATCGCGCGGCCGCGTCTTCGTCCAGCTCCGCTTGCAGAAGCGAGGCGAGCAAATCGCGCTCTTCCGCGTCGAATCCTATAGAATCGAGAAATGCGCGATAGTCATCCATCGACCGCAGTCCGCGGCGCACCGCGCGTTCCACGTCGTCGAGAGACACGTCACGTCGAGCAAGCTCCGCTTTCGCCTCTTCGCGTCGTCGGACTGCCTCTGCCGCCTGCTGTAGTTCAGCCTCCAGAACTGTCACCAACAACGCCCGATCAGCTTCGGCATATCCAGCGTCCGAGAGAAATCTGCTGTACTCTTCGATCGTGGCCACGCCGCGCTTGACGGCCTCTTCCACGTCGCCCAGGCTGATGCGCTTCACGCGAGCCTCGCGGAGCAGCTCCTCGCGGCGCGCGGCGTCGGCGTTCCGCTGCTCGATCTTCCCCGCGAGAAGCCCGGCGAGAGTGGCCTGATCATCGGCGGCGTACCCGCGCGCGGCAATGAACTCGCGATACTCAGCCAGCGATCGCACGCCGGCGAGAACGGCCTGCTCGAATGTCGCCAGACTGATTTGCTGCGAGTCGAGCTGGCGTTCGATCTCGCCGCGGCGCGCGGCCGCTTCCTCTGCGCGCCGGAGCGCGGCCTCTTGCCGTTCCCGCTCCAGGCGTTGCCGCGCGGCGTCCGCTTCCCGCGCGTCCTTGATGTCTCCGAGCAGCAGCAGCTCGAGCGTGAGCGAGTCGGCAAAGTTGTAGCCTTGCGCGGTGAGGAATTTCCGGTAGTCGTCGAGATTGAGGATGCTCCGCTTGACGGCCTGCTCCACTTCCGACGCGGTGAGCTGCTTGGTCCGCAGCTCGCGGCGGATCCCGCCGACGATGCGCAGCATGTCGCGATCGCGTTCGGGCAGGCCGCTCTTGTCGAGGATCGAGAACCAGGTCGCCGAGTCGATGTCCCGCGCGGCGAATCGCGTCAGCGCCTCATTCACCCACTGCTGCCGGTACGTGTCGAGCCGCCGGTTTTCGGCGATGGCAAGCTTTGCTTCCGCGGCCTCTTTCGACAGGCCCTGATCCTGCAAATGCTGCACGGCTTGCGCGCGCGTCCACAGCTGGCGCGCTACCAGGTGGTCCAGTTCCCCTACGTCGAGGAATTGTCGTTGCGCGTTGATGAGCGCTTCGATGCGGTCATCGGAGTAGCCTTGCACGGAAAGCTCGCTCACCAGGCGTTCCCGCGTCCAACGTCCGGGCGTGAATTGCCGGCATGCTTCCGCCGGCGAGAGTAGATGAGGCCGGTATGTCGCGTTGACCTTGGCCTTAAAGGGATCCCCGATCAGCAGCTCGGCAACAGGTCCGATGACGCGATTGGTGACGCGGCCCAGTCCCCACGTGCGCGCCATCGCGTCTCCCAGATCGCCGAAGCGCTCAAGCTGCCCCAGGCTGAGCGCTTCCACCATCCAGCCTTCCAGCCAGTTCTCGAGCGCCATGTGCGTCACGCTCGAGAGGTACGCTTCCGCCGGCGCCGACGACGGCGCCGTCACGTTGGAGCCGGTCTGCCCCAAGCCCGCGAATAGACCCTTCAGCACGGCGTCGCCGATGTTCTTCGCGACGATCGTGCGACCCGACCGCTCGCCGCGTCCGCTCACGCTCCCGATCTGGATTTGGATGCCGAAGATGTCTTCGATAGCCGTCGCCGCAAGCTCACCGAAGGCCGGATCGGATCGGTTCTCGGCCTTGACGATGATCCCCACCAGGAACCGCCCGAGCCAGATATACGCGTTGAAAAACACCGAGAGAATTTGCCCGGCGATGTCCGCGGCGCCGTCCACCAGCACTTTGCCGATCTGTCCAAACACGCCGGCTTCCGCCGCGCCCGCGGCGAGCTGCTCGCCGGCGGACTTGAGGTTCGGCGTCTGAATGTTCACCAGCGGAACGTCAGTCGGCGGAGGCGGCGTAGTGGGATTGAAGAAACTGCCCATCGCGGTTACCGCGGCAAATTGCGGCGCACCTGGTCACCGACCCGCGACGCGCTGGCGGCATACGCGCCGGATCCAAACCGGCCATAGCTGGCCAGCTCCGCGTTGACCACCGCGAGCGGTCGCACTTCTGAGCTGGCGCGCAGTCGCGCTCTCTCTCCGGCCGTCAAATCCTGAGACTGCGCGTTCCACCACTCGGCAACCATGAACCCGCGGTAAGCGTTCAGCGAGTTGACCCAAATCGGAAGCTGGATGTGAAGCCGCGCGTTGAGCAGCACGTTGAACCATCCGCCCAGATGATTCACGTACCCGAGCACCTGGAGAAAGACGCCGGCTATTTTCCCTTCGATCTGCCCAAGCCTCTGATCCAGCTTGCGAGCGAACGGCACGCGGAGCGCCGCGAGAATGGCCAGCACGCGCCGGATCTTCTGGATCACCACAAGCACCGGCGCGATGTAGTGCTCGTAGATGCGCAGCAGCACTTGCCGCACGCGGCGCAGAAAATCGAGGTAGGGACGAAGCACGCGGTCGACGATGCGCGCGACGCGCTCGATCGTCTCTTGCACTTTTTCGATCAGAGGCCGCAGCACGCGCACCCAGATTCTTTGGATGGCGATTATCAGCCCGCCGACGGAGCGCGCAATCTGCCAGGTCCAGCGTTGTAGCGTATCCGTGATGGTGGCCACTTCGCCGCGCAAGCCGGAGATGGCCTGCTGCGTTTCTTTGTTCACTCCGCCGCCCCGTAAGATCAGGGACAGCGCGCCCAGCGCCGCGCCGATGATGAGGCCCACCGGTCCGGCCACCGATCCCTTGCCCGCGCCGGCGATGATGACCGGCAGAAACATCAGCCGCCCTTCGGTGAGCGGCGGAGACCCCGCCGCCGTGCTCGGAGGAACACTCGACGGCGGGGGCGTTGCTGGCGTCGCCGGACGCAGCAACCCTTCGGGAGTGACGGCCGAGACTCGCGGCAACTGCGATACGTCCCCCGTGAAGTAAGAGCCTGGAAGCTGCGCGACGGCCTCCGCCGCGTAGTCGCGCGCGGCCGGCGCGGCAACCGGATAGCCAGGCCAATCCCGGATGGTCAGATTCCCGTACTGGCTGGCGATCGTCTGCGCCAGCGGCGTCGACAGGATGTCCGGCTGCGCATACAGCTTGATCTGGTTGTACCAGTCGCCGCGGATGAACGGCTCTACATCCGTGCGCCGCCAGGCGGCGACCTTTTCAGCGCCGACCGTGCCGGAGTTGACTTCGCCGACGGACACCACGCCGAGGCGCACGGCAAGCCCGAGCGCGTGCCCGCCGAGCGATTGCTCGGCCCGCTCTTCCGCCGTGTAGTTCCATCCGCAGAAAGTCCCCGGCGGAGGCTCGCGATTGCCAACATGCAGCCCGTCCTCGAAAATTCCGCACTCGAAGTAGAACGCCATGTTACCCGCTCACCATGCCGATGTCCCGAGCGAAGTCCTCAAGTTTTCGTCGGATTTCCGTTGGCGGCGTGTTGTCTGCGGGGAAGCGCATCGTGAACGGACCGTGCTGCCCGACCATGAATTGCACGGTCAACATGCGCGCCAGCACGCCCCGCGCGTCGGGAAAGATTTCTTCTCTGATCCGAACCTCACTCGGTTTTTCGTTCATGGGCGGACTCTCCTTTACTCCGGCTGGAAGGGCGGCGCGAGCTCGTCGACGGGCCCTGGTTCGACGTCCGGCGCCGGCTCGAATTTCGGCGGAATCTCCTGCCAGCTCTCCGCAACAGCTTCGTTCGTCGCGGCGATCACGTCCGCGTCGATCTCTTCGCGGACCCCTAGCACATCGTCATATCCATCGGCGACGTTGCGGCCCGCCAGCGCGTCCAGCTCATCGCCCGCCTGGTCAAGCGGCGAATCGAGAATGAACTGCATATCGCCGGCCATCGATTCAAACGTGGTATCGACGATGGAGCCGATCTCCAGATCGGACGCGCCAAGCAAGCCGTAGAAGCTCTCCTCCAGTTGCAGGAACGTTTCGGAGTCCGCGCTCGGCGGCGCCGGCGTTGCGTCGAGCATTGGCACCGGACCCGGTTCGAGTCGCATCACCCGTTCAGGATTTCGACTTCGATCGTGGCTTGCCGCGCCGTTCCGTTGCCCGTCGCTCCGGCCTGCGTACAGGTGAGCGAGTACTGTACGCTCTCCTGATTTTGGAGCTGCTCGGTAACGCACACGCCGTGCTCCTCCGTGCTGCCGGCCGCGGCGCTGATAGCGCACGCGCTGGCCTCGCCGACAAGCGGATCGGTGACGAGCGCGCCGCGGCGAATCGACTGCGTGAGGCCCGTTGTGGCCGTACCGCTTTGGATTCGATACCACGCGCGGATGACCACGCGGCATGTGGCCACCGGAATTTTAACCAGCGGACTGGTGACAATGACCGTTTCTGTCGTCGTGACCACCGTCACGTCCACATCAGTCGCGCCGATCTCTTTCTCCAGAATTTTCCCCATCGCTGCTTCCCTTCCCTTCCCTCTACGTCACCACCAGCCACTCCTCAACGTTGAACTGCGGCTGGCCGAAATTGTCGCCCGCCTGGAGATTGGTCGTGAGCGTGCGAAAGCGGAACCCCACCGGCAACAACAGTCCGCTGGGCGTCGGCGCTACCGCATCGTCGCCGGCCGAGAAGTTGGCCAGGCCATCCCCAAACGTATAGCGCACGGCAATGCTGGCCGGCTGCACCGCCGGCGCAGGGATGCGCGCAAAAATATTGGCTCCATCGTCGAGCACCAGCCGTACCTGCCGGTTCGAGACCGTCGCATCCGTCGTCAACACGAACGACAACGAACTCAGGCGCCAGAGCACGCCCGTCGGCACGGCTTGGGTGATCTCCACGCCGGCAGCCGGGTCCGTGCCGGCGAACGAAAGTATGTTGCCGCGGCCCTCGAATGAGTTGGCCGGCGGAATCGACGGCCAGGCCAAATCTTGCGACCCGGAGATATAACCGGCGATCAGCATCAGCCCCTGGAAGGCTTGCCCGGACTGAAAGCGTTGTAGCTCCACCTGACAGAACACGTCGCCGCGCGCCGGCGAGCCAGGCGTACAGGAAACTCCCACGCTCAGCAGGAAGCCCTCTGCCAGGGTGATTTCCAGCGCGAACGGTACGAGCGAAACTGGCGGCCGGACGATGAATGTGTTCGGAACGATCTCGCCGTTCGGCAGCAGCAGGCGAAAGAGCACATGCACGTCGAAGATCGTCGTGCGCGAAGTCACCGTGACGCGGAACAGATCGTCCCGCGCCACATAGACAGTCGAAGGCGGATTGACTTGATCCAGCCGAAAGTGGATCAGCGGCCCTTCGGTGAGGATCGGCGTTGCGGCTTCTTCTGCCATCGATGGAAGCTCGCTCCGCTACCGCGCGGCCGGCAAGGTCCCGCCGCTCAGCTCCGCGAAGATGCTGGTGACCGTGACATCGGCCCCGTTCTCATCCTGCGCGCAATCCACCAGAATTCCGGCCTTATTCGCCGAATTAAAGACCGGAATGAGCGGAAGTCCGGTAGCTTCCGACAGCCGCTTGAACCAGGTCGAAGTGACCCAACGAATCCCTTCATGGCCCGGCCCGCCAACGCCCAGGTTGGCCGTGTCCGCGCCGCGCCATCGGACGACCGCGCACTCGGTGTCTACCAGGTACCCGAGCAACGCGTAATCGGTGTTGGCTTTCATCAGATCGAACTCGGCGTTGAGCGCTTCCTCACCCGAGTAGCCGCCCGCCGTTCCCGTGGCGATCGTGTTCTCTTGCGTCATGTACTGCACGATGCGCGGCAGGATGTCGCCCCACATGGCCAGGCGCGCGTCCGACCCCGGCAGGTTCTCGTAGTAGATCAGCGCGCCGAAGGTTTCGATATCGCCGGCGACGGCCGATCCGGTCATCTCGACGATGAGCTGGTCTTGGGCGATGAGCCGTTGAATCGCGCCCCACGGCATCAGCGGAGCAACGTCGGAGGCCACGATGTCGAAGCGGAGGCCCTGCACGTTGTCATGCAGCTTGGGGGAGCGGATCCGCGTGACGCCGGCCGCCTGGTTGTCGCTCCAGTTCTGGAGCCAGCGGATGTTGGAGTCGAGCGGCGCGTTGCGAATGGTGAGCGAGTTGCCGGCGGCCATTGTGACCGCGGTGAACGTGGCGCCGGGAGCAGTTGCAAACCCGGTGATTACTTCCATGGCGCGTCCCATATTCAGGTCCTTTTCGGAGAATCAGTAGCCGTTTGCTACGCTCCGCCTACCTTTCTGCGCCGAAGAGCCGTGGCAACTTGCTCGACGCGCCGGATGTTGGCCGGATCGCCCTTCGGACGCCGCGGCTCGAGATTCAAGCTGGCGATGGTTTGCAGGTACGGCTGCGTCTTCTGCTCCCACTCCGGCCCCGCGGCCCCGATGCCCTGCGGAAAGCGCTGCGCGCCGACGCCGGAGGCGCGCTCCTGATACTTCGTCGCCGCCGCGCCGTTGATGCCGCGCGTGAATGCGCCGCGCGAAATGGCGTCCTGCACGCCTTGGTTGTACGTCTCGGCCGCCGCCGCCGTCCTTTGCTGCCAGTCGCCGGCAGCTCCGGCGACACCGGCTGCGTAATCGCCCGCGGCCGCGCGGCCACGATCGACGAACTTTCTCGCGGCCAGCGCCGCATCTTTTACCTTCAGTGCCAAAGCACACCTCCCATGCGTTCGAGTGCCCTCAGCACCGCCGGCGCGGAAGCGTTCGGGTTCGCCCGAATAATTTCAGACCCGGAGGTCTTTTGTCAATGTATGACTTAGTGTACTCCCCCAGGCATGTGCCCTATTGCGTCTTTTCTGAATTTGGGGTAAAGTGTAGTGGATTCCCTGGTTAAGTGCTTGTTTTAATGGCACATAATACATGTTATGGGAATCAGTCGGGTGTTGGACAGCCCCGACCCTGTGCCCTGAGAAGCCTGGTCGGAACCATCCAGCTCCCGCACGGAGTGACGTGTGCGAGAGCAGTCCCATGATACGGTAAGCGACCCTTCCACTACAAGCGAAAACCAGGCTCCTCAGTCACCGCCGCCCCTGGTACGGCGTGCGGTCATCATCCCCGTTGAGGTTGTGCAAGACCCGGCCTGCGCGGCCGCCGCAAAGCTCCTCTACGGCGTGCTCAAATACTTCCTCTTTCGGCTCCACGAACGCGAGCCACGAGAGGATGCTCTTGCCTCTTTCACCGGCCAGTCTGAGCGAACCGTCCGGCGTCACATCAGGAAGCTGGAAAAGCAACTCCACATCAAAGTGGAGCCTCAGGTATCCGGCAGAAATCGGTATACGCTTCTACGTGAAGCACTTATCGCCTCTTCTTCGCCCTCACCGAAGACAGAACTGTCCGGTAGTAGCGGACAGAAACGTCCGGTAGTTGCGGACACTACTGTCCGGTCCAACCTTATTGACTTAGAGAAACCAGAGAAACCAGAAGGAACGGCCGCTGCTGCTGCTGTACGAGGGGACAATTCTGTCCGGTCAAACGCAGCAGCAGCCGGCGCTTCCCTTCCCCGGACGGCCCACGGGCCGAAACCCAACGGCGCACCTGGTGAATCCGCTCCTTTCGACCCGCAGACGGCCCTACGGGGAAGTGGGGAAAACCACGATGAGTACTCCTCTCCGGTTGACTACCTCACCCGGAAGTGGCCACGCGCGTTCGACTGGATCACCGACCGCTGGCCCAGTGTCGGCCGTCCTTGGCTCGGCCGCCTGCTGAACCAGGTCGAGCGAATCTGCCCCACGATCAGCGACCTTGACCTGGTGGCGGCGATCCAGACCGCAACGAAAGAGGATCAGTTCTCGGCCGGTCTCTACGAGAGTCGCTTGCCGGCCGTTCTAGAAAACTGGAAGCACTCTGGATATATATTGCGATGCCCGGAATGTAACGGGCGCTTTTCCGCTGGAATTGGCGTGGTGACTTCAGACGGGAAAGTAGTTGACTGCCCCACCTGCACCGCGCGGATCCAAACAAAAGACTCGGAGGTCCGAAATGAACAAACGACGTGAAACCTATGGTCCTAATCGGCGGTGCATCTGCTGTGGCTGTACTGACGCAACGCCATGCATCTTCGTCAACGGAGACCCCTGCGAATGGCTGATCTCAGATCCGCCCGTCTGCAACTCGCTCGGGTGTTTGCAGAGGCTCGCCTCCTATTGGGAACAAGCGATTGCGCAGCAGAGGAAGGAAGCGCCTAAGAAGTCGCGAGAGGGAAGAACTCTAACCGGACCCCTGATTGCTGCAATACGCTCTGCACGTCAGGCTCGGCTGTGCTTGCAGCGGCAACTAGAGCGGTCACAACCGTTGTGGGGTTCTGTTTTAGCCACAGATCCCGATAGCCGATGAGCTGACCGAGCGCGCCCAGTCCGACGCGCACCTTCACTTCTACGATCGTCACGGCGGAGCCTTGCCGCGCAATGATATCGGCGCGCTTCGCCGTGGCCAGCGCTGCGAACCGGCGCATGGAAGCGTCCCACTCGCCTTCAAGCTGCATGCCTTCACCGAGCCGGACGTTGAACTCCGCGGAGTCGTATTCGCTCGCGTGCACCGAAAGCCAGGCCTTTGCGATCGCCGACTCTTCCGGCGTCATCCCCGGCAGATGCGGCTTCATGAGCAGCAAGCCAAGATTAGCGATCGGCATTGGCAGTGACCCGCTGTATGTCCTCAAGCGTGATGGGCACGCCGGCGATCCGCGCCCATCGCGAGTAGAGGTAGCGCCGCTCTTCGGCCGGCCGCGCCAGTTTGCTGAGCGAGACGATCACGCGCTCTTTGTGCGCGGCGTCGAAACTGTCCGCGCCGATCGGCTCTTCAGGTCCAGGCGTCATCTCAGAGCGGCCCCGCCGCGCGCAGTCCCAGATAGGCGATGATGACCAGGTCGGCAAGAATACAGATCCAGATCAACACGAGCAACTGACGCGTGCGGCGATGGATGCGCTGAAATTGCGCCCCGATCTCCGCGAGAGTGGTTTCGTCGATCATGGTTTCGGCGCAGGTCCTTTCACGACGGCGCCCGCCGGCAGCGAGAGCAGCTCCTCGGCCGTGCGCGCGACAATCTGTCCGGTCGCAAGCTCCACCAGATACACGTCAACGCTCCGGGCCTCTGGCAACTGGAACGAAATCGGTCTCCCTTGATCCGCCAAGGATCACCCCTTCCTGCCCTGTTACCAGGTCGAAGACGCGCGCACCAGGGCGATGCGCGAGACCCAAATCATTCTCCGGACACCCGGGCCCGGGACACCGCGCCGCCATGTCGCGCGCGGCGCGCCGGTTGAAATCTCCGAGCTGCTCGAGCGCTTCGTCTAGCTCTGGCATACACGCACCCTTTCCCATCGCGCCTGAAAGCGCACGGGCAGTTCCGACGCGAGAAAACGGCCTGCCAGTAACACGTAGCCATCGGTGCGGCACAGCCCTTGCATGACGGCCACGGTGGGACCGTGAGGCGGATACACCAGCATCACCACCTGGTGAACGCCTTGCGCGCGGAACTCTTCGCGCACTTGCTCCACATCCGCGCCGAACGCCGCCGGCAGCTCTTCGAGCGATAGCGCCTCATCCACGCGCACGTCGATTCCTCCGAGCTGACCAAAGTCGAGCTGGCACACGTCACCGGCCTGCAACAGCTTCGCTGCCATTCGCGCCTCCGATCGTTCCTTGCCCGTGGATCGCTTCCAGCCAGCGCTGCAACAGCGTCGTGCAAAGGCCGCGGTGAATGTACGTCAGCTCCATCTGGTGAACCTCTTCGGTGCTCTCGCAGACCACGCAACGCATGCGGAAATTCTCGGCCGGCCGGCTGGAGGTTTGGTTTTCGGGCGACACCAGCGGCAGTCCGTCCGGCTCTGGCAGGCTCTCCACTTTCGCGCGCCACTCCGCGACCAGGCGCGCCGACGCGCCGCCTTGGATCGCCGATTCCAGGTGAGCATGACGCATGCCGGCATCCTTGTAGCGGTTGAACTCTTTGGCAACGGAGAGGTTGATCTTACCGGCCTTTAGAGCGAGCAAGACCGTCTTGTCGCCGGTCAGCAACAGCAGCCGATCCTCAACGTAGGCGCGCTTCTGACGCACCAGCTCGCAGAGTCTGTCCACGTCGCCGCCGCACATCGTTTCCAGCAGCGTGGCCAGATAAGCCGCCTCTTCGCCGGAGTTGAGGTCCTCGCGGTAAAGATTCTCATGCAGCTTGAGCGCTTCCCCTGTGACCGTGCCCTCCGCGTAGACGATCGCCCGGACCGTTTCCATCCCGGCCATCGTGGAAGCGAGCCAACGCCGATGGCCCGCATGAATCCGGTAGCGGCCGTTCTGCCGCTCCAGGATGATCGGCTGGATCACGCCGACAAGTTTGATGGACTCCGCCAGGTCGAAGAGTTTCTGCTCGTCGATCACTTCGCGGCTGGCGATCGCCGGCTCGTCGATCATGCCGAGCGGAACATCAACGAGGGAAGGTACGGCCGCGCGCGGTGATTCTCGCTTTGCCATTGGCTCTCCCTTTCTCGGCCACGTTCAACGGTTCCAGTTCCGGCGCGCGGCGCATGCGCACGCTATCGCCGTCCTGTTCCATGTAGACGTGCGTGCCGGCGCCCCATCGCAGATCGAGGAGCAGCGCGCGCGGAACAACCACGGCGAAGCTGGCCCCATGACGAAAGACCCTCCGAAGGTGCATGTCAGTCCAAGCCGTCTCTGGTGAATTGCCAGAGGTGTCCTTCGATCGGCCCGCTCTCATCGCGGTACGATCCGAGCGCATGAATCACCAGGCAAACCTTCGATGTCTGCTTCCGCTGGAAGCGTTCGAGCGCGCGGCCGTCCGCCGGCGCCCATCGATGCTGCCAGGGAAAAGCCATCCCCTCGATGTACTCCAGGCCAAAGTTTTGAAACAGCGCCGGCAGATCCGCCGGCTGCACGATGCCATGCAATTCGCGCTCCGCGGGGGGAGCGCCCTGTTGTGTTTCCATGCCCATGAGTGTATACCTGATCGAAGAGTTTCAGGTCGGAAACTCCGAATCGAGGCCCGATGCAAACCACGCGCAGCTTGACCCTGGAGGAAATCGCGCAGCAGCTCGCGGAGCGTTTCGGCGCGGCTGCAACGGTCAACCTTGTGCCGGCGACTGCTCCTAACCCCGATCCGTTCAAGGGCGACGCTGTGGTGTCCGCGGACACGATCGTGATGCTCGAATGGCTGGAAGGCGCGGAGCTGCGCGACGGCTTCAACCAGGTTGTCCGCACGGCGCGCGTGGCGTTCAAGCTCAACCCGCTAGTCTTGCAGCAGCAGTTCGACCGCTTCCCCGAATCGAAGCACCCGCAGCAAGCGCTCACGTTCGGAGCTGATGGGCCGGCGCGCCAGGTGCTCTCCGTCGCGGAGTCGCGCTGTTGGGAAGTGATCCGATCGTCGGAAGACTGGGCGTTCATCAAAGCGCAACAGAAATCGGAGCCGGCTCCCACCGTCGAGCTGGACTCCGCAGAGGAGCCGCCCGCCGGGGGGCGGCGCGGCTCCGGAAAACGCCGCGGGACGGGCAGCGAGCATGCCTAAGCCGTCGAGTCAGCTCCGCCTGTTTACGGTGAAGACGCTCTTCGCGCACACGATCGCTCCAAACGAATCGAAGGCCCATCGCCTCGAACGGATCGCCGCGCAGATGCGCCGGCGCTATTGTGGCCTCGACTTCCGGGAGCGATCACGCCGCGCCTGGATCACCAGGCGCGCCCGCGCGCTGCAAGAGGCCCTCCCGTTTGACTGCTGAAGAAATCATCGTCAGAGCCGAGCGGGAA
>Ga0184637_10002178_pt1 | contig 12689 bp, 10 predicted proteins | sample PLM3_127_b2_FD_133143 | JGI IMG/M metagenome (GOLD analysis project Ga0184637, IMG submission 133143) | Groundwater sediment microbial communities from an aquifer in East River, Colorado, USA - PLM3_127_b2 | ecosystem: Environmental > Terrestrial > Soil > Riparian zone | place: USA: East River...
CCCACCTCAGCATCAACGGGAATCTCTTCGACGTGGAACTCTTCGGCTGGAGCTACGGCTCGCTCCTCTTCGTCGGCCTCTTCCTCGTCTGGGGCCGCAAGGCGTCGCAGGCCGGCGTCCTGTTGGCGATCGTCGGTCTCACGGGCGCGACGACCGTGCTCTACTGGTACCACGGCGCGGACCTCGGCCCGCGCTACTGGATGCAATGCGTCGTCCCCTTCGCCGCTCTCAGCGTACGTGGCGCGAGCGCCGCCTGCCGCCGCCTGCGGATCGACCCCCGGCGCATGGCCGCGCTCCTCGTGATCGCGAGCGGCCTCGGCGCCGCCCTCCTCGTGCCGTGGCGGGGCGCGAACAAGTACTGCGACTATCGCGGGATGCGGGCCGACCTGCGCGACCTCGAGCGGACTCACTGGTCGGAGCGGGATCTGGTCCTGATCCGCAGCCGCCCCGAGCAGCAGGGCTTCGCGGACTACGGCGCCGCCCTGATCCGGAACTCGATCCCGCTCGAGGGGGGCCCGATCTACGCGAAGCAGGGCGACCCGGCGGCCGTCGCGCGGCTCCGGGCACGGTTCCCGGAACGGCGCGTGTGGGTCGTGGCGGCGCCGTCGCTGACGGGCGCGGGCTACCAGATCGTCCTGGAACCCCGGCGCGGCGACTGAGCGTTCTCAGCGCGGCGGCTCCGGCGCTGCGGCGGCCTCGAGGCTGCGCCGCACCCGGATCGCGCCGTCGCCGAGAGTTCCGGGAAACGCGCGCACCTCCTCGAAGCGCGTCTGGAGCGCCGCCCAGAGGGCGGGATCGGTGGCTTCGATGTAGCTACCGAGTGTGTAGAGGATCCAGGTGCGGCCGCGGGGCGCGAGCTCGGACTCGAGATCCTCGAGCGTCAGGGCGAGCGGCATCTCCGGGGCGTAGTAGAAGTGATAGGCCTCGCCGGCCATCCCGACGCCGACGATGCGGTCGCCCGGGGTCTGCTGTTCGCGCACCCAGGCAAGGGCTCCGCGGAAGTCTTGCTTCGGATGGCGGTAGACCCGCGGGAGCGTCAGGGCCGACGCGAGGGCGAGCGCGCCGGCCACGGCCGCACCGGTGCGCGGGCCCGGCCGGCCGATCCGGGCGCCGAGCCACTCGCCGGCGAGGCAGGCGCCGCGCACGGCGAAGAGCGCAGCGAAGCCGACCTCGTGGAAGAAGAAGCGCGGCCACAGGTTGCGCTGGAGCAGGACGAGCGCGGCGCCTCCCAGGAGAGCGGGCAGGGCGAAGCACGCCGCGACGGCCGGAGAGCGCGCGGCGTAGGAGCAGGCGCCCCGGCCGAAGACGAGCCCGGCCCCGACGAGGCCCAGCCCGCCCAGCGCGAGACCCACGCCGAGTCGACGCACGAGCTCGTCCAGGAGCCAGAGCGGGCTCTTCCACGCCACGGCGGCAGCCGTCGCCCCGGCCGCCGGCTGGAGGTAGAACGCAACCAGCTGCGGAATCACGAGCGCGTACGCCTGCCCACTGAGCGTCGCCGCGAGCACGAGGGCCGCGAGACCGCGCCAGCGCCCGGCCGAGAGGCTTCCCGCCCGCGCGAGCAGGGCCACGAGGACGAGGCCGTGGGCGGCGGCAACGAACGCCATCGAGAGGTGCAGGGTCATGCCGAGCGCGACCGCCGCGGCGTAGCCGACCCACTGCGACCAGCCCGCCCGCCACAGCGCGCGAAGCAGGAGATCGGTCGAGAGGAGGGTCGCGAAGAGGAGGCCGGTGTAGCCGCGCGCGTTCTGCGAGAACCAGACGTGGTGGTAGGAGACGGCGAGGAGGGCCGCGGCCAGCCACGCCTCGCGCGGCCCGGCGACGAGGCGCCCGAGGCGCAGCGTCGCCCAGAGGCTCGCGAGCCCGAAGCCGAAGGCCGGGAGCCGCAGCGTCGCGGCGCTCTCGCCGAAGGCGGAGAGGCTCGCGTGGGCGAGCGCCGAGTAGAGCAGGTGCTGATTGTCGTCGGTGTAGAGGCTGAGGGTGCGGGCGAGCGGCGGCCGCGCGTAGTCGAGGAGCGTGAAGACCTCGTCGTGCCAGAGGTCCTGATGGATCCCCGTCCAGCGCAGGAGCGCCGCGAGGGCGAGGAGCGCGGCCAGCAGGCACGCTTGCCGGGCGCCGAGGGAGCCCGGCTCGGCGCCGGGCGGCGGCTCCCAGAGCGGCACGGGATCGACGCGGGGGACCACGCGACGGGCACCGGCCGCGAAGAGCCACGCCCCGTGCAGGGCGAGCAGCGCCTTCGCGATCGACACGCCGAGCCGGAGCTGCTCGAGGTGCGGGCCCGCGGCGTCGGACGCGAGCGCCGCGACGATCGCGTCGCGAGGGGCGAAGAGCCCCGCGGCCGCCGCGAGGGCCCCGCCCCCGACGAGCGCCAGCCTGCGGATCACGGCTCCGCACCTCCACCCCTCGTGACGCCCGAGCGCCGCCAGAGCGCGCGAGCGTCGCGCACGAGCGCGGGCTCGAGCAGCGGCGCGACCGCGGCGTAGAACGCCACGCCGACGAGGCCCGCGACGAAGCCGCTCTCGAGCGGCAGCCATGCGGCCAGGGCCACCGACGCAACCGCCGCGAGCACCGGCCGGACGAGGGGCGAGAGGAAGGGCAGCGGGCCGACCTGCCGGCGCACGAGAGCCTGCGCCATGCCCCACGTTACGAGTGTCGAGCCCAGCATCGCCACGGCCGCGCCGAGCGCGCCCCAGCGCCCGATGCAGACCAGGCCGAGCGCGAGCACGGCTGCGGTGCCCGCCGCGTTGGCGGCGAGCTCGCTCTTCTGGTGGCCGTGAGCGATCAGCGCGAAGCGCGCGTGCGAGCCGAGCAGAGAGGCCGGCAGCGTCCACACGAGCACGGCCAGGGCGGGCGCGGCTACCGCGAAGTCCGGGCCGAAAACGATCCGGCACGCCGGCTCGGCCAGCGCGACGCCGAGCAGGCCGCCGAGGACGCCGACCCAGCTCGCGATTCGGAGCGAGGGCAAGAGCAGCGCCGCGAGCGACGCCGGGCCGGCGCGGACGCTGCTCACGAGCTGCGGGTAGAGATTGAAGTGGTACAGGAATACGAAGGTCCCGAGGCTCGTGACGATCCGGTGCGCGGCGCCGAACCACGCGAGCTCCGCCCCGCCGACCAGCGTCGCCACGAGCAGCGTCGAGACGTAGTGGTTCGCCGCCCACAGGATACGGCCGAGGCCCACCGGGACGGCTTCGGCAGCGAGGCGGCGCGCGAGCGCGAGGTCGGGCCGGAGTCGGACCGGGCCGAGGCGTCGGCGCTGCGCGAGCAGGTAGGTCGCGGCCATCGCGGCCGCAGCGCCCACCTCGACGGCGCCCACCTTCCAGAGGTCCTGCGCGACCGCGACGAAGGCGACCACGCCGAGCGCGAAGACGATCACGCGCGTCGATTGGGCAATCGCCACCGAGGACATCGCGCCGAGTCCCTGGAAGAGCCAGTTGAGGTTCCAGGGTGAGGCGAGTAGCGAGAGCGCGTAGATCTGGATCAGGGCGCGGGCCTCGGGCGGCTGGTCGAGCGCGAAGGAGAGGAGCCCGAGCGCCGCCGCGGCGAGCCCGGCGAGCGCGAGGCGCGCCGCGCACACCGCTGCGGCGAGCTCCGCGGCTCGCTCGGGACGGGTGCCGAGCTCCCGCGCGCCGATCGGGCCGAACCCGAAGTCGACGACCAGGCTGAAGAACGCGGCGAGCGCCACCGCGAGCTCGACCGAGCCGTAGGCCTCGCTGGGGAGCGCGCGCGCCAGCCACCCGAACGCCGCGATGCCGGCGAGCTTGGCCAGCACCTCGCCGCCCGCGAGCGAGAAAAAGTCGCCGACAAGTCGCCGGGCGGAGCGCCCCCCGGCGCGCGGGGTACCGCGGGTCATGCGGGCGCCATCATGCGCGCGCCGCGATCTCCCAGGCTGCGGGCCGGGAACGGGGCACCCGCTAGCTGGGCCGTCGGAGGCGGACGGGGTAGCCGCTCGCGCTGGACTCGAGCACCGCCTCGGCGATCTCGACGGCGCGCAGGCCCGACCACCCGTCGCCGAGGGGAACCACCTCGCCGCGGATCCGGCGCGCGAAGTCCGAGAGCTCCTCCTGGAAGGTGATCTGCGTGGTCGCCTCCCACCCGCGCAGCTTCTCCCGGATGACGACCTCCGGGTAGCGCTTGATGCGGCGCCGCCGCGGGCCCCCCGGCCGATCCTGGGTGATCAGCAGACTCCGCATCGGCCCGTAGCTCGCTCGCACCATGCCCCAGTCCCCGTAGGCCTCGAGGTAGACGCGGTAGCCCTTCCACTCGTTCCAGGTGGCCTCGTAGATCGCTGGCACGCCGGACTCGCTCTTCAGGATCGCGAGGGCGCGGTCTTCCGACCCCTCGAGCTTCCAGACGTTCGACCCTGCGACCCCGTAGACCTCCTCGATCTCGCCGAGCACGAAGCGAGCCAGGTCGGTCATGTGGATGCCCAGGTCCATCATCGCGCCCCCGCCCGACCACTGCTTCTGGTACATCCACGGTGCCCGGAAGTTGGCGAGCCCGTCGTGACCGCCGAAAACCCGAAGGGAATCGACCCGGCCGATGCGTCCTTCGTCGATCACTTGCTTGAGGAAGCGGAAGGACGGGAGGTAGCGGTGGTTGAAGCCGACGGCGAGCGTCCGGCCTCGCTCCCGAACGCACGCGAGGATGCGGCGGCACGACTCGGCGCTGTTCGAGAGCGGCTTTTCGCAGAGCACGTGCTTCCCGGCCGCGAGCGCGGCCACCACCATCTCCTCGTGCAGGTGGACGGGTGTCGAGACGATCACCACGTCCGCTTGGTCGCCTTCGAGGAGCTTGCGGTAGTCTCCGAAGACGCGGGCGCCGGTGCCGCACGCGGCGTACGCGGCCGCCGCCTCGTCGATGTCGGCCACGGCGACGAGCTCGCGCTCGGGATCGCGGGCGACCGCGCGGGCGCGCAGACGTCCGATCACGCCCGCGCCGAGCAAGGAGAAGCGCATTGACTCCCCCGCGTCCGAGCCGCCTGCGGTGGAACAAGGGCCTCGCAGCGGGGCGGAATTCTATCCGCCGCGCACAGGGCGGTCCATCGGGGTTCGCGCGCATGAACGAGCCTGAGCTCTCGGTGGTCGTGATCGAGGACCACGTGATCGTGCCCCGGGACTGGGCGCGGCAGATGCTCGACGCGCTGGCCGAGGGCGAGGACAAGGTGCGTTAGGTGCACGGCTTCGTGGCGGCGCGCGCGTGAGGCGCGCGATGACCAACCTGGGCCTGCTCGCGGCCACGCTGCTCGTGATCTTCGGCTTCGGCGAGTGCGCGCTGCGGGTGGCCGAATGGCGGGCGGCGGCAGCGCAGCGCGCAGGCCAGTCGTGGGCGGTCTACGACTCGGAGCTCGGCTACCGGCCGCGGCCCGGCTTCGCCGACCTGAACTCCGACGGCCTGCGCGACGATCCCATCGATCCCGTCAAGCGACGCTTCCGGATCCTGATGCTCGGGGACTCGGTCGCCGTCTACGCCGATAGCGCCCAGGACACCTACGTGGGCCGGCTCGAGGCGCAGCTCGCGACCGATCGGAGCCTCGCGCCGGTCGAGGTGATCAACGCCGGCGTGCGCGGCTACACCAACTACCAGGAGCTCGTCTACCTCCAGAAGTACGGGATTGCCTTCCAGCCGGACTTGGTCGGCGTTGGCTTCGTGCTGAACGACCTGCATCGAATCTTGCACCGCTTCGAGGTGGAGAACGGCGAGATCGTCGGGCAGGAATACGCGTTCGCCGACGAGGCGATCGGCACGGTGGAGAGCCCGCTCTACCGGCTGGCGCGCAAGAGCCACCTGCTCGTCGAGTTGCGGGGGCGCCTGGGGGTCTTCGACCGGCTGATCGATCTCTACGCGAGCAAGGGCTTCGCGTTCGACTACCGCCCGGACTTCTCGAACGCCTGGCGCGACGAGCCCTGGAGCGCCGTCGAGCAGCAGCTCGCGACCATGGTCGAACTCGGCGCAGAGCGCGGGTTCCGCGTATTCCTGGTCGCCTTTCCATTTGGCGAACAGCTCCGCCCGGACCATCTCGCGCGGGACCGCGCCTACGTGACCAGGCCCCAGCAGCGGCTCGGGGAGATCGCGGCGCGCCTCGGCATTCCCTGCCTCGACCTCTTCTCGGCGCTCGACCGCGAGCGCGACCTCGACCCCGACCAGATTCACCTGACCCGGCACGGGCGGGGGGTTGCGGCCGACGCGATCGCTCGCTTCCTCAAGGAACGCGGGCTCGTGCCCGCACGGCGCGACCTTTCCTAGAATCACGGAGCAGGGACCGGCGCGCTGGCGCCGCGGCGCCAGCGCGGAACGAGATGTCGGCCACACGACCCACTGCCTCGGTGATCATTCCAGTCCACGACGCGCAGGCGACGCTGCGCGCGTGCCTGGCGTCGGTCTTCGCGAGCCGCGGGGTTTCGTTCGAAGTCCTCGTGGTGGACGACGCATCGACGGACGACTCGCGCGCGATCGCGCTCCAGTTTCCCGGGCGGGTCCTGGCCTTGCGGTCCAACGTCTGGGCTGCCAACTGCCGGAATCTCGGCGCGCGCCACGCGATCGGCGAGATCCTGGTCTTCGTGGATGCCGACGAGGTGATGCCCCCGGACGCGCTCGCGCGCTTCGTCGCCGTGCTGCGCGAGCATCCGGAGGTGGACGCGGTCGTGGGGTCCTACGGCGCGGACACGCCGATGCCGGGCTTCTTCTCGAAGTTCAAGAACCTCGCGCACCACACCACGCACCAGACCGCCCGGCGCGAGGGCGCGACGCTGCACAGTGGTCTGATGGCGATCCGCAGGCCGGTTTTCGAGGCCGCCGGCGGCTTCGAGCCCGCCTACGGGCCGGCCAGCATCGAGGACATCGCGCTCGGCTACCGGCTGCACCGGCAGGGCCGGCGGGTCTGGTTCCGCCCCGAGATCCAGCTCACCCATCTCAAGCGCTACACTTTCTTCGGTCTGCTCCGGTCCGACCTGCTGCACCGCGCGATCCCGTGGACCGGCCTCATGCTCCGGGAGCGCATCTGGCGGAGCGATCTCAACACGCGCTCGGGGAACGTGGCGAGCGTCGCGGCGGCGTGGGCGCTGCCGCTGGCCGCGGCGCTCCCGTGGTTCCGGGAGGGGGTGGGCTGGGGCGCGGCGGGCGGCGTCGCGCTGGTCGCGCTGGCCGGGATCTGGGGCCTCAACCGGGGTCTCCTGCGGGCGGGCTGGTGCGCCTTCGGAGGGGTGTTCCTGCTGCGCTCACTCTTTTTCCTGCCCGTGATGTACTTTTGCCAGGGCGCCGGTCTGCTCGCGGGCGTCGCCGCCTACGCGCTCGGATGGTCCGTGGCGCGCCGGCGCGAGGCGCCGACGCCGGTCTATGAGGTCCTCGAGGGCGGCCGGGGAGAACCATGACTCGCCCCGCGGAGGGGACACGCCGCATTCCGGTCTCGGGATCCCGCGCCACGGCTGCGGACTGGCCGGCGCGCAGAGGCCTCAGGATCGGCATCGACGCCACCTGCCTCGCCTCCGGCCGCGGCTACGGGCGCTTCCTTCGCGAGCTCCTGCCTTGCCTGCTCGCTCGAGGGGAAGGCCACGAGGTCGTGCTCTTCATCGATCGCGCCAGCGCGGCCGAGCTCGGGCCGCTCCCGGCCCGCACGGTCGAGCCACCTACGCGCCGGAAACAGGCGGCCGCAGCATCCGCCCGGGGCCACCGCAGCCTCGCCGACCTCTGGACGATGGGGCGCGCCGTCGCCCGCGAGCCGCTCGACTGCATGTTCTTCCCATCGGTCTACAGCTACTTCCCGGTCCTGGGGCGGGTGCCGATCGCCGTCGCGATCCACGACGCCATCCCCGAGCGGCTCGGCCACCTGGTCTTCCCCTCCGCGAAGCAGCGCTGGCTGTGGAGGGCGAAGGTGGCGGCTGCATGCCGCCAGGCTCGTGCGATCCTGACCGTGTCGGAGTGGTCGCGGCGCACCCTGGTCGAGCGCCTTCGCATCCCGCCGGAGCGGATCTCCGTCGCGCCGGAGGCGCCCGCGCCGGCCTTCGCACCCGCGCCCGATCCCGCCCCGCGCTGGGCCTGGCTGCGCAAGCAGGGCTGGCCCGAGGGTGCTCGCTATCTACTCAGCGTGGGCGGCTTCAACCCGCACAAGAATCTCGGCGCGCTGGTCGACGCCTTCGCGGCCCTGCTGCGCGCCGATCCGGCGTGCGACCTGCGGCTGCTCCTGGTGGGCGACCACTGCGGCGATGTCTTCCACGCCGACGTGGGCGGCCTGCGCCGCAGCATCGAGGCGGCCGGCCTCGGGGAGCAAGTGCTCCTCGCCGGCTTCGTTCCCGACGCCGAGCTGCGCCACGTCTACGCCGGCGCGCTCGCGCTCGTGCTGCCCTCCCTCGAGGAGGGCTTCGGGCTCTCGGCGGTGGAGGCGGCGGCCTGCGGAACGCCGTGCGTCGCGACGCGCAACAGCCCGCTTCCGGAGCTGCTCCAGGGCGGCGGGCTCTTCGTCGACCCGACCGATCCGGGCGCGCTGCGCGGCGCGCTCGAGCGGCTGTGGCGCGAGCCGGCGATGCGGGCCCGGCTCGGCTCGGTCGCGCTCGAGCGCGCCGGGGCGCTGCGCTGGGAGGCGACGGCCGACGCCGTGCTGCGTACCCTCGAGAGGATCGGAGGCGCGCCATGAGCGGGCTGCGTTTCGCCATGATCACGACCTTCTACCCCCCGTACCACTTCGGCGGCGACGCCGTCTTCATCCGCCGGCTGGTCGGCGCGCTCGCGCGCCGCGGCCACGCCGTCGACGTGATCCACGACGTGGACGCGTTCGAGCTGCTGCACCGGGGGCCGACGCCCGCGCCTCTCGAGGAGCCCGACGGCGTGCGGGTCTTCCCGCTGCGAAGCCGCCTCGGCGCGCTCTCCTGCCTGGCCACCCAGCAACTCGGCCGTCCGCTGGTCCATGGCGCCCGCATCCGGCGGCTCTTGGCCGCAGGCCGCCCCGACGTGATCCACTTCCACAACGTGTCGCTGGTGGGCGGCCCCGGAATCCTCGACCTGGGCGAGGGCATCAAGCTCTACACGGCCCATGAGCATTGGCTCGTCTGCCCGAGCCACGTGCTCTGGCGCCACAACCGGGAGCTCTGCACGGGGCGCCAGTGCCTGCGCTGCCAGCTCCACTTCCGGCGGCCCCCTCAGCTCTGGCGCCGCACCGACCTCCTCGAGCGCAAGGCCGGCCAGATCGACGCCTTCCTCTCTCCGAGCGCGTTCAGCGCGCGCAAGCACCGCGAGTTCGGCTTCCCGCGCGACCTCGAGGTGATGCCCTACTTCCTGCCCGATCTCGACTCGGATTCCGAGGCCGAGCGCGGCCGCGCCGCGGACGTGACGGGGCGGCCCTACTTCCTCTTCGTCGGACGCCTGGAGAAGATCAAGGGCCTCCAGGACGCGATCCCGCTCTTCGGCGCCGACGTTCCCGCCGACCTCTGCGTGGTCGGCACCGGCGGCTACGAGGCGGAGCTGCGCGCGCAGGCCGCCGGCCTCGAGCGCGTGCGCTTCCTCGGGTCGCGCACGCCCGAGGAGCTGCGGCTGCTCTACCGCAACGCGCTGGCGGTGCTGGTGCCCTCGATCTGCTACGAGACCTTCGGCATCACCCTGCTCGAGGCCTTCCGGGAGCGGACGCCGGTCGTCGCGCGCGCGCTCGGCCCGCTGACGGAGCTCGTTCGCGAGAGCGGGGGCGGGCTTCTCTTCTCGACGGCGCCGGAGCTGCGCGCCGCGCTCGTGCGACTCACGGCCGACGGCGAGTTGCGCGAGAAGCTCGGGCGCGACGGCCATGCAGCGCTGCGGGCGCGCTGGACCGAGAGCGCGGTGCTCCCGAGCTACTTCGCGCTGATCCGCCGCATCGCCGAGCGGCGCGGCGACCGGCGGCTCGTCGCGGCGCTAGAGGCCGACAGCGCGGGCGGGTCCGGCGACGGGGGGCGGGCGTCATGCGAGCGCTGATCACGGGCGGCGCGGGCTTCATCGGGTCTCATCTGGCGGAGCGCCTGGTCCGAGACGGCCGCGAGGTCTGGATCCTCGATGACCTCTCGACTGGTGAGATGCGCAACCTCGATCCGCTAATCGGCTCTCCCCGCTTCCAGTACCGGATCGGCTCGGTCACCAACGAGCCGCTGGTGAGGGAGCTGGTCGACCGGGCCGACGTGGTCTTCCACCTCGCCGCGGCGGTCGGCGTGAAGCTGATCGTCGAGGAGCCGACTCGGACCATCGAAACCAACGTGCGCGGCACCGAGGTGGTGCTCCAGGCGGCGGCCCAGAAGGGCCGGCTCGTGGTGCTGGCGTCGAGCTCCGAGGTCTACGGCAAGGGCGTGAAGGTCCCCTACGCCGAGGACGACGATCTCCTGCTCGGCCCCACCACCAAGAGCCGCTGGGGCTACGCCTGCTCGAAGGCGATCGACGAGTACCTCGCGCTCGCCTACGCCCAGGAGCGCAGGCTGCCGGTGATCGTCACGCGCTTCTTCAACACCGTGGGACCGCGGCAGACGGGGCGCTACGGAATGGTGGTCCCGACCTTCGTCCGGCAGGGGCTCGCGGGCGACGACATCACGGTCTACGGGAGCGGAGAGCAGCGGCGATGCTTCGCCGACGTCGGCGACGTGGTGGAGTGCCTGCTGCGCCTGGTCGCGCGGGAGTCGGCGCGCGGGCAGGTCTTCAACATCGGCAACGACGACGAGATCTCGATCAACCGACTCGCGGAGCGGGTGCGCGAACTCACCGGCGCTCGCTCGACGATCGTGCACGTCCCCTACGAGCAGGCCTACGCGAAGGGCTTCGAGGACCTCGGGCGCCGTGTCCCCGACCTCACGAAGCTCGAGCGCGCGATCGAGTTCCGCCCGCGCACCTCGATCGAGGCGATCCTCGAGCGCGTGATCGCCCTCGAGCGGGCGCCGGGGGGGCCGTGAGCGGGCATCCCGCCCTGGTGCTGACCTACCATTCGATCGCCCCCGGGCCCCCGCCCCTGCACATCGCCGCCGATCGCCTCGCGGCGCAGCTCGACCTGCTCTCGAGCGCCGGCCTCGAGCCCGTGAGCCTCGCGGCGATCGTCGAGAGCCTCGAGCGCGATCGGGAGCTTCCGCGGCCGAGCTTCAGCGTCACCTTCGACGACGCCTACCGCAACTTCGCGGAGACGGCGCTCCCGATCCTCGAGCGCCGGGGAGTGCCGGCGACGCTCTTCGTCACCGCGTCAGCCGACCGCGCAGCGCTGGCCCACGGGACCGGCGCGCCGCTGCTCGCCCTCGCGGAGCTCGCGGCGCTCGCGGCGCGAGGTGTCGAGATCGGCGCCCACTCGATCTCGCACATAGACCTGACCGCCCTCGGCGACGACGCGCTGCGCCGCGAGCTCGCCCTGGGCCGGGAGATCCTCGAGCGTCACGCCGGCCGCCCCGTCGAGCACCTCGCATACCCCCTCGGTCGCTTCGACGCGCGTGTGCGGGCCGCGGCGGCGCAGGTGTACCGCTCCGCCTGGACGACCCAGCTCCGGCGCGTCCCGCGGCGCGCCGATCGCTTCGCCCTCCCGCGCGTCGACGCCCACAGCCTGCGCTCGCCGCTCCTGCGCTGGCTCGTCGCAAAGGGCCGCCCCGACGGCTACCTGCGCGTGCGGCGGTGGCTGCGCCGGCTCCGCGGAAGCGAGCCGCGCCGCGGCGCCGTAGCGACCTGAGATGGCGGCGCGCCCGCGCCGCGCGGGAGTGCGGCTCTTCCTCTGCTGCTGGATCGTCTACTCCCTGCACTTCGCGACCAACGTCGTGCGCGAGCACTACCCGGCCTTCTCGCTCGCCGAGCGCGGCACGCTGCGCGTCGATCCCTACCTCGGTCTGCACCCCGACCTCTTCGAGATCGCCGGCCGCGGGGCCTTCATCGACAACAACCCCGGCGCGTCGCTTTTCGCCGCCCTGCCCTACGCAATCGCCCGGCCTCTGATCGACCCGATCGTCGAGCGCGTCGAGCGCGCCCGCGCGGCGCAAGGCGCCCCGCTCGGCGCCGACTACGCCGACCCGCGCCCCAACCGCCGCGAGTTCTTCCGCCGCGTCCGGGAACGCGGGCTCGACGTGCGCTTTGGCCTCGGGACGCTCGGGATCCACGTGCTCGGGACGGCCCCGCTCTCGGCGGCGAGCGCGGTGGTCGTGCGCGCGCTCCTGCTGCGGGCCGCGGTCGCCGACCCGGCCGCGCTCTGGCTGGCGCTCCTCTACGCCTTCGGGACGCCGGTCTTTTTCTGCACCGGGGTGCTCGGCCACAACCTGCTCGCCGCACACGCGACGCTCTTCGCCTTCGCCGCGGCGCCCCGCCCTGGGGAGCGAGAGCGCGAGCGGCTGCGGCTCGCGGCGGCCGGGGCGCTGGTCGGCTCGGCGTTGCTCTGCGATTACAGCGGGGTCGTGCCGGTCGTCGCGCTCGGCGTGCATGTGCTCTGCGGCCGGCTGCGCACCCTCGGCGCGGCCCGCGGGCTCTCGCGCTGGGCGTGGATGGTGGCGGGGGCGGCGCTGCCCACGGGCGCGCTCCTCGCCTACCAGGGCTGGGCCTTCGGGAACCCCTTCCTGCCGGCGCAGGCCTACATGCCGCCTACCGAGCTCTCCGCGAGGGGCTGGCACGGCTTCGACTGGCCGTCCCTGGAGACGCTGGCGCGCAACCTCTTCGACCCCCGCTACGGGATCTTCGCCTTCGGCCCGCTCCTGGCGCTCGGCTTCGCCGCGCCGTGGCTCGCCGGCGAACCG
>Ga0184637_10002179_pt1 | contig 12689 bp, 10 predicted proteins | sample PLM3_127_b2_FD_133143 | JGI IMG/M metagenome (GOLD analysis project Ga0184637, IMG submission 133143) | Groundwater sediment microbial communities from an aquifer in East River, Colorado, USA - PLM3_127_b2 | ecosystem: Environmental > Terrestrial > Soil > Riparian zone | place: USA: East River...
ACGACCGCCGACTCGGGCGAGAACCCGATCAGCGGCGCGTCCGCGGGCGCGGTGGCGAAAGCGACGGCGGAAAGCGCGAGGGAAGGGATCAAGCGGTCCTCCTTGTTCGGGGCGGCAGTCTACACGAGGCCAGCAGCCACTGAGTTCGCGACCGATCAGGGTCAAGATAGTGGGCCGGGGGGGCGCACGCAGCGTTCTCGTGTACGGTCTTGGCAGTGGAACCTGTAGCGCGGGTGGGATGATGCTGGCGTCGCTTCTGGTCGTCGGGCTGCTGACGGGGGTGAGGCACGCCTTGGAGGCGGACCACGTCGCCGCGGTGGCGTCGCTGGCGACGCGCTCGTCGTCGATCCGGCAGACCGCGTGGCTGGCCGCCATATGGGGCGCCGGCCACGCGGCCACGCTGATGCTGATCGGCGGCCTGGTGGTCGCCCTGGGGGCGGCGCTGCCCCACGGCCTGGCTCGGGTCTTCGAAGTCGCGGCCGGGCTCCTGCTGGTGTACCTGGGGGTCGACGTGCTGCGCCGCGTCCGTCGGCAGCGCGTGCACTTCCACGTCCACCGTCACGAGGACGGAGTGCGTCACGTCCACGCGCATTCCCACGCCGCGGCCGCGGAGGCCCACGATCCCGCGCGTCACGAGCATACGCACTCGACCGGCCTGCTGGTCCGGGCCGGCGTGATGGGCTGCGTGCACGGCATGGCCGGGTCGGCGGCGCTGGTGGTGCTCTCGCTGCAGGCGGTTTCCTCGCCCGGCCGCGCGCTCGCCTACATGGCGGTGTTCGCCGCCGGCTCGATCGCCGGCATGGTGCTCTTCTCCCTGGCCATCGCGCTGCCCGTGCGCCTGCAAGGCCGCCACCTCGAGCGCGCGTCGCGCGGCTTCGAAGCGGTCCTGGGCGCGGCCAGCGTCGTGATCGGGGCCTGGGTGGCCGTGCGCGCCGGCCTCGGCTACTGATCAGTCGGCCGGTCACTTCGATCCGGCAGGCGCGGCCGCCCATGGCGATGCAGTCCGTCTCCCACCGTCTGCACGCGCGTCCCCAGGTAGCGCTCGGCGAGTCCCAGCGCTTCTTCGAGGAGGTGCGCGAGAACCTGCAGCGGCTGTTCCCCTGCCGGTGAGGCTCGGCCCGCTGCTGGTGGCCGACGCGCGGCCGCTCGTCGGGGCCATCGTGGCGGATCTCGAGCGCGGCCAGGACCCGGGCCACGTTTCGGCGCGCTTCCATTCGCGCCCTGGGCCGCGCCGCCGGGATCGCCTGGTGGGCAGGCGCGTTCCCGAACGGCCATCCCGACCTGGCTTCGGCGCGGCTCCTGCTGGGTGAAGCGCTCGTCCGGAGTGGCCGTGCTGCCGAGGCGCGGCGCGCTCGGGCCCCCTACGAAAAGCGCTGTGCCGTGCGCAGATCGGTGGCCTGAGAGAGGCTAGAAGGTGAGTCCGGCGACCAGCCGGAGCGTCTTCACGCTCTCCCCTTCGTCGAAGAAGACCTGGAAGTCGGCCCCCAGGCGCAGGTAGACGCTCGATCCCGCAGGCACGTCCACTCCCAGGCCGGCCATGCTGTCGATGGGGTCATCGAGGGAGAGCTTGCCTCCTCGGCGAGCAGCATCACGGCCGTGGCGGCGAACTGCTTCGCCACCGACCCGGACTGGAAGACGGTGTCGCGTATGACGGCGACCTGGTGCTCGACGTTGGCGAGCCCGTAGCCCCTCGACATGAGGACCCGAGAGTCCTTCACGACGGCGAGGGCGAGCCGGCGCCTCGCACCAGCCTCCTGATTCGGCCTGCATCCTCCGACGACAGGTCGACGGTCAACGCCGCCAACGCCGAATCCAGGTGGGCGGGGCGCCTGGGCCCGAGGATCACTGCCGTCATCAGAGGGTGGTGGAGCACCCAGGCCAGCGCGAGCGTGCCCATCTCGATGCCCCGCGAGCGGGCTTCGGCCGCCAGGGCGGCCAGTCCGCGAAAAGTCGCCTCATTCTCCAGGTGCCGATAGGGCTCGGGACGGAGGGTCATCCGCGATCCCGCGGGATAGGGGCTCCCCGACTGGTACCTTCCCGTGAGCCAGCCGCCCGCCAGCGGGCTGAAGGCGGTGAAGCCGAGGCCCTGATCGGCACAGAGCGGGAAGACCTCACCTTCGGGCGTGAGGTCGAGCAGGCTGTACGAGTTCTGCACCCAGTCGAACCGATGCCAGCCTGCCTTGTCGCTGATCCACAGGGCCCGCGCCAGTCGCCAGGCCTCGACGTTGCTGGCCCCGATGTACAGCACCTTGCCGGTGCGGACGAGATCATCGAGGGCGCGAAGCGTCTCCTCGAGCCGGGTCTCGGGATCCGGCTCGTGGATGAGGTACATGTCGAGACGGTCCGTCTGCAGCCGCTGGAGGCTGGCGTCGACCTGGCGCAGGATGTGCCGGCGCGAGAGCCCCCGATCGTTGGGACCATCGCCCACCGGGTTGAACACCTTGGAGCTGAGCAGGAGCTGGTCGCGTACGCGTGATCCCTTCTGCGTCAGCCAGTGCCCGATGAACTCTTCGCTTCGCCCGCCGCCGTACGCGTCGGCGGTATCGAAGAAGTTGATGCCCGCGTCCCAGGCCCGGTCCATCAGGGCGAAGGCTTCGGGCTCGCTCTCCCCCATGCCATGGAAGGCCGGCGCCGACCCGATGCCGCCGAAGTTGCCGCATCCCAGCCCCAGGCGCGAGATTCTGAGGCCGCAAGTTCCCAATCGTCGATACTCCATGGCGGGCCGCAGGTATAACATGCCCGCCCGTTCCAGGCGTTGATGAGGATGGCGAGCGGAGGCTTTCGCGACGACCTCGGCCCCAGCGCCCGCGCGCCCGGCGGGCTGCTGCGCATCCTGGGCGTCGGCTTCGGTCTGGCGGTCATCGTCGGCAGCACCCTCGGGATCGGGATCCTTCGAACGCCCGGCCTGGTGGCCGGTCAGCTCGCGTCGCGCTCGAGCGTGCTCGCCGTGTGGCTCCTGGGTGGGCTCTACACCCTGCTCGGGGCCGTGTGCCTGACCGAGCTTGGCACGATGCTCCCGGAGGCGGGCGGCTACTACGTGTACGCGCGGCGGGCCTTCGGCCAGAGGGCTGGATTCGCGGTCGGCTGGACCGACTGGCTCACCTACTGCGCGGTGCTGGGATACGTGTCGATCGGGATCGGCGAGTTCTCGGCCATGCTTGTGCCCGCGCTGGCGCCGGCGACCAAGCTCGTCGCCATAGCGGTGCTCCTGTTCTTCGCCGCGCTCCAGTGGGCGGGCGTGCGCATCAGCAGCCGGTTCCAGGAAGTGACGACGGCCGTCAAGTTCCTGGCCTTCCTCGCCCTGGTGGTGGCCTGCTTCGCGTACGCCGCACCGCCGCCTGCAGGCGGCGGCGACCCCAGTGCGGCCTCCCCACCGGCCTCCACTCTCGTGGGTATCGTGATCGCGCTGCAGGCCGTCGCCATCACCTACGGCGGCTGGCAGAGCGCGCTCTACTTCACGGAGGAAGACCGCGACCCCCGGCGCAACCTCCCGCGAGCGACGATCGGCGGCGTGCTGTCCGTGCTCGTCATCTATCTCCTGGTCAACGCCGCACTCCTGTCCGTCCTGCCGCTGCCGGTCCTGGCGCGCTCGACGCTCCCGGCGGCCGACGCGGCGCGGGTGATCTTCGGCGGCCACGGCGGCCAGCTCATCACGCTCTTGTCGCTCGTTTCGCTGCCCCCGCTCGTCAACGCCATCATGATGATCGGCACCCGCATCCTGTTCGCCATGGGTCGCGACGGCCTGGTCTGGCAGCAGACCGCCGCCGTCAACGCCCGCGGCACGCCGGCGGTGGCGACGCTCGTGACCACGGGAGTCGCGGTCGCACTCGTCGTGACGGGGACGTTCCAGAACCTGATCGCCGTCACGTCGTTCTTCCTGGCCGCCAACTACTGCGCCTGCTGCCTCGCGCTGGTGGTCCTGCGCCGGCGCGAACCGCAACTCGAGCGGCCGTTCCGCGCCTGGGGCTATCCCTGGTCGGCCGCGGTCGTCCTGGCCGGGGCAGTGGCGTTCCTGATCGGCGTCCTGCTCGGGGATACGCGGACGGCGTTGCTGGCCATCGGGCTGCTGGCGGTGGGACTGCTTGGAAGCCGATTCCTCTCGCGGACGACTCCGTTGCGGTAAAGGGACAGCAGCCACCAATCCGTTCGCCTGCCCTGGCCCGTAGGGATGACATCACGGGCGCGCTCCGGTCCGCACTCGCGGACGCCGGAGGGGCGCGGACACGACTCGCCATCCTCGGCCCCGGCCTGCGGGCCGGCCCTCACGGAGGTCCATCCGATGAAGTTCGCAAACGCACGCGTGCGCCTCGCCCTGGTTGCGGCGGGCTTGACTGCGATCGCGCCGGCGGCACGCGCCGCCAACCATCGCGAAGCCCCCATCACCAGCCTGGACCGCGCGGCGGACATCACCGACTGGTACACGTTCGTCAGCTTCAACGACCCCACGAAGGTCACGCTGGTCCTGGCCGTCGACCCGCTCCTGGAGCCGTCCAACGGGCCCAACTACTTCCCCTTCGATCCGGGGATCCTCTACTCGTTCCGGATCGACAACGACCACGACGCCCGGACGGACGTGAGCTTCGAGGTGCGCTTCCAGACCGAGATCCGCCAGCCGGGCCTCTTCACCGGCTTCGTGGGCGGCATCGCCGGCATTCCCCCCATCACCGCCCTCGACGGCCCCGGTTCCGAGGGCCTGAGCCTGCGCCAGACCTACAGCGTGACCATGCGGCGCGGGCACGAGAGGATCGACCTCGCCCGCGGGCGAACGCTCTACGCGGTTCCGACCAACGTGGGCCCGCGCACGATGCCCAACTACACGGCGTCGGGAGGCCTTTTCGAGCAGGGCATCTACCAGCTTCCCCAGGGCATCCGGGTCTTCGCGGGCACGACCGACGACGCCTTCTACATCGACCTGGGTGCCGCGTTCGATTCGCTGAACTTCCGCGCGGCGGCCGGCGGAGGCGTGCTTTCGGCGGCCCAGGATGCGGCCGACAACGTGAACTTCGCCCCCAACGACGTCTCCGGCTTCAACGTGAACACCATCGCCATCGAGGTGCCGATCGCCCTGCTCACCCAGGACGGCCAGCTCCATGGCGCCGGCGATCCGCTGGCCGTGCTGGGGACGTACGGCACCACCTCGCGACGCCAGATCACCGTGCGGCGCGACGCGGACGACGACCCGCCGGTCCTGTCGACCGGGCCCTTCCGCCAGGTACAGCGCATGGGCAACCCGCTCATCAACGAGCTGGTGATCGGCACCGGGTTCAAGGACCGGTTCAGCATGGACTCGCCCTGGAACGACTCCCAGTTCGCCAGCTTCTTCCTACGCCCCGTGCTGGCGGACGTCTTCGCGTCGCTGGGCATCCCGGTGCCCGCCGGCGACCGCACGGACCTGCTGCCGCTCGTGACCTACTCCGGTCCCATCGTCCCGCCCGGTACGCCGGCCGGTCCTATCGCCGACCTGCTGCGCATCAACACCGGCATCCCGCCCACGCCGTTCGCGAACCAGAAGCGGCTGGCGCTGCTCACGCTGCTCGACGGTGACCCGTCCAACGACGACGCGGCCGGCTTCCCCAACGGGCGGCGCCCTGGCGACGACGTCACGGACATCGCGGCCCGGGCCGTGGGCGGCATCCTGGCCGATCCGGTGGCCTTCGGCACGCGCATCGGCGACGGCGTGAACACCGACGACAAGACCCGCCGCGGGACCTTCCCCTACGTCAACCCCGCCCAGGACGGCCGCAACAGCCGGCACGTGGACCCGGGCGAGCCGGGCTGCACGGGCACCTGCCCCGTTTCCTGAGGCCGCCCACAGCGAACGAACCACCCCGGGGGCGCGGCAGCGATGCCGTGCCCCCATTTCTTCGACAGGAGTCAGTCATGATGCGAACGATCGTCCTCCGCCTGACGGCGCTGGGGCTGTGCGGCCTCACGGCCGCGGCGCCGGCCCGCGCCGAAAGCCCGGAAGCCTCGCCGGCCGAAAGGCACATGGAACACGCGCGGCAGGCCATCGCCCGCACGCCGGCCAGCCCCGTCGGGTACGACGAGCTGGCCCTGGCCCTGGCGCGACGGGCACGCGAGACGTCCGACCCGGCGTTCTACGAGCGCGCGCACGAAGCGATCGCCAAGGCGCTCGCGCTCGCGCCGAACGACCCGGGGGCCCTGCGCGCGCGCGCGTGGGTCCTCCTCGGCCAGCACGACTTCTCCGCCGCGCTCGCGCTGGCGCGGACGCTCAACGAGCGCGCGCCCGACGACGTCATGGTGTACGGCCTCTTGACCGACGCGAACGCCGAGCTGGGCAACTACGCGGAGGCCGAGAAGGCCTGTCAGTGGATGCTCGACCTGCGGCCCGGAAACCTGCCCGCGCTGACGCGGGCCGCCTACCTGCGCGAGCTGTTCGGCGACGTCGCGGGCGCCCTGCTCCTGATGACGGACGCCGTGGCCCAGGTCCCCCCCTCCGAGACGGAGGACCGGGCCTGGATCCTGACGCAGATCGGCCACCTGCACCTCCTGGAAGGCCGGTACGACGCGGCCGAGCGGGCCTTGCAGCAGGCCTTGACCGCCTTCCCCGGCTATCACTACGCGCTCGGCCAACTGGCGCGCGGCCGCGCTGCGGAGGGGCGCTGGACGGAGGCGGCCTCCTTGTTCCAGAAGCGCCAGGAGGTGGCGCCCCATCCCGAGAACCTCTACGAGCTTGCGGAGGCCCTGAAGCGCGCGGGACGCAAGGGCGAGGCCGCATCCGCCTTCGCCCGCTTCGAGGTCGCCGCTGGGCGCGAGAGCGAAGGGACGGACAACGCCAACCGCGAGCTCATCTTCTATTATGTCGACCACGCACGGCGGCCGGCCGAGGCCCTGCGCATCGCGGAGGCCGAAGCCGCGCGGCGAAAAGACGTCCACACGCTCGCCGCCCACGCCTGGGCGCTGCAGGCCAACGGGCGCCACGCCGAGGCGCGGAAACAGATCGAGGCCGCGCTGGCGGTGGGCATCCGCGATCCCAGGCTGTTCCGCCAGGCGCTGGCCATCGCCGAGAAGGCCGGCGACCGCCTCGGCGCCCGCCGCTACCGGCGCGAGCTGGCGGCCCTCAGAACGTCGCGATCAAGCTGACGCGGAAGGAGCGGCGCGTCCATCGCGCTCGACGCGGCCGGTTGCCCTCACCGCGGCCCATGTTAGGCTGCGCGCGCGCGGACCGAAACAAGAGGAGCCACGATCATGCATCCGCTCACCGGTCTCCTGCTGGCGCTCGGCGGGCTCACGACCGTCTACCTGGCGGCCTGGCGGCGCGGCCTCACGCAATCGCGGCAGCGCCTGGGGGCGACGCCTTCCCCGGCCACCGAAGCGGGGCTCCCGACGCCGGCCCAGGCGGCCGTGGGCGCCGTCACCAACTTCTTCGACACCCTCGGGATCGGCTCCTTCGCCACCACGACCAGCATCTTCCGCCTCCGGCGCATGGTGCCGGACCAGATCATCCCCGGCACGCTGAACGTGGGGCACACGCTCCCCACCGTCCTGCAGGCGATCATCTACACCACGCTGATCGAGGTCGACATCCTGACCCTGTTCTCGATGATCGGGGCCTCGATCCTCGGCGCCTGGCTGGGCGCCGGCGTCGTGGCCCGCTGGCCGCGGCGAAGAGTGCAGATCGGGATGGGCTCGGCGCTGCTGGCGGCCGCCGTCCTCATGCTCATGACGCAGCTCAACCTGTTCCCGGGCGGGGGCGACGCCCTCGGCGTGCGCGGCCTGCGGCTGGCCGTGGGGATCGGCGGCAACTTCGCGCTGGGAGCGCTGATGACCCTGGGCATCGGGCTCTACGCCCCCTGCATGATCCTGGTCAGCCTGCTGGGAATGAACCCCAAGGCCGCCTTCCCCATCATGATGGGCTCGTGCGCGTTCCTGATGCCCGTGGGGAGCATGCGCTTCATCCGGGAGGACAGTTACGCCCTCCGCCCTGCCCTCGGCCTCGCCCTGGGGGGCCTCCCGGGCGTGCTCCTCGCGGCCTACATCGCGAAGGCGCTGCCGCTCTACGCCGTGCGCTGGCTCGTGATCGTGATCGTCGTGTACACCGCCGCCACCATGCTCTGGACCGCTATGGCGGGAGAGCGGACGGCGCCGGACACGCCTGGGAGTGCCCCCGGAGAGATCAGCGGCTGATCCGGTTCACCGGTCAGGCGGGGCGGCCAGCGGGCTACTTCTTGGCGGGGGCGGCGGTTGCGGGAACCGCCTTCACCGCGATCGCGGCCTCATGCTTGCCGGACGCGTCGTCCTTGCAGATCATGACGACCTTCTGTCCCGCCTTCAGGTCCTTGACGTGCTCGAGGGCCTTGCCCTGGAGGGGCGCGGTCGCGTTCTCGCCACTGTCGAGCTTGATGGTGATGGTCTTGCCGTCGCTCGACACGAACTCGCCCTTGACGGGATGCGTCTTCGCCGCGGGCGTGGTTGTGGCCGCCTTCGCGGGGGCCGGGGTCGCGGGAGCCGCCTCCTGAGCGAACGCCACACCGGCAACGAACACGAACGACAACGGCAGCGCGAGCCTCTTCATCGTCGGCCTCCTTGCGCTCTTGACGAGGGCGCCTGACGGCTAACTGTCGCCCATCCAGGCGGACAAGGCAACGCATGGACCCGCACTGCGGACGGGATCGACTCTGGGATCTGGGCCGTTGCGGGCGGTTAGTGCCCGGGCACGCCCCCGGTTACGAGTGGAAGACGAAGAGCGGTTCCCCACTTCCCGAGCCAGGCCGCTCGCCACGCCTTTCGCCTCACCGAATCCATCTCCGGCCCCACGTAGCACACCACGGAGGTCACTCGCTCCTCGTAGTACCCCCCCTTCCGCACGTCGAGGAGGGAGGCTCCCCGCACGCCTATCCCCAGCCTCCGGTCCCGCACCGCGCGCCACATGTTCCTGAAAGCCCGGACTGCGTTCTTCTCGTTCCCCTGCTTCCAGTAGGTGGTCAGGCGCTCCACTATCCACGGACTCTGCTGCCTGCCCAGGGGTCCGAGATGAAAGAGCGTGCAGATCAAGGCGCGCTGGACTTCGGGTGGGAACTGCCTGACGTACCCATCCAGGAGCAGCGCCGTTGAATCGTACTTGAGCTCCTCCACGAAGTCGCCCAGGTCGTCCCGGAGGTCCTTGTGCATGTACTCAGCCGACCGCTGGTCTTTCGTGACTTGAAAGTCGGCGTGGACATGCTCCTCGAAATACCCTGCCACCCGCTGAGCACGATCGTCGTTGGGCGGCAGCTTGCTTCCCACGACGAGATACCCGATGCCCGGGTTCCGGAGGTCCGCCAGGACGGCCTCCTGGTCGACCCCCATCTCCGTCCCGAAGAGGATGGACTTTTTCAGGAGGAGTGCGTACTCGCTCTCGCGAGCGATCCATCTGTAGTCCTTCTTTCTGGCGGCGCCCAACGCATTGGTGACGGTGGGACAAATCGCGACGGCGCCGTGGGAGAGCCAGATGGCGGCCCGGATGATGTGCCGATGCGGGCTGCCCGCCGGGAGTTCGTCGACGAAGAGCGGAGACGCTCGCCGGCCGTGTTCGCGCCTGACAAGGTCGGTGATCTGGTCCCGGACTATCTCGGAGACGGGGACGTCCTGGTGGCTGGAGATGAACACTCGTATCGGCCGTGCCGACCGACTCAATTCCCCCACGATGACGGCGAAGGCGGCGAACTTCGCGAACTCGCCGCACCACGAGTCGGCGGAATCGTTGGCCAGGGCCAGGAGATCACGCGCGGCTTCGTACCGCGGTCGTGGGAGCGATGCCGAGTACAGGGACTTCAACTCTTGAAGGTAGGGTAGAACGCGAGACGCGCTGAAGAGTTCATCGGCGCGCTCAGGGCCGAGCAACCGGATGAATTGCGCGTGGCAACCAGCGAGATCCACCTCGTACTCGCCGGAACGAGCGAGCACGCCTATCGAGCGATACAACTCGTTCAGGAGGAAATAGGCGAGCGCTCGCCCGATGGCTGCCTCATAGAGCGCGCCCGCATTGGCGGCAAAGAGCCCCCACCACTCCCGCTCGGCCAGGGCGCCCGACGACTCGAGAGAAACCGGCGGCACGAGGACCTTGAGTTTGGATCCCACGCTCTGCGAGAGGGTGCTCTCGGCATGTTTGGCACGGCGAAACAGGTCGATCTGGGTCACCGTTCGACGGAGGTCGTGGAAGTCCTCGGCCACATCCTCCAGGTAACGCTGGAAAAGGAGGTGTGGCGCGACGAAGAGGCACCTGCGAACGGCGTTCCTCGACCCCACGAAGAACGGTGGGTAGCTGCGCCTTCGCTCGAGATCCGGATTGCGGCTGGCTCTCGGGAAGACTGCGATCTGGGCCGAGACGGTGGTCCGATGCACTGGGAGCGATACACGAGGGTCTAGGACGAAAGCGGGTACCGGACCGAACTTGTGGACGGCCACGCGAACGCCGGCCAGCTTCAGCGTCCCATCGACCAGGTCGTTGACGACCGACTTGGTCGTCGCGTATCTCCCTTCCTCCGCGTTGGCGAGAACGGTGGCCAGGGCAGCGTAGCGCTGGGTGTCCTCGCCGACCTTGAGGAGTGAGTCGTCATCACACAGCAGGAGGTTGCGATCCGACGATGCAGCAGGATGGAGCTCCGTCGTCAGCCAGCCCTCGGACTCCTTGCCTGACAACCTGTGCTTGAGACGGAAGCGATAGCAGGACTCGCCCGGAGCCGGCCGCAGTATGTCGTGGGTGTCAGAGAACCGGATCGGAGGAGGCATGCGCTCGTGGATGAAGCGTCCGAACGGCCTGCCGAGTCAGACCATGCCCCCGGACGAAGGAGAGCCGGCTGATTCCCACATGTTTAATGAGTGCACGAAACCTACTCCGACCCGCCGCGCCATGTCAAACGCCGACGCTCCTCAATGAATCGATGAGGCCCCCTTCCTCACGACCACGAGCTGGCGGGCGCGGACGTTCCTGCGGACCGTGCGCGTCCCGTCCGGCCAGCGCACGACGACTTCGTCGGCCGTCTCCGCCAGCCCCAGCCCGAAGTGCAGCCGCGGGTCGTGGGAGCTGACGTACGAATCGCCGGACGCGATGTCCCGCGTCATCCGCCGCCCGCCCGCGGTCACCGTCACCCGGGTGCCGATGGGGATCGCGGTGCCGCCCGGGACCTCGCAGACGACGGTGAGCCACGACCCCGTCCTCCCTTCGTTGCGCAACAGCTCGGGCGGCTCGTCGAGCGCGGCGATCAGGATGTCGAGGCGTCCGTCGTTGTCGAAGTCCCCGACCGCGAGGCCGCGGTGGGCCCTCCCGATCTGGAAGCCGGGGCCGGCCTGATCGGAAGCGTCGCCGAAGAGCATCCCCGCCGCCGCGCCGGGTGGGACATCGTCGCGGATGCTCCGGTTCTCGAGGAGCAGGTTCCGCTGCCGGTACGTCCCGATCACCTCCGGGTGCCTGTCGATCTGCGGGTAGATGTGGCCGTTGGCGACGACCAGGTCGAGGTCCCCGTCGTTGTCGAAGTCGGCCAGCGCGGTGCCCCAGGAGAGCTGGCGGTAGGTGAGCGGGCCGACGCCGGTCTCGCGGCTGACGTCGGTGAAGAAGCCGCCGCCGGCTCCCTTGTAGAGCGTCGAGAAGTCCTCCGAGAAGTTGGTGACGAAGATGTCGAGGATGCCGTCGCCGTCGGCGTCGCCCGCGGCGATGCCCATGCTGGCCTGCGCCGCGCCGTTGGCGTCGAAAGCGGCGAAGGACGGCACGCCGACCTCCTTGAAATGGCCGCTGCCGTCGTTGACGTAGAGGTAGTTCGGATCGGAGTCGTTGGCGACGTAGACGTCGAGGTCGTCGTCGCCGTCGACGTCGGCGGCGCGCACGGCGAAGCCGAAGCCGAGCGCGAGGTCCTTCATCCCGGCCTCTTCGGTGGCGTCGACGAACCGGCCCTTCACGTTGCGGAAGAAGTGGTCGGGGGCCCCCTTCAGGCCGAAGGGCCCGAACGCCACCTGCTCCAGGCCGCGCCAGGAGAGCGTGGGCTTCGCCTTCAGCACGTCGTCCATGCTGCAGTCGATGTACTGCGCGATGTAGAGGTCGAGCCAACCGTCGCCGTCGGCGTCGAAGAATGCGGCCGCCGTGTTCCAGCCCGGCGTCTCGATGCCGGCGCGCGAGGCCACGTTCTCGAACCGGCCGTTGCCCAGGTTGCGGTAGAGGACGTTGCGTCCGAAGTTCGTGACCAGGATGTCGGGCCAGCCGTCGTTGTCGTGGTCGGCCACCGCGACGCCCGCTCCCCACTCACCCTCGCCGCCGACGCCGGCCCCATCGGTCACGTCCTCGAAGGCCCCGTCGGGCCTCTGGTGGTAGAGGGCGTTCCTGCCTCGCTCGACGACCTCTTCGCCGTCGAGCCGCCAGCCGTTCACGAGGTAGACGTCGAGCCGGCCGTCCTTGTCGTAGTCGAGGAAGGCGACACCGGTGCCGGCGGAATCGAGGAGATGGTCCTTGCCCGGCCGCCCGGCGTGCAGCACGCGCGCGATCCCGGCCTGCGAGGCGACGTCCACGAAGTGGAAGCGGCCGCGCGAGCTCGGCGCGGGTGATGGCGGAGCCGTCGCGATCGGCGCGCGGGCCACGCAGCACGAGAGGACAGCGCTTCCGGCCAGACCAAGAAGGAAGCCCGCGCCGGGCCTGCGCGGGCCGGTCAGCCTCGGCAAGTATCGGCCTACTTGGCGGGCGCGATGTGCTTGGCCCAGGC
>Ga0184637_10002180_pt1 | contig 12683 bp, 9 predicted proteins | sample PLM3_127_b2_FD_133143 | JGI IMG/M metagenome (GOLD analysis project Ga0184637, IMG submission 133143) | Groundwater sediment microbial communities from an aquifer in East River, Colorado, USA - PLM3_127_b2 | ecosystem: Environmental > Terrestrial > Soil > Riparian zone | place: USA: East River...
CTGTTCGATTGCCCACGAAATCGCAGGTTTGCGTAGTCCGGGGGCCCCGATCCGCACGGCGAACGAGTCAGAACAGCACACGCCGATCTCAAATGCCGTAGCGTGCGTGAGGTCGGATGGCACCATGCTTGCCCTTCATTCGGCTTTCGGCTTCGGCTTTAGGCTTTAGGCTTTAGGCTTTCGGCTTTAGGCTTTCGGCTCTAGGCTTTCGGGCGGCCCAGAGCCTAAGGCCCAAAGCCCAGAGCCTACCCATATCGCCAGCGCCTACCCTTCCGACCTCTTCGGCCTCGTATTCCCCGCCAGCATCCGCTTCCGCAGCCGGATGGTCTTCGGCGTCACCTCCACCAGCTCGTCGTCATTGATGAACTCGATCGCCTGCTCGAGGCTGAGCGTGCGCGGGGGGATGAGACGTATCGCTTCGTCGGCGGTCGAGGCGCGCATGTTGGTCTGCTTCTTTTCCTTGGTGACGTTCACGTCCATGTCGTTCTGGCGCGCGTTCTCGCCGACGATCATGCCTTCGTACACCGGCGTGCCGGGCGTTGCGAAGATCTCGCCCCGCTCCTGCAGGTTGAAGATCGCGTAGGCGGTCGTGACGCCGGCGCGATCGGCGACGAGCACGCCGGCGGCGCGCGCGGCGATGGCGCCGTGCCACGGCTCCCATCCGGCGAAGAGGTGGTTCATGATGCCGGTGCCCCTGGTGTCGGTCAGGAACTGCGACCTGAAGCCGATCAGGCCGCGGGCCGGGATCCGAAACTCGAGCCGCACGCGGCCGCTGCCGTGGTTGACCATCTTGCTCAGCACCCCCCGGCGGATGCCGGCCATGGCAATCACCACGCCCTGGTACTCCTCGGGCACGTCGATCACCAGGTCTTCGACCGGTTCCATCTTCGCGCCGTCGATCTCCTTGGTGACGATGTCGGGACGTGACACCTGCAGCTCGAACCCTTCCCGGCGCATCATCTCGATGAGAATCGAGAGCTGCAGCTCGCCCCGCCCGATGACCTTCATCTGCTCAGGGGTGTCCGTGTCCTCCACCCGGATTGACACGTTGCCGAGCAGCTCGCGCGCCAGCCGGTCGCGGATGTTGCGCGACGTGACGTACGGCCCGTCCCGGCCGGCGACGGGGGATGTGTTCACGCCGAAGATCATCGAGACGGTCGGCTCGTCGACCGCAATCAGCGGAATCGCGACGCGGTATTCGGGGCTGGCGATCGTGTCCCCGATCGTGATGTCTGCAATGCCCGCCAGGCAGACGATGTCTCCGGCGGCGGCGTGATCGATCTCGATCCGCTTCAGCCCGTCGAAGGCAAACAGCTTCGTGACGCGGGTGTCCTGGGCCGCGCCGTCGTGCTTCAGGACGGCCACCGGGTCGTTGAGCCGCACCGTGCCGTTGAAAATGCGTCCAATCGCAATGCGCCCCAGGTAGTCGCTCGAGTCGAGATTGGCGACCAGCATCTGCAGCGGCGACTCGGGATTGCCGCGCGGCGGCGGCACGTGATCCACGATCGCCTCGAACAGGGCGCTCAGATCATCGCCAGGCCCTCCAGGCGCCGCGGTGGCCACGCCGAGTCGCGCGTTCGTGTACAGAACGGGAAACTCGATCTGGTCCTCCGTGGCATCGAGGTCGATGAACAAGTCGTACACCTCGTTCAGCACCTCCTTCGGACGCGCGTCCGCGCGGTCGATCTTGTTGAGGACGACGATCGGCGGGAGCCCGCGCTCGAGCGCCTTCCGCAGCACGAACCGCGTCTGTGGCAGGGGACCTTCGGACGCATCGACCAGCAGCATCACGCCATCCACCATCGAGAGCGTGCGCTCGACCTCTCCACCGAAATCGGCATGTCCAGGGGTGTCCACGATGTTGATCAGGAAGTCGCGGTAGTGGACGGCGGTGTTCTTGGCGAGGATGGTGATGCCGCGCTCGCGCTCGAGCTCGGTGTTGTCCATGACCCGGTCGGCCACCTGCTGGTTCGCGCGGAACACACCGCTCTGCCGGAGCAGCGCGTCGACCAGCGTGGTCTTGCCGTGATCGACGTGCGCAATGATCGCTACGTTGCGGCGGAGGGGATTCGCGATCTGGCGCGACTTCGTATGGGGCGACATTCGTCCAGTATAGCGACCGAAGCGCGGCACTAAAGTCGATACGGCAGAGTTGCGAATGCAGGCGCCTCATCAATACGGACGTTCTCCGTTGCACCGGGGCTGGAGTGTTTTTAGGATCGAAGCGGAGTCAGCCCAAGGAGTCCCGTCGGATGCAGCATTCGGTGCTCGTCGTGGAGGACGATAACGAGCTGCGGCGTCAAGTCACGTCGTGGATTGAGTCGTTCGGACATGAGGTCCAGGAAGCCCCAAGCGCCGAGGATGCCCTCATGGCGATGGCGCGCGAGCCCAGCGACATGGCCGTGTGTGACGCCAACATGGCGGGCAAGGACGGCGTGTGGCTCGCCTGGCGGATGCGCGAACGCCATCCCCAGACCGCCATTGTCCTCGCCACCGCGCTTCGCGACTGCGAGAGCGCCGTCTCGAACCTCCGCAACAACGTCGTCGACTACCTGCTGAAGCCGTTCGATCGGGTGCGGCTCCTCGAGGCGCTTGCGCTCGCCCGCGACTGGCATGCGGCGGCGGCCGGCGACGACGATCTCCACGAGGCGCTGCAGGACCGGCTGCGCACCCGTCGGGCGGTGCTGGCGGCATCGCTGGCTGAAGCGCAAACAACCCATGTGGCGGCGCTCGACGGCCTGATCTCCATGCTGCAGTTCCACGAGCGTGACGGCCGCGGCCACTCGAGGCGCGTGGCGAGGCTGACGCTGGCGCTGGCCGATGAACTTGGCCTGGGCGATGACGAGGCGCTGCTCAAGCTCGAACATGGGGCGCTGCTGCACGATATCGGCAAGCTGGATGTGCCTGCCGCGATCCTGACCAAGTCAGCGCCGCTCGATGATGAAGAGTGGGAGGTGATGCGGCGGCATCCGCAGGTTGGCTACGATCTCCTCAAGCAGAGATTTGCCGGCGCCGCCGAGCTCGTGCTGGCCCATCACGAAGCCTTCGACGGCGGCGGCTATCCCAGGGGGCTGAAGGGCGATCAAATCCCGATCGGGGCACGGATCCTGTCAATCGCGGACGCATACGATTCGATGACGCACCCGCATACGCAGCGGCCGCCCATGCCGCCGGCGCTGGCGCTCGACGAAATCGAGCGCTGCAGCGGGACCCAGTTCGATCCGTGCGTGGCTGATGCGCTGGGGAAAGTATTCGCGGGCGTCGCGGAGGAGCACGTTCACTGATGCCGGGCGGCCCCGGCGCGTGCTTCGATCAACTAAACGAAACCACCAACCCGGGGGCCTGAAGGCCTCCGGCTACCCTACCGCGTGGCTACGCAAATTATTTCGTCGCCGCGGCCGGGGCCGGAACCCGCAGCTGCACGTTGATCGCCGTCATCACCTTGCCGGCCGGAACCGGAAGGGCGCTGACCACGATCCGCTCGCCCGCTTTGAGCTCCTTGGCGTCGACCTTGACCCGTCCCTGCTGAACCACGCTTTTTGCGTCGAGCGCGAACACCACGGTCTTGCCGTCGGTCAGTTTGACCTCCAGTTGCCCATCGTGCACGGCCGACACCGTTCCCAGGAACCGGTGCGGGTGCCCCTCATGGGCGAGGGCGGCGATTGGCAGCAGCAGCGCGAACGCGGCAGCGACGGCGACGATCCAGTTCTTGCTCATCAACAGGCTCCTGATACGGATTCTAATACGTCTGACTTTTACTTTTGACCTACGCGTTTGTGCCTAATGTTCGTGCGCGGGCGGCGGCGGGTCGCCACCCTCGAGAAAGCGCTCGGCCTCGATCTCCTGTCGGATGTCAGCCGGCGAACGCGGGGTGAGCGCGTCCATTTCCTCGAGCTCGGCCTGGCTGATGTCCGGGAGGTGCCTGATGAAGTGTACCAGATACCAGGTCGCGTTCTCACCTTCCCGTGTGCCCGTGCCCCATCCTGGCATCCCGGTGAACCGTATGCCGTTTTCAATGATCCAGAACAGCTCACCGTCTGACAGGGCCTGCGTGGCGGGCAGCCGCATGTCGGGTGCCTTCGGCCACAACCCCTGGCCCATCTCGGTTTTGCCGCTGCCGTCAGCGGCGTGGCAGACCGCGCAATGGTCGGCATAGTGTGCGCGGCCATCCGCGAGGCTTTCAGGAGAACGAGGGATGGGGTTCCGCTGTTCGCTCACGCCGGCCGGGATCGCGAGCGATCGCACTCGCCGCGCGATGCCTGCCTCGAGGGGCCCGGGCTCCGATCGCGCGACCAGACCGGTACTCCGGACATAGAGCAGCGCGGCCGTCGCAAGTCCGGCCAGCGTCACCAGGACAATCAGCAGAACGTGAACGATCTTCCTCATGGCGTCATTGGATGTGCCGCCGGCCGCACGGTCAGGAACAGGCCGGCGCCCATCCCCACACCACCGTACCGCGGGCGCAGGGCCTCAGGCACAAAGGCCGCCGAAAGCGTAGCCCCAATCCCGGGCTGCAGTCCGTGCCGCGTGTCCAGATACCGAGTGTAGCCCGCCTGCACCTTGCCAACGGTAAAGACCCCCGTTGCTTCGTGGATGTGGAGATCGTGCGCCGGCTTGCCGTTCAATTCAAGCCGGCCGAACCATGCGTGGCGCTCCGAGAAGCTGGCGCTCGATTCGACCAGGACGCCGTGCGTGGTGTCATCGCTCTCCCGGTTGGCGCCCCACGCGGCCGTCGTGGCCCACAGGTTCCGTTCCCCGAAGCGATGGTGATACGTGGCAGACGAGGTGAGGCGCACGACATCGGACGCGGGCCCACCGGCATAGGGCATCTCCGCTTCCGCGAGTCGTCCCGCGGAGACCTGCAGCGCAAGCGCGCTGGTCGGCAGGAACGAGAAACGGCCCGCCATCGAATCAAGCGGGCCCAGATCGAAGTCGTACCGATCCTCGTCCGGTTCCCTTCCGTTGAAGACCGAGGTCTCGGCTTTCCATCGCGTGCTGTACACGCCCGCCGTGACGACGCCAAAGGTGATATGCGTCGAGTCCACCCAGTGATGGATGATCGGTGAGACGGGATTCGGCATCGCAGACAGACGATGGGGGAAGCCTGGCGGCCCAAGCGCGGGCTCGCCGGCGAGCCCGCCGTAGAGTTGCCAGCGCAGGGAGGAGGTCAGCGGCCAATCGAACTCCGCCGCCACTTCCATGAACAAGTCGTGCGGGTGCTGCTTGTCGTGAATGTTGTCACCCTCGCACAGCTCGCCGGTTGCCAGTAAGTTGGGATAGCCGCATCCCCCAATCGTCCACGGCTCGAGGCTGACCATCGTCCGGACGCCGAACCGTCCGCCCGCAAGCGGTCGCCGCGCCATCCCCATCGCCCAGTTGATGCTGCCCGCCTGTGTGTCTCCCCGATGTTCCGGCGCCGCCTCGTGGAGGAGCTGGACGAAGCCGTTGCCGTGCAGCATCGTTTCCCATCCGCGGGCCTGGTGATGGAGTCCGTACATCGGCGTGGCATCGGGCAGCCATGCCGTGCCCGACGCTTCGCGCGCGGAAAACAGGCTGACGGCGGTCGCGCCGTGCTGGTGTTCCTGCTGTGCGGCCGCCTCACTGCTCGGCTGCGCCGGCGCCGGGTGCTCGTGCTCCGGAGGCGCAGGCGCCGGATGCTCGTGCGCGGGCGGTGCGGCAGGCTGCTGCGACTGCGCAACCACCGGACGAACCGCTACGGCGAAGAGCGTGAGAAGAATGGCGTGACCTGCGCCATGACACATGCGATTTCCAGGCATGAACCCACTCCCGTCAAGACCTGCCGGGTCTGCGGCGCCTAATTGGTGCGCGCCGCAGAAACCGGCCTACGTACGTAGGGCGGGTGCCGCGTAGCGGACCCGCCCGTCGATCGGGAGGGAGCGATCAGATGCGGAGTGGTGTGAGCAGCTTCGAAGGCCCAGGCGGCGGTGAGGCGACGGTATGAAATCGGTGAGAAACGCCGGTGTGCAGGAGGGACGGCAATGCCGGGATGGCATCGGTCGGAGCGGGGGCCGCCTGCGGAACTATCTTCGCAGCGGCCGCTGGGAGCTCCTCGCCGTGGCCGCAGACATGCACGCCGGTGGTCACGGCCGCGGCGGTGTCATTCGGCTCCGTGGCATGACAGGAATGCCGCGGTCCAGCGCCGTCGCCGTGCGACTCATGGTTCGCGCGCGACGCGCACAATATCTCGCACGCGGTCAGCGACGCTGGCGCGCCGGTGATCCCTAGCGCCAGCACGAACGCGGCGAGACGGCGGACCATCACTGCCAGTATATCCCTGCGAATGCATCTGGTAGCCGGAGGGCGTTAGCACTGAACGTCGAGCTGTTCCGGGTTCCGGGTTCCGGGTCCCACGTTCGTGTTCCGCGTTCGAGTTCGCAGTTCAATGTTCCGGGTTCTCCGTTCCGCGTTCGAGCGTCCGAACACAGCACGTCGAACCTCGAGCCGCGCACTCGGAACCCGAACCTCGAACACGAACTCGGAACCCGGAACCCAGAACGCAGAACTATCGCTGGCTCTTCGGTGGACTCACAGCTGGACCCGCCGCAGCCTGAGCGCATTCCCGATGACCGACACGGAGCTGAAGCTCATCGCAGCGGCGGCGATCATGGGCGACAGCAACAACCCGAAGAACGGATACAGCACGCCCGCGGCAACCGGCACCCCGGCGGTGTTGTAGATGAAGGCAAAGAAGAGGTTCTGCTTGATGTTCCCCATCGTCGCGCGGCTCAGCCGCCGCGCGCGCGCAATGCCTCGCAGGTCGCCCTTGACCAGCGTGACGGGGGCGCTTTCCATCGCCACATCGGTCCCGGTCCCCATCGCGATTCCGACCTGCGCCTGCACGAGCGCCGGCGCATCGTTGATGCCGTCGCCCGCCATGGCCACAACGCGCCCCTCCGCCTGCAGGCGCTTCACGACCTCGACCTTCTGATCCGGCAGCACTTCGGCGATGACATCGTCGATCCCGAGGGTGCGGGCGACCGCCTGAGCCGTGGTCTTGCTGTCGCCGGTCAGCATGACGATGCGGATTCGCTCGTCGTGCAGCGTCCGGATCGCTTCCGCTGTACTCGCCTTGATGGGATCCGCCACGCCAATGAGGCCGGCGAGCGTCTGGCCGATCGCGACGAACATCACCGTCTGTCCACCAGCCCGCAGCGCTTCCGCTTTCTCGCCAAGCGCTCCAACGTCGACGCCGAGATCGCTCATCAGGGCGCGATTGCCAAGCGCGACCCGGCCATTGTCGACCGTTCCTGTCACGCCTTTTCCCGTCACGCTCCGGAAATCGCGGGCCTCAACAAGCGTGACCCGCCGTTCTTCCGATCCCCTGACGATGGCGGCGGCGAGGGAGTGCTCGCTTCCGCGTTCGAGACTCCCCGCCGCCCGCAACAGGGCCGGCTCGCCGATGCCACCGGCGGGGACGATGGTGACGAGCCGCGGCTTCCCTTCGGTCAGCGTGCCCGTCTTGTCGACGACGAGCGTATCGACCTTGCGCAACACCTCGATGGCTTCGGCATTCCGAAACAGAATGCCCATCGTGGCGCCCCTGCCGGTCGCGACCATGATGGACAGAGGCGTGGCCAGCCCCAGGGCGCACGGGCAGGCGATGATCAGCACGGCGACGGCGTTCACGAGCGCGTGCGCCAGTCGCGGCTCCGGTCCAACGGCCGCCCAGACGAGGAACGTCGTCACCGCGATCGCGATGACCGCTGGAACGAAGTATCCGGAGACGACATCCGCGAGCTTCTGGATGGGCGCGCGGCTCCGCTGCGCTTCCGCCACCATCGCGACGATGCGGGACAGCAGCGTATCGGCGCCGACCTTCTCGGCACGGATCACCAGCGCGCCCGTCCCGTTGATCGTCGCGCCAACGACGCGATCGTCCGTGTGCTTGTCGACCGGGATCGGTTCGCCGGTGACCATCGACTCATCGATCGCGCTCGATCCTTCGAGGACGACGCCGTCCACAGGGACCTTCTCGCCCGGCCGGATGCGCAGCCGATCGCCGACCTGCACGACCTCGAGGGGTACGTCCTCTTCGCTTCCGTCTTCGCGGATGCGGCGCGCCGACTTCGCCGCCAGACCGAGGAGCTTCTTGATGGCCGCGCTCGTCTGGCCGCGCGCGCGCAGCTCGAGCACCTGTCCGAGGAGAACGAGGGTGACGATCACCGCGGCGACCTCGAAGTAGACGCCAACCTCCCCGGATTCATCGCGGAACCCGGCCGGAAACAGATCTGGAACCAGCGTGGCCACGACGCTATAGCCGAAGGCGACCGCCACGCCCAGTCCGATCAGTGTGAACATGTTGAGGCTTCGGTTGACGATGGAGAACCAGGCGCGCACGAAGAAGGGCCACGCGCCCCAGAGCACGACCGGCGTGGCGAGCGCGAGCTCGAGCCACTGTGGAATGAAGCGGCCCATCGCGCCGACGAGAAGCGCAGCGGCAAGCACGGTGCTCACCCGGAATCGCCGCGACATGTCGACGAGCTCAGGATTCGGCCCCTCTTCGAGCGTCGCGGTCCGCGGCTCGAGCGCCATCCCGCAGATCGGGCACGCCCCCGGACCGTCCCGCACGATCTCCGGGTGCATCGGGCAGGTGTAGGTGGCGCCGGTCACCGACGGCGCGGAGCGTCCCGCCGCGCCGCCGACATATGCCTCCGGGCCAGCGCGGAAGCGCTCCAGGCAGCTCTCGGCGCAGAAGAAGTAGGTCTGCCCGCGGTAGTCGAGGTGCCCCACCGCATCGGCCGGCGTGATGGTCATCCCGCAGACTGGATCGACGACCTCGATTGGCTCGGCAGCGTGTCGGGGCATCGGGCTATTTCACGCCGGGCCGACCGGCGTCCTGCCGCTCACGCCCGGCCCCACCTCCGCTATCTCTGGAGGTGATGATCGTTGTTCAGAAGCTTGGGACCATCGGTCTCGACGCACTTGGGCGATTCCTCCAACGCGTCCGTGGACGGCCTGGTCAGCCGCGCCGGCACGATCCATGGCGCGGTCAACACGTTGGGATCCTCCACCGTCGCCTGCCAGACAAGATTGTCGCCGTCTTTCCACATCCGCTCGATGACGCGCATCGCGTCGCTGTGGAAGTAGCCGTCCTCGCCGAACCAGGTATCGTCGACGAAATTTCTCACGTCAACCACGAGCACATCGCCCTCCCATCGACCGACCGAGTCGCCGTAATGCGACGGGTTCGCGTTGGCGCGATGCGCACGGCCGTCGGTGGGGATGATGCGGTAGGGGTCGCCCGAGATGTCCTCGTAGAGAAAGATCATCTCGTTCGGCAGTTGCACGATCTTGCGCGGTGGACCGATGCGTGGCACTCCGGGCCTGCCGCAGTAGAACACCGGGTCTGTTTTGCTTTGGTGGTCGAATAGCTCCTTGACTTTGGCCTGGAGCTCCGGCTTGTAGGAAGGCCTCGGTGTGGAAGGCCGCACACCACGAATGGCAGTGGCGTCTCCATGCCGCGCGCTCTGATCGATCGCCTGGATGGTGACCGTTCCATTCACTTCCTTTTTCAAGGCGGCCGGCGCACGATCGATGGCATAGCTCCACACGCCGCTCAGGTCGGGATGAGCCGCGGGGGCGCGTTGTCCAGAGGCGCCGCTCGTCTGCTGCGCCAGCGCCACCACCGGAATCAGAATCGCGCACGCGAAGGCACTGAAGAATACGTTCGCCATGTTCTCTCTCCGTTACTTAGGATCCGCGCTGTTGACCAATTCCAGCGACGTGCCATCCGGCAACCTGATTTTCCGCATATAGCCAAAGTGCGTTCCATCTCTGGCTGGCAAGCCTTCCACTGTCACCGTCTGACCGAGTGCTTTGGCAAAGTCGGCTCGGGCGAGCCCGACGCTGCGATACCACGACGGAGGATTGCTTTCGAATGTCCAGCGATCGATCTTCCCTCCATCGCTCTTGGCGTCCATCGCGACGACGATGTGCGGATTGATCCAATCGATTTTCGTGAGGGTGCCCGTCACCGCGATCCGTTTCCCCATATCGAAGATGGCCGAGGGCGAGTGGTGGGCCGAGAGGGACGCGATCGCGAAAAACGTCAGGACCGCGCAGCCAACCGCGGGAATCTTATGTCTCAAGATGGTTCTCCCTCTCCAACGTGCACGCGAATACTAGCATGGCCACTCGCCCCGCCCCTGCCCCCGGCGGCCGAAGGGGGGTGCTGGTTCACAAGGCTACTTCACGTATTGCGCCGGGTTGGCGTCGAACTTGACTTTGCAGGCCTTGGCGCAGAAGTAGTAGGTCTTCCCCTGGTACTCGCTGGTCGCGGCAGCCTTTGCCGGGTCAACCTGCATTCCGCACACCACGTCTCGTTCCACGCGGTCCTCCTTCCACCACTCTAAACCCAGCAAGCCGGAAACCGTGAGAGGTTCGTGCGGCCGAGTGCCGGTCAGCTCTTCAACTGCCAGGTCTGCCGAATCCGCGAGCACTCCAGCGTAATGGGATCAGTCCCTCGACAACACGAGTCGAAGGCCGACATGGAGCGCCAGCGGCGGCTGCACGGCCGTCGGTGTCCGAAAGGCGGGGCCGGTCGCCACCCACTCCTCCACCTCCTTGCCGAGATCGAGCACGTTATACCCGTCAACCACGAATGCCGCGCGGTGTCCTCCCGGTAACGTGAACCCTTGCTGCACCCGAACATCCAGCGTACCAGTGAACGTGAAGCGTGACTTGCCGTTGCGAAACGCGCGAATCGCCTCCGCCCCCTGATTGAGGCCGTCGGCAACGACAATCCGTGCGAAGGGCTGCCCATCCTGGTAGCGCGCCACCGCGCCGACCCGCAGGTCGCCCGCGACCCTGTACACGCCGGCGATCTTGCCCGTGTACTGCCGGTCCCAGAACAGATTGCCTCGCGCGTGCGTGGCCGCGTTCGGATTCGAGAAGATCTCTCCGCCGGCCACCACGTCGTTCTCGGACGGCAAGAATCCACGGTACCCGGCGGGCGCATCCGTGAACTGCATCGTGGCGCCCGCCAACAGAGACAGGCGGCCGGACGACCGGTCCGCGATGAGCACCCACCCCCGCACCCTTGCGTCTGGCTGGTGTGAGCTCGAGAGGAGATACATATCCTGCCCGAATGTTCCGGGCAGCCGGTTGTAGATTGGCAAGAGCTGATCATCAACGGGGTCAAGAAGGTTCGGACCGGGATCGGGAATCGTGGACACCGAGTAGCTGGACTCCGGAGCGCCGATGTTGAACGCAGCGATCGAGTGCGCCGCGCGCTTGATCACGTGTGCAAGACGGATGCGAAACCCGCCCGGAAGCGCCGACTCGACTCCGGCAATCATTTCACGGGTGATCGGGCGTGCCATGCCTGGATCGAGCGTCGTCAGCGTTCCGCCTGCCCCGGCGCCAGGCCCTACACGTGCCACGAGCGGGCCAGCGTCCGGGCCGCCGCTCCACCGAAACACGTCAGCCACTGGCGCCGCCGGATCTCCGTACGCGAGCAGGTCGAGCAGGAGCGTATCGGCCGTTCGCGAATACGACGCGAACACCGCGCCACGGCCCGCCTCCCAGACTCTCCAGTGTGCCGCCGCACGCGGAAGCCAGGTGTTCCAGGTGATGCCCTGCGGCGCACCGCCGGCGCGGCCTTGCGCACGATCGAACCTCAGCGTGGCGTCGATTGTCAGGGCGCCGCCCAGCGCGACTCGATCCGTGATGAACGCCGCCATGCCACGGCGGCTGCGACGGGTCCCCGCGTCCGCCGAATAGCTCCAGAGCCGCGCCGGCACACCGCCCACACGCTCCCGAATGTCCATGGACCCGGTTGCGTCGGCCCGGAACGACGCAACGCTGCCGTCAAGGCCCGCCTGCAGGGTATGGCTCGCGCCGAGCATTCGGCGCGCGGCCGCCTGACCCCGTGCTCCAGCGGACCAACGCTGCTCACGGCCAATGCCGGACTCGACAAGGGTCGAGACCGGGCCGTCGACGAGGCGCTCGACGGCCGGCTGGGCCGGGACGCTGGCCGTTGCGTCCGACGAGCGTCGAGTGAAGGCGCCGAACACGCGCCATCGCGCGGCGACACGTCCGGTTCTCGCCCACGTCGTCTGCACATGCGTCGATGTCTCGCGCCGCATGTCGCCGGACTCCGCATAAGGCAGGACATGGGACATGGGGTAGCGTTCGACCTGGTACCAGCCGAGCGTGCGCACCTCGTCGCCCTCACGGGGTGTCAACACCAGGTGCGAATAGACGGAATCGACCGCCTCTGATGTCGCATCGGCACGGCCGCGTTCGAACTGCGAGGCGCGTGTGATGGATGCGGACGCAAGGATCGCGGCCCGGCCTGGAACGATCGGCCCTTCGACGATCCCACTCGCGTGCGCGAACCCGGCCTGCCGCGAAACAGGCGGGGCCAGCCGGCCGCCGCTCGCGACGAGCGGCTCACCCGAACCGGACCCGGCGACCGTGGTGCGCCATGTACTCGAAGGCCGGAGCGGCTCGAGCGAAATGAGCAGGCCAGGGCCGCTCACATCGGACGGCACCACACCAGACGTGACGCTCACGCGCTGCCATGGCGCAACCGGCGGGACGAACACGGGTCCACCGCGGGTCGCGCTGGAGATGTCGACGTCATCGATCCGGAATGCTGTCTGCGTCCAGGAGGTCAGAAAGGCACCGAGGCGTGCCGATTCGGCCGCGTTCACTCCGCC
>Ga0184637_10002181_pt1 | contig 12682 bp, 12 predicted proteins | sample PLM3_127_b2_FD_133143 | JGI IMG/M metagenome (GOLD analysis project Ga0184637, IMG submission 133143) | Groundwater sediment microbial communities from an aquifer in East River, Colorado, USA - PLM3_127_b2 | ecosystem: Environmental > Terrestrial > Soil > Riparian zone | place: USA: East River...
AAACGAGGAGGTCGAGTTCCGCGGCCGGAAGTACCCGGTGGAGCAGCAGTATGGCCGCAGCATCCCCGTCGACAAGGCGATGAGCCCCGAGCCGTTTCTCGCTCACGCCCTGAACGGCGAGCCCCTGTCGGTTCACCAGGGCTTCCCGCTGCGGCTCATCATGCCGGGCTGGTACGGAGCGCCGAACGTCAAGTGGCTGGTGAATATCCACCTCCAGGAGGATCCCTTCATCGGAAAGTTACAGGCGCTCTGGTATCGCACCCTGCGGGGAGAGACGATCGGGGGCGAGCTGAAATGGACCGAGACCGCGATCACTCACATGCGAGTGAAATCGGCCATCGGCCGGGTGACGCGCGTAGAAGATACCTGCAAGGTCCTCGGCTTCGCGCTGACCGACGGCACGGCGCTCAAAACCGTCGAAGTCAAGATCGACGACGGGCCATGGCAGCCTGCGGCCATCGATTCGTCTTTGAGCAAATACTCCTGGAAGCTCTTCACCTACGAATGGAAGGGCGCGAGCATGGGGGCGCACACCCTCGTTTCTCGCGCGACCGACGTGAACGGAGAGGTGCAGCCCACGGTCGAGGATCTCGAGAGCAAGAAGACGTTCCTCGAGGACAACGCCCAGTACCCGCGCACAATTTCGATCGCATAAGCGCGCAGACAAAAACCGCGCGTCAGATCTTCGAGAGCGTCCGTCGGATGGTCTTGATCGCCGCCTCGTCGCGCTTGTAGAACGTCCACTGCTTGATGCGCTTCGCCCGAAGGAATCCCGCGCGGCAGAGGATTTTCAGATGCTCGCTCGCCGTCGGCTGGCTGACCCCGAGCTTTGCGGCGATGAAGACCCCGCAGACGCCGTCCTTGACGAGGTCCCCTTCGACTTGACGGGGAAAATGCTTCACCGGCTCTTTGAGCCACTCAAGGATCAGGAGCCGCCGCTCGCTCGCGAGGGCCCGAAGCGTGTTCTCCATATTGACACTTAGCTAAGTGCCTAACTATAATAGCACGAAATGATCGACCGCAGGGAAATCGAGGCCGCCCACGAGCTCATCGGCGCGCACGTGAGGCGAACGCCGCTCCTTACGCTCGACGGTGGGGACGTCGGTCTCGACGTCGAGGCGCTCGTTCTCAAGCTCGAGCTCTTCCAACACGCCGGGTCTTTCAAGGCCCGAGGCGCTTTCGCCAACCTCCTGATGCGCGACGTTCCCGAGGCGGGCGTGGTCGCCGCCTCGGGGGGAAATCACGGCGCCGCGGTCGCTTTCGCCGCCCGCAAGCTCGGAAAGCCGGCGAAGATCTTCGTTCCCGTCGTCTCCTCCCCGTCGAAGATCGAGCGTATTCGCTCCTACGGAGCGGAGCTGGTCGTCGGGGGAGAGCGATACGCCGACGCCCTCGCCGCGAGCGAGGCGTGGTCGGCGAAATCGGGGGCTCTTCCCATCCACGCCTACGATCGAAAGGAAACTCTCCTCGGGCAGGGCACGCTCGGGCTCGAGATGCGGGCGCAGGCTCCTCACATCGACTCCCTCCTCGTGGCCGTGGGGGGCGGGGGTCTCATCGGCGGAATCGCCGCGTGGTACGCGGGCGACATCAAGATTGTCGGAGTCGAGCCGGAGGAGGCGCCGACCCTCACCCGCGCCCTCGCCGCGGGAAAGCCCGTCGACGCCCCCGCGGGAGGGATCGCCGCCGATTCCCTCGCGCCGAAGCGCGTGGGCGAGCTGATGTTTCCGATCGCGCGCGACTTCGTCTCCGAGGTCGTGCTGGTCTCGGACGAGGCGATCGTCGAGGCGCAGAGAACGCTCTGGGACAAGGTCCGGATCGCCGCCGAGCCCGGCGGGGCCGCGGCCTTCGCGGCGCTCCTCTCGGGGAAGTACGTTCCCGCGCGCGGCGAGAGAGTGGGAGTCGTCGTCTGCGGAGGCAACACCGACGCCGTCGACATGGAAAGAAAACGCTGAAATCAGGAGAACGCATGTCCGTCTACGACAAGTTGAAATCGCTCGGCATCTCGCTTCCCGCGCTGACCCCTCCGGTCGCGGCCTTCGTCCCTTACACCATCACCGGGAACCTGGTCTTTCTTTCCGGCACCATCGCGCGAAAGGACGGAAAGCCCTGGGTAGGTAAGCTCGGCGGCGAGATCGATACCGCGGAAGGAAAGGAGGCCGCGCGCGCCATCGCTGTCGACCTCATGGCGACGCTCCACCACGCGACGGGAGGAAACCTCGACCGGGTGAAGCAGCTCGTGAAGCTCCTGGTGCTGGTGAACAGCGCTGAGGCGTTCACCGAGCAGCACCTTGTCGCGAACGGCGCCTCCGAGCTCCTCAAAGAGGCCTTCGGAGACAAGGGGCCTCACGCCCGGAGCGCCGTCGGCATGGCGCAGCTCCCGTTCGGCTCCTGCGTCGAGATCGAGATGATCGCCGAGCTCGCGTGAGCGATTTCCCGTAGACTCGAGCTTCTTGCCGGTCGAGCCGTACGTTTCGGATGACACCCACCCAAGGGGATTCGCGAATACGGCTCGTGAACCCGGCTCGCGGGAAGGCGCGGGAGCCTGTTCAGTCACTCTTTTGCCGCCGACGGAAAGTATCTCTATTCACCTGGCACGAGGACTTGAGCGACATCTGGATCATGGACGTAGTGCCAGATCGCGGCGACTGAGCGGGTGTCCAGCGCGCGGGAAATACCGGAGCCCGTGCTGCTAGCGACTTGCCCTATTGCGCGCGGCGGACAGCTTCGGAAGCGCCGCGATCTTAGCGCCGATCTTTTCCTCCGCCTTTCGAAGCTCGAAAAGCTTTTGCAGGTTGAGCCAGAACTCGGCGCTCGTTCCGAAGAAGTGTCCCAGACGTAGCGCGGTTTCGCCGGTGATCGCACGTTGACCGTTCATGATCGCAGTGACTCGATTGGTGGGTACGTAGAGCTGGCGTGATAACTCGGCCGCGGTCATGTCAAGCTCGTGGAGCAGGCCGGCAAGATGTGCGCCGGGATGAATCGCAGGACGTCCCATGATCTGACTCAGTGATAGTCCACCATGTCAAAGTGGGGCCGGACTTCACCGGTTCCGACGAACTGCGACAACAAACGATAGTTTCTCTGCTCGTGGCGAATCCTTCCGGCCACGATCGCGGGATGGATCTGAAGGGCGTTCGCGAGACTGATTACAGACATCGGCGTCGCCTGTTGACGCACCGCGCTCGTCTCCCAAACCGCGCGAGGGATGAGTGCCTCCTCAGCCCATTCATCGGCCTGGATCTCCTTTGGGTCCTCACGCGCACCTTCGACGTCGCGCAGCGTCATGTCGTCGACAAACGCAGCTTCACCATCGACGTTCATGTGGCGTCCGACGTGCGCGAGTTCGTGCAGCAGGCAAAACCAGAAGTTATCGAGCCGGTCGTACCTCAAAGTGAGCCCGATCACCGGGGTTCCATCACCAAGTTTGAGGGCTGCTCCGTCCAGGTAGGTTCTTGGCAGATGAGGGACTCCGACTAGTGGAACGCCGTGCTTGGCCAAGAACTCTTTGGCTAACCGCGGACCCTCTTCTAGCCAACTTAGCTTCGCAAGTTGGCGGAGGAACTCGAGCGTCACCGTTCCCTGTTCATAGGAAACAGACGGTCGATTCTCGTTCGCTTCCGCGAGTACCTTCCAACACCACGCCTTCAGCGCATAGGGGTCCGTTTTCGCATTCACCCGCGCATGGTTACTCTTGCGATAGAGGACGGCACCTGCGACCTTTGCCCCTCCCGCTCTTCTTACGAGACGGCCAACTAGTTCTTCGGCGCGAGAGGCGAGATTCCGCCCCGCCGGAATCCAGCCAAGCTTCGCCATCGTTTTGAGCGGGAATCGACGCCACTCCAGTTTTTCTTGCGGAGCACTAAGCGTCGCACCAGCTTGCTGCAGAAGAACTTCAGCTGGAATGCCGAAGTGCTCGTGGAGGGCCCGTGCCATCGACATCGTGAGCTGCCGTTTTCCGGAGAGTACCTCGGAAACCTTCGCGCGACTGCCAATGAAGGGAATGAGGTGCCTCTGCGTCAATCCTGCTTGCTCGAGACGAAACTCGATAGCGACAACGGGACTTGGGAACCCCATCCGGACGTGCCTCTCCTCGTAGTGCTCGACCAGATCGGTTAGCACATCGAGTTCCTCGCCCTCAGGCGTACGGGGTGCGGCGTCCATGAGCGCGTTGATGCGGTCGAGCGCGGCGTTGTAGTCGGCTTCGCTTCGAATCGCCTTGATTTTGCCCATGCTCATACCTCCTCCACGTCGACCCGATCGTACTCCGCGTGAGTGCCAACGAAACGGATGTACACAACGCGATACGGGTAGTTGATCTTCACTACCAGCCGGTAGTTATTTCCCTTGATGTTGAAGACCACGCGATTCCCTCCCACGATGCTCGCGCTGGCGTACTTCTCCTTAAGTCTCGCGGGCGTGTCCCAATCCTCCTTCTCAACTTCCCGAAACCACGCCAGAAGCGGTTCCTCCGCGTCCGGATGTACTTGCCAGAACTCCCGAAGAGCCTTCTTGGCGATGATTCGCATAAATAGTAACTCTGTTCCCAAACAAATTGCAAGTACTCTACTCCCACAATACAAAGTAGTAAAGAACTCGACTAAAGCTAGCAGATTGAGCTATTTGAGCCGTCGATTTTCGGCCTTCCCCGGCTCAGGCCTTCGGGTGCGACTTCTCGTAGACTTCGAGGAGCCTCTTGGTCGAGAGCTGGGTGTACTTCTGAGTGGTCGAGAGGCTCTGGTGGCCGAGGAGCTCCTGGATGGCGCGCAGGTCGCAGCCGTGCTCGAGAAGGTGGGTGGCGAATGCGTGCCTCAGGCTATGGGGTGATAGACCCGAGCGCAGCGCGGTGATCTTCAAGTAGCGGTCCATCCGCCTTCGAACGCTCCGGGCCGTGAGCCGTCCTCCGCGGTGGTTCAGGAAGAGCGCATCCGTGCCTTCGCCCAGGGCCACGAGGGCGCGCCGGTCGCGGAGGTAGCTCGAAAGCGCTTCCTCCGCCGGCTCGCCGAAGGGGACGATGCGCTCCTTGTTGCCTTTCCCCAGCACGCGAACGAGACGGGAGTCGAGGTCGCAGGTCGAAAGGTCGAGGGACGTGAGCTCGCCGATGCGGAGGCCGGAAGCGTAGAGAAGCTCGAGCATCGCCCGGTCCCGTCGCCCCAAAGGGGTCGTGGTGTCGGGGGCTTCGAGCAGGCGCTCCACTTCGCTCTCCTCGATTCGCGGCGGCAGCTTCCGATCGAGCCTCGGCGTCGCCACCAGCCGCGCCGGGTTCTTGGTGATTGTCCCCTCGCGCAGCAGGAACCGGAAGAAAGTCCTGAGAGCCGCGAGCTTCCGGGCGATCGAGGCGCGGGCCATACCCGCCCTGTGCAGATGAGCCAGAAACGATCGTATCGCGAGGACGTCGACGGAAGGCGGCTTGGAGCTCCCGAGCTCTTCCTCGAGAAAGACCTGGAATTGGACCAGGTCGGACTCGTAGCTCGAAACGGTGTTCGGCGAGAGTCCACGGCGATGCTTCAGGTCGTCGAGGAAAGCGCGGATCGCGCGATGCATGCTGGAGGCCGGATCGTAGCACGTCCGGCCGAGCGAGCCGATGGGAACCTCGGGATTCTTGTAAGGAACGAATCCAGATCGGGGCGCTGCGGTTGTGGAATAGCTGGTAGGATGAACGGGAGCAGGACCAATGCCCAAGACGAAGGTGTCCGTAACCATAGAACGGTCGGTGATCGAGCGTGTCGACCTTGTATCGAAGGGGAAATCCAGAAGCGAAATTGTGGAACGCGCTTTGAAACAGTGGCTGATTGAACACCGTCGCCTGGAGCTAGAAGAGCAGATCGCTGACTACTATTCGGATCGGCACACGGACGAGCTTGCCGACGATCGAGCGTGGTCCCGGCTCAGCGCGAAACAGATCGGAAAGACCTGGAATTGAACCCTCAGCCGCGCCGGGGTTGCTTGTATTGGGTGTCTATTCCCGGAGAACGAATGCCATCGAGCGCTTTCAGCGCGAGGCACGCGCCGCCTCGGCGCTCAACCATCCGAACATCGCAACCCTTCACGACGTCGATTGCGCCGTTCCCTCCGGGGGGGCCGTGGCGCGCGCGAACTCCTCGATGTCCGCGAGCGCCCTCTCGACGATTGCCTGATTTCGGGCCTTGCGGTTCTTGACCGGCGGGTCGAGAGGCGGGAAGAGGCCGAAGGAAATGTTCGTCGGCTGATAGCTCTTCGCCTCCGCGTGCGAGATGTAATGGCAGAGGGCCCCGAGCGCGGTCGTTGGCGGCGGAGCGAGCGTGGGCTCGGAGCGGACGAGCCGGGCGGCGTTGATGCCGGCGACGATGCCCGAGGCCGCTGACTCCGTGTACCCCTCGACTCCGGAAATCTGCCCCGCGAAGAGCAGGCTCTCGCGCTTTCGCGTCTGAAACGTCGGCGTGAGGACCGTCGGGGAGTTGATGTAGGTGTTCCGGTGGATCATTCCGTACCGGGAGAACTCCGCGTTCTCGAGCCCGGGGATGAGCCGCAGGATGCGCTTCTGTTCTCCCCACTTCAGCTGGTTCTGGAAGCCGACGAGGTTGTAGAGCGTCGCCGCGAGGTTGTCCTGGCGCAGCTGCACGCAGGCGTAAGGCTGTCGCCCGGTGCGCGGGTCGGCGAGCCCCACGGGCTTCATCGGGCCGAAGCGAAGGGTATCGACGCCGCGCGACGCCATGACTTCGATCGGAAGACACCCCTCGAAGTAGAGGGCGTTGTCAATCGCGTTCAGGTCCACGGTTGCGGCCGAGAGCAGGGCTTCATGGAAGCGAAGGTACTCCTCGCGGTTCAGAGGACAGTTGATGTAATCGTCGCCTCCCTTGCCGTAGCGGGACGCGCGAAACGCCTTCTCGAAGCCGACGCTCTCGACTTCGACCACCGGGCTCACGGCGTCGTAGAAGTAGAGGTAGTCGCTGCCGGTGAGCTCGCGGATGGAATCGGAGAGCCGCTCGGAGGTGAGGGGCCCGGTCGCGAGAATGACGATTCCTTCGTTCGGAATCTCCGTCACTTCCTCTTCGACCACCGTGACCCCGGGGGCGTCTCGCACCCTCTCTGTCACCCGCCGGGAGAAGGCCTCTCGATCGACGGCGAGCGCCTGGCCCGCGGGGACGCGGCTCTCGAGAGCGGCCTCGATCGTGAGCGAGCCGAGACGGTGCATCTCCTCTTTCAAGAGCCCATGGGCGTTCGTAAGCGAGTTCGAGCGCAGGGAGTTGCTGCAGACGAGCTCCGCGAAAAGCGACGTCTTGTGGACCGGAGTCTGCTTCGCCGGGCGCATCTCGTAGAGACAAACCTCGACGCCGCGCCGGGAAAGCTGGAACGCCGCCTCGGCGCCCGCGAGTCCCGCGCCGATGACGACGACGGGGCTCAAGCTTGGGCGGCCACGGGCTCGGCTTCGGCTTCAGGGCTCCTTCGGTAGCCGCAGCCCTCTTCGGTGCAGGCGATGAACGCTCCGTCCCGCTTCGTCGATTTCTCGAAGAGGACCGGGAAGCCGCACTCGGGGCAGGGGTCGCCCACGGGCCGATACCAGCTGGTGAAGTCGCAGTTCGGGTATTCGCTGCAGCCGAAGAAGACCTTCCCCCGGCGCGAGCGCCTTTCCACCACCTGGCCCTTGCAGTTGTCCTTGGGGCAGGAGACGCCCACTTCCTTCTGCTTGATGTGTTTGCAGTCGGGGTAGTTGCTGCAGGCGGTGAACTCCCCGTATCGGCCGTTCTTGATGACGAGCTGGCTTTCGCATTTCGGGCACTTCTCGTCGAGGAGCTGGTCGCGCTTGGTCTCGAGAGACCCGTCCTTGCCTCTCATGATTCGCCGGGTGTTCTTGCACTCGGGGTAACCGGAGCAGGCGAGGAACTGTCCGTAGCGGCCCTTCTTCAGCACCATCGGGCGGCTGCACTTTTCGCAGGTCTCGTCCTGAAAGACGTCGGGATCGGCGGACTCCTTGTCGGCGTAGTTCTGGATCTCGCGGGTGTTGCGGCACTCGGGATAGCCGGAGCAGGCGAGGAAGTGGCCGAAGCGCCCCCACTTGATGACCATGGGCTTTCCGCACTTGTCGCAGACTTCCGACGTCGGAATCTCCATCGCCTTGACGTTGGTCATCTTCTCGCGGGCTTCGATGAGGTCCTTGCTGAACTTCTGGTAGAAGCCGTCGATGGTGGTGAGGTAGTTCGCGCGGCCTTCCTCGATCTCGTCGAGCTGCTCCTCCATGCGGGCGGTGTACTCGATCTCCATGATGTCGGCGAAGCTCCCCACGAGCAGATCGGTCACCAGAAAACCGAGCTCGGTCGGGAGGAACTTGCGATCCACTTTGTGAACGTACTGCCGGTCCACGAGGACAGAAAGGATGCTGGCGTAGGTGGAGGGCCGACCGATGCCTTTTTCCTCGAGCTCCTTCACCAGCGACGCCTCGGTGAATCGCGGCGGAGGCTGGGTGAAATGCTGCTCCGGCCGGAGGAGGAGGAGCGCGAGCTTCTCGCCTTCGGAGAGCTGCGGGAGCCTTCCCGACCCGTCCCCCTTGTCCGGCTCGTCGCTGTCCTCGTTCGCCTGAGTCTCTTTCTTCGAGTCTTTTTCGGGCTCCTCATCGCGGCCCTCCTCGTAAAGGGCGAGAAAGCCGTTGAACTTCATCACGGAGCCGCGAGCCCGCAGGAGGAACCGCCCCGCCTCGATCTCGACGATGGTCTCGTCGAACACCGCGGGCGGCATCTGGGACGCGACGAAGCGGGTCCAGATCAGGCGGTAGAGCTTGAGCTCGTCCCGGTCGAGGTAGCGGGTGACCGAGTCCGGGTCGCGGAAGACCGACGTGGGGCGGATCGCCTCGTGCGCGTCCTGGGCCCCTTTCTTGTTCTTGTAGAAGTTCGGCTTCTCGGGAAGCATCCCTTGCCCGTAGCGCTCGCCGATGTAGCGCCGCACCTCGTCGATGGCCTCGTCGGCGATGCGCGTCGAGTCGGTGCGCATGTAGCTGATGAGGCCGATGGGTCCCTCCTGGCCGAGCTCGATGCCTTCGTACAGGCGCTGGGCCACCATCATCGTGCGCTTCGCCGTGAAACCGAGCTTGCGCGCGCCCTCCTGCTGGAGCTTGCTGGTGATGAACGGCGGGACCGGCCGGCGGCGCCGTTCCTTCGCGGTGATCTTCTTGACGACGAAGGGAAGGTTCTCGAGCTCGCTCACCACGGACTTCGCCGAGACCTCGTCCTTGAGCTCGGCGTTCTCGCCGTCGATCTTGGAGAGCTTGGCGACGAACGGGGGAGGCTCGCTCCCCTGGACGTCGGCCTCGATCGACCAGTACTCCTCCGCCGCAAACGCCTGCGCTTCCCGCTCTCTCTCGCAGACGATGCGGAGCGCCACCGACTGCACCCGCCCGGCCGAGAGCCCCCGCCGGACTTTTTCCCAAAGAAGCGGGGAGATCTGATACCCCACCAGCCGGTCGAGAACCCGGCGCGCCTGTTGCGCATCCACCTTGTCCTGGTCGATCTCCCGCGGATTCTTGATCGCTTCTTCGACCGCCTTCTTGGTGATCTCGTTGAAGAGCACTCGCTGGATCTTGCCGTCGCGTCCGCCGAGCTCTTCCGCCAGATGAAAGCTGATGGCCTCGCCCTCGCGGTCGGGGTCGGGCGCGAGGAAGATGTGGTCCGCCTTCTTCGCTTCACTCTTGAGCTCGGAGAGAACTTTCTTCTTTTTCGGGATCACGACGTAGTCGGGCTCGAACCCGTGCTCGACGTCCACCCCGAGCTTGCTCTTGGGCAGATCGCGGACGTGCCCCATCGAGGCGCGCACCACGTAATTGCGGCCCAGGAACTTGTTGATCGTCTTCGCCTTGGCAGGCGACTCGACGATGACCAGTGATTTCGGCATGGCAATAGTGTAGCGGAAGGAAACTAACCCGCCAACTGAAGCGCGCCGAAGCCCGCAGGGCGTAGGTGGAAGGGCCAAGGCGGGTCAAGCGCGCCCCGCGTGATAGAGCCCCCCGGCAAGGCGGGTGACGCGGCCCATCACCTCGAGCCTGCCGAGGGCCGCGAGCGCGCGGTCGATGGGAAGAGAGAGCTCATCGAGAATGAGGTCGAGGTCGAGCGCCTCGTGCCGCGACAGCAGCAGGGTGACGATCGCCTGCTGCTCGGTATCGAGCGTGTCGAGTGTCCCGGGCCCCTGCCCTCGCCGAGCGGTCGCCCGATGCTTCAGTGCCTCGCGCACTTCTTCGAGCAGCTCCTCGAGCACGTCCTCCGCGCGGGTGACGAGCCGGGCGCCGTCCCGCAGGAGTGCGTGAACTCCCTCGCTTCCGGGCGAGCCGACCGGACCGGGCACGGCGAAGACCTCACGGTCCTGCTCGAGCGCGAGCCGCGCGGAGATGAGAGAGCCGCTCTTCGCCGCCGCTTCCACCACGAGCGTTCCCAGAGTGAGACCGGTGATGACGCGGTTCCTCCGGGGAAAGTTCCGCGCGTGCGGCGCCTCGTCGAGGCCGAACTCCGAGACGATGGCGCCCCGCTCGGCGATTCGCGCCGCGAGCTCTCGATGTTCGGAGGGGTAGATTTCGTCGAGGCCCGAGCCGAGGACGGCGATCGTGCGGCCCGAGGCCTCGAGGGCTCCCTCGTGCCCCGCGGAATCGATGCCTCGGGCGAGGCCGCTCACGATGGTGAGCCCGAAAGACGCGAGATCCCTCGAAAGCCGCCGGGCGGTGTCTCGCCCGTATGGAGTGGCGCGGCGGGAGCCCACGATGGCGAGCGCGAGCGCGTCCTCACGCAGAAGCTCTCCCATGACGGTCAGCGCGATCGGCGGATCCGATATCGCCGCGAGAAGCGGCGGGTAGTCCGGCTCGCCCAGGACCAGGAGCCGGTAACCCCGCAGGGCCATTCGCGCGAAAGCCGCTTCCGCCTGCCCTCCGAGTGGGCCATCCGGGTTCACTCCGAACCGCCTCAGGGCCTTTGGATAGCTCTCCTCTTCCTTCAGGATGGCGAGCCGATCGCGGAGAGGAATCTGCTCTGCTCGGGCGAGAAGCCACGCATGGAGCCGGGACATACCCGAGAAGACGAGATCGGAGATCCCTTTCCTCCCTCGCGGCGGCCCCTGTTTTCGCTGCTTGCACCCCTGGGAGGGGTGGGCTACCATACCCATGCCGCCGCCATCACGATTGTGATGGAACCTCATTTTCGTCGCGTTCATGGAGGAGAGGTAGTCTTGTCCTCTTCGAAAAGTCCTTTCGCAACATCTTTGACTCTCCTTGCGATTCTGCTCGCCTCGAGCTCGGCCCTGGCCGAGGAGGCCGAGGAAAAACGCGCCGAAGACGCCAAGGAGCAAGTTGCCTTCGGTATCCAAGTGGCTCAGCTCGGACTCTGGAAGGAAGCGGTCTACCGCTGGTCCAGGGCGGTCGAGCTCGACCCCGAGAGCGCGCGCGCCCGGAACAACCTGGCCGTGGCTCACGAGCAGATGGGGGAGTTCGACCAGGCGAACGCGCAATACGAACGGGCTCTGGAGCTGGAGCCAAACAACATCTATATACGGCAGAACTATGAGCTGTTCCGGGAAGCCTATGAGCGAAAGAAGCGCACCGACCGCCGGTCGGGGCCGAACTGAGGGTCGCCCAGGAGTCTTCAGCGCGGGAGCCGCAGCGCTTCTGCTCGCGCTCGGGACCGCCTGCACCACCTACTACGAAGTTCCGATCGAAGTTCCCATCGCCGCGAAGCTCGACGTCGAGAAGTACAACCGGATCCTGGTAGCGGGCTTCGTGACCCAGACCAACGAGAACATCGACCTCGACGCCGAAACCGTCCGACTCCTTAGAAACCAGCTCCGCACCCGGAGCAAGCACCAGGTGCTCGACGCCGAAATCGAGCCTCTGGGCGACTTCTCCGAAAAGACCTTGGAGCAGAGCGGGATGCTCGAGAAGTTCAAGGAGATCGAGGACAAGGCCAAGTCCGAGGGCGAGGAGCAGATCTCACGACAGGAATGGATCGACCTCGAGCAGGACAAGATCCTCGAGGACGAGGAGTTCTGGAAGGAAATCGGCGAGGAGTACCAGAATCCGCTGATCGTCACCGGCAAGCTCGCCTTCAGCTCCGAGTCCCGCTCGGGTCTGGTGCGCAACGATCGCTACACCCGGGACGCCTTCAATCGGCCGCAGCTGGAGCGCTCGAATACTTTCCAGGAGCGGACCGGGTACGTCCTCAACGCCGAGTTTTATTTCGTCGACGGCGCAACGGGACGCACCATCCACCGCGAGCGGTTCACCGAGGAGGTCATCTACGGCCGGGACGAGCAAACCTCGGCCCTCTCCTCGTACTTCGAGCTCATGGACCGGCTCCTGCCGAACTTCCTCAGCATCCTCTCGCCGCAGACGTTTCGAGGCACGAGGATTCTCTTGAAATGACGAGGTGAGCTTCCATAGCCCTTGCGACCCGCAGGCTCTCTGCCGCCGAGCTCGAAGTCGCCCGATCCACGAGATACGAGGTAATCGATGAGGTTCAGCAACCAGAGTCCATCCGCTTCCGCGGCCATCGTTTTTGCCCTGATCGCGGCCCTTCCCGCGTCCGCTTTCGGACAGGCCTCCTTCGCCCCGTTCTACGGAAAGAACAAGGTCAAGTACGACAAGCACAGCTGGCAGGTCTACCGCTCGCCGCACTTCGAGGTCTACTACTATCCGGAGTTCGAGCAGGAGCTCGGGCGTCTCGTGAGCTACGCCGAGAGCGCG
>Ga0184637_10002182_pt1 | contig 12681 bp, 6 predicted proteins | sample PLM3_127_b2_FD_133143 | JGI IMG/M metagenome (GOLD analysis project Ga0184637, IMG submission 133143) | Groundwater sediment microbial communities from an aquifer in East River, Colorado, USA - PLM3_127_b2 | ecosystem: Environmental > Terrestrial > Soil > Riparian zone | place: USA: East River...
GCCACTTCCCGGTCGCGGTGGCCATGCGTTCCTGGCATCCGTTCACCGACGAAGCCCTGGATCGGCTTGCCGACGCCGAAGCCTTGGTCGCCCTTCCTCTCTTTCCCCAGTTCTCGGCCGCCACCACCGGCTCCAGCCTCAAGGAGCTCGAGCGGGTGCGGGGGCGGCGCGGGGACCGGCGGCCGCTCGCCGTGATCGAGCACTGGCATGACGACCCGGGATATCTGGATGCGCTGGCCTCCCGGGTGCGACAGGCGGTCGGGCGCTTGAGCCCGGCGGGGCGGGAGCAAGCGTTGATCCTATGGACCGCACACGGCCTTCCGCAGAGCTTCGTCGAACGCGGCGATCCCTACGTGGGTCACATCGAGGCGACCATGGCGGGAGCCATGTCCCGGCTCGCCGATCTTGGTCTTCCTCATCGACTGAGCTACCAGAGCCGCACGGGACCGCTTCGCTGGACCGGGCCAGGCACCGACGAGGTGCTGCGCGAGGAGGCGGCGCGCGGGCGGCGCGCAGTCGTGATGGTGCCGGTCTCCTTTGTCTCCGATCACATCGAGACCTTGTACGAGATCGATCTCCTGTTCCGTGAGCGAGCGGAGAGGTTTGGCATCACCGAATATGTGCGCAGCGAGTCGTTCAACGAGGGAGACGATTTGACGTCCGTGCTCGCCCGCCTGGTCGAGGAGCGGATGGCTCGCGAGAGCGGGCGGGCAGGTGACATCCTACCGTCGAGCCCGAGGGTCTGATGACCGTCCAGACTCGCGTGCTCGTCATCGGCGCCGGTCTGGGCGGGCTCACCTGCGCCCACGAGGTCAAGCGGCTCCTCGGCGAAGTGGGCGCGGTGGCGGTGATCGATGCCGGCGACCGGGCTGGCGGTCTCCTCGCCAGCGAGTACACGTCCGGCTATCGGGTTGAGCAGGCGGCGAACGGCTTTCCGGACACGTCATCGGCCACTCTCGAGCTCGTGCGCCGACTCGACCTCGAGACCAAGCTCGAACCCAGCTCGGACGCCGCCCGAAAACGCTTCCTCTATCGCCGCGGGCGTCTTCACCTGCTTCCGCTGTCACCGGGAGCCTTCCTTCGCAGCCCGATGCTGTCGCTCCGCGGCCGCTTGCGGGCGGCAACTGAGCCCTTCGCGCCAGCCGCGCCGGAAGGAGACGAGACGGTCCACGACTTTGTCGCGCGGCGGCTCGGCGACGAAGCGGCCCGCATTCTGGCCGATGCCATGGTGTCGGGAAGTTTCGCTGGTGACAGCAAGAATCTGAGTGTGAAGAGCGCGTTCCCCATCTTGAAGCGGCTCGAAACCGAGAGTGGCGGGCTGCTTCGCGGCCTGATGCGAGCCCGGCGGGCGCGCCGGCCGGCCGCGGCAACCCCAACCGGTTCGGGAGTGACCCTGACTTCATTCCGCGAGGGCATGGCGACGCTTCCCGAAGCCCTGGCCGAAGGGATAGGCGGCGGGCTCACGCTCGCAACCGCGGCCGAGAGGGTCGAGCGGCGGGGCGGATCCGGCGGCGGCTACCGGATCCAGACCTCGGGCGGCGAATCGATCGAGACCGGCGCCGTCGTCCTGGCCCTGCCCCCGCGGGAGGCGGCCGACTTGCTGCGCCCCCTCGACTCCGCCCTCGGCGACCCCCTCGCCGCCATTCCGAGCGCCCCGATCGCGGTCATCGCCACTGGCTACTCGGCGGAAGCCCTGCGGGCGCCGCTGGACGGATTCGGGTTCCTGGTCCCTCGCGGCGAGGGCCTGCGGATGCTCGGCTGCCTGTGGGATTCGTCGATCTTCCGCTATCGGGCCCCGGTGGGAAACGTGTTGCTCCGCACCATGATCGGCGGCGCTCACGACCGAGAGATCGTGAACCTCGACGACGCCGAGCTCCTGAGCATCGTGCGCCGCGAGCTGGGTCAAGTGCTCGGCATTGCCGCCGCACCTGACCTCGTGCGGGTGATCCGCCACCTGAACGGCATCCCCCAGTATGTCCCGGGCCACGACGAACGGCTCGCCCGCATCGACGCCCGCCTCGCCGCCGGCCTGCCGGGAGTGCATCTCACCGGCTGCGGTTACCGCGGTGTCGCCGTCCATCGGGTGATCGAGGACGCGATGGCAGTGGCGAGGCAAGTGGTGGAGTTCGTGCAACCCCGTAGGTGATCTCTTGCTTGGATGGCGGCGCTCGCGCTAGCCTCGGCGACCGACCCGATCGCTCGTTGGTTCCGGAGACCTCCCCCGATGAAACCGGCCGTCCAGCTCAAGCTCGACCCCTGGGCGAGCGACTTCGAAGGCGCAGTGGCGATCGCCGACGACGGGAGCTCGGAGCCCGCTCAAGTCAACGTCAGGGTCGAAACCGAGCGGTGGGAAGCCATCGAGCCAGAAGACGCCGGCGCGGGAACGGCGCCCCTGGTGTTCATCGACGGCGTGCGGCGGGTGGACGCCCGCCTCCTGGCCACGACCGATGAGGGCCATACTTTCGGCCTCCTGGGTTCGTTCGCGGTGGGGGCGGTGCGGGCGGGCCACGGAACACCCGAAATTCTGGCCCTCACCACCGGGCGGCTGCTCATCCTCGGCCGGGGATGTGTGCATCCCGGAGTCACGGTGGCGCTCCCGGGCGGGGGCTGCTCCTTGGACTATGAGGCCGCGGCGGTGCCCGGGCCCGAGCCCGAGGCCCCGCTCCTCGGGCTCCTGGCGGCCATGCGCCGGGCCGAGGCCGATCTCGCTCGTGCTCTCGCCGGGCCGGCGGGCGAGGCCAGAGGTGGACCGGCCGGGGCGCCAGCGGGCGGAGCCGGCACCGGAGCGCCAGCGGGCGGAGCCGGCGCCGGAGCGCTCATCGTCGCCGACGGCCCCCTCGCCTACCTCGAACGCACCCACACGCCGCTGGTCGGTTTCGTCAAGAGCCTCCACCGCGCCTACCTGGGCTCGGCCGAGCTCAAGCTGCTGCCTCGCCTCCGCCCCGGCCAGCGCACGCCGATTTTTGCGATCCTCGACAAAAATCAGCGCTACTCATGGTATCTGCGCCTGGCCTCGATCGGGCCGGCCGAGCATGAGCTGGCCGGGATCGCACGCCTCGAGTGTGGCAGCCAGTGCGGACTGACGGCGGCGCAAGCGATCGCCGGCCGCGCCGCAGGGACCCTGGTGCGCTTCGCCTCCACCCGTTCCCGCGACCCGCGCTCCCCCCAGAACCTGATTCCCCTCGGTGGGCTCGAGGCGGTGCTCCGCCATCGGCTCGGCGACCACGCCCTCGCCCGCCGCGCCATCACCGCCCATCTCGCTGAACAGGTGCTCGCTGCGAGCGCCGGAGGATTGTAATGAACCGGCCAGCCAGTAGGAACCGGCCCGCCACGAATCGCCCGCCCCTCGTCGGCCAGGTGCTCGGTGCGCAGGACGCCACTCCGCTCGGTTTCTGGGTCGCGGTCCACCGAGACGCCTATCTCCAGCTCGACGACGTGGTGCTCGTGCGCACGAGCCTGCCCAATGGGACGGTGATCCATCTCTATGGCGTGGTCGATCTCGTGCGGGCGCGCTACGAGGGCACCCAGTTCGATTCGGATGTCTTCCTGGTGACCGCCGGCCTCCTGCCGGCCGAGACGTCGATGGCAGCGCATGTCGCCGTCACCCGGGTCGAGCCGGAGATCTTCGTTCCACCGCGCCCCGGAGAGGAGGTCTACCTCGCGGTCGAGGAGCGCGACATCGCCCTCTTCTTCGACGGCATGCGGCGCCGCCTGCCGCTGGGCGCCGGCCGGGATGATCTTCCGGTCTACGGCAACCTCGACTTCCTCGACGGCACCCGCGGCGCGCACGTCAACATCTCGGGTATCTCGGGGGTGGCGACCAAGACCACCTATGCGACATTCCTCCTCTACAATCTGTTTCATTCCGGCGCTCTCGGCGCCGCCGCCGCGAACTCGCGCGCTCTCATCTTCAACGTCAAAGGCGAGGATCTCCTCTCCCTCGACCGCGAGAACGCGCGGCTCGACGACGAGGCCCGCACCCTCTATGCCCGGCTCGGGCTCCGGGCCGGTCCATTCAAGAGCGTGCGCATCCGCGCTCCGGTTAGGCGCGGCGCCGCCGCTGCGCTTCCCGACACCACGCGACAGGAGGGCGTCACCGCCTTCTTCTGGACCCTGCGGGAGTTCGCGCGCGAGCGCTACCTTCGCTTCCTGTTCGCCGACGCCGACGCTGAGTCCGACCTCCTGGCCTCGGTGATCTACCGGATCGAGACCCAGTTGGCCCGGGCGGCGGATCAGGAAGGCGGCCCCGACGACCCTTGGATTGCGATCGGTGGCCGCCGCATTGGGTCGTTCGAGGCGCTGGTCGAGACCTTGCGCACCCTCTGCGAGGCGCGCGGCGAGAGCGACGACGCCGGGGAAGGCGAAGATGGAGAGGTGCCCCGCCTCGCCGTTCGCCGGCACGACTGGGTGGGCTCGGCGGCGGCGGGGACGCTCAGCGCCTTCGTCCGCCGCCTCGAGGCCGCGAGGGAACCGGTCGGTCATCTCATCCGCGGCGACGGGGTGGAGCGGGCGCCCGAGCACCGCATCGATCTCGGCCGCGATCAGGTGACGGTCATCGATCTCCACAACCTGCGCGAGCGCGCTCAGCGCTTCGTCGTCGGTGTGGTGCTCAAGCGTATGTTCGAGGACAAGGAAAGCCGCGGCGCCCGCGAGCCGCTGGTTTTCGTCGTCCTCGACGAGTTGAACAAGTACGCGCCACGCGATGGCTGGAGTCCGATCAAGGAGATCCTCCTCGACATCGCCGAGCGCGGCCGAAGCCTGGGCATCATCTTGATCGGAGCCCAGCAGACAGCGAGCGAGGTCGAGCGGCGGGTGGTGTCCAACTGCGCCTTCCGCGTCGTCGGCCGACTCGACGCCGCCGAGGCCGCGCGCGAGGAGTACGGCTTCCTGCCGGCTGCGACTCGCCAGCGGGCCGCAATCCTGAAACCTGGCACCATGATCGTGCAGCAGCCCGAGATCCCGATGCCGCTCCTGATCCGCTTCCCGTTCCCCGCCTGGGCGACCTGCCCGGCCGAGGTCGGCGGCCGAGCCGAGGCGGAGGAAACTGAGGAGCTGTTCGAGCGGCTCGAGAGCTAGGCTCGCCGGCACCAAGGAAAAGGCTTGCGCTTCCTTCACACCTCCGACTGGCATGTCGGAAAGACGATCGGCGGGCGGAGCCGCACCGAAGAGCATCGCGCCGTCCTGGCCGAGATCCTCGACATCGCGCGGCGCGAGCGGATTGATTGCCTGCTCGTGACCGGCGATGTGTTCGAATCGGCGGCGCCCGGCGCCGAAGCTGAGAAAACGGTCTACGACTTCTTCCGCGAGCTCGGGCGCGCCGCTATCCCTGCTGTCGTCATCGCCGGAAATCACGACCATGAGCGAAAACTAGCGGCAGTCTCGTCGCTGCTCGAGATCGTGGACGTCCACGTGCGGCACGATTTCCAACGGCCGCAGCCGGGGGCCGGCATCTTCCAGTTCGAATCGCGACGCGGAGAGCAAGCGGCGATCGGGACCCTTCCCTTCATCCCCGAGCACAAGATGTTGCAAGCCGCCGACCTCATGGAAGAAGAGGCGGTCGCCTTTCAGAAGTATGCCGGCGGCATGGGGAAGATCCTCGGCGCCTTCGGCGACGCCCTCGCCGGGCATCCGATCCGGATCCTGATGGCCCATCTGCACGTCGACAAGTCCCAGCTCGGGGGCGGCGAGCGCGAGCTCCACATCGGCCAGACCTACGCCGTGCCGGCTCCGAGCCTGCCGGGCGGCCTCCACTACATCGCTCTCGGTCATATTCACCGGCCGCAGGAGATCTCGGCCCCCTCGCCGGCGCGCTTCGCCGGATCGCCGCTCGCCCTCGACTTCGGCGAGACCCGGCAGGTGAAGAGCGTCGTGCTGGTCGAGGTCAAGGGACCAGACCAGCCGGCGAAGATCGAGACGATTGCGCTCACCGCCGGGCGCGGACTGCGCGATGTCCATGGGACCCTTGCTGAGCTCGAAGCCCTCGCGCTGGGTTGCGGCGACGACTACCTGCGGGTTTTCCTGCGAGTCGAGAGACCGCTGCCGGGCTTGGCCGACGAAGTCCGCAAGCGGCTCCCGAACGCCATCCAGGTACGCCTCGAAACCGATGCCTTGCCGGCCGCCGACCGGGCCCGCGATCGCCTCACCCCCGGTCTCGATCGGATCGAGCTCTTCACCCGCTACCACCGCACCAAGTACAAGGGCGAGCCGGAGCCGGAGCTTCTCGCGCTCTTGCGCGAACTTCTGAGTGAGGCTACCGCCGAGGAAGAGGCCTGATGCGCCCGCTCGAGCTCGAGCTCGAAGGGTTCACGAGCTTCCGCAACCGCACGACGTGTTCCTTCGAAGGTCTCGACCTCTTCGCAATCACCGGTCCGACCGGTTCCGGCAAGACCTCGCTGCTGGACGCCTTGATCTTTGCGCTCTACGGGCAGACGCCGCGACTGGGCAGGGAAGTCAACCAGCTCGTCTCGCGGGGGTTCAAGCACATGCGGGTGCGGCTCGACTTCGCCGTCGAGGAGCGGCGCTACCGGGTGGTGAGGACCCGCAAGGTGCTCCCTAAGAGCGAGCAGAGCCAGGCCACGCTCGAGGAGATCGAGGGCGGGCGGCCCAAGTTCGTCGCTGCCAAAGCGGGAGATGTCGAAGACACCATCACCCAACTCATCGGACTCGACTTCGATTCCTTCATTCGATCGGTAGTCCTCCCTCAGGGAGAGTTCGACCTTTTCCTCAAGAGGGAGCCGAAGGAGCGCCAGAGGATCCTCCACCACCTGCTGCGGATGGGGATCTACGAGCGGGTGCGCGAGCTGGCCCAGGAGCGGGAAAACGCCAGCCGCCGCGAGCGCGAGCATCTCGACCACCAGCTCCAGGATCTGGCGGAGGCGACCGAGGAGGTGCTCGCTGCCAGCCGCGAGGCCGTCGTCGATCTCGACGGCCAGGCAGCGGCTCTCGACGCCAGTCTGCGCCAGATCGAACAGGTGGACGCGCAAGCGGCGGCGCTCATCCAGGAGCTCGCCAAGGCGGTGGAGGCCAGGAGCGAGGGGGAACGGCTCGGCGCCGAGCGCCGGGCGGCGGAGGCGAAGATCGAGACCATCGCCCAGCGGGAAACCGCAAGCGAACGCTCCCGCGCCGAACTTGAGGCGAAGCTGGCCGCGAACCCTTACGACGAGGCCAGCCACCTCGCCCTCGAAAAATCCGAAGCGGAAGCGAGGAACCTGCGCGATGCCGAGTCGGCCAGAACCCGCGCTGAGGCCGAGAGCAAGGTCGCGAAGAAGACGATGGCCCAGATCGAGAAGAAGCTTACGGCCACCGAAGACGAGTGCGAGCGCGCGGAGAGCCTGGTCACAGGCGCCGCCAAGGCGGCGGAGACCGCGCGCGTCACCCTGGATGAGCTCGCCGGCCGCTTCGGCTCCCCGGCCCAGGTGGCGGCGCAAATCGGCGTGGAGGAGAACCGGCTCCGGGCGCGGACGGAGCGCAAGGAGAAGGAGGCGGCTCGGACGGCGGCGTCGGCCGAGACCGAGCGCAATGCGAAGGCCCTGGCCGCGGCGCTCGATGAGCAGGCGAAGACCGCTGCCGAGCAGGAGGAAGCGAAAGCTTCCTACGCGACGGTCCAACGCGCCCACGCCGCCCTTGCCCTCCGCAACCACCTCCATCGCGGCGAACCCTGCCCGGTGTGCGAGCAACCGGTGGCCAGGCCTCCTGCGAAGCGCAAGCTCGCCGATCTTGACCGCGTCCGAACGGCGCTCGAGGAGGCGACCCACCGGGCGAGCACATGCGTCCAGAAGGCGGCGAGCCTGGCCGCCAGGCTCGAGGCCGGGCGAAACAGAGTCAAAGAACTCGAGCGCGATCTCGAGCGACTGGGTGAGGCGGAGGACTCCTCGGCCGCCAAGCTGGAAAGCTACCTGGGCGCCCCGCCCGAGGCGCGCACCCGCGAGCGCCTCGGGCTGGCACAGGCGAACTTCGAACAGGCTGAGAAGGCGCTCTCAGAAACAACCGCGAAGCAGCAAGCCGCCGACCGCGGGGCGGCGGACGCCCGCCGGCGACGGGATACGGTGGCGGCGGAGCTCGCCACTGAGAAGAGGGCTTCCGCGCTGCACGAGGAGCGTCTCGCCGAGACTGACCTCACGATCGCCGAGGTGCGCGCACGCATCGCCGCCGTGGTGGGCGAGGCTCCCGATCTCGTCCAAGCGCTGGAACACGCCCTTGCCGGCTCCCGCCGCGCCAAGGCAGAGCGGGAGGCGATTCTCAAGGAGATGGAGAACGAGGTCCGGCGCCGCGGCGCCGACCGCGAGGAGGCAGCCGCAACCCGGATCGTCCTGGCGGAGATCGAGAAGAAACGCTCCCGCATCGCGGACGCGGGCCTCCGGGCCGAGCGCCGCGCCGCCGAGGCTCGCGCGCTCTTCGTCGAGACGGCAACCGATCTCGGGATCCCGCTGGCCGAATCCACGACCGGCGAGGCAGAGCGCCAGGCGGTCGTCGGCCGCCTCATGGAGCTCCGGGGGGCGCGCGTCAAGCTCGAGGGAACCAGAGCGCTGGCGGCGAAGCAGGCCGAAAGGATCGCGGCCGATATCGAGAAGTCCACCGGCCTCAAGCGCCGGAGTGCCGAAGTGAAACGCCACGAGACCATTGCCCATCAGCTTGCCTTGGATCTCATGGTCAGCAAGTTCGTCGCCTACCTGGTCGAGGAAGCACTCCAGGTGCTCGCCGCCGACGCGAGCCGGCACCTGGGGACATCCGGGGTGAGCTTCTCCCTGGCGGTCGAGGGGCAGGACTTCGTCGTCATCGACCACGCCAACCTTGACGAAAAGCGCTCGGTAAAGACACTCTCCGGCGGCGAGAGTTTCATCGCCTCGCTCGAGCTCGCATTCGCCTTCGCCGATGGCTTAGCCGACCTAGCCGGAAGCGGCAGCGGCGCGCATGCGGCGCTCGAGAGCCTCTTCATCGATGAGGGCTTCGGCACTCTCGACGCTGAAAATCTGGATGCGGTGACTGGCGCAATCGAGGCTCTGCTTGGACGCCGGCGCATGGTTGGCATCATCACCCACATGCCGGAGCTTGCGCAGCGGATGCCGGCCCGCATCGTCGTCACCAAGCAGGGCAACTCGAGCCAGGTTCAGGTGGAAAGCGGGTAGGAACTCATGCCTCTCGTGGCCATTTTCGTTGTCGCCATCGCATTCATTCCGAGCGCCCTCTTTCCAATCCAGGCGATGGGCGAACCGCCGCTCGGCACGTTCTCGATCGTCGCCCGAGATTCGGTGACCGGCGAGCTCGGGGTCGCGGTCCAGTCGCGGGCCTTCAGTGTCGGCATGGCCGTCCCGTGGGCCGAGGCGGAGATCGGCGCGGTGGCCACTCAGGCGAGCACCAACGAATCCTTTGGCCCGCGCGGCCTCGCCCTCCTGCGCGCCGGCCTGGACGCCGGCGAAACCCTCGTCCATCTCCTGGCTCATGATTCCGAGCGCGAGCATCGCCAGCTCGCCGTGGTGGACGCCGGTGGGGGGACCGCCGCCCACACCGGCTCGAGCTGCCTCGATTGGGCGGGCCACCACACTGGCCGCGGCTACTCCTGTCAGGGGAACATCCTCGCCGGAGCCGCGGTGGTGGAGGCCATGGCCCGCGCCTACGAAACGACGGCCGGCGAGCTCGCTCGCCGTCTCCTCGCTGCCCTGGCCGCCGCCCAGGCAGCCGGCGGTGATCGCCGCGGCCAGCAGTCAGCGGCTCTCCTGGTGGTGAGGCCCAGCGAGCGCTATCCCGAATACCGCACCCGCTACGTCGACCTCCGGGTCGAAGACCATCCTGAGCCGATCAGCGAGCTCACCCGCGTCTATGAGATGCACGAGGCCGGCGACCTGGTGCGCGCCCATCTTCGTTTTGCCGAGGAATACGCCGCGGCGGGCGACTCCGCCCTCGCTGCCCGCGAGCGCGATCAGGTCGGCCGCACCCTGGAGCGGGTGCTCGCTCGAGGCACCAAGGACGCGAATCTGCTCAACGGCCTGGCCTGGTTCACGGCGCTCGCCAACGTCTATCTCGACCAGGCTCTCGAAGCCGCCAAGCGGGCGGTCGACCTCGAGCCCAAGAACTTCGAGATTCTCGACACGTTGGCCGAGGTTCACTTCCGCCGCGGTGAAATGGCCGATGCGGTGTCGGTCGCCGAGCGGGCGCTGGCGCTCGACCCGAAATCAACCTATCTCAAGGAACAGGTCGCTCGCTTCCGAGCCGCGATGCGTGACCGACCCAAGTGATAGCTCGGGCGCGGCGGTCGGCAGCGGCTCTCGACGGCGGCCGATAGCGGCTTTCAGTTAATCGCTAGTCGCTCTCGGCCCCGGCCGTGGCCCCGGCGGCCGCCGGAGGCTTTTCCTCGCCGATCTGGGACATGACCTCGCCGACCGCGCGCTCGAGCTGCGTGTCCTTTCCTCGCGCTCGATCGGCCGGCTCCTGCTCGACCAGGATGTCGGGTTCGATCCCCCAGTTCTCGAGGTTCTTCCCCTCGATGCTATACCAGCCAATCCTGGGCAAGCGGAGGGTCGAACCATCGATGAGCTTCGTCTCCCCGGTGCCGATGACACCGCCATACGTCGGCACTCCGATGACCTTGCCCAGATGCAGAGTCTTGAACCCATGCGGGAAAATCTCCGCATCCGATCCGGAGTACTCGTTGATGAGCAGGACGAGCGGCCGGTACCAACCCATGGCAGGCGCCAGACGCCGCTCGCCTCCCCGCGCCTGGCTGGCGATGAAGAGTTTGCCCTCGAGCACCTCGAGCAATGCTTCGTGGATATTGCCACCGCCGTTGTCGCGCACATCGAGGACCAGAGCCTCGCGCTCGAACACGTCGGCGATGATCGATTGGCGGAACTTGCGCAAGCTCTCCTGATCCATGTTGCGCACGTGGATATAGCCCACCCGGCCACCCGAAAGCTCGGCGACCATCTGCTTCCGTTCCTCTACCCAGCGCTCATAGACCCGGTCGAGGAAATCGTCGCGGTTCACCGCTTTGACCTTGACTTCCCGGCCCTTGCCGCCCGGCCGTTTAGCTAAGGTCAGGCGCACCTTCTCGCCCACCTTGCCGTCGAGCAGCGGGTCGACGCTCGCCCCCCCGTTCACCGACTTGCCGTCGATCGCGACCAGGATCTCCCCCTCCTCAACGCGGGCGTCATCCTGGTCCGCCGGGCCCTTGGGCAGGACGTCGCTCACCCGCAGGTGGAGTTTTCCGTTTTCTGACACGGTCTCGAGCTCGATCCCCAGATAGGCGGTTTCCACCGCTCCCGGCTCGTCGGGCCCCGAGATGCCCAGGTGGGAGGCCCTGAGCTCGCCAAGCATGCGCCGGATGCCCGCGTGCAGCTCTTCGCGGGTCGCGGCGTGCTCGACATAGGGCCGATAGCGATCGTGAATGGAGGGCCAATCGACTCCGTGCAGCTTCTCGTCGTAGAAATGGTGGCGGATGAGCCGCCAGGCCTCGTCAAACGCTTCGAGCCGTTCGGCCTGATGATCGACGGTCATGCGCGCCGCGAACTCGAGCGGGACCGGATCGCCGCCGTCCGGGTCCAGGGTCTGAATGCGGCCTTCGCTCAGATAGACCAGCTTCTTGCCGTCCGAAAACCACGCGATCGCCGACTCGCGAGCATCATTGTCGGTCAGTCGCTCGGGGTTCTTGCCGTCGTCCTCGGCGATCCAGATGTCCCATGACCCAAGGGTGTTCGAGATGAAGAACAGGCGGTCCGAATCGGGGGAGAAGACCGCCTCGGCCTGCTCGCCCCCGAGATCGACCAAATGCCGCGGCTCGTAGTCGCGATCGGGGTCGATGAGGATGGGCTCGACCGGCGGTTTGGCAGCCTCGTCCTCATCTTCTTTCCCATCACCCTTCTTCCCCCGCTCCTCCTCCTTGCGGTCTCGGGCTTGCTTCCGCGCCTTCCGCACCTCTTCGTCCACCAGGGACACGTACCAGAGATCCCAGTCGCCGTCCCGATCCGACTCGTAGCCCAGGGTCATGCCATCGGGGGACCAGAAAGGCATTTGATCGTGGGCTGGGTCCTTGGTCAGGTTGATGGGCTTGGCCGCCGAGTCTTTTCCCTTGCCGCTGCTCTTTCCGCTGCCGTTCTTGCCGAGTTTGTCACCGGTGACCGACACCACGAAGATGTCTCCCATGTCCGAAGCGTCGTGCCGTTCGTAGGCGATCCAGCCGCTGTCAGGCGACCAGCGGAAGGTGTAGTTCTGCGGGCCCTTGACCAGCAGGCGAGCGGGGCCGCCAGCCGCCGGCCGCACCATCAGATCCTCATGGCCCGCGGTGTAAGCGATCCACTTGCCGTCGGGCGACACCCGCGGGTCGAACTCCTCCTCAGGAGTTTCAGCCAGGCGACGTGGGTGCAAGTCGCCCTCCTGAGTGAGATCCGCGATCCACAGGTCCTGCTTGCCCTCCTGGTCGGAAACGAACACGATCTCCTCGGGACCAGGACCGAAAGCAGGCAGATGATCTCGCGCCGGCGACTCGGTATGCCTGCGCGTACGCTCTTCGCCCTCGTCGTCCGGCTCGGTCGGATGGGAAAACAAATCCCCGTGAAGCACGAAGGCGACTCGCTTGCCGTCGGGGGCGAGGACGAGGTCCGACGCCCCTTCTTCCACCGCCAGTCGCTCGCGCGAGCTCACTTTGTCATCGGAACGGGCCATGACCGGCACCCGCACCGGATGACTCCC
>Ga0184637_10002183_pt1 | contig 12679 bp, 11 predicted proteins | sample PLM3_127_b2_FD_133143 | JGI IMG/M metagenome (GOLD analysis project Ga0184637, IMG submission 133143) | Groundwater sediment microbial communities from an aquifer in East River, Colorado, USA - PLM3_127_b2 | ecosystem: Environmental > Terrestrial > Soil > Riparian zone | place: USA: East River...
CGGCGATCCTGGCCGCGGCCATGTCCTCCATCGACTCCGCTTTGAACTCTCTCGCGGCCGTGACCCTCGACGACGTCTTCGGGATCGATCCGGCACGCCAGTCGGTCTGGTGGGGGAGAGCGACCTCTCTTTCCTGGGGGATTTTCGCCGTCGTCTCGGGGATGGTTTTCGCCCGAAGCGGCGCGGGAGTCCTGGAGCTCGTGAACATGGTGGGCTCTGCCTTCTACGGACCGGTTCTCGCGGTCTTCGTCCTGGGAGTGCTCGCGGCCGGAGTGACCGGCGCCGGGGCGCTCGTCGGTCTCGCCGCAGGGCTCGCGGGGAACCTCGCGCTCGCCTGGCTCGCCCCGGCAGTCCCGTGGCTCTGGTGGAACCCGACCGGTTTTCTGGTCGCGGTGGTCGCAGCGCTCGCCGTCGGGAAGGCGGATTTTCGTTGGAAGCCCGCTGGGAGCGCCGCGAGAGCCTGCTTCTTTTGGGGGCGTTCGCGCTCATGCTCGTCGTGCTCGCCGTCCTTCCGGTCGTGGTTGCCTCCCTCGCCTGAGGAAGGTATCCTCCGGGAGCGGACCCCGCTTCCAGCCCATAACCGCAGACTCCGCGATCCGGAGGCTCGCCGAAGTCTTCTCTCGCGGCGAACGGAGGTGGAACGTGTCGGATTTCTATCAGACGGGTTTGATCGCCACGCTTCACCGCCTGGGAGAGGCGAGGCTGGAGCCGCTGGAGCGCGAGCTCGAGCAGTTTTCGGCGCAGGCGCCGCTCGCACTGGTGCTCCCCGCGCTCCATCACGACTTCGTGAGTCCCGCGATGGAGGGGATCCTCCAGGAGCTCAAACAGGTGCATTACGTCGATCAGTTCGTTCTCGCTCTCTCGCGCACGACCCGCGAGCAGTTTCGCGAGGCCCGCGATCGGCTTCGCTCCGTTCCCGGGGACGTCCGAATCGTCTGGATCGACGGACCGCGGATCACGAGGCTTTTTCAGAGTCTCGAGGAGCAGGGTCTGTTCATCGGTCCGGACGGCAAGGGCCGCTCCTGCTGGATGGCCTACGGATACGTGCTCGCGGTGAGGCGTGCTCGGGTGATAGCGCTCCACGATTGCGACATCGTGAACTACCAGCGCTACATGCTCGCCCGGCTCTGCTATCCGGTGATGAACCCCAACCTACCCTTCGAATTCTGTAAAGGCTACTACGCGCGCTTGAGCGACCGCATGCACGGGCGGGTGATGCGGTTGCTCTTGACCCCGCTCGTCCGATCCATGAGCGAGCTCTGCGGGAGCATCCGGTTCCTCCGTTACATCGACAGCTTCCGCTACGCCCTCGCGGGTGAGTTCGCGATGCACGCCGACCTCGCGCGGGTCAACCGCATCCCTTCCGACTGGGGACTGGAAGTCGGCGTCCTCGCCGAGATCTACCGCAACTGCTCGCTGAAGCGGATCTGCCAGGTGGATATCGCCGACAACTACGAGCACAAGCATCAGGATCTGTCCTCGGGCAATCCGGCGACCGGCCTCATGAAGATGGCGGTGGACATCTCGAAAGCCATGTTCCGCATCCTCGCCGCCGAGGGAGTGAAGTTCGACGGCGGAACCATGCGCACCCTCCGGATCAACTACGTCCGCACGGCGGAGGACACCATCGCCCGCTACGGAGCGGACGCGATGATCAACGGGCTTCATTTCGATCGTCACGAGGAAGAAACGGCGGTCGAGACGTTTTCCCAGGCGCTCAAGCTGGCGGCCGAGGAGTTCTTCGCCGATCCCCTGGGAGCGCCCCCGCTTCCCACCTGGAACCGGGTGAGTGCCGCACTCCCAGCGTTCCTGGATACGCTGAAAGAAACGGTCGAGGCCGATAACGCCGAGTGACGCTCCTCAGAGAAGACCTTTGCTCGCGCCTCGACGAAATGGGAGAGGTCGATATCGTCGTGGGCATCCCCAGCTTCAACAGCGCCCGGACCATCGCTCACGTGGTGAGGGCAGTGGCCGGTGGGCTCGCGAAGTACTTCCCCGACCGGAAGTCCGTCATCGTCAACTCCGACGGGGGCTCGACCGACGGCACGCACGAGGCGGTGATGGGTGCCGACATCGACCACGACTCGCTGCTTCTCGTCTCCCACCGGGTCCCCACGATCCAGCGAATCACGACGCCTTATCACGGCATCCCCGGCAAAGGGAGCGCGTTCCGCACGATCTTCGCGGTGACCGAGCGGCTGAACGCCAAGGCCTGCGTGGTCGTCGACTCCGACCTGCGGAGCATCGCCCCGCACTGGGTGGAGCTTCTGGCGGCGCCGGTGCTGGATCGCGGCTTCGACTACATCGCCCCGTTCTACCTGCGACACAAATACGACGGCACCATCACCAATAGCATCATCTATCCCATGACCCGGACGCTCTTCGGGCGCAGGATCCGGCAGCCCATTGGAGGAGACTTCGGCCTTTCGGGCAAGGTCGCTTCGCGGTTCTTGACGAAGGACGTCTGGGAGACGGACGTGGCGCGCTACGGGATCGATATCTGGATGACTCTCACCGCGATGGCCGAGGGCTTTCGCGTGGGCCAGTCGTATCTCGGCGCCAAGCTTCACGACGCCAAGGATCCGGGCGCCGATCTCACCGCGATGTTCCGCCAGGTGGTGAGCTCTTTGTTTGGGCTCATGGAGACCTATGAAACGGTGTGGCAGAAAGTGGGCTCCTCCGAGCCCGTGCCCATGTTCGGGCTTCCCTTCGACGTGGGGCTCGAGCCGATTCCCGTCGACGTGGAGCGGATGAAGCGGGCCTTTCAGCAGGGCCTTCGCGACCTGGATGGAATTTATCGCTCGTTTCTGTCGCCTTCGACGGTCGAGGGTCTGGTCGGGGCGGCGCTGGAAACGGGCGACGGCTTCCGTGTGCCCGATGCGCTCTGGGTGCGGCTGGTCTATGAATTCGCCGCCGCCTACCACGGCCGAACGCTCGACCGCGATCACCTGCTACAGTCCTTGATTCCTCTCTATCTCGGGCGAACCGGCTCTTTCGTGCTGGACGTCCGGGACGCCGGTGCCGTCAAGGTCGAGGAACAGATCGAGTCCCTGGCCCGCGAGTTCGAGGCCCAGAAGCCGTACCTGTTGGATTGCTGGAGCGGTCAATCGAAGAGGAGGTGAGCCGTGCACGGAATCCTGGAAAAAACCATTCTCGAGCCGTTCGAGCGGCTCGCGCAGCAGATCGCCCAGGTAGTGCCGGCCCTGGTAACCGTCCTCCTCATTCTTCTCGTGGGAGGAGCGCTGGCCTATCTCGTCCGCCGGGTGACCTATGGAGCGCTCGTGCTCCTGAAGTTCGATCGTATCGTCGCCGGAACCGGGTTTTCGGGGGCCATCGAGCGCACCGCGCTCTTTCGCTCGCCGAGCGAGTTCGGGGCGCGCGTGGCGCAAGGCGCCGTCTGGGTGTTCATCGTCCTGTTCGCGCTTTCCGCCGCCGGGACGCAGGTGACCGACGCGCTCGTGGCGCGATTCGTGAACTACATCCCCGACTTCGTCACCGCGGTTCTGGTGCTGCTCCTGGGCTCGGCGGTGAGCCAGTTCCTCTCGCGGAGCGCGCTTCTCGCGGCGGTGAACGCGCAATGGGCGGAAGCTCGCTTCATCGCGGGAAGCGTCCGCGTGCTGCTCATGAGCCTCACCGTGGTCGTGGCGCTCGAGCAGCTCCGCATCGGCCGGACGGCGCTTCTGGTGAGCTTCGCCATCCTCTTTGCGGGTATCGTCATCGCCGGCGCCATCGCCTTCGGGCTTGGCGGCCGCGACCTCGCTCGCGCATGGCTCGAGTCCCGGATCAAAGCGAAGCCCCCCGCGGAGAAAGATCCGCTCCAGCACCTGTGAGCCGGCTCGTCATCTTCACCGACCTCGACGGGACGCTTCTCGATCACGATACCTACTCCTGGGCGGAGGCTCGGCCGGCGCTCCTCGAGCTCAGGCGACTTCAAGTGCCTCTCGTCTTCTGCACGAGCAAAACGCGGGCTGAGGTCGCGCCCCTGCGGCGCCTTCTTTCGAACCGGCATCCGTTCATCGTCGAGAACGGCGGGGGCATCGTCATCCCTCGAGGTTACTTTGGACGGGGGACGTCCGCCACAATCGAGCTCGGTCGCCCTTACGTCGAGATGGCTGCCGCGCTCGACGAGATCGCCCGGAGGTGCCGGGTCCGGGTGAGAGGCTTCCACCAAATGACGGCGCGGCAGGTCACGGATGCGACCGGCCTCTCACTCACCGAAGCGCGGCTCGCGAAGAAGCGCGAGTACGACGAGCCGTTCTTCTTCCTCGGCGCCGACAACGCGGCGCGGGAGATGTTCTACCGCGCCGCCAAGAGGAGCGGGCTCGATCTCACCCGCGGCGGCCGCTTCTGGCATCTCTTCTCGGGAAGCGAAAAAGGGCTCGCCGTTCGGCGCCTCATCGATCTCTATCGTCGGTCGGGCGCTCGTCCCCTCCGTACCGTCGCGCTCGGCGACGCCGAGAACGACCTCCCTATGCTTCAGGCCGTGACCCGGGCGGTTCTCCTTCCGGCGCCCGATGGGAGCTTCGACCGCACCGTGCTCCGAAATCTTCCGAGGGTCGTTCGGGGGAGTGCCCCCGGGCCCGAGGGGTGGAACGAAGCCGTGCTCGGGGTGCTGGCTCAGCGCTCCCGATGAGCCTCGGGAGAGAAGATCGCAGCCGCAAGGCCCGAATCGATCTCGATCGTCCGGATCACGTTCTCACCCGACTTGCGCCCTTCGGCGTAATACTCGAGCCGATGCGGGATCCTTAGGCCCGAGACGTCGCGGTAGTCGGTGTAGCGATACGTGATCTCGGTCGTGCCGGTCGCGGGCGGGCTCATCCAGGTCTCGTCCTCCCGATGGTGCGTGAGACGAGCTTCCCATAGCAGGTGAGTCTCACGGTCGATTGCGGCTACCCATACGTCCTTCCAGGCTTTGCCGACGTTCTCCTCGGCGGTGACGTGGAGAAGATCGAGCTCTCGTCCCTCGGTGGTCTCACGCCCGGCGTACTCCACGCGCACGCCCGGGTCCATCCATTTGAAAGGAAGGGCGCGCAGGTAGTACTCGCCGTGGGCGCGGTAGTAGGCTTCTCCGAGAGCACCCTTGTCGTCGCGAAGTCGGCCGTCGGTGAGCGCGAAGCCGGTTTTGCCGTCGTGGCCGAAGACCAGGACCGACCCTTCCCGCATTTTCACCAGGAGCGTCTTCTCGGAGGCGCCGTCGCGAAGGAGGTACTCCTCATAGATCTCGTTCGCGACCGAGTCGTCCTCGATCTTGCGGTCGGCGACGATATGCCAGTCGCGAACGGTGCGAAATCGCTCGAGCCCGCCGTGAGCGGCGACGGCCTCCTCGAGGAGGCGTCCGTCTTCCGGGCTGGCAGCGACGAGGGCCGCGAACGGGAATAAGATAAGAGCCCGTTTCCAGGAGGACGACATGCAACGCTTCATAGTGCTCTTTCTCGCGTTCGGATTCCTCTTCGTCGGCGACGCCTCGGCGCAGGAACAAGATATCACCTCGATCGAGCCCGTGCCGAAGGCGCCGCCGCGCGCCGAGGGCGAAGGCCCGTTCCCCCGTCTCATCCTGCGCGGCGCGACCCTCATCGACGGTACGGGCGCTCCTCCGGTCGGGCCGGTGGACATCGTGGTCGAAGGCAACCGCATACGAAGCGTGCAGAGCGTCGGCTATCCCGGTGTCGGAATCGACGCCGCCGCCCGTCCGAAAGCGGAGGCGGGAGACAAGGAGTTGAACCTCGAGGGTATGTACGTTCTTCCCGGGTTCATCGATATGACCGGACACGTGGGCGGAGCACCCCAGGGAACACCGGCGGAGTACGTGTTCAAGCTCTGGATGGGTCACGGCATAACCACGGTTCGCGACCCCGGGAGCATGAACGGGATCGAGTGGATGAAAGAGCACCGGGCCAAGAGCGAGAAGAACGAGATTACCGCTCCCAGACTCGCGGCTTACGTGGCTTTCGGACAGGGAACCGAGACCGCGATCTCGACCCCGGAAGAAGCCCGGGCCTGGGTGCGCGAGATCGCGGCCGCGGGAGCCGACGGAATCAAGTTCCTCGGCGATCGTCCCGACGTAATGGAGGCCGCGCTCGATGAGGCGAAGAAGCAGAACCTGAGGACGGCGTGCCACCACTCCCAGTTGAACGTGGCCTGGAACAACGTCCTCGATTCCGCCCGCTGGGGCCTTACCAGCATGGAGCACTGGTACGGTCTGCCCGAGGCTCTCTTCACCGATCGGACGGTCCAGAACTACCCGCTCGATTACAACTACAACAACGAGCAGGACCGCTTCGGAAACGCGGGCCGCCTCTGGGCCCAGACGGCCCCGCCTAACTAACAGCGAGCGATGGAACGCAGTGATGAACGAGCTCATCTCCCTCGACTTCACCCTGGTCCCGACGTTCACCATCTACGAGGCGAGCCGCGACCTGATGCGGGCCTATCGGGCCGAGTGGCACGACGAGTACACCCTTCCCTCATTGTGGAAGTTCTATACACCCAACCGCAAAGCGCACGGCTCCTACTGGTTCTACTGGACGACGGAGGACGAGGTGGCGTGGAAGGAAAACTATCGTCTGTGGATGACGTTCGTGAACGAGTACAAGAACCGGGGCGGGAGAGTCGCGACCGGGTCGGATTCCGGGTTCATCTACAAGCTCTACGGCTTCGATTACATCCGCGAGCTCGAGCTCCTTCGCGAGGCGGGGTTCCATCCGCTCGAAGTGATCCGCGCCGCGACGCTCGAGGGGGCGGAGGCCCTCGGACGCGCGGACAGCATCGGGACGGTAGAGCCGGGCAAGCTCGCGGACTTCGTGGTAGTGGAGGAGAACCCGCTGCGAAATCTCAAGGTCCTTTACGGGACGGGCGCCATCAAGCTCGATGAAGCGAACCAGCCGACCCGCGTCGGGGGAGTCAAGTACACCATCAAGGACGGAATCGTCTACGACGCGAAGAAGCTCCTCGCGGACGTGCGGGCGATGGTCGCCCGGACAAAGTCCGGAGCGGTGACGAACCCAGAGCCCTGAGAGTGATCCAGTTCCTCACCGAGGTGCTTGCCGAGTCGTCCCCGTCGACGTGAAATCTTGTTCCTTGCCGCCGGTTCCGCTCGATGCTAGGATCAGCCCCCCATTCAGGAGGACAAGAAAAGATGGCTTCGAGGAACAAGGTTACGAAGAAAAAGTCGAACAAGAGAGCGAAGGCCGCCGCGAAGAAAAAGGCCCAGCCGATTCCCGCCGGCTATCACACCGTGACTCCGTATCTCGTGTGCCGTGGGGCCTCGGGCGCCATCGACTTCTACAAGCGCGCCTTCGGCGCCAGGGAGAAGATGCGGATGCCGGGACCGGACGGCAAGGTAGCCCACGCCGAGATTCAGATCGGCGACTCGCGAGTCATGCTCGGAGAGGAAATGCCGGAAATGGGCGCCAAATCTCCGGAAATGCTCGGCGGGTCCGCGGTGGGGGTATTCCTTTACGTGAAGAACGTCGACGCCTTCACCGGAAAGGCCATCGCCGCGGGGGCTACCGTGCTCATGCCCGTCCAGGACATGTTCTGGGGAGACCGCTACGGCAAGCTGAAGGACCCCTTCGGACACGAGTGGTCGGTCGCGACCCACAAGGAAGACCTGACGGCGAAGCAAATGGCGAAACGGGCTCAGTCAGCGATGGCGCCTAGCAGCTAAGCTCGCTAAACCAGCTCGGTAATATACTTCTCTCTCACCAGCCGCCACAGGGACGCGAGAAAGGCGGTGAGGGGGATGGCGAAGATCATGCCCATGATCCCGCCGAGAGCCTGTCCCCAGAAAAAGACCGCCACGATGATCGCGAGCGGATGAAGACCCGTCCGCTCTCCCATGATGCGCGGCGTCAGGACGTAGCCCTCGATCAGCTGGACCACGAGAAAGACCAGCAGCACGGAAGCAAGCTTGGGCCACCCTCCGCCGTCCTGAAAGAGCGCGAGAGGGAGGGCTGCGCCGAGCCCGATGATGCTTCCGAGGTAGGGGATTACGTTCAAGAAGCCCAGCAAGAGCCCGATGAGGAACCCGTATCGCAGTCCGACGATGCTGAAACCGACGGCGAACAGGAGGCCCTGGAGAAAAGCAATGATGAGCTGTCCCCGGAAGAACGCCACTACGATGTTCAGGAACTCCTGGACGAGGTAGATCACGTCCTTTCGAGTGTCGGGCTTGAGGAACGGAAGCGCGTGAGTCCCGTCCACTAGGCGCGGCTCGATCATGAGGAAGAACACGAAGTAGACGGGGAGAACCACCCAGCCGAGGAAACCTCCGATACCGCGCACCACGCCGGCGCCGGCCGAAAGCGCTGTCCCTCCGACACCGCCGAGACCGGAGAGAATCTGGTCCTGCATGCCGTCGGCGGCGTCCCGGATACGGACTCCGAGCGGCGTCTCGAAGAACTCCCGGAGCTCCGGCCAGCGTTCGCGAAGGCTCGAAGACGCGCTCGTCCACCAGGCGGGGATATGCGAGACCAACTCCACCACCTGCTGCACCAGAAGCGTTCCGAAAAACCCGAGAAAGGCAGAGGCGGGAAGGACGAACGAAAGCACGACGGCGATGAGGGCGAGCGGACGAGGAAGTCTGGCCTTCCTCCGAAGCCACTCGTAATAAGGTTTGCAGACGAGGGCCGCGACCGCTCCCACCGCGAGCGGCAGGAACACTCCCGAGAAAGCGCGAAGGAAATACGCCAGAAGCCACAAAATCCCCACGGCCGCCAGAATGATGACCAGCGTGGCGAGAATGGTGACAGCGGTTGCGACCGTCGTCGCCTGCCGCTCGGTGAGCTTCAAGTCCATCGGAGATCTCGAACTATAGTGGGACAGGTCCATTCCGTTCAAGACTGAAGAGGGATTCTCCCTACGCGGCGTAGGCCGAAGCCCACCAAAAGGGAGCGCGGGCAAACCCGGGCGCTCGCAAGCGTCCCGATCGAAAGCTCTTACCAATTTTACCGGCCACCCACCCGTTGGCACGGCTGTTGCGATCTCCTCCTTTGGATTCCACAGAGGACCGAGGAGAAACCATGGCCACCATTATCGACAAGCTGCTCAACCGCCGAGATTCCGACCCGAAGCCCACCCCCGAGGAACTGCGGCAAGTGGCCGAGCTAGCGCAGGAGGAATCGGCTCGCCTCGCGGAGCTCATCGACCGGGCTCAACGAGAGCTACGCAGTGAGGCCGGCATCCGCGGGAGCCTCCAGGCGGTGGAGGGACGGCTCCAGGCCGCCGACGGCAGCTTGCGAGCGTTCGAAGATCGAGTGGCGGCGGCGAAAGAGATGACAGAGGCCGCGGCCGCGCTCGAGGAGCGGATCCAGTCTCTGAACGAGCTCGTCAACTCCGCCGACGCGCGGATCCGGCAGGTCGAGGCCCGCAATGGAAAGCTGAGCGAGGCCCGCGCCAGCATCGAGAAGATGATCCAGTCAGGGCTCGAGGCCGAGAGCAAGGTAGCGCGCTTCGGGGCCCAGGCCCGGGAGATGGCGGGAGTGGACTCCGAGATCAAGCGGGCGCGGGAGAACCTCGACCAGCTCGATTCCCAGTTCGGTCTGATTCGCGACGACTACGAGCGGCTCCAGGATACGGTGACCACGGTGCGGCGGGAGTCGGGCAACATCGACGACAAAGCGCGTTTCGTGAAGAGCGAGCTCGACCGCGTCGAGGAAACGACGCGGCGTATCGAGGAAGTGGTGAATAGCCTCTCGACGTCGCAGGCGGTCTCCAAGGATACCCAGGAACATCTCCGCCAGCTCAACGCCCTCGCCCAGCACGTCGGTCAGAAGCTCCGCTCGCTCGGCGCCACGAAAGAAATCGTGGATCGCGCCTCGGTCCAGCTCAATCAGGTCAACGAGCTGGTATGGGAAGTGGATCGAAAGATCAAGAAGATCAACGAAGAGAGCCAGTGGATCAAGGAGATGGAGGGCAGCGTCGACCGCTTCCAGGAGCTCGCCAAAGAGTTCGCCTCGGCCCTCGAGACCGGGAAGCACCAGAAGGGCCAGTTCCAGGAGGAAGGGGAGAAGCTCAAAGTCGCCCTCTCCGGCACTCTCTCTCAGATTCAGCAGCGCCTCGAGAGCGCGGTCCTCCTCAAGGAGGAGGTCGAGGTCGCGAACCAGCGGGCCCTCGAGGTCTATTCCAACATCGCCAAGCTCGAAGAGCACATGAAGGTCCTCAACACGAAGGACGAGGACCTCAGGCGCGCGCTCCAGCAGGCGGAAGAGCTCCAGGCGAAGATCCTGAAGCAGCAGCGGGAGGTCGAAGGTCTCGAATCCAAGGTCGAAGGTCTCAAGGTTTTCGAGAGCCGGCTCGACTCGATGAAGGTCACAGCCGATCGAGTATCCGCCCAGGCGCAGGCGGTCGCGGCGAGCGAGGAGATGGTCAAGGAGACCGGGCGGCAGCTCTCCGAGTTCGGTGCGGCCCGCGCCGAGATCCAGAGCGAGCTCGAGAATCTTCGCCGCGCGCACGACGACGCCGAGAAGGCGCGCCTGCTCTTGAGTGATTTTCGCAAAACGAGCCTCGCGGCGGAGGCCGCCATCCGGGAGATGACGCCGCGCCTCCAGACGGTGGACACCGTGGCTACCCGCATCGCCACTCTCGACCATCTCGCCTCCCGGCTCCAGGAGCGGGTCGACGAGATGAAGCCTCGAGTCGAGTTCGTGGAAAGTGTCGAGGCGAGGCTCAATCGCCTGGGTGAGTCGAGCCGGGAAGTCGATCAGCGCATCGACGGCCAGCTGGCGCGGAAGGCGGAGCTCGAGGCGATGAAGGTCTCGCTCGACGGCCTCTCCTCCCAGGTGAAGGACGTGCAGGAGCTCGTTCGCTCTCTCAAGGAGAACAAGACGCTTCCGGAGATGGAGGGGCGGGCCCAGGTGCTCTCGACCCAGCTAGAGCTCTTCCAGCAGAAGCTCGAGGGCTTCGAGCTCATGGAAAAAGTCATGCAGGATCGGGAGAAGAGGGCGGAGGAGCTCGTGGTTCGCCTCGAGGCCCTCTCGAGCGCGATCGGACAGCAGGGTGAGCGGGTGAGCGTCGTGAGCCGGGAGATCGGCGAGCTCAACCAGAGTCGCCGCGAGTGGCTCCAGGAAGTGCACCGGGTCTCGGACCAGCAGAAGGGGATTCAAGAACAGGCGTCGGCCGCCACTCGGAAGCTCGAGGAGCTTCAGACTCTCGCGGTGGCGCTCGAGGACAAGCGCGCGAAGCTCACCGTCTCGGAGAGCCGCATCACCCAGCACGAGGGCCGGCTCGAGAGGCTCGAAGCTTTACTCTCCGGCCTGGATCACAAGATCGTGGAAGTGGAAACCCGGCACCAGTCGGTAGAGCAGGTGAAGCAGCAAGTCGAGATGCTCTTCGAGTCCACGGAAAAGACGCGTAACGACGCGATGGCGGTCCTCGAAGCCCGGCAGGAGATCCTCGACACCCGCGGGAAGCTCGAGCTTCTTCTCCGCGAGGCGTCGGTTCTGGGCACCAAGTACGACGGGCTTGACCGCAGGCGAGAGAGCGTCGACCAGGCTCAGGCGAAGATGGAGCACCTCGCGAACGTGATCGCCGACGTCGAGGCCAACCTCGAGAACCTGAAGGAGCAGAGGACCGTGGTGGAGCACGTAGCGGAAAAGCTTGCGCGGCTCGACTTCGCCCTCCAGCGCGCCGAGGCGGCCACCCGGGAGCTCCGGGAGGAGCGGGCGCTCGCGAGCCGGATCTACCGCAGTTTGCAGCAGCAGAAGGCGTCGAGTCCCGCTCCCGGCCCCGGAAAGCCCCCGACGAAGAGGCACTGAGCCCGACGAGGTAGAGCTCGTTCGGGGTGTGGGCGGGTGTGGGCGAGTTAGCTCGCCTCGCACTCGAGGAGATCGTCGCTCGTGATCTCCCACGTCTCGTTGCTGCCGCAGACGTCGACTGCCGCAACGATGCATTCGTCCCCGTCCTCGTCCACTAGCCGGACGTCGTACTCGTTGCAGGGAACGCTCTGGAGTTGGAAGGAATCACCGGTGCCGATCACAAGGTCGCCCAACTGATCCGGACCCCATTCGTTCTGGTCGGCGGGTGACAGAAAGAAGTGGTGAATGTCCCATGCCGACTGGTTGACTACGGTCACATCCGATGTTTTCTCCGCGCTCGAAGCGCCGATCGTGGTCGCCAAGACGAGACTGAGGGCGACGAAACCGAGACTCTTCATTGGAAAATCCTCCTGCGCTCGCCGAAGGAGCGCCGTTGACGAAATTAACGTTGAGTTGTGAGGGAACCAAATTAGGGTACCAAACGGAGGCGGATCTGGCTAGAGACGAAAGGTGTAGGACGCTCCCCTCAAGGTGCGCGAAGAAAGATGAATTGTCTGAACGGGTATTTCATTTATCACCTCCTCGGCGACCCCGCGCTCCCGCTGCGTTGAGTTATCCTTGCTCCCGGCGGATTTCGCCGGGAGGAGGGACCGATGACCGAGGAGCACAACCGTCCGCAGGGACCAGTCGATCCTCTCGTAGTGCCCCGCTTCGCAGGGCCTTCGACTTTCGCCCGCTTGCCCACTCTCGATGAGGTCGGTCGCGCGGACGTGGCGGTGGTCGGCGTCCCTTTCGATAGCGGGGTGACGTATCGACCCGGGGCGCGCTTCGGGCCTATCGCCGTCCGGCAGGCTTCACGGCTGCTGAGAGGCTACCACCCTGGCCTCGAGGTCCATCCCTTCGCGTCCATGCAAGTCGCCGATGCC
>Ga0184637_10002184_pt1 | contig 12674 bp, 20 predicted proteins | sample PLM3_127_b2_FD_133143 | JGI IMG/M metagenome (GOLD analysis project Ga0184637, IMG submission 133143) | Groundwater sediment microbial communities from an aquifer in East River, Colorado, USA - PLM3_127_b2 | ecosystem: Environmental > Terrestrial > Soil > Riparian zone | place: USA: East River...
TAGAGTTCATAAAGTAAGCATTTCAGGTGCATCTTATGTAGGTAGATGTAGAATTTCAACTGGTATTGTAGGTGGAACAGTAAGTATTTGGGCATTAGCGAGAGGATAAAATGGACTTCAAAGAGTTGTCTGGCAAGTTAGATACTGCAATTAGTCTTATGAATATGAAGAAAAAAGCATTGGATGATATTAGTGCACAAGTTAATGCTGCTAGTAGTGATTATCAGAATTCACTTAATAATGCAATTACACTGAGAGAGCAGCTAGATGCATTGCTGTATGATACGTTGGGTGCTAGTTCTACATCTCCAATGTCTCGTGTTAAGAAATCTGCCTAAATGGCTAAGTCTGAAGATGGAATTTTAGAGGTAACTGATGCTGGCGGAGGAGCTGGTGTCGATGTAAATATTGTCAGCCCTATTCCTCTGCCTGTTAGTGCAGCAAGTTTGCCATTACCAACAGGTGCTTCTACATCAGCACTTCAAACTCAGCCAGGTGTAGATATTGGAGATGTCACAGTTAATAATGCAGCAGGTGCTGCTGCTGTAAATATTCAAGATGGTGGTAATATTATTACTGTTGATTCAGTAGACTTGGATATTAGAAATTTAGTTTTTGCTACTGATAAAGTAGATGCTAGTGGAAGTATAGGAGTAGGAGTTACTGGTCCACTAACAGATACACAATTAAGAGCTACTCCTGTTCCTGTTACTGGTAATAAGACTAATAATATTTCTGTTCCAGGAATAGACCATGTTGCTGCATTAGTGGCTGTTTCTACTGATCTAGCACCTGATTATGATGATGGTGTCTTAAATCCATTATCATTAAATGCTAAAGGACAATTAAGAATTCAATCTGGTTCATTTATTGAACCAAGACCATCTCAGTCATTAACTATAGGTGTAGTAAGTGCTGAGATTCTAGGACTTACTTTAGATAGACGAGGTATGAAAATTATTAATTTATCTAATAATAAAATCAGTTTTGGATTAGGTGAAGTTGCTGTATTAGATAGTGGTATAACACTTTATCCTGGTGGAGTTTGGAATATGGACGAGTATGATTGGACTATTGTTCCTATTGAAGCTATAGCTAGTGGAGCAGGTTCAGTTATAGGTGTTCAAGAGTGGACGACTCCATAATGACACAGTCTGAAGCTCAGACAGTTGCATCAGCATTAATTGGATTAGGTTATCAAATTTATGTTCAAAATAGTGGAACTGAATATACCGTTACTGCTCAAGGTTCCGCAATTAATCCACAAGCAGTGGCTAATTTTGCAGCTGCACAAGGTGTAATGGCTACAGTAAATAGAGCTAAGTTTACATAATGGCTGTTATTAATCCAACACTAATCGAAGTTAGAGATGAGGGAGTTTCTCAAGGTAGAGTTACTGCATTTAACTTTACAGGTACTGGAGTAACGGCATCGGTAGCGGCTAATGTCGGAACTGTTAATATTCCAGGTGGTGGAGGTAGTAGTGCAACTAGAGTAGTAGTCACAGCTGCATTTCCAGCTAAGCGTAATCAGAGAATTAATATAGCTGATGCTGCTGTTAGTGCTACTTCTAGAGTTTTAGCTTGGGTATCTGGAATAGTTGATGGCCTACCGAATGCTGGTGATTTAGTTGATATTCATACAATGAGAGCTATAGCTAATATAGGTTCATTTGATTTAGATATGGATTTTATTACTCCTTGGGCTGGTTCTCTTTCAATTGATTATATGGTGCTAACATAAATGTCTGCTATTCTCTACGATGCTCGTGGAAATGAGATTAGGCTAGGATTTCCTGATTCTGTTACTAACGAAACAGTAACAGACCCACGTCCTATTACAGCAGTATTAGGTGCATTAAATGCCGAAGTAATAATGGATTTAAATGGGGCAGCTGTTGCTTCATTTGATGTTCGTACTGCTGTCGGAGCGTTATCTTTTATTTTCGAGGGGACTCGTGATGGGGTTAATTACTTTCCACTTGCAGCATTTGCAGAGTCATCACTTATAGCTGCTACTATTAGTGCAGAGGTATATGTAGGAACTGTTGTTGTGGCTACCACCATAACAGCTACATATACAGTTGGAGTAAGTGGATGGCGTAGAGTTAGACTTCGTATATCAGCATATACTTCGGGGAATATTACAGTAGCAGCACGTGCATCTAGAGCTGATCTATTAATTTATTCCAGACCTTATCCTTCAACACTTCATGTAACTGCTACAGGTGCATCTGGAGCAGCAGTTACCGCCACATTAGCTTCGGCTGGTGCTGGATTATTTCATTACATAACTAAAATTCACCTTGTACAATTTGTGGTAGCGGCTAGGACTGCTGCAGCTACACCAGTTTTAGCAACAACTACTAATCTTCCAGGTTCTCCTATTTATTCTTGCGATGCAACTGTAGGAGCAGTAGGACAAATTTTTCAATATGATCTTACTCCTATTAACCCATTGAAATCTTTGCTAGCAGCTACGGCTACAACATTTGTTGGGCCTGCAACTACTTCAACTATTTGGCGCTGGAACATATCTTACTATGTAGGAGCTTAGATATGATAAGAATTGCAAACAAAGCAGTCTCGGCAGTATTGGTTCTAATAGGAGATGTAGATATTATTCAGTTAGGTCAGTCATCTAGTGTTGTTCAAGTATATAATAGGTCTGTCGGAGCATTATACATAAGAATGGATGGAGTTGACCCTACAGTGGATGGAGATGATTCTTTTTATGTAGAACCAGGTAGAATGAGATTGTTTAATGTACCTAACGTTGATTTTCCAGAAATTCGTGTTATTAGTGCTGGACTAAACCTTGGTTACAGAGTGGAGAATTTCCAATGACTAGAACTTTAAATATTCTGCCATTGACATTAACTATGGATCCTGTAGACATAGGACAACTCCAGGCACTTTTAGAAGGTGTTCATAAAATTATTCTTTTAGATAAAGTAGTGTTTGAACTAATATCTGCTAGCCCACTTAAGTTTCTCTATAAATTGATTGCAGCTGATACAAGAATTTGGAAACAGGATATTCATTTTGATAATCCAACTAACCCATTAATGACATTCAATGTAGTAGATGAGTGGAGATTATCTGAGTTTTCAAGTCAACGTACATTAAGAAATCTGCTTATTAGTTTTATTAGTAAGTATCCAACGATTGAAAGTATTAAATACAATTTTTAATGAGAATTAAAATGAACTGGTTTTCACTTGTAACAAAACTCGTTCCTATTGTAATTAAGGAGATCAATCCAGAACTTGGATTGAAGACTGATATTATAGTTCAGAGCATTATTGAGGCAGAACATTCTGGTAAACCGGGTCCTGAAAAATTGAAGAGGGTATTTGATTGGGTTGGCGATACTGATTATAAGTCTTTAAAAGATACTGTTGATCTAACAGTGGCTACTACAAATTTTATGATTAACATGACGAATAAGTAACTAATGGCTTTTGACAAATTAGAGTGGAAGCCAACAAATAAGCAAGCCCAATTTTTGTCTATTCCTTTATCAATTAAAGAAGCATTCTATGGTGGTGGTGCAGGTTCTGCAAAGACTGACGTTCTAATCGTATATGCATTAGTTCATAAGTGGCATGAGAATCCAAGATTCAAACAAGTATTAATGCGAAGAACTTATGCTGACTTAAAGAAAGAGACAGTTCAGAGAACGAGAGAACTCTATACAAAATTTGGTGCTACATTAAATCAAACTGATATGATTTGGACGTTTCCAAGAGAAGATCAGTATGGAGGTCAAGGATTAGCTAACGCTGGTGCAACGATATTTTTAGGGCATTGTGAAAATGAGAATGATGTTCATAATTATGATTCAATGGAAATTAACCTATTTAGTCCAGATGAAATTACTCTACTCACAGAGTTCATCTATCTATATATTGGATTTACTCGTGTTAGAACTAGTGATAAAACATTACCAGCTATTATTCGTACGGCAGGAATGCCTGGTGGTCCAGGGCACTCATTTACTAAGAAAAGATTTGTAACACCATATCCTGCTGGTGGAAAATTAATTGTAGGACGTGGTAATAATAAAAGAATTTATATTCATGCAACACTATCTGATAATCCACATATTGATCCAGCTTATAAACAATCTCTTGAAGCATTACCTGAAGCGGAAAAAAGAGCAAAATTACACGGAGATTGGGATGCTTATCAAGGACAAGTATTTGAAGAGTTTAGAGATAGACAATATCCAGATGAGCCAGATAATGCTTTGCATGTAATAGAGCCATTTGATACTCCTGCTTGGTGGCCTAAGATTGTAATTATTGATTGGGGATTCTCTGCTATGAATTATGTATCTTATTCAGCTATTTCTCCTGATAGGAGAGTCTATACATATCGTGAACAGGGATGGCTTAAGACAAAGATTGAAGAGTGGGCACCAGCCGTTATTGAGTTCCTTGAAATTGATAATCCACGAATAATTAGAGTATGCAAATCGGCTGGACAAGATAGAGGACAAGAGCATACTATTCAGCAACAGATTTCCAAAGCTCTTGGTAGGAATGTTGAATTAAGCAATAACAATAAAGGCTCTCGTGTAGCCGGTAAAATGCTAATCCATGAATATCTTCGTTGGAGAGAAAAGCCTGCTATTCCAGTAGCTGAACAATTAGAATATAATGATGAATATGCAAGGTGGCTATTTAGAAATCGTGGAATGAATGAATATAAATCTTATCTTAATTCATTTACTCCACTAGAAAAAGAACTTAATCTTCCAAAGTGGCAAATATTTAATTGCTGCCCATTAATGGTTGAGTCAATTAAGTCATGCTCATATGATAAGCCTAAACATAATAAATCAGCAGAGGATGTTGCTGAATTTGAGGGAGATGACCCTTATGACAATGCTCGTTATCTATTGGATTATGCAGATAGCTTTTTTGCAGATGCTCAAAATGAATTTAGTAAGATTCAGCAGCAACAGTTTGTCATTAATCAGTTAAGCAATTCTGGTGATTTCACAGCATTTTATCGTAATATGAGAACAGTTGAAAGTTCTAGTGGTGTTAAAATGATTTCAAGGTTTCATAGACGATGAAAATTATTATAATTATTATTTTGTTCTCAATTACATTACATGCAGAGAAAACGCCTGCATGGAATGAGAATCAAGACACAGCTGATAAAATTTCATGGGGTCTAGTAATTGGACAGATTACTATTAATACAATTCATAATATTCGTTCTGATAATCCTAAGAGAGACCTAATTAATCAGTCTTTTCAAACTGGGATAACAATTTTAGCGGCTGAGAGTGTTAAGAGGTTAGTTCACAGAACTAGACCTAATGGATATGATAATAAAAGTTTTTACTCAATGCACTCTTCTCTTGCATTTGCTAATGGATGTAGTGTTAATATCCAGTTATCTATTCCAATAGGAACTGGTTATTTTAGAATGGCAAGTAATTGGCATTATCCAACTGATGTATTAGTTGGAGCGGCTACTGGTTGTTTGGCTTCAAGAATTAGGATTTTGAAATGATTTCTTTTCTTCACAAGTTATTCTCACCACACTGTGAGCACTGCTTACTTGAGCAACAGGATAAATTACATTGTAATACATGTGAAGTGTTACAGCATGAACTTGAATTATTAAGACTTGAGCGAGATAGATTACTGAGTAAATTGCTGGATCCACCTGTTATACAAGAAGCTAAGTCATCTGAAAGTTTTAAGCCTATACAGACAGGTAGAATGCCTTGGGCTGTTAGAAAACAAATGTTAGAGAGTGAATCTCGTGAAGCCGCTAAGTTATTAGGACGTAAAGAGATTGAACTAAAAACTACTGATGAGCTGGAGAAAGAAATTTTGGAGGCTAAAGAATGAATACTGGCCCATCAAAGAAGTTTATGGAATTATTCAAGAAGTCTAGTTCTAAAGATAAATTTAAATCTAATAAGAAAGTTAAAAGCTCGAAACTAAGTAAGTCAATGAAGGAGAAAGACTAATGCCTAGTCAAGCGACAGTTACTGCTGATACTGGACCGGCTGTTCAGAGCACTGCAAAAGTATATACGAATGTAGATTCATTCTATTTCGATGCAGCTAGGAGAACATTTAGTATTGTTCAAGGTAGTAAGACTACTGATTTTGATATGGTTGGTGTAACTACTATTACTTGTACAGTTACTGGTGCTAATCTAGCATTCACAATTAGCTAATCATGGTTCCAATTGAATTTCCTGAACATAATCATGTATGGGCTAAAAATCAGAAGCCATACTTACCATTGCCAGCATTTGTTAATGAGAGAGAAACTATTAGTTGTTGGAAGTTAACTTGGCTGGAAAGGATTAAGGTTTTGTTATTTGGTAAGTTGTGGTTACGTCAAGTGAATTTTAGCGAACCATTACAACCACAATATCCATGTATTGATAGACCATTTATTAGTTAGGAATTAGTCATGCCAGTATCGAAATATTTTAAGGGCAGTGGAGATAAAGTAATGAAAAGTATGAAAAAACAGTATGGGGAAGAGAAAGGTAAGAAAGTATTTTATGCCACAGCCAATAAAAATAAAATCAATACCAGTCCTTCAAAGAAGGTTAAGAAGAAGCATGGCATTAAATAATGCCTAACACAGCACCATCACAGAGTATGCTGTCTAGACTAATGGAGTCCCAACCTTATATGGGTTTGCTTAATAAGATATTTATGACACAACAGACTGACCCTAGAGTTGGTGAGTCACTACAGCGATTAGCACCTGAAATGCCAGAGGCCCAGACTGGTATTGTTACTCCTATGAGTAGATGGGAAAAGTTAATAAGAGGAGGTGCTGAAGCTGTTACCAATCCTACAGGAACTGGTTATAATCCACGTATGTTAAGTGATCTAGGTGGCAGAGAATTGGACAGAACAATTGCACATGAATTAATTCATCAGCGTCAGTTTAGAGATAATCCAAATGCAGCTATGCAAAATACATTATTTAATATAACGCATACTCCAAGAGATGCTGCATTCTCTAATCCGAGTGAAATTGAAGCATATCAATATGAACAGGAAAGAGAACATAAAGGTAAAAAGTATCTCAGACCAGCAAAGAGATAATGCATAAAGAAGTATCAGAAGAAGTTCAACAGCTTCTCAGAACTGTTTATGAATTCTGTGAATCAGAAGATAGGTCTGTTCGTGAACGTCAAATACGTCAGTGGAGACAACTAAAGTTACTTTGGGAAGGATTTAGCCAGATTTGGTACAATGAGGTTGCACATGATTGGAGAATTTGGGATGAACATTCCAATCAAGATGGTAATAATGACCAAGCTTATTATGACAGACCAATTAACGTATTCCAGGCTTATCTTCAGTCTATCATTGCAGCCCTATCAATTATTGTTCCACCAATCAAGTGTTTTCCAGATGATGCAGATGATACACTAGATTTAGCAACTGCTCGTGCTGGAGATAAGATTGCACAGTTAGTCTATAGACACTCTGATGTAGGCTTACTGTGGCTTCACGCTCTATTTATTAACTGTACTGAAGGAATGGTTGCATTTTATTCATATCCTAGAAGTGATAAAGAGTATGGGACTTATAAAAAAGATTATGAAGAAGATGTAGAAGAAGAACATGAACTTACTACATGTAGTCTATGTGGGCATACTATTAGTGATAACGTAGTACCACCTGGTTTTCCTTCTCCTCTTGTTGGTACTGATTCACAAGTCCAAGAGCCTCCTATAGCTCATGAAGGTCCAAATAATCAACTTAATCTTGGACCACAATTATCTGAACCTATAACAAGTGAACAAGAATTAAATGAATACATACCAGATGATGAAGATGCTGCGTTGCATCATGAACTGCTAGAAGGAAATGATTTATGCCCATCTTGTATGCAAATGATGGACCCAGCCATTACAAGAGAAAAGTTTGTTACTACTAGATTAGTTAATTCAACATTAGAGCCTAAAACTCGTATTTGTTTAGAAGCTTATGGTGGATTAAATACAAAAATTCCGAATTATGCTAAATGCCAAAAGGATATTCCGTATCTAATTTATAGTAAAGAATCTAATTATGTTATGATTGTTGAAAAGCATAAACATCTACATGGAAAGAAAGAACTACTTGAAAGCCTTAAAAATCAATCTACTGCTGGTGCATACAATCAATATGACCAGTGGGGTCGTCTTAGTCCACAGTATCAAGGTGAATATCCTATTAATGTAATTACTGAATCTTGTGCATGGCTTAGACCAGCTGCTTTCAACTGCTTACCTGAAAAAGATGATATTAAGAAGCTTAATAAGCTGTTTCCTGATGGGGTTAAAGTAACTTACGCTAACGATTGTTTTGCTGATGCTGAGAATGAAGCACTAGATGATTGCTGGACTCTAACGGAGAATCCATTAAGTGATCACTTACATTTTGCTCCAGATGGGAGTCTTCTAACGTCAGTTCAAGAGATTACAAATGATGTTATTAGTCTAGTATTACAGACGATAGAACATGGTATTGGTCAAACAGCTGCTGACCCAGCTGTTCTTGACTTTAATGCTTATGAGCAAATGGAAGTATTACCTGGTGGTATATTTCCTACGAAACAATTGAGTGGAAAGAATATAAGTGAAGGATTTTATCAGTTTAAAACAGCTACATTATCACAAGAGGTAATGCCATTCTTTCAGCAAATTCAATCACTTGGACAGCTAACGTCTGGTGCGCTACCAAGTCTTTTTGGTGGAGCTATTGAAGGTTCTGAGACTGCATCTCAGTATTCAATGAGTAGGGCACAAGCTACTCAAAGATTGCAAAATAAATGGAAGTTATTTACAACTACATGGAAACGAGTATTCAGTAAAGTAGTTCCAATGTATATTAAGGAAGTTCAATATGATGAGAAGGATGTTGAGAGAGATAAAGATGGTAATTTTGTTAATGTCCTAATCAGAAAAGCTGAGTTGGAAGGTAAAATTGGCAAAGTAGAACTAGAAGCAAACGAAAATCTTCCATTAACGTGGGGTCAAAAGAAAGATTTACTTGAAAAGCTGCTAATGAATCAAAATCCAGTAATTCAGCAGCTTGTGTCAGCACCAGAAAATCTTGCACTTCTTCACGAGGCATTGGGATTAGTTGATTTCTATGTTCCTGGAGAAGATGACATTATTAAACAGTATGATGAGATAAAACTTTTATTAAATTCAGAACCTATAATGGTTCCACCTGATGAAATGATGGCTATGGAAGCGGCTGCCAATGGTTTACCACCTCCAGAACCAGTTGAAGAATCATCAGTTCCAATTGATCCAATATTTGATAATAACCAGCTTGAATTTGAAATCTGTCGTAAATGGATTATCAGCGAAGCTGGTAGACAAGCTAAAACTGAGAATGAAGCTGGTTATAGAAATGTGTTGTTGCATGGTAAAATGCATAATGATATTATGAAACAGCAACAGATGGAACAGCAAATGAGCATGGCTGCTGCATCTGCACCGCCTAAGAAGCCGAATGCGGTGACGGCAAAAGAAGCTCCGATAACAGAGGAAGCAAATGTCGAAACTATTTAGTAATCTTATTCAGATGCCATTGTATCATCCAGATGATATTGTTGTGGATAGTAAAGTCTCATCTGGGAAAGAGATGAGCAAAGATGATATGATTAAATTTATGAATGAAGATGAGCCAGATGATAAAGAAGTGATTGATTTAGATGATAAGAAGAAGCCTGAAAAGAAAGAAGTAAAGGCTGAAAAAGATAAAGAAGAAGATAAAGATGAGAAAGAAGATAAAGATGAAAAGGATACTGATGAAGAGGAAGAAGAAGATGAAGACGAAGATGAAGATGATGAATTAAAAGATATTGAAGAAGATTTAGAAGAGCCAGATGAAGAGAAGCTAGAATTAGTTACTCCAGTTAGAAGACTAGATATCCTAAAGAAGTATCCTAATGTCTTTAAAGATTTTCCGTATCTTGAAAAGGCTTACTACCGTGAGCAGCAATTTACAGAAATTTATCCTACAATTGATGATGCAAAACTCTCATTAGAGAAGAGTGAAACATTAGATAAATTTGAGAAGGATTTATTTGATGGTAAAACTGAAAGCATTCTCTCAAGTCTTAAAGGAGCTAGCCCAAAGTCATTTGCCAAGTTAGTTGATGATTATTTGCCAACTCTAGCTCGTGTTGACGATAAGGCTTATCATCATGTAATTGGAAATATGGCTAAGACTATTATTTCTTCTATGGTTAAAGAATCTAGAACATCTGGAAATGAAGTATTGCAGAATGCAGCGGCTGTTCTGAATCAGTTTGTGTTTGGTAGCTCTGAATATACTCCTCCAAGTAATCTTTCAGTTGATGATAAGAAAAGTGATGAAGAGAATACTGAAGAAGCTAAATTTAAAGAAGAGAAAAAGCAGTATGTTCAGCAAAGATTTAATGAGTCTAAAGACTCTCTAAATACAAGAGTTAACAATTCACTCCGTTCAACTATTGAAGCAAATATTGACCCTAAAGATTCAATGAGTGGCTATGTAAAGAAATCAGCAGTTCGAGAAGCATCTGAAATACTAGATAGCTTAATCAGCAAAGATTCTCGTTTTAAAACAATTATTGATAGATTGTGGGAGAGAGCATTCAAAGAGAATTTCTCTAAATCTTCATTAGATTCTATTAAATCTGCTTACTTCAGCAAAGCAAAGACACTGTTGCCTTCAGTCATCAAAAAGGCCCGTAATGAAGCTTTGCGTGGGATGGGTAAGAGAGTTCGTGATAATGAGACTGATGAAACTGAAACTGATGATAAAGATACTGATAAGATTAGTAAAGTTAGTAAGCCAGAAAGAAAAGCTGACCAGCCGAAGTCAAGGACTAATCTCGGCAAGATTACAAAGGCTTCTGACATTCCAAAAGGTATGAGAACAATCGACTTCCTAATGCAAGACTAGCTTCGAGGTAGTGTATGGCTGTTACTTCAAATAGACGAATCGCCATCAAGTTTGATGGTGATTTAGAAGGCACCTTTACTTTTGATGCTGCACAGAATGTGCTTGCACCAGGAGATATTGATGTCTTTAGTCTATTAACCGGTTTTAACACCATTACATTACCAACTGGTGGAAGCACACCCAAGGGAGCTACGATTATTCCTCCTGCTGGAAATACACAAACAATCACATTGAAGGGTATTACTAGTGATACTGGTGTTGCTTTATCTAAGACTGACCCAACTAGTATTGCTTTTGATACCACCCCACCTGTTAGCTTTGGTCTGACTGTAGGTGGCAACATTACTGGGCTACGTATAGTTTGGACTTAGGAGTAATAAGATAATGGCTGTAGTTGAATCTCAAGTATCAGCTTTAGAGCTGGAAAAAGTAATCCCAAAGATTCGCGTTCTCTTTGAACGTGATGATAAGTTCTATGCTAATATTAAGAAGAGGGATGTTGAAGTCATCTCTAATCGTCTTATGAGAGTTCCTCTTGAGATTAGACCTGGTGGTTCATTCCAGTATTTCGACCCTAATGGTGGAGATTTGGGTCGAGGTGGTGGTCCTACTTGGGATAAGGCTACTCTCAATTCAGTATTCATGTCAGAGAATATTGAATATACCAAGCTAACTCAGTGGTCTACCAATAACAACCGTAAAGCTATTGGTGACGCAGTTAAGAAGTTGACTGCATCAGCATTAGATGAGATTCGACGACAAATCGACGCTCAGCTAATGCAGCCTGGTAATGGTGTTGTTGGAACTATTGATGTAGTTACCACTTCTGGTGGAGTCGATACTTATACGCTGGATTCTGAATTTGGCGCACGTCTTGTGCGTTATGGTCAGACAGTTCAAGTATTTGATACTACACTGGCAACGCTACGTGGTAAAGGACAAATTACTCAATGGGACGTTGAGAATAGTTCTATTGATGTAACTCCAGCTATTGCTGGTGCTATCGCAACTGATTTGATTGTTGTCGATGGTATTACTGCTCCTTTGTCATTGCCTGCATTATATGGTGTTCCATATCAGCATTCTAATGCTAGCACTGGTACTTGGCTTGGATTTAGCCGTGCTACTACTCCTGAGATTCGGTCAAACCGAGTCAATGGTGGTAGCTCTGCTCTCTCTTTGCCATTGCCGAGACTGGCAATTAATAAGATTGGAAATAGAGTAGGTATTGACAATAACTTCAAGCCAAATGCTTGGTTGCACCCTTGTCAGAAGCAGGCTTATGAAGATATTGGTCAGTCAGTAATTATGATTCAGAAACAAGCCAAAGAAGAAGGCTTGGATATGTATTTTGACAGGATGCAGTTCGCTGGTGCTCCTGACAAGCCATCTTATAATTGGAGTAAAAAGCGTATTGACTTCATATCGGATGAGGTTTGGGGTCGAGGAGAGATTCTACCAATTGGTTTCTACATGACTGATGGTAGGAGAATCTTTGAGATTAGAAGCTCATCTGGTGGAGTTGCTACGGCTGATATTTTCTATATGGTCTGCGGTATGCAATTCTTTGTTAATAATCCAGCCGCTACGGCGTATATCGATGACTTGGCCATTCCGGCCGGATACGTTTAGGAGTTATTAAAATGGGTGAACTCAACCGATACAATATTGGACAGCCACAATCTGAGCAGAATGCACAGCCTAATACACTTGCATCTGCTGCA
>Ga0184637_10002185_pt1 | contig 12674 bp, 10 predicted proteins | sample PLM3_127_b2_FD_133143 | JGI IMG/M metagenome (GOLD analysis project Ga0184637, IMG submission 133143) | Groundwater sediment microbial communities from an aquifer in East River, Colorado, USA - PLM3_127_b2 | ecosystem: Environmental > Terrestrial > Soil > Riparian zone | place: USA: East River...
CCTACGCCGTGAACGTCGCCGCAGTCGTCACGCTTCTGCCCGTGAGATTGAAGATGGGCTCTATCCTGACGCCGGGTGAGGCGCGCCGAGCTCTCTCGGTCTGGGCTGTCGGAAGCGTCGTGGTCGCGGTGGCGGTGGGCGCCGTCGATCAGGCCCTCGCCTCGGCCGGGGCGAGGGAGGAGACGACTCTCCTCGGTGCGAGCGAGCCGGCTCCTCCTCCGGTACCGGTGTCGGTGCCGACACCCACGGCGGAGCCGGTTGCTTCCGCGCCTCCGAGCCCTCCGAGCGATGACGTCGCGCGGTTCCAGGCCCGGCTCCAGGCCGCAGAAACGCGCATTCGGGAGCTGCAGGCGACTCTCGATGACCCGCAGAAATTCCAGGCCTATCAAGAGCAAAAGGCCGCTCTCGACTTCGAGCACCAGCCTCGGGTAGAGCTCGAGCTCGCAGGCGTTCCTTCGAAGGGACCAGCCGAGGCGCCGATCCAGGTGGTGGAGTTCTCGGACTTTCTCTGCCCGTTCTGCCGCAACCTGGCGGGTGCCTTCGGCGGTTTCATGCCCCAGTCCCAGGGCCGGATCGCGATTTTCTTCAAGAACTACCCGCTCGACCAGGCGTGCAATCCGGTGATGACCCGCACCGTGCACGACGGCGCCTGCGAGCTCGCGCTCGGAGGGATCTGTGCCGAGGAGCAGGGGAAGTTCTGGCCGTATCACGATCGGATCTTCGCCCAGCCTCCGACGAACCCTTCGAACGAAGACGTGGTCCGGCTCGCGACGGAAGCCGGGCTCGACGGAAAAGCGCTGAGCCAGTGCCTCACTTCTGCTTCCGCCCGGGCGAAGCTCGATCGAGACATCGCCCAGGGCCGGCGCCTCGAAGTGAACTCTACACCTACCGTCTTCGTGAACGGAAAGAGGCTCGAGCAGATCGGAGGCTTTGTGAAGGCGATCGAGTCCGAGTCGAAGCGCCTCGGGCTTCCGATGCTGAGTCCCTGAGATTTTCACTTCCCGAGGGAAGTGACCTCTCCCTTCAGCGTCACCTGAAAGATCGCCTTCGCGTGGGCGTCGGCCACGAGAAGGTTTCCCTTCCCATCGACGGCGATGCCCTGCGGGCTCTTCAAGGGCTCACCCTTCACGAGCGCGCTTACCTTGCCGTCGGGCGTGACTTGCCAGACAGCATGGGCGTATCCGTCCGTCACGTAGAAGTTGCCGTTCGGGTGGAGAACCGCATCGTGGGGGAACTCGAAGGGAGGTGTCGCGACGAGGGGAGTCGTCGATTTTCCCGAGACGCGAACCAGCGTCTTGTCGGTGAGCATCACGATGGCGCCGTCCTTGTCGAAAAGGATCGCCCGGGGCGCGCGCACGTCGACGACGTCCTCGACCTTGCCTCCCGCCTTTACGCGCCGAAGGCGGTGGGTGACGCGGTCGACGGCGAGGATGTCTCCTGAGGCCTCGACAGCGATTCCCCAGGGGGTGACGAAGCGCTCGTCGTCGGCGACGGCCTCGATCTTTCCCGTGCCGTCGATGGTGTAGAGCTTCATCGTGGCCGGATCGCTCGCGACCCACTTGCCGTCCTTCGCCCGAGCGATGTGGCGAATTCCGTAGAGAGGCGTCCGGGGAAGGCCCGGGCCTTTGGCCACGGTCTTGAACGAGCCCCCCTCGAGCTTCAGCAGGGCATGGGCCTCGTGGTCCGCGACGAAGACCGCGCCATCCGGGCCGACGGCAACGTCCACCGGGTAGACGAGGGCCTGAGGGAGTGCTGGGAGTGCTGAAGAAAGCAGCAAGCCGACGAAAAAGCTGAATCTGCTCAACATGTGCGGCTGAGATTCTACTACAATCGCCGGTTCTGATTGGAGGCACCCCTGTGGATAACATCATTCATTGGACTCCCGCCTTCGGGGCGGCGGCGTTGTTGTTCGCCTGGTACAAGGCGGGCTGGGTCAGAAGGCAGGATCCGGGCACGGATCGGATGAAGGAGATCGCGGGATTCATCCAGTCGGGGGCCATGGCTTTTCTGCGCCGCGAGTACTCGGTGCTCGTCGTGTTTTCCCTCGTCGTCTCGGTACTTCTCGTGGCCGCGAACTACTCGTCCGGCACCGCGCTCGTCGGGTTCTCGTTTCTCGTCGGAGCCGTGTGCTCGGCGCTCGCTGGTTATTTCGGGATGAAGGTCGCGACCGACGCGAACGTGCGCACGACCAACGCTGCGCGGCAATCTCTCTCCGCGGCTCTTCAGATCGCCTTCGCCGGAGGGTCGGTCTTGGGGATGTCGGTCGTCGGCCTCGCGATCCTCGGAATGTCGCTTCTGTACCTCCTCTACACCCGCATGTACGGCGTCGAGCTCACCGTGCTTCAGGACGAAGTGCTGCAGATCCTTTCGGGGTACAGCCTCGGGGCTTCGTCCATCGCGCTCTTCGCCCGGGTCGGAGGCGGAATCTACACCAAGTCGGCGGACGTGGGAGCGGATCTCGTGGGGAAGGTCGAGGCGGGAATTCCCGAGGACGATCCGCGCAACCCCGCGGTCATCGCCGACAACGTGGGAGATAACGTCGGGGACGTCTGCGGCATGGGGGCGGACCTCTTCGAGTCGTACGTCGGGGCGATCCTCGGGAGCATGGTCCTGGCGCTCGGCTACGTGAGAGGGCTCGAGGCCGCCGGTGTCGCCGTCGCCTCGCCTCTCAACTACGTGATCCTGCCGATGGTTCTCGCCGGTTTCGGGATCTTGTGCTCCATAGCGGGGACGTTCATGGTCCGGACGTCCGAGGGCGGAAATCCCCAGACCGCGCTCAACATGGGAACGCTCGGGGCCGGCGTGCTGATGCTCGTCGTCTCCATTCCGGTGACCCGGGCTCTCACCCCGGAGGTCTGGGGCCGGCTCTACGGAGCGATGATCGTCGGCCTCGCGGCCGGGATCGCGATCGGTTTCATCACCGAGTACTACACGTCCGAGTCGAAGAAGCCCGCGCGCGCCGTCGCCGCTGCCGCTCAGACCGGCGCCGCCACCAACATCATCGCCGGGCTCGCCCTCGGAATGAAATCCACGGGCTGGCCGCTCCTGCTGCTTTCCGTCGCCATCGTTCTGACCTATATGCTCGCCGGTCTCTACGGTGTGGCCCTCGCCGGCCTGGGGATGCTGGGCACGGTGGGAATCCAGCTCGCGGTCGACGCCTACGGGCCCATCGCCGACAACGCCGGCGGGATCGCCGAGATGAGCGGGCTTCCCAAGGAAGTCCGGAGCCGCACCGACAAGCTCGATGCCGTTGGAAACACCACCGCGGCAATCGGCAAAGGCTTCGCCATCGGCTCGGCGGCCCTAGCCGCGCTCGCCCTCATGGCCGCCTTTCAAGAGCAGGCGCAGCTCGGACCGGGAGATCTCTCGATCGCGAACCCAGTGGTGCTCGCCGGGATTTTGATCGGCGGCATGGTTCCGTTCCTGTTCTCCGCGATGGCGATGCAGGCGGTGGGCGAGGCCGCGTTCGACATGATCGAAGAGGTGCGCCGCCAGTTCCGGGAGATCCCGGGTCTTCTCGAGGGAAAGCCGGGCGTGAAAGCGGACTACGCGCGCTGCGTCGACATCGCGACCGCCGCCGCTCTCAAGCGGATGATCGTGCCCGGCCTCATGGCGATCGTGCTCCCGGTCGTCGCCGGAGTCCTGAGGAAGGAATTCCTCGCCGGAGTCCTTGTCGGCTCTCTGGTCTCCGGAGTTCTCATGGCGATCTTCATGGCGAATGCCGGAGGCGCCTGGGACAACGCCAAGAAGCACATCGAGGCGGGCAACTACGGCGGCAAGGGGAGCGATGCCCACAAGGCCGCCGTCGTTGGAGATACCGTGGGCGACCCGTTCAAGGACACCGCCGGACCGGCGATCAACATCCTCATCAAGCTGATGTCGGTCGTGGCGCTGGTGATAGCGCCCCTTATTCGATGATTCGGTGAGAGCTAATTCGACAGCACCGATACCGAGCCGTTTACCGTCGAGATTGCGAAGGAGCTTCCGCCGCTCCCGAAGCTTCCCTGGACGTGCCGGCGGCTGGTCCTCGTGAGGTTCATCGGGAAGTCGACCTCGATGGATCCGTTCATGGTCTCGGCGTCGAGATCGCCCCCGGCGTCCGCGGGGAGGTACACCCGAACCTCGCCGTTCGTCGTCTCGAACCGGTGGCGTCCGCCTTCGACCGTCCGGTAGCTCGCGCGAATGCTTCCGTTCGTGGTCTCGGCCTCGATCTCACCCGCGATGTCCTTGATCTGGAGGGCGCCGTTGACCGACTCCGCCTGCACTCGTCCGTGGATTCCCGTGACCGTAACCTCGCCGTTCGCCGTCGAGACCACGATCTGGGCCTCCGCGGGGAGGACGATTCGGTAGCTCACGCCGCCCGAGCCGCGGCGGCTGTGCTGGACGGTCCTTACCGAGACTCGGTCGCCCGAGCCATCGACGACGATCTCGAGGTCCCGCAGCCCGTCCTCCGTCTTGGCTTCCTTCTCCGCCTCGATCCGCACGCTGGACTCGTTCCCGGCTTCGATCTCGATGCTGCCGTTCTGGTTCTCGATGCTGAAGACACCGCCCGGATTGAAAGCGACGGTTTGTTCGAAATGCTCTCGAACGCTGGCCTCGGCGCCGGCCGCGATAAGGACACCCAAGACCCCTGCGAGACATTGCGGAAAAGGCGGAAAAGACATGACCACATCCTCCCGATCGTCCCCTTGGACGACGGGGGCAGTGAAAAGGTTCACTCGGTGGTGAGAATGCCCGCGAGCTTCGCGGGGTCGATGCTGCCCCCGGTGACGAGGGCTACCGTCTTGCCCCACTGGCCCCTGCCTCGCTGCACTTCCGGGATCGCGACGGCCGCGGCGACGGAAAGCGCTCCCGAAGGCTCGGCAACAACTTTGTTCCATAGGGCCAGGTTTCTGACCGCGGACTTCACCTGGTCCTCGGAGACGAGGGCGACGCTCGAGGAAAGCTCCCGAAGGAGAGGGAACATCTCTTCGGTGATGTAGGGAACCGCGACGCCGTCACAGATCGTGTGGCAGTCGACTTCCATCGGCCGGCCCGCCTCGAGGCTCCGGTGGAGCGCGGCGCAGCCCGAAGGCTCGACCGCCACGACTCGGACGGAGGGCTTCGCGGCGCGGAGAGCGGCGCCGACGCCCGCGAGGAGGCCGCCGCCCCCGACGGGCACGAGGACCGTTTCGACCTCCGGCAGATCCTCGAGGATCTCGAGCCCGAGGCTCCCGTGCCCGGTCATCACGTTGCGGTTCGTCCAGGGATGGATGAAGGCGTAGGGCTCGTCTTTCCATCCCTCTTCGCGGAGATAGCGGAACAATTCGGCGACGGGCACCAGCACCGGCTCGCCTCCGTAGGCGCGGACCGCTTCGATCTTGGCCGAGGGGGCGGACTCGGGCATCAGGCTCCGCGCGGAAATACCGAAGCGCCGCGCCGACCAGGCGAGGGCCTGCGCGGTGTTTCCGGCGCTTACCGTCGCGACACCAAGGCGGCGCTCCGTCTCGGAGAGCGCCGCCACCGCATTGAAGACGCCCCGGAGCTTGAACGAGCCCACGGGCTGAAACGTCTCGAGCTTGAGGTAGAGATCCTCGGCGCCGAACCGCTCGTCCGCGGGCACCAAAGGCGTTCGGCGCACAGCGGGACGAATCCTCTCGCGGGCTTCGCGGATCTCTTCGAGGGTGGGGAGGGCGGGCACGGTATCAGCGGAGAGCGCGCCCGAAGGGAAGAAGGGCGAGCGGGATGAGCTTCAGGTGCTGCATCGCGAATGGGATCCCGATGAGGGTGACGGCGAGGATCAGGGCCGACGTCGCGTGGGCGAGCGCGATCTCCCAGCCGAAGAAGACCAGCCAGATGACGTTTCCGATCAGGCGAAGGGGGCTGTTCGCATCGGGGAGCTCTACGATCTGCTTTCCGAAGGGAGCGAAGGTGGCGACCCCGATCTTCATCGCCTGGACACCGAAGGGAATCCCTACGATGGTGACGCAGGTGAGGAGGCCGCCCACGATGTATCCGAGCCCGGCGATGAGGCCTCCGAAAATCAGCCAGAGTATGTTTCCGAGAAAGCTCATGAAGCTCGCTTCCCTCCGGCACAATCATAGCGGAGTCGATCCCCGCCTGTAACCAGGCCGCCTTCTGTACTCGGGGCCGCTACACGTAGGCATAGAGGGCGGGCGCCGGGAAGTGATTCCAGAAGAGCGTCTTACTCGTTTGGACAGCGCGCCGAGAACGTGGAACGAAACTTGCTGAGCCACACCCAGGGCGCAACGAAATGCCCAAAGGAGGATCACAATGCGAGTATCGAAGAGGACGAGGAGAGGCGTTTACGCCTCGGTCATCGCCCTCAGCCTGATCGCGGCCGCGGCGCCGGTGATAGCCGAGCACCTGGAAGCCAAGGCCTACGTCATCACCGACTGGATCGCGGAGTGTTCCGCGAACGACATTCCCTACTGGGACGACATGGTCGACTACTGGTACGACGAGATCGACGACCACGGCTGGTACCACAAGGACGGCTTCGTGGTGAACGGAGAAATGGACCGGGACCGGTTCTGCGATCCAGACACCGGTCTCGCCAATTGCGCCGATCACCTCAGCACCGAAGACGCCGACGCCTTGATGATCGGCCTTCATGGCAGCGACTCCGGGAATCACTGGCAGGGCTCGCTCAGAAAGAACGGCGGCGCTTCCGTCAACGACTGTCAGATCGACGCGCCCGACGGAGACGGAGCCGCGGAGGAAATCTTCTTCGGAGACGTCGACCTCGAGTTCCTCCACCTGTCTTCCTGCTTCAGCATGGACGACGACAACCTTCCCTACACCTGGCGGATGTTTCAGGATCCCGTGGACTCGCCGGTCAACGGCCTCAGGCTCCACCAGGCGACCGGGTTTCATGGCCTCATGTGGATCGGCGGCTGCTGCGACGACCAGTACGAGGACTTCGCCGACGACGCCTTCGACGTCTCGATCAAGTCGGCCTGGATGGACAACATGTACGTCACCGGCATCAACGGCTCGGCGACGCAGTGCCCCGTAGCGTACGCCGTCGGAACCAACAGCACCGACTGCTTCAACCGCATCAACAACGAGCAGTACGACAACATCTTCAGCGATCCGGGCAACATCGGTTACTACTGCTATTACTACTACCCTGGCTGCGATCCCTCCGGGGAAACGGCCTTCACTCCTTGAGAGGTGGCGCACCATGACAGAAATCATGAGAAAGACTCGGACCCTCTGTTTCCTCATCTTTGCGCTGGCGTCTTCGCTGGCCCTCGTCACTCCCGCCCTCGCCCAGGAGGAAGTCTGCGGTGACATCCTCGAGCTCGTCGAAAAAGGAGTCCCGCGCGAAGTGGGAGATCCCGCGTTTCTGATGCGGCTCCTCGAGCCCAAAGTCGGCCCTCAGTTCGCCGATGGGTTCATCAACCTCGCTCAGGAGACGGCGCTTCCCGCCGTGCAGAGCAAGCTGCGGCTCAGCCAGCGCCGGTGCGTCCCGGACCAGGAGGGGCACCTCACCTGCCGCCTGTCCAACTTCAGGAACACCGAGCTCCTCAAGTTCGACGAGCGCGTGGGCAAGGCCGCCTATCTCAACCTGACTCGCGAGTGGAACCCGAGGAGGGGGGACAACAAGATCCCCGATGACCAGGCCATGGGCCTCGCCCGCGACGTCATCAAGGCCTGGGGCATCCCGGAGGACGAGCTGGCCATGCAGCTCGCTGACCTCCGCCGTCTCAACGTCGCGGGCGGACCCAAGCTCGATGCCAAGCCGGCGGAATTCTTCAGTACGGAAGTCCACGTCCGGTTCCCGCGGCACGTCGGCGGCGTTCCCGTCTTCGATTCGTACGCGCAGCTCGCTTTCGACGTGCGCGGCCAGGTCGCTCGCCTGCGGGTACTCTGGCCGTCGTTCAGCCTCGTTCCCGGGCTCGAGGCCAATCCTCTTTCGCGGGAGGAAGTGGTGAGGAGGACCGCCGAGGAGCTGAGCGACGGCGCCCTCTGCAAGTCGCTTTCCCGAGTGGAGGCACACATCGCCTACGTCTTGTCCAAGGAAGTCGAGACCCCCGATCCGAGCGACGAGGGGAGCCGCAAGGAAGTCGAAGCGGCCCACGAATCCGGGGAGTATGTGCCCGCGCTCGTGGTGTACGCCTTCCCGGTCGACCCGAGAGAGGATTCCGGCGAGCTCGCGCCAGCCGGACGCCAGCTGGTGACCCGGCTCCTCGATTCCCGCGAAGACGGCAAGTAGCACGCCTTCGCGCCTTCACGTCTTCAAGCCTTCAAGGCTTTTCAAAATTGGGCTCACGGGGCTCGGGCTCCGGGAGCCTGTTTCGATTTATCGCCGCGCGAGGGCGTCGCGGGCCAGCGCTTCCAGGACCATCCCCGTAGTGAACGCGGCCGAGGAAAACTCGAAGACCTGTCCGCCGTCGGCGCGGCCGAAAAAGAAGGGAGCCGCGTCGTAACCCCCCGATCTCCTCTGCTCGAGAGTTAGGTATGCGGCGGCCCGGGCGACGAGCGGAGTCTCGCGGCCGGCGTTGAGCAAGGTGAGGATCGCGAAGGCCGTGTTGAGGTGGGGCGCGCCGCGATCCCAGTACGCCGTGCCGTCCATGCGCTCGATGGCCGATGTCTCCAGATCGTCGGCCAGAATCTCGACCGCGGGCGCGAGCATAGAGACGCCGCCCTCGTGAAAGGCGCGAGACACGGCGTAGTGGAAGACGAGGTTGTCCGGGTAGTACTCGGTTATGTCCTCGAGGCGGTCCCGGTGCAAACCGAGAGCGGTGGCCTGGAGGATGAGCTCGGCCGCTTCGGGGACTCCGGCAACGCCGAGCCGATCGTAGCGGCCGAGCGCGAAGAGCACGTTGGCGTTGACCACCAGGTCCACGTCGTTCGGAAAGGGGGGAGCGGAGGGCTCCCGGTAGGTGAGCCAGGTGAGGAAGGCGCCGCTCGCGGGCAGAAGCCAAGGCGGGTTCCGCCTTCGCGGCACGTCTCCTCGATCGCGCCAGTCGGCGAAGAACTGGTGGAACGGCACGTCACTCGAAGGACCGCCGTCGAGCCGGGCGTCGTCGAGGAGTGCCGCGTACGTGGTCGCGGTCACGTCCGCATCGCTCGGGATGGCGAGCGGGCTCGGAAACACGCGCAGATTCAGAGGGACTCGCGCCCCTCCGAGGATCGGCCCGCGCAGCCAGGAGACGAGCGCGCGCTCGACGGCGGGCTTCGGCACTTCCGGATGAGCGTCGTAGGGCCAGAACCCGAACGTGCCGGCGTCGGGAGCACCCGGGGGCGATTCGAAGCGCGAGAGAAACTCGATCGCTCGCCGTCGCATGTCGCGGGCGGCGCGCACGTCTCGCCGGCTCAAGCCCAGCGCCTGCCGGTTCTCCTCCACGACGTGGGTGAGCGAATGGTGAATGAAGGCGACGGTGAACGGGCTCACGTCGCGCACTCGCAGGGCCGGTCTTCCGCGCAAGCTGAAAAACTGCGGCCAGTCCCCCGGATAATCGCGAACGCGCTCGCCGTCCATGAGCATGTCCAGAGGCTCCTCGACCTGATGGGCGAGGAGGAACGCGAGCGCTCGCCGTATGGGTGCGTCGGCCGCGTCGTTCGAGAGGGCCTTTGCCGCGGGCCATCCCGCGCCGAGAGCGAGAGCGAACAATACTCCGCGTGCGATGCTCCCGGTGTTGAGAGGGGCCTTCATGCCGTTGCTCCTGGGCGATCATAACGTGCTAGCGTGGTCAACGCATGAACCTCCTGGAGATCGTCGAAACGTCGAGCCGTCTTTCCGGGACGAGAAGCCGGCTCGACAAGATGGCGCTCCTTGGCGAGGTGCTCGGGCGGGCGCCGCTCGACGAAGTCCCTTTCGTGGTTTCGTGCCTGTCCGGCCGGCTTCCGCGGGGACGGCTCGGGATCGGATACGCCACCGTCCAGGACATGCGGCGCGTCGAACGGACTTCGGAGCCCTCGCTCAGCCTCGGCGAGGTCGACGCGATTTTCCGGGGATCCCGGCGATGCGCAAAAGCCATGGCGTGGATATCGACGAGAAGCTTGCGGCGAAGTTTCCGTACAGGTCAAGCCCGATCTGTTTCAGGGCGGCGAGCCATCAGGGTGTACGCCGTGGACTTGTAGGCCAGCGAGCCAGCCGTAGAAGCGTCTTAGTAGGGCGATCACGGGTTCTGTTTGGCTGTGGCGCAGCCACGCTCAGTCATTTGCCGCAAATCTCTGATAGAAGTTGGTTTAGCAGATCGCTATTGCGTACGAAAAGTACTTTTGGTACAGTTCGTACAGGTGCGGTGACGAGTGGGGCGGAGTGATCAAGGGTGCGAGTAATGACGACGGCGGGAGAGGGGCAACGTGGCAAATATCTTGGGAGGCCACGCCGCATCCATCCACAGGCGTTCTCCTCGGCATTCACAACGCCGCATACGAAACGCGCCAGCAGTATCTCCGGGACGTCCACGCTGCGCTGCTCGAGCCGGACGGCCGCGACACGCTGGCAGACGAAGCGGGATTCCTGAGCGTTGGATTCGAGGGACCCGGACTCTACAAGGGCGAGTTCAACCCCGGTTTCCAAACGGAGGTCAGAGAGTCACGTCTGTCCGAGCTCGAACAAGTGGACCGCATGGAGCGGTACGCGGCGGCACTCGGGTATCTGCTTAATCAGGAGGCGATAGCGTATCACAGGGCCTATTACGACCCGGACATTCGCCGCTGTAACGGTGGTGAGTTTCGGACCGGCCGCACGATCGCGCATGATGAGATGCGAGAGTTCTACGACGCACTTCGTGAGCGTTTCGGTGAGCAGGTCGACTCCGTGCACTTAATCCCGTCAAGGCACGGGTTCCGTGTTCTGAATGAAAGTACTGTCCCAAACGAGAAATTCCACGACTTGGTCTCGGCGGCATTCGAGGAGGCTTTCGATTTCGATGCCGGTTACGTCTCCTTTGCGCTGCGGAACGGCCAGGTCTCGAATGACTGGAAGGAGAAACCCGATGGGCAAAGTTACAAGGCTAGGTATTGCGCCGCCGGAGGACCCGATTTATCGGGAGCCGTGGAGCGTATCTGTGGTCGCGTCAACGAAGTCAACACCAGTTACGCAAACCAGTACGGATGGTGAGAGTCGCCACGAGGACATTGGGCCTACCCGTGAAATAAGTGTGAGCGAGGCAAGGGACGCTTTGGCTGAAATGGTTAACCGGGTGGCCTACTCTCACGAACGGGTGGCTCTCACACGGCGAGGTAGGACGCTCGCCGTGCTGGTTTCGGTTGAGGATCTCAAGAAGCTTGAGGCCTTGGAGAAATAGCCCACGCTCACCTCGAAGAGCGAAACGGTGGCGCTCGGGGCCGATCTCCCTCGAGGAGATGCCCTCTGTGCGGCGGATCCAGGCCGAGCCGGTGGGCCCGGAGGAGCTCGAGGACGCGAACGCCTCTCTCGTCGAGACTTTCCCCGGACCGGTGCGAGTTGGCCCAGCAGATCGTCGGAACACACACCTACCACGTCGAAGGCATTGGCCGACATGCGCGCGCCCTGGAGCCGCTCGGTGACGCCGTCGCCGGCCAGGCTGGCGCTCCAATTTGCGTACGCCGCGAGGCCTCGGTCGCCGTTGGCTATGCGTTTCAGATGTTCGAGGATCTTTCGGATCACTCGAGGCTCGGGTGATGAAAGCGGTCACGCCAGCTGGCCGCCCGCAGGGACATAGAATCGGGTCGAGCTCGAAAACTCTTCGAATGAGATCCACCGACGCCGCGAAGCCTGTTTTCGGGCGAGGTTTTCGCTTGGCTCATCTTCGTGTCGCTGGTTTGGAGAAGAAGCGGCCTGGTCGGAGAGCGAAGAGATCTTCCGTCGGCCTACGAACGCCCGGCCTTCCTTGTCCTCGTTCTCCCCCGGGCCCTCGCCGATGGTCATGACCGAAGCCTTCGGGTTCCCGCGATCGACGACGATGTCGGTCCGCCCTGATGGAGCCCGCACTTGGCGCAGCCGCTCGCACGCAGTTTGTCGCGGAGTTCCCGCCTTCATGCCGTTGCTCCCGGGCAATCATAACGTGCTAGCGTGGTCGGCGGATGAACTTCGCGGAGATCGTCGAAACGTCGAGCCGGCTTTCCGGGACGAGAAGCCGGCTCGAGAAGATGGGGCTCCTCGGCGAGGTCCTCGGTCGGTCGCCACTCGACGAAGTGCCTCTCGTGGTCTCGTGCCTCTCCGGGCGGCTTCCCCGGGGGCGAATGGGGATCGGATATGCGACTCTCCAGGACATTCGCCGGGTCGAAGGGGCATCGGAGCCTTCGCTCGAGCTCCGCGAGGTCGACGCGATTTTCGGGGAGCTCGAGCGCGTGGGCGGCGCGGGCTCGAGCGCGGCCCGGCTCGAGATCCTGCGAGGCCTCTACCGGCGCGCGACCGAAGAGGAGCAGGACTTTCTCACACGCCTTCTGCTCGAGGACTTGAGACAGGGCTCTCTCGAGGGCGTCATGCTGGAGGCGATCGCGAAGGCGGCGACGGTTCCGGCGGAGGCCGTCCGGCGCGCGTTCATGCTCTCGGGCGAACTCGGTCTCGTCGGCCGAACGGCGCTGGAAGAAGGGGCTTCGGGTCTGACGGAGTTTCATCTCGAGGTTCTTCGCCCGATCCAGCCGATGCTCGCGCAGACGGCGGAGAACGTCTCGGAGGCGCTCTCGGCCCTCGGGACCGCTGCGCTCGAGTACAAGCTCGACGGCGCCCG
>Ga0184637_10002186_pt1 | contig 12672 bp, 10 predicted proteins | sample PLM3_127_b2_FD_133143 | JGI IMG/M metagenome (GOLD analysis project Ga0184637, IMG submission 133143) | Groundwater sediment microbial communities from an aquifer in East River, Colorado, USA - PLM3_127_b2 | ecosystem: Environmental > Terrestrial > Soil > Riparian zone | place: USA: East River...
AGTGGCGGTCGGGATGCCGCGTGGACAAGCATTCTGTCTGAGGCCGTTGAGCGCATCGACGACGACGTGGAGCCGGCGCTTCGCGAGCTGCTGCTCCGCCACGAATCAGTTAGCCGTCACCTTCGCCTGTACGAGGCGGGACGGCTCCCGCTGCCTGACCAGGAGTTCGTCCGTCGCTTGCGGACCATCGAGTGGCGCCAACGCGCAGCGATCGATGAGTCTGTTCGGCAGGCGTCGAACGCTGAAGCGGCGCTGCTCGCATTGCTCGAGGAGCGTCACGATGGGGACGTCGCAGAGCGCGCACGGGGCTGGACCGACGAGCTGCTGCTTCTCCACGATACGCTCGTCAGCGCGTTGTCTGGCGATCCGAACGTCGTCGAGCTCCGAGAGCCGATTCGTGAAACGGATGCTACGAATGGCGAACCGGCGTCGCCCGCCGAGCTGCCACTCGCCGAGTACCGCGTTTCCGCTCGTCGCAATGGCGCTGTCGCCGGCGCTGGCGTGCTCGCACGTCATGTGGAGGAAGCCCTCCGCTCCCTGAGCAACCTGGGCGCGCTCGGTACCTGTGAGCTGGTCGCGGACCTGCCTCACACGCTGGGGGCGGCACGTGGAGGCAGGGATGGTGAGCTCTCAGAGCCTACACCGCTCGAGCAGGCGCAGACCCTGCACGAAGTGCTGCGAGCAGCTATCGACCGCCTGAAGCCCGCGAATGGGCCAAACCCCGTCGATGGAGTACCTTCACTTGGGCACGAGATCCTGCTCGAGGAGTACGTTCTCCGCCGATCGACCCGAAACATCATGGTGCGCCATTTCGTCAGTGAGAGTACGCTGCACCGTCATCGCCACGCGGCGATTCGCGCTCTGGCGAATGATCTGATGGCGCACGAGGATCGCCTGGCTCGAGGTCGTACGAATGGATCGGCCGCCACGCCGGCCGGTGCGATGCATTAGAGTCGCGTTGCCGAAACCCCAGTTCTGGAACTGGAATCTTTTGGCAGTCCTCTGGGCGTGTTTGGCAGTTCAGCGCCGCTACTGTGGGGCCGGGCAAAAGCCCCGCGGAGGTACCACGGATGGGACCCGTCATTCGGCGGCTCTTACGACCTCATCTGAGCGTTGTGCTGGCAACCCTCGTACTGGTCAATCTAGCACTGCCCGGGCAGGCGCTAGGACAGTCGCCCGCGCCCGCTCCGGGTGCCGGGCAACTGGTGCTTTCGGACGATTTTCGGAGCGCCGAGGCCGGCGCCCTTCCACGAGTATCCCCACACCCCGATAGCTACACCCAGGGCTACGAGGACGGCGAGTACGTATTTCGAAGCCTGGATCCGGAATGGTCGGGCGTCGCACGGGCGCCTATCCCTGGGAACCATCGTGATACGACGCTCGCCATTCACGCGCGGAGTGTCGGCGAGCAGCCCGCCCTGGTATTCCTGGAGTGCCGCGTGAGTCAGCGCGGCGGTTACGCCGCCGCCGTTGCCTTCGACCGGGGCTTCTACTACCTCGGTCGCTGGGATAGTCGCTCTCTGACGCCCATCACGCCGCTCCAGCAGTCGGCGCCGGCTCGATCGCGGGACGTAGGAGTCGACCTGGCGCTGACCTGCGCCGGGAGCACGATCTCTCTCACGATCGATGGCCAGGAGGCCGCCACGGCGCGTGATACGGGCCACGCCGAAGGGAATCTCCGCATCGGCGCGGTGGGCCTCGAGAACGAAGGGCCAGGCACACTCGAGGTGCGGCTGCGCAACCTCGTCGTTTCCGGGGCGGCTTCGCCCGCTGAACCGACTCGGGAAGCGACGACAACGCCCACCGTTACTCCAACACCGGCGGCTGGTGCCGTCGCCCCAACGCCGACATCGGTTCCGTTCGCAGAGGCAGATATCGCCTCCCGGATCTCTCCCTCGGTGGTGCAGGTGACCACGGCGGCCGGCGGCGGCTCGGGCGTGAAAGTGGCTCAGGGGGTGCTCACCAACGCCCACGTCGTCGCGGGTGAGCAGGAGGTAGAAGTCATCCGCAGTGATGGTTCGCGGCAGAGAGCCGTCGTGGTACGGACCGACCCATGGTTCGACCTCGCGCTGCTGACGACGGACCTCGATATCCCCGCTGTCGAGATCGAGCACGCGAGCGGACAGCGACAAGGCGATACCGTCCTCGTGTTCGGCTTTCAGTTCGCACCTCGGCTGCCCGGCTCGGCGTCTATGACGCGCGGAATTCTGTCGGCCATTCGCGAAGTGGATGGCGTCACGCTGGTCCAGACGGACGCCGCCATGAATTCCGGCAGCTCTGGCGGAGCCATCGTGAACCTGCGCGGAAAGCTGATAGGGATCTCGTCGCGAGGTCTGGGAACGGTCGGCGGTCTGAACCTCGGAATCGCCGGCGAGTCCATTCAAGGGTTTCTCGACGGCGCTCAGATCGTCGGTCCCGACGCTGCGGAGCCCGACAATGACGCCGAGCATGCTCGGCTCTTGACGGTCGGCGCCCCACCCGAGCTCCACAGCTTCCACGCGGCCGGTGATGTGGACTGGGTTTCGTTCTCGATGGCTGAGGGCGACCAGATCGTGCTGTTCACCGACTCGGCGTCCTGCGACACATATCTGCGGCTCGTCGCTCCAGATCGCGTCACGCTGCTCGACGAAGACGATGACGGCGGGAGAAACCTCAGCTCGTGGATTGAGTTCACGGCGGAGGAGAGCGGCACGTACTACGGACAAGTTTCCCACGTGCGAGCGGCAGGCACGTGTCGCTCCTACCACGTCGGCGTGTTTGTGGGCTGACCGGATCAACGGGGGGTTGGTGGCGCTCGCTGAGCCGAGTGGCGTCATGCGAAACGGTGGGATGCCGAAAGCTTCTGACAGTGAGCCGACAGTTCATGGCAGTTGAGACGCTCTATGGTGCCGGAGCGAGCAACACAGTGAAAGGAGATACCAATGGCACCTACCCCTCAGCGTCTGATGCGACCTCGTCTACTGATGGGACTCGCAATCGTCCTCGTCGCCAGCATCGCCCTGCCGACACAAGCGTTAGGGCAGGGGCCCGTGTCTTCCCAGTCAGCCCCGACCATCCAAACCGGACCGCTCCTCGCCGCCGATAACTTCCAGGACCCTGCAGGCGGGTTGCTGCCACCGTCCTCGCCGGAGCCCGACGACTATGAGCAAGGGTACGAGGACGGCAACTACGTCGTCCGTGCGACCAGTCCCGGGTGGAGCGGCAGCGTTGGTCTTCCGCTTGCGGGCTCCTATCGCGACACGATGCTCTCCGTTAACGTCAGGAGCGTGGGTGACCGAGCCGGGACCGTCTCGCTGCAGTGCCGCCGGAGCTCGACCGGTGGGTATAGCGCCATCCTTTTCCTGGATCGCGGCCTCCACTACCTCGTGCGCCTGGATGGTGGCTCAACCTCTGTGCTGACGTTTCCATCCGTTTCGCCGTACGCTCGACTTCGCCGCGCCGGCATCAACCTGGCACTCTCGTGCGTGGGCGACAACATCGCGCTGACGATTGACGGCTTCGAGGCTGGAAGCGCGCGCGATTCGACGCACAGCGAGGGAAGCCTGCGACTCGGCGTGCAGAGTCTCGAACGGGAAGGACCTGGGACTTTTGAAGTACGTCTCGGCAGCCTGTCGATCAACCAGGCAGCGTTGGCAGAGCCGACGCGCGTGCCAACCCCCACCCCTAGCGCCACGCCCACTCCCACAGTCACGCCCGGTACGCAAACACCCACACCCACACCGATGACGGAGTCGGACATCGCCGCCCGCGTCGCTCCATCTGTCGTGCAAATCTCTTCCAAGCTGGGCACTGGCTCGGCCGTTAAGATCGCACAGGGCGTGCTTACGAACGAGCACGTCGTCAGCGGCGAGCAGCACGTTGAGCTCATCCGCAGCGATGGAACGCGGCACGCCGCCACCGTCGTACGAAGCGATCCCTGGTTCGATCTCGCCCTCCTCTCCACTGACGTCGACTTGCCATCTCTGGAGTTGGAACCAGCGGGACGGCAGCGCCAGGGTGACCCTGTCCTGGTGCTTGGTTACCCGTACGGGCGCGTCCTGCTGGGCTCCGCAAGCCTCAGTCGAGGGCTGCTGTCCGCGGTTCGCGACATGGATGGAGTCACTTTCGTTCAAACGGACGCCGCGATTAACTTCGGCAGCTCTGGCGGGGCCATCGTCAACGCGCGCGGCAGGCTCATCGGTGTGACGGTAGGCAGCATCGGTTCGTCCGGAGGGCTGAACTTCGGCGTGGCCGGCGAGTCGATCCAGGCATTCCTCGATGGAGTTCAGCTCGTGGGGCCAGACGCCGCCGAGCCGGATAACACCCGTGAGCAAGCCAGGCCCCTGGCGGTCGGCGCGGCTCCCCAGCTTCGCAGCTTCAACGTCGTCGGCGACGTGGACTGGGTGTCCCTACCCCTGACCGACGGGGACCAGATAGCGATCTTCACCGACTCGACAGACTGCGATACGGTGCTTCGCCTGTACGCGCCGGACGGAGTCACGCTTCTCGACGAAAACGACGACGGCGGGCGCAACTACAGCTCATGGATCGGGTTTACCGCCGAGGAGAGCGGCACATATTACGTGCGTGCTTCCCACGCCGAACGAGGTGGCGCTTGCCGCTCGTACCACATTGCGGCGCGCTCGCTCATCTAGCGAATCGGGGCCGAGACGGCCGTCTCCTGGGTCGTAATGAACTCGAGGAGGGCAGGAGTGCCGGACCGCGTCGCATCGATGCCGCGCTCGATGGCGGGGACGATCTGGTCCGGCGTCGTCACCCGCTCGCACGCGGCGCCAAGCGCTCGGGCCACTGCTCCATAGTCGCCGGTCTGCGTCAACGCGTCGTACTTCTCATCGGCGATGGCCGTGGAGTGAATCTCCGCGGCCATCGTGCCGTTGTTGAGCACGACCGTGAGGATGGGGATCCGCGCGCGAGCTGCGGTCTCGATGTCCATGCCGACCATGCCGATCGCGGCATCGCCCATGAGGTTGATACAGAGCTTGTCCGGCGCCGCGAGCTTGGCCCCCATGATGGCGCCGAGGCCGAAGCCGAGCTGGGTCGACTTGCCCCACCCGATGTAGCTGCCAGGGACGAGCGACTCCCAAAAAGGGGTGATCTGGTTGCGCGGCCCGCCCGAATCGTGGGTGACGATCGTGTTCCGGCGGTCCACGGTGTGCATCAGGTCCCAGATAACCCGATACGGGCTCAGCGGCACGTCCTTTGACGTCAGCTTCGGCATCCACTCCTGGAGCCAGGCGGACTTCACCGCCTTGACCTCCGCCGCGACTCCATCCTGCCCGATCGTCGGGCTCGGCGACTGCCGCCGGATTTCGTCGATCAGCTGGCGAAGGACGAGCTTCGCATCGCCCAGGATGCCGTAGTCGGTGCGGTAGTCGCGGTTCAGATCCCACTCGTTGTTCGTGGCCTGGATGATGATCTTTCCCGGCGGGATCGTGATGCCGAAGGACGTCCGGGTGAGGCTTGACCCAATGCTGAGCACGACGTCCGCCTTGCGCATGAAGTGGGCAACGGCGCCGGTGGTGGTCGAGCCACCGCTCCCGAGCGCGAGCGGATGGTCCTCTGGGAAGCCGCTCTTCCCCGGCAAGGTTGTCATGACGGGAATCTGAAGGAGCTCGGCGAGCTCGACCAGCTCGCTGGTCGCCTGCGAGAAGAGCACGCCCTGTCCGGCGTGGATGAGCGGCGCCTCGGCTCGCAACAGAACGGTCACTGCCTCGCGCACGTCGTCTGGATCAGCCAGCGTCCTGGCGCTCTTCGCGGGAACGTAGTCGAAGGGCTCGTCGACGTTCTGGGCCATCACCTCGTGGGGCACTTCGAGCAGCACCGGCCCGGGGCGGCCGGTTCGCATCTCGTAGAAGGCCCGCCGCATGAGATGGCCGATGCGGTCGGCCGCTGGAACCGTCGCAGCCCATTTCGTGACGCCTGCGAAATTGCGGGACGCCCAGAAGTTAGGGAGCGTATCCAGACGCCGGAGGTCTGAAGCGCCAGGGAGCAGAAGCATCGGGATGCCATTGGCGAACGCCTGCGCAACGCCCGGGTAGGAGTTCTCGGCGCCAGGGCCGTACTGCATGACGAAGACGCCGATGCGGTCGTCTCCGTGCGCCTTCGCCGTTCGGCTGTAGCCATCCGCCATGTTGACGCCCACGCGCTCCTGGCGGCAGACGATGGGGCGGATGCCGGCGTCGGCGATGGCATCGATCAGCGGGTTCTGGGGGAAGCAGAAGACGATGTCAACGCCTTCGCGCTTGAGCGCCTCCGCTATCATGGCAGCGCCTTTCATCGGGCAGCCTCCTCTCTTTTTTGAGTCTCGAGTCCAAAGTCTCGAGTCCAAAGTCGGGCGATGGCGACTACTCTACAGCGAGCGCTAAGTCCGTGCTCCGCGGTGTTTTCGCTCACTCGGATTTGTTCCGGAACGTCCCAAGGAATTTCGTGCAGCGCTCCTCGATCTGGCAGCGAACGCCGACATGGCGAAACTTCGTTCGAGTTCGGCCTCAAATATGTGGGCGTTGGTATGATCATTGGTCCAGCGGAGGAAGCGGAACGATCAGGACGGTGTGGACGATGTTGGATGGTTTGCCTCCGCCCGTGCTTGCAAGTGCCTACCCCTTCCGGCGAGGCAGATGACAATTGACCAAAAACGTACTCAATGAACTAGACCTTGCCGCGCTGAGGCACGACCTGCCCGCCCACGGGCTAATCCGTGGTGATATTGGCACCGTAGTCATCGTCTACCGTGGGGGAGAAGCGTACGAGGTGGAATTCGTCGCGGCAGACGGACGAACAGTGGCCTTGGAGACGCTTTCGGCCAGCGAGGTTGAGCCTGTGTCCGGCAAGCGAATCCTCCACGCCCGTAGCCTGTCATCGACCCGTACCTCGAGCGGGACGGATTAGCCAGGCTCGCAGAGGTCCGCCGGTACGTGGCTAGGCTCCCCAGCCCTGTTCTGACACGACGAAGAGGTTGCCTTCGGGGTCGCGCATGCGGGCCTCGGTCTGGCCGGCGCGGAGGTCGGGCAGGTCGGAGCCAACGTCCTTGAAGCGCTTCTGCGCTGCGGACCAGTCCTCGACCTGCAGGCCGAAGTACTGGATGCCAGGCCTGCCGATGAACGGCTCGTCGACGAGTCCCATCGTGATGTCGCCGTCGCCCAACACGATCGAGCCGTCGGCGTCGCGTCGAAGCTCCTCAAGCCCGAGCGCCGACGTGTAGAACTCGGCTGCCTTGTCAGGTCGGTCCACCTGGACGACCATGTGCCGCACCCCGGGCAGCTTCTTCTCCTCGCGGCCGAGGAAGCCACGCGACGAGAGGTCGAAGTTGTTGCCCCACGGATCGATGACGCGCAGCTCGGCCGGGCGGCCGTTTTGCGGGCTCTCGCCGAACTTGATGGAGTCGTCGAGGCGCGAGAGAACGTCGTCGAGCTTGTCCACTGTGAAGCCGTAATGGTTGATTCCCTGGCGCTGGTTCACCTCCGCGCCGTCGGCGCGATGGGTGCTCGCCACCTCGGACTCGGTCTGCACCTGCTGCAGGAAGGCAAGGTTGAAGAAGCCGTCGATCACGTGGATCGCGCCGGTATCACTCCTTCGCACGTCCTCGACGTCGAAGATGTGGTGGTAGAAGTCGTACAGCTTCTGCGGCTCCTTCACGATGAAGGCGATGTGCCGGATCTTGGCCACGGTTGCACCCCCGTTTTCGCTTAGAGCCATCTTACGCTAGATCGCCTCGTCGAGCTGCTTCAGCTCGTCCGGCGTCAGCCGCCACTCCAGAGCGCGAACGTTCTCGTCGACCTGCTCGGGTCGCGTCGCGCCGGCGATGACGCTTCCGACCCACGGCTGCGATCCAAGCCATGCAAGCGCCAGCTCGCCGACGGTGTGATCGTGCTCGTCGGCGAACTTCTCGAGCTTCGTGAGCCCTGCGAAGGCCTTGTCGTTGAGCATGCGCGCCCCGCCACCACCCGGCCGGCCTGCGCCGGCGAACCGGGTCCCTTCGGGCGGCGGCTCGCCCGGGCGATACTTTCCCGTCAGAAATCCCCCGGCAAGCGGGGAGTAAGGAATGACGCCCAGGCCGTACTTCTGCGACGCTGGGACGACTTCCGCCTCGATCTCGCGGTCGAGCAGGTTGCAGCGATTTTGCGCCGAGATGAACGGGCTCAGGTGCTCGGATCGAGCCACCCATTGTGATTCGATGATCTGCCACGCTTTGAAGTTCGAGCATCCGACGTAGCGAACGTCGCCGCGATGGACCAGGTCATCCAGGGCGCGCATCGTCTCCTCAATGGGTGTCGCCGGATCCCAGAAGTGGACTTGATACAGATCGATGTAGTCCACGTCCAGCCGCTTCAGGCTCGCTTGCACGGCGTCCATGATGTAGCGCCGCGATGCGCCCGACCACAGCGGCCCCTCGCCCATCGTCTGCTCGAACTTGGTAGCGATGATCAGGTCGCGGCGATGGTCTTTGATGGCCCTGCCGATGTAATCCTCGGATAGCGCGCCACCGTATACGTCTGCCGTATCGATGAAATTCACGCCCAGGTCGACCGCCCGATTGATCACCGACGCGGTCTGCGCCGCGTCGCAGCGACCCCCGAAGTTGTTGGTGCCAAGTCCCGCGAGGGACACCTTCAGCCCTGAGTTGCCTAGCTGCCGATACTCCACGTCTCGAATTCCTCCATCCCCGCCTGCTTCAACCGAACGAGCGCGATTGTAGAGCACACCCACGCCGCCATAGCGTGACAATCATCATCCTCAGCCTTCCGGCCGGCCCGAGCTTACGTCGTCGAACAGAGCTTCTCTGAACAACACATCGGCCCTGACAATCAAAGAACGGACGGCCCGGATGCGAACCGTGAAGGCAAACAAGGGCAGCGCCCGGCGGGTAAGCGCAACGAGCTGGTTGGTGGCTCGCTGCCCCGGACTCTTGTCCAGCAGCCACCACAAAGTGATAGCGAGGTGCAACAGGTAGAGCAGCCGCCCGAGAGCCGCTCCGACCTCGGGGGGCGGCGCATCAGCCGCTTCGAGCACTGCACGGCCAAAGACCGCATGCACGCGTTGCCGAGAGAAGGCGGTCCCTGGCGCAAACACCCCTTCATTCGCGGTGCCGACGAGCACCGGAACGAGCTCAGCGAGTGTGCCCCGGTGCGGCGCCTGGACTTCCAGGCTCCTCTCCAGCGTATAGAGGAAGCGATCCCGCCAATTGCCCGGTGCCATCGTTTCGGCGCGCGCTTGGTATTCGGCGGATAGCTCGTCGTAAAGCGCAAGGACCACGGCCTGCTTGCTGGGGAAGTAGCGGTACAGGAGCCCCGCGCTCACGCCTGCCTCTCTTGCCACATCGCGCAGGGTGGTTGCTTGCCAGCCACGGGCGGCAATGAGTCGTACGGCGGTCTGATAGAGGCGACGGCGAGTCTCGGCTCCCCGGGGCGTGAGGCCGGGAGGCCTTCCTCGCCCTCGACCTGACGGTGCCGATTTCATGTCGACTATAGGGACTTGTTTTTACTGAACATGTTCATTAATATTGCGCCAGACCAGGGATTGACGCAAGCCGGTTCGGAGGCTTCCCCATGACGAGCATCCGCATTGAAACCCCGATCGACGCACCGATCGACGTATGTTTTGATCTCGCGAGGAGCATAGATCTCCATCTGGAATCGACCGCTCAGACCGGCGAGCGCGCCGTAGCCGGAGTCACGAGCGGATTGATTGGGCTCGGCCAGTCCGTGACCTGGGAGGCAAACCATCTGGGTGTTCGGCAGTCGATGACTGTCAGGGTGACGGAGTTCGAGCGCCCTCACCGCTTCGTAGATGAGATGGTCCGGGGACCTTTCAAATCTATGAGGCATGTCCACGAGTTCGCCAGAATTGATGGCGGCCAGACCCTCATGACGGATGTATTCGAGTACGAAGTGCCACTCGGGGTGATCGGAGAGATCGTGGACCGCCTGTTCCTGTCAGACTACATGCGGAGATTCCTGGACGATCGTCTGGATGTCGTCCGGCTAGCGGCTGAAGCGTTTCGCCAGCCTGCATCCTACGCCAAGCTCGCGGAAGCGAACCGATGAAGCTGGTCATTCCGGGTGGGACCGGACATCTGGGCAAGCTGCTTGTCGCCTCATTCGGCCAGCAAGGCGACGAGATCGTTGTCTTGACTCGAACCCCGCGAAGCGAGGGCTGTGCCGGTGCCCGGGTGGTCGCGTGGGACGGTCGAACCATTGGTCCGTGGGCCGACGAGATTGACGGCGCCGACGCGGTGATCAACCTCGCAGGCCGGACCGTTAATTGCCGCTACACCCGGGCGAACCTCAAGCAGATGATGGATTCCCGCGTCGACTCCACCCGCGTTATCGGAACTGCCATCGAGCGATCGTCGCACCCTCCTGCTGTATGGCTGCAAATGAGCACGGCTGCTATCTACGCCCATCGCTTCGACGCGCCCAACGACGAGAACACCGGACAGGTTGGCGGTGAGGAGCCCGACGCGCCGACTCGCTGGCGCCCTAGTATCGAAATCGCGAAGGCATGGGAGGAGACCCAGTGTGAGGCGATTGCGCCCGAAACGCGTAAGGTCGCGCTGCGGAGCGCGATCGTGATGAGTCCGGAGGCTGGCGGCCCGTTCGACATCCTGCTCCACCTGACGCGCTGGGGGCTCGGCGGCGCAATCGCAGGGGGTCGTCAGTTCGTCTCGTGGATCCACGACCGCGATTTTGCTCGTGCGGTGGAGTTTCTGCTGGAACGGAAGGAGGTCCACGGCCCTGTCAATCTAGCGGCCCCGCATCCGTTGCCGCAGGGCGACTTCATGGCTGCCCTGCGCGCCGCTTCAGGAGCGCGGTTCGGTTTGCCGGCTGCCAAGTGGATGGCTGAGATCGGAGCCTTCTTCCTGGGAACTGAGACAGAGCTTGTGCTGAAGAGCCGATACGTGGTGCCCGGCCGCCTCCTGGACGCGGGTTTCGCATTCCACTTCTATGAGTGGCCGGCGGCGGCCAGAGACCTGGTGGCTCGAAGCAGTGGAGCGAACGCAAAGTGATGCAACTGCCTCGCGTGCGCGGACTCATACGCCGCCGGATCCTCGTCAACTATCGGGTGGATCCCGAAGTCGCGAGTCTCCTCCTCCCACGGCCGTTCGTCCCGAAGCTGGTGAACGGATTCGCGATGGCCGGCATCTGCTTGATCCGACTGGAGCGTCTACGCCCCGCGTTCTCTCCGCTGTCCCTTGGTCTGAGCAGCGAGAATGCGGCCCATCGAGTTGCGGTGCGCTGGACGGATAGCGACGGCGAGGCCCACGAGGGGGTGTACATTCCGCGGCGCGACAGCAACTCGCGTTTCAACCACCTCGCAGGTGGACGGCTGTTTCCAGGCGAGCATCATCGGGCCGAATTCCGTGTTCGGAGAACTGACCATGGGATTGGCATCGACGTGTGGTCATTGGACGGCCACGTGGCCGTCGTGTTTCGGGGTTCGGTTGCTCCCGAACTGAATGCTGACTCGATCTTCGCTTCGCTCGACGAGGCCTCCGCTTTCTTCGCAGGGGGAGCGACCGGCTACTCGGAAACCGCCAAGCGCGACCACTACGATGGTCTACGCCTGGCCACGAAGAACTGGCACGTCGAGCCCCTCGCCGCGGAGGAGGCTCACTCCAGCTTCTTCTGCGATCCCGACCGTTTTCCGGCTGGCAGTGTCGCGTTCGACTGCGCCCTCTTAATGAGCAACCTCGCACACGAATGGCAGCGCGCGCCTGCGCTTTCTCGTAACGGCTACCCTTCGGCCTGAAGCCGCGGATTCGCCACCTCCTCCGCGCCCACCGAGTGGCACACCGAATAGCCCAAGGGGGCCATTGTTCGTGCTCGGGTTATCTGCCTAGACTGCTACGGCTCAGGATGGGCACATCGCGGATCCAGGAAGAACAATGGCTATCAATATCTGGGCGGTCCTCCTCGCGGCAGCGGTCAGCATCGTCATCGGCACCCTCTGGTACTCGCGGGCGATGTTCGGGGAGAACTGGCGTCGCCTGCTTGGCGACACGGCGGATGACGAGAGCAACCCCTTTCCCTCCTACGGCTGGATGGCCGTCGGCGCCTTCACCGCGGCGCTCGTGCTCGCGGTCTTGATGCGGGCCACCCAGCTGACCTCCGTCTTCGGAGGAATTCTGACGGCGTTTCTCATCACCGCCGGGTTCATGGCGCCGGCCCTCGGCTCCGAGTACCTCTTCACCCGTCGACCCTCGGAGCTCTATTTCCTGAACCTCTCGCGCCACGTCGTCTCGTTCGTCATCATGGGTATCATCCTGGGAGTGTGGACGTAGCAAGAGCGGCTCTGCCGCCGAGAGTTCTCGATACCCCACGACTGCGGCTCCGGCCACCGCGGATGGACGACGCGGAGGCCATCTTCCACGGCTACGCCAGCGACCCAGAGGTCACCCGCTTCCTAACTTGGTCTCCGCACCGCTCCTTGGCCGACACTCGGGCCTTCCTCCGTGGCTGCATGGACGACTGGAGAGCGCAGTCGCGCTTCCCCTGGGCGATCACCCGTGGATCCGATGGTTCCTCTATCGGAATGATCGACCTGCGGCCGGCTGGCCACATGGCAGAGGTGGGATACGTGCTCGCCCGGGAGGAGTGGGGCAACGGCTACATGACCGAGGCACTAACCGCGGTGGTAGAAGCAGCCCTCGCCTTGCCTGGCATCTACCGCGTG
>Ga0184637_10002188_pt1 | contig 12670 bp, 9 predicted proteins | sample PLM3_127_b2_FD_133143 | JGI IMG/M metagenome (GOLD analysis project Ga0184637, IMG submission 133143) | Groundwater sediment microbial communities from an aquifer in East River, Colorado, USA - PLM3_127_b2 | ecosystem: Environmental > Terrestrial > Soil > Riparian zone | place: USA: East River...
ACCGGAGCTGGCCAAGCAATTCCTGGCGTTCCTGGTGACCAAGGAAGCGCAGGAGAAAATCCCGACCACCAACTGGATGTATCCGGTGGTGGATCTGGGCGAGGCGCTGCCGCAGGCGTTCCGCGATCTGGCGCTGCCGGACAAATCGCTGCTGATGCCGAGCGAGGAGGTGGCCGCGAACCGCTCCGCCTGGATCGAGGAATGGCTGAACAGCGCCGGCCAGTAGGCATCGAATAACGCCATGCGCGGCGCAGGCATCTTTGTGGCGTGTTCACTCGCGGCTGGCGTCGGCGCGGCGCTGCTCATGCTGTTCGCCCAGGCGGGCAGCGCCGACATCGGCGGATTGCTGCACGGCGCCTATCTGCGGCGCGTGCTGCAATTCACGCTGCTGCAGGCGGGGCTGTCGACGGCGATCTCCATCGGGCTCGGCGTGCCGGTGGCGCGCGCCTTCGCCCGCGAAGGCGATTTCCCGTTGCGCCGCCTGCTGCTCGGCCTGATGTCGCTGCCGATCGTGCTGCCGTCGCTGGTGGCGGTGTTCGGCATCGTTTCGATCTATGGCCGGAACGGATTGGTCGGGTCGATCCTGAACGCCGTCGGTATCGAGGCGCGCCCTGATATCTATGGCGTGGGCGGCGTGGTGCTGGCGCATGTGTTCTTCAATCTGCCGCTGGCGGTGCGCCTGCTGCTGCCGGGCTGGGGATCGATCCCGATCGAGACCTGGCGCCTTGCCGATCAGCTCGGCATGCGGGGCTGGGCGCGGTTCCGCCTGATCGAGGCGCCGATGCTGCGGCGCTATTTGCCACAGGCGGCGGCCGCGATCTTCATGCTCTGCGTCAGCAGCTTCGCCATCGTGTTGGCGCTGGGCGGCGGCCCCGGCGCCGCGACTTTCGAGGTCGCGGTGTTCGAGGCGATCCGCTTCGAGTTCGATCCGCCGCGCGCCGCCTTGCTGGCGCTGTGCGGTCTGGCACTCAATCTCGCCTGCCTCGCCCTGGCGCAACGCGCGGCGGGCGAGGCGGCGCTCGGCACCGGCTGGCGCACCGGCGTCGCCGGCTGGTCCGGGCGGATGACGGTCGGGCGCGCAGCCAACTGGCTGTTCCTGGGTATTGCGGCGATCTTTGTCCTGGGGCCGGTGCTGGCGACGCTGGGCGACGGCGCCGTCGGCCTGCTGCGTGCGAACCTCAATTGGCCGGCATTGATGAAGGCGGGACTGATCAGCCTCGGCCTCGCCCTGCCGGCCGCGGCGCTGTCGCTGTCGATCGCCTTGCCGCTGGTGCTGGCGGAGGCCGCGGCGCGCGCGCTGAAGCCGCGCCGCGCCGCGTGGCTGCGCATCGCCTCGGCCCTGCCCATCGCCGTGTCGCCGATGGCGCTGGGGCTCGGCTGGTTCCTGATCCTGCGCCTCGTCGCGGAGGGGATGCCGCGCGCGATCGTCGGGGTGATCCTGCTCAACGCGCTGATGACCGTGCCCTTCGTCGCCGCGATCCTGCGCCCGGCGGTGGAGCGGGCCTGGCACCGGCATGAACGGCTGTGCCGCGCGCTGGGCATTTCCGGATGGTCGCGCTGGCGTTTGATCGACGGACCGGTGCTGCGGCCCGGCATCGGCGTGGCGCTGGCGATGGCGGCGGCGATGGCGCTGGGCGATCTGGTCGGCATCGGCCTGTTCGGCGACGCCAAGCTGCGCAACCTGGCGCTGCTGCTCTATGACCAGCTCGGCGCCTATCGCATGGAAGGCGCCGCGGCGACGGCGGCGCTGCTGCTGCTCCTGGTCTTCGTCACCTATCAATCGATTGAACGCATGGTGGGCGGTCGTGCCGCGTCTTGAGATCAAGCAACTCTCGTTCCGCTACGAAGATATGCAGATGCGGTTCGACCTCGCGGTTGAAAGCGGCGAGTTCCTGGCCATCGTCGGGCCGTCAGGGGCGGGCAAGAGCACTTTGCTGTCGCTGATCGGCGGCTTCGAACGGCCGATGGGCGGACAGGCGCTGGTGGACGGGCTCGACATCACGCCGATGGCGCCGGCGGAGCGGCCCTGCACGACCCTGTTCCAGGATCACAATCTGTTCGCGCATCTGGATGTGGCGGAGAATGTCGGGCTCGGGCTCGATCCCGGCCTGCGCTTGAGCAAGGCGCAGCAGGCGGACGTGGCCCAGGCGTTGGAGGATGTGGGCTTGAGCGGCTTCGAGCATCGGCTGCCGGGACAGCTTTCCGGCGGCGAGCGTCAGCGCGCGGCGATCGCGCGCTGCCTGGTGCGCCACCGGCCGATCCTGCTGCTGGACGAACCGTTCGCGGCGCTGGGACCTGGGTTGCGGCGGGAGATGCTGGACTTGGTCCGCGCGCTGCAGCGGCGCCACGGCATGATGGTGATCATGGTGACGCACGATCCGGAAGACGCGCGCCACGCCGCCGGCCGCACAGCTTTCGTGGCGGGCGGGCACGTGGTCATGGTCGATGCGACCGACCGCGTGTTGGGCTCGGATGTGGCGGAAGTGCGGGCGTATTTGGGAAGCGCGTAGCTTCGGAGGAGCCTCTCGCTTAAGAGAACACAAAGGAGCGATCACACTCGCTGAACTCCTTCCCCCCTTGCGGGGGAAGGTTGGGAAGGGGGGTGATGCAGTGCCGGGTCTCTCCGAAGTATCGCCTTCGGTGATGCGCGCCCGCAGGGCGCGCTACCCCCCTTCCAGCTCCGGCTAAGCTCAGCTGCGCTTCGCCAAGCCTCCGCATCCTTCCCCCGCAAGGGGGGAAGGGGAGTTTGCTTGGGGGAAAGGGTTCTCAATCCAACAACGACCTGCGCGACACCACGAACTCCTCCACCGCGCCCGTAAACGCGTCCACATCCTCCTCGGTCACCGGCAGCATCAAAGCGATGAAGCCGCGCCTTGCGTAGTATTTTCCGGCGGCGATCAGATCGAGATGCATCAGGTTCTGCAACTTGGTGCGCCGATCCGCGTCGGCTGGATCGAGATCGCCCGGCTGGCGGATGTCGTTGCGGGTGAAGTGCAACCCGACGAAAGAGCCGATGCCGGTCGCCTTCAAGCCGACATCGTGCCTCGCGGCGATCTCGTTCACCGCGTTGCGCAGCCGGTCGCCTTTGCGGTTCAGGAGGCCGATGGCCTTCGCCGTCAGCAGCTTCTTCGCGCCGGCCAAACCAGCCGCCATCGACAACACGTTGTTGTTGAACGTGCCGGCATGCGGAAAGGCATCGGCTCGGTCGGGATCGAAGCGCGCCATCAGGTCCATGCGCCCGCCGAAGGCGCCGAAGCTCATGCCGCCGCCGAGATACTTGCCGAGGGTGGTCATGTCCGGTGTCACGCCGACCATCGCCTGATAGCCGCCGGTGGAGAGCCGCGAGGTCATCACCTCGTCGAAGATCAGCACCACATTGTGCTCGCTGCAGGCCTGGCGCAGCGCGAACAGGAAATCGCGGTCGGCGGGCAGGCAGCCGCCACCGCCCATCATCGGCTCGACGATCACCGCCGCCAGCTCCGCCGCATGGTCGCGGATCATCGCGGCAGCACCTTCGGAATCGTTATAGGTCGCGGTCAGCCAGGGGAGCGGCAGATTGAGCGGCATGCCGCCGGCGCGGAAATAGAGCACGCCGCCGTGATAGCCGCCCTGAAAGGTGAGCACCGCGGGCTTGCCGGTCACGGCGCGGGCGGTCTGGATGGCGAAGATATTCGCCTCCGTGCCGGAATTGCAGAAGCGCAGCATCTGGATCGAGGGAAAGCGGTCGCGGATGGTCTGGGCCAAATCGGCTTCGTACTGGTTGGGGCCGCCCAGCACGATGCCGCCCTCCAGCGCCTCGCGGATGGCCCCGAGGATCACCGGATTCGAATGGCCGTAGAGGCCGGCGGAATATTCCCCCAGGAAATCGGCGTAGGCGTGGCCGTCCAGATCGATCAGATTGGCGCCCTCGCCCTTGATCCAAGCGAGCGGGAAGGGGGTGTAGTGCAGCACTGTCCGCGTGTTGCCGCCCGGCATGGTGGTGCGGGCAAAGGAATGGCGCGCCGCGCTCTTCGGATTGTCGGCGACGAAGCGTGCCTCGGCTTCGGCGAGCGCGCTGTCCAGACTGGTATTCATGAACGGATTTCCTGATTGGGATTAGGGTCTTGCCGCTCCCGATGGCGGTAGGTTAGTCTCGCGACCTGTATACAGCTTCGCGGCGCTACCGTGGAGCTTGGCCGGAAAAGCGAACAAGGGCAACATAAGCCCATCCGGCGGAAGAACGGGACATTCAGGGAGAGGAAATCATGGGAAATCTATTGGCGCACGGGCTCGGCAAGACATTGCTGAGCGCGACTTTTGCCATTGCTATCGGCCTTTCGCTGGGCGCCTGCGAGGAAAAGAAGCAAGAAGAAGCAGCCCAGCAGCCAGCCCAGCAGGAATCAACGACGGCGCAGCCCGCCGCCGAGCCGCAGGAAACCCAAACCGCATCGACCGCCGCGCCAGCCGCGAAGGTACCCGAAGAGGTCGTGTTGAGTCGCGGCTTCGGCGCTTCGCCGGACACGCTCGACCCGCACGTCAATTTCGGCGCGCGCGAGGGATGGATCCAGGACGACATGTACGAGGGCCTGGTCTCGTACGACAGCAAGGGCAATCTGGTGCCGGGCGCGGCGGAAAAGTGGGAATCCAGCGACGACGGCAAGCTCTGGACCTTCCATCTGCGCGACGGCCTGAAATGGTCGAACGGCGATCCGCTGGTGGCGCAGGATTTCGTCAATGCGGTCACCCGCCAGATGGAGCCGAAGACGGCCTCGCCGCGCGGCTATTACTTCTATTCGACGCTGCAGATCGAAGGCGCGGCGGAATTCAGCGAAAAGGACGGCAACGATCCCAAGACCGTCGGCATCTCGGCGCCGGACGATCGGACCATCGTCATCAAGCTGATCAATCCCAATCCGAACATTCTCTATCTGATGGGCTCGTATTACGTGCCGCCGCTGCACAAGCCGAGCTTCGACAAGTTCGGCGGCGATTTCGTGAAGCCCGGGAACATCGTTAACAACGGCGCCTACATGATGACGGAGCTGGTGCCGCAATCGCATGTCACGCTGGTCAAGAACCCGAACTACTGGGACGCCGCCAACGTGAAGATCGACAAGGTCGTCTATGTGGTGACGGAAGACGACCAGACCGAGTTGAAGCGCTACAAGGCGGACGAGCTCGACACCACCAACGAGATTCCAAGCGATCAGATCGACGCGCTGAAGGCGGAACTGGGCGGCCAGGTGCGCCTGACCACCTATGTCGAATCGCAGTATCTCAGCTTCAACGTCACCAAGCCGCCATTCGACAACATCAAGGTCCGCCAGGCGCTGGCGATCGGCATCGACCGGCAGGTGCTGCAGGAGAAGATCCTGAAGGCGGGCTACCAGGTGAATTGCGGCTATTCGCCGCCGAACGATGAGCGCTACCCGCAGCCGCAAGTCCCCGAATGCAACATGACCAACGAGGAACGCGCCGAGAAGGGCAAGGCGCTGCTGGCCGAGGCCGGTTTTGGTCCGGACAATCCCTTGAAGGTGTCGATCGAAAGCACGACGGACAACACCGCCAAGAAGCAGGCGGAGGGTATTGCGCTGATGTGGAAGCAGACGCTGGGCGTTGACGCCAAGGTCAACGCGCAGGAGTTCCAGGCCTGGATGGATACCTTCTATGCCGGGGGCTGGGACGTGCTGAACGACAATCTGGTCGGCGACATGCCGGGACCGGAATCGCATCTCTCCTACATGAAGCCGAGCGCCGAGCCAGGCTACAACTGGAAGAGCGACAAATACGAAGAACTGATGAACCAGGCATCGGAGAAGGCTGACATCGCAGAGCGCTACAAGGTGATGGCCGAGGCCGAGAAGGCGCTGCTGGATGATTATCTGGTCACGCCGCTCAACGTCACGACTTCCCGCCATCTGGTGAAACCGTGGCTGAAAGGCTGGGACGACAACAACCTGGACGTCCACCCAACGAAACTGCTGAGCGTCGAGAAATAGCACGATGCATGCGGCCCGGCGGGAGAGACCAGCCGGGCCGCAAGTTTCTGGGACCCTGTGTTCTCCTTCGCCATCAGACGCATCATCGGCGCGATCCCGACTTTGTTCGCGCTCATCACGCTGTCGTTTTTTATCATGCGCGTGGCGCCCGGCGGACCGTTCTCCGGCAACCGCAAGCTGACCGAAGCGGTCCTCGCCAACCTCAACCGGGCCTACCATCTGGACGAGCCGATCTGGATGCAGTTCGGCCGCTATCTGTGGGGACTGGCGCGGTTCGACTTCGGGCCGTCGATGAAGTATCGCGACTATTCGGTCACGGAACTGATCGTGCAAGGCTTCCCGGTTTCGGTCGAGGTCGGCTTCTGGGCCATGCTGGTGGCGACCATCCTCGGCATCACGCTGGGCATCGTCGGCGCGCTGCGACGCAACGGCGTGATCGATCTGTCGGCAGGCATCATCGCGATGGTCGGCATCGCCGTGCCGACCTTTGTCATCGGACCGCTGCTGCAGATCCTCTTCGGCCTTGAACTCAAGTGGTTTCCCATCGCAGGTTGGGACGGCTCGATCAACGCCAAGATCCTGCCGATCTTCGTCCTGGCGCTGCCCAACATCGCCTACATCTCGCGCCTGACGCGCGGCAGCATGATCGAGGCCTTGCGCACCAACTATGTGCGCACCGCGCGCGCCAAGGGCATCGGCGCAATGCGCGTGATCTGGAAGCACGCCTTGACCGGCGCCATGCTGCCGGTCATCGCCTATCTCGGTCCGGCGACGGCCATCACCGTCACCGGCTCTGTGGTGGTCGAGCAGATTTTCGGCATTCCCGGGATCGGGCGCTACTTCGTCGAAGGTGCGAGCAACCGGGACTATCCGCTGGTCATGGGCGTCACCATCCTTTATGGCGGCATCGTCATCCTGGCCAATATCGTGACCGACGTCGTGCGCGGCTTGCTGGATCCGAAGGTGAGCTATGAGTGACCTCGCCGCCGGAACCGCTCCGCCGCTCGAGGCAGCGCCGGTCGTCGGATTGAGTCCGTTCAAGGCCTCCTGGCGCCGGTTCAGCCGCAACAAGCTGGCGGTCGGCAGCATGGTCATCCTGGCGCTGATCGGCATCGCCTGTTACGGCGGCCCCTGGCTGTTCCCGTTCGGGCCGGAGGACGCCGATTTCGACAACATTTCCGCGCCGGTCAAGCTCTTCTCGCTGCATCCGTTCGGCACCGACGAGTTCGGGCGCGACTTGTTGCTGCGCGTGCTGGATGGCGGACAGGTTTCGCTGGGTGTCGGCTTCGTCGGCGCATTCGCGGCGGTGATCATCGGCGTCATCTATGGCGCGACGGCGGGCTATGTCGGCGGCCGGCTCGACAATGTCCTGATGCGCACCGTCGACGTGCTCTACGGCATTCCCTATTTCTTCCTGGTGGTGCTGATCAACCTGGTCGTCGGCCGCACCACGGCGGGGCTGTTCGTCTCGATCGTGGTCGTGCTGTGGCTGACGCCGGCGGTGATCGCGCGGGGCCAGGCGGTCTCGTTGCGCCATCGCGAGTTCGTCGACGCCGCCCGTGCCGGCGGCATGACCGAATGGCAGATCATCCTGCAGCACATCGTGCCGAACTCGCTCAATGTGGTGATCGTCTATTCCAGCCTGCTGGTGCTGGAAGTGATCATCACGGAATCCTTCCTGAGCTTTCTCGGCCTCGGCATCCAGCCGCCGGCCAGCTCCTGGGGCTCGCTGATCGATACCGGTGCGCGCGCGATCGAGAATGATCCGCGCCTGCTGCTCCTGCCTGGAAGCTTCTTGGCCGCGACGTTGTTCTGCCTCAACTTCATTGCCGATGGTTTGCGTGATGCCTTCGATCCCAACGAACGCTGACGCGCGGCCCAAGGCTGACAGCGCGCCGATCCTGTCGGTGCGCGACCTGTCGGTTGATTTCAAGCTGGAACATGGCTGGGTGCGCGCGGTTGACGGCGTCAGCTTCGAGGTGCGGCGCGGCGAGGTGCTGGGCATCGTCGGCGAATCCGGCTCGGGCAAGAGCCAGATCCTGATGGCGGCCATGGGGTTGACCGCGATCAACGGCAAGTGCTCGGGCAGCGTCCAGTTCGAGGGCGAGGAAATCCTGAACGCGACACCGGAGCGTCTCGACAAGATCCGCGGCTCGTCGCTGTCGATGATCTTCCAGGATCCGATGACCTCGCTTAATCCCTATATGCGGGTGCAGGGTCAGTTGGCCGAAGTGCTGACCGCGCATCAGGGCAAGAGTCGCAAGGAAGCCATCGAGATCGCCATCGAGCTGCTGGAGCGGGTGCGCATTCCCGATGCGCGGCGGCGCATCCAGCTCTATCCCCATGAATTCTCCGGCGGCATGCGGCAGCGGGTGATGATCGCCATGGCGCTGTTATGCCGGCCGGCGCTGTTGTTCGCCGACGAGCCGACGACGGCGCTCGACGTCACGGTCCAGGCGCAGATCCTGCAGCTCCTGGGCGAGCTGGTCCGCGACCTGAACGCCGCCGTGGTCATCGTGACCCATGATTTGGGCGTCATCGCACGGCTGTGCGACCGGGTGATCGTGCTCTATGGCGGGCGCATCATGGAGCAGGCGGCCATCGACGATCTGTTCGAGACGCCGCGCCATCCTTATTCGCAAGGGTTGATGGCAGCGACACCGCGCCTGGATGACGATGTCGCACATGACCTGCGCACTATTCCCGGCGCGCCGCGGGCGCTGATGGGCAAGATCGGCGGCTGCCCCTTCGCGCCGCGCTGCGATCGTCGCATCGCTCGCTGCACCGAGGAAACCCCGGCCCTGTTGCCGGCGCCGGGTGCCCGCGCCGCCGCTTGCCATCTGGTCGTTCCGCCAAGGATAGGATGATGGCCGAAACCCTGCTCAGCGTCAGCGACCTGAAGGTGCACTTTCCGCTGGGCAAGGGGCTGTTCGGTGGCGCGGCCGGCGTGGTCAAGGCGGTGGACGGCATCTCCTTCGACCTCAAGCCCGGCGAAACCCTGGGCATCGTCGGCGAGAGCGGTTGCGGCAAGTCGACTCTGGGCCGCGCCATCCTGCGCCTGACCAAGGCGACCGAGGGCCGCGTGGTCTGGATGGGCCAGGACATGTTCGGCCTCGACAAGACGACCTTGCGCAAGGCGCGGCGCGATCTGCAGATCATTTTCCAGGATCCGCTGGCCTCGCTCGATCCGCGCATGACCATCGGCGCGATCATCGCCAGGCCGCTCAAGACCTTCTATCCCGATCTCGGCAAGGCGGAGATCGACAAAAGGGTGAAGGATTCGATGTCGCAGGTTGGCCTGGCGCCGGAAATGCTGCGCCGCTATCCGCACGAATTCTCCGGCGGCCAGTGCCAGCGCATCGGCATCGCGCGCGCCATCATCCTGCGCCCCAAGCTGATCGTCTGCGACGAACCGGTCTCGGCGCTCGACGTCTCGATCCAGGCGCAGATCATCAACCTGCTGCGCAAATTGCAGGCCGAGCTTGGCCTGTCGCTGCTGTTCATCTCGCACAATCTGAGCGTGGTGCGGCATATCAGCCACCGGGTCATGGTGCTCTATCTCGGCAAGGTGATGGAGATCGCCGAGCGCGACGTCTTCTACGCCAACCCGATGCATCCCTATTCGAAGGCGCTGATCTCGGCCATTCCGCTGCCTAACCCGAAGCTGGAACGCGCGCGCGCGCACATCCTGCTGCAGGGCGATCTGCCATCGCCGATCAAGCCGCCGGAGGGCTGCCGCTTCTGCACGCGCTGTCCGATGGCGACGGATCATTGCCATGTCGTCGAGCCGCCGCTGACGCCGCGTGCCGACGGCCGGCTGGTCGCCTGCCACTACGCGTGATATCAAGCGGCCATGGTCAGGATCGAAACTCTCGAGCCGGTGCTCGACCGCCTGTTCAACGTCAGCGAGACGTTCGGCGCGCGCGTATCGCCGGATGGTCGGTATGTCGGCTGGATCGCCGTCAATGTCGGACCGACGGCGCAGCTCTGGTGGGCGCCGACCGACGGCGGTAGCGCGCCGCGCGCCCTGGTCGCGAATGAGCGCGACTGCGAGTATTTTTTCTGGGCACCGGATTCCCGCTCCGTCATTCTCGGCCAGTCGCGCGACGGCGACGAGCGGATCGGCTTGAGCCAGATCGCGCTCGACGGATCGCGCCGCGACCTGACCGACCCGCATCCCAACTATTACATCCGCGGCGGGCAGATCGCGCCCGGCGGGCGGTTCCTGGTCTACGCCGCGAACCGCGATCCGGAATCCGGCCGCGAGATCGAGGAGAATATCGTCTATCGCCACGATCTGGATTCGAACGCGCTGACACCGCTGGCGCGGCTGCGGCAGGCGGCCCATGTGGTGCCGCGCCTGTCGCCGGACGGCTGGCGCGTGCTCTATCAGCGCAAGGACCGCCATCCGGCCGGCAAGCAGATGTGGCTGGTCGGCAGCGACGGCGCGGACGATCACGAGATCCTCAACGCGGGTGATTCCCGCAAGGTCGACGGGCTCTGGGCGCCGGACAGCGAACGCATCGTGGTGACGGCGGAGACCGAGACCCATCGCCGCGTCGGCGTGATGCGGGTGGGCGGGAATGAAGTCCGCTGGCTGGTCGACGATCCGCAGCGCGACATTTCCGGGGCCTATTGGCCCAAGGGCTCGGACCGGATCGTGGTGAGCGAGACCCAGGCGGCGCGCGACGTGTCCTGGCTGGTCGATCCGGACAGCGGCGCGCAGACGGCCTTCGCCAGGTCGGAAGGCACGCTGCTGCCCATCGCACCCGCATCCGGCGGCTGGGTCAGCTATCACTATGCCGCGCGGCATCCGATGCGCCTGGTGCGGGTCGACAGCGGCGGAAAGCTGACCTCGCTGTCGGAAGTGCAAGGCGGCGTGTCGGCCGACCAGCTCGCCGGCGCCGAAGACTTCCTGTGGAGGTCGACCGACGGACTGGAGATTCACGGCTGGCTGTTCCGGCCAAAGGCGGCCGCGAAGGGCGCCATCATCCTGGTGCATGGCGGCCCAACCGCGCATGACGAAGATGCCTTCAATCCGGAAATCCAGTATCTGGTCGCGGCTGGGTTCATCGTGTTGACGCCGAACTATCGCGGCTCCACCGGGTTCGGCCTGCCGTTCCAGGAGGCGATCAAGTGCCAGGGCTGGGGCGGCATCGAGCAGGACGACATCACCACCGGCGCCGTGGCGCTGATCCAGCATGGCCTGGCGGCGCCCGGCAGGATCGGCGTTACCGGCACGTCCTATGGCGGCTATTCCTCCTGGTGCCAGATCACCCGCGTGTCGCCGGACGTGATCAAGGCGGCCGCACCCATCTGCGGCATGACCGATCTGGTGGTGGATTACGACACCACAAGGCCCGACCTGCGCCCTTATTCGGAGGAGATGATGGGCGGCTCTCCGACGCAGGCGCCGGATCGCTATCGCGAGCGCTCGCCGATCCATTCCGTCGATCGCATCCGGGGCCGGCTGCTGATCGTCCAGGGCGCCAACGATCCGAACGTGACGCCGCAGAACCTGACCGATGTGCGTTCCCGGCTGGACGCGGCGCGCATTCCCTATGAGCTGATGATCTTCGACGACGAAGGCCACGGCATCGCCAAGCCGGAGAACCGCAAGCAATTGTGCCGCAGGCTGGCGGCCTTCTTCGGCGCCGCGTTCGAGGCCCCATGAGCGTTGCTGACATCGCCGAACTGGCGCGGGGTTGGGCGCGCTATCCGGTGCTCTGGGAGCCGAAAGTGTCCAAGGACGGCCGCCTGCTGGCCTGGACCTGGACGGGGCCGACCGAGGCCGGCAATGTCTGGCTGGCGCCGACCGACGGCTCGGCGCCGCCGCGCCAGGTCACGGATGAACCGGATCATATCTATGTGCGGTCCTTCTCGCCCGACGGCAGGCAGGTGCTGCTGGCGCAGTCCGAAGGCTCGTCGGAGCATGATCATCTGATCCTGCTCGATCTCGACAGCGGCGCGCGGCGGTTGGTGACGCCGAAGCAGAACGATCACTATGTGTTCGGCGGCGCGTTCACGCCGGACGGAAAATCGATCCTTTACGTTGCCAGCTACGACGATGCGACCCGCCACGCGATCGAAGGTCAGCGCATCTATCTGCAGGACCTCGCCACCGGCGCGCGCAAGGCGTTGAGCGCCGCCGACAGTCTGGAGGATCGGCCCACGGAGCTGAGCGAAGACGGAAGGCTGGTGCTCTATCACCGGTCCGAGCGTCATCCGGCCGGCAGCCAGATCTGGCTGCTCGATCTGGAGACCGGCGAGGATCGCGAAATCCTGAATGTCGGCGACGATCGCAAGGCCTATGGGTCGTGGCTCGGGCCTGATCGCATCCTGGTCCGTGCCGAGGCGGAAACCCATGATCGGGTCGGGCTGCTGACGCTGCCGAACCTTGAATTGCGGTGGCTTGTCGACGATCCGTTGCGCTCCATCGACAACGCCATCGCGGGACACGGAGACATCGTCGCGATTGCCGATTTCCGCGACGGCGCCCTGCACGCGACGCTGCTGAATGTCGCGACTGGCCGAGAAACGCCCATCGGCACGCCGAACGCGAGCTTGCTACCGCTTGAGGCGCTGCCCGATGGTGCCTGGGTCTGCGAGCGCTATTCCTCGCGCGCGGCGCATGATCTGCTGCGTTTCGATCCGAAGACCGGCGGCATCATCAACCTGTCGCGCACGGCGGA
>Ga0184637_10002190_pt1 | contig 12664 bp, 12 predicted proteins | sample PLM3_127_b2_FD_133143 | JGI IMG/M metagenome (GOLD analysis project Ga0184637, IMG submission 133143) | Groundwater sediment microbial communities from an aquifer in East River, Colorado, USA - PLM3_127_b2 | ecosystem: Environmental > Terrestrial > Soil > Riparian zone | place: USA: East River...
CCGAGCCCTTCGAGGCGGATGCCGGGGACCCGGCGGTGCGCCGGTTCCGCACGGGGGACCTCGGCCGGTTCCGCCCCGACGGCTCGCTGGAGATCCTCGGCCGGCGCGACGCGGAGCTCGGTGGCGACTCGCTCAAGGCCGCCGCCCTCGTCGCGCGGGTCCTCGGGCGGTTCAGCGTGGCGCTCTCGGCGCCGGGTCTGCTCGCCAGCTCGACGATCGAGGAGATGGCCCTGCGCGTCGTCGAGTCTCTCGCGGCCGCCGTGGCCGGCGGCGACGGGCCGCCTGGGCCCGGGTCCCTCTCGTGACGCGCTGAGCAGCCGCCTGGCAGCAGGCGATCGCCCGCGGCAGATTACCTCGGTAGGCGATCGGGCGTGGCCGAGACCGACATCGACCTGTCGAGCTTGGCCGCCGATCTCACCTCCCTCGACCGTCAGGCAGCTAAAGCCACGAAGGATGCCCTCCTCGGCTGGAGCGGCGCTGCATGGAGGTCTGGGCCGCTTCGCACGGCCTGACCGGCGGCGGCGCCGTGCGCCACCGATGCCGGAAAGGGCCGGTGCGTTACGCCGGTTGCGGCGGCCTGACCGCCTGACGGGCCAGCAATTTCCAGGTTCCGCCTTGCTTGAGCCAGACCTGCAGGACACCGATCCTGGTGCTGGTGGGCTTGCCGTCCATTTCGCTCTCGGACGCCCACTTGTGACGCGCGATCGCATTGGGGCCGACGACGGCGATGGTGTGATCGGACAAGGTGAGCGATTTGAGGGTCGACTTTCTGGTCATCACACCGTTGATGAACTGGGCTTTGGTCTCGACCCTGCCGTCCGAATGACCATAGCTCAGCTCTTCGGCGCAGAGCTCCTCCAGTTGCGCCTTCTCCTGGCCAAACCACGCTTTTCTCAGCGCCTCGACCGCCTTCGCGACCGCCGCCTCTTCGGCGGATTGGGCGCCCGCCGAGGAGCTCCGTAACAGACTCCAACCTCCGAGTGCGAGCGCGCTCGCAGCGACCAGGTGGCGACGCGTGATACTCATGTTCTGGCCCTCCCTCCAGTGCTCTGAGGCGCTGCCCTTCCCCATCCTCCAGCACCCGCAAGGGGCGCGTGGACGGGGAGATTGTGTATGCACCGCATGCTATCTGCGCTAGCCAGAAGGCGTCAAGCCGATTTCTGGTGCTGTTCCTGCCGATGTCCCTCGTGCTTGTATGTCGTGGACTTTCTTTCCAGATCGACGACCCATTGGTGCCGCGAGCGGTCGAGGGAGCTGGAGATATAGGAGAAGTGGGGTAGACAGAATTGCGAGGTCGCACGAAGATAGTCACGCGGTCAGCCGAACATGTCAGCATCGGAGGAGATCAATGAAAGGCGTTGTGTTTCTCGGAGATCGGAAGCTGGAGCTCAGGGAGTTTCCCGATCCGACACCAGGTGCCAGAGACGTGATCCTCGAGATCGAGGCATCGGGCATGTGCGGCAGCGACCTGCACAGCTATCGCGCTTCGGCCCATCCGACCGGGGCTGTGACCGGTGGCATCAAGCGGGAGGCGGGTGTGATCGCCGGCCACGAGCCCTGCGGTATCGTCGCGGCGGTGGGCGCCGGCGTCAGCGAGAAGGAAGCCCGGGTCGGCCAGCGCGTGATGGACCACCACTATGACGGCTGCGGCACCTGCAAGCATTGCCGGGCCGGCTGGACGCAGATGTGCCTCGAGGGCACGGTGGTCTACGGCTCGGGCGGCCACGGCGCACACGCCAAGTACATGAAGGTGCCGGTGTCGACGCTGGTGCCGCTGCCCGACTCGCTCTCGTTCGTGACGGGGGCGGCGATCTCGTGCGGCACCGGCACGGCCTGGGGCGCACTGAAGCGGCTCAATCTGCAGGGCGGGGAAACGATCGCCATCTTTGGCCAGGGGCCCGTGGGTTTGTCGGCGACGCAACTCGCCGTCGTCATGGGTGCACGCGTGATCGCCATCGACATCGCGCCCGAGCGGCGCAAGCTCGCCCAGGAGTTCGGCGCGCACGAGGTGCTCGACGCCAAGTCGATCGACATGGTGGCGGCGATCCGCCACCTGACGCACGGCGAGGGCGCGCACAAGACGCTGGACGCCTCGTCGGCGCCGGAGGCCCGCGCCGCGGCAGTGCGCTCGGTGCGCTCGTGGGGCACGGCCTGCTTCGTCGGCGAGCGCGGCCAGGTGACGCTGGACGTCAGTCCGGATCTCTTGCGCCGGCAGGTGACTCTCGTGGGCTCCTGGACATTCTCGAAGCAAGGCCAGGCCGAATGCGCCGAGTTCGTCGCCGATCGGCAGGTGGACGTCGAGAAGCTCTTCACGCACCGCTGGCCGCTCGAGCAGGCGGAGGAGGCCTACAAGCTCTTCGACACGCAGACGACGGGCAAGGCCGTCATCTTGCCGCCCTGAGCAAACTCGCACGCGGTGCCCAGCGCGGCGGAAAAGCTGGCCGCGCGTCTCGCCCGACCCGCCGCCTGACTCATTGCCGAGGGCCGCGGTATGATCCCCCATGGGAGGAAGACCATGAGCACAGCGCTGAATGGCATCCGCATCCTGGATCTCACCCAGTTCGAGGCCGGCACGTCGTGCACGCAGATGCTGGCGTGGCTCGGCGCCGAGGTCATCAAGGTCGAGGAGCCCGGCAAGGGGGAGCCCGGGCGGTACGGTCGCGCCGAGAAGCCCGGCGTCGACTCGAGCTACTTGGCCGAGCTGGGCAAGGCCGGCGTGCCCACCGGCGCCGTGCTGCTGCCGCAGGAGATCCTGACCGACCCGCACCTGATCGCGCGCGGCATGGTGACGACTATCGAGCATCCGGGCTGGGGCTCGTTCACCATGCCGGCGAACCCGGTGCAGCTCTCGAAGTCGCCGACCCAGGTACGGCCCGCGCCGCTCCTGGGCCAGCACAACGGCGAGATCTACAAGGAGTGGCTGTCGCTCGGCCCCACAGACCTCGATCGGCTCAAGGCGGACAAGGTCATCTGACGCTTTGCCCGATGAGCGGGAGCGTCAATAGCCCAGGTCGCGGGCCGCCCGCTCGAGCACGACCGGCACCGACCACGCCGTGCGCGCGAGGCGGAGGTCGTCGCTGCGCCCTGCCGCATACAATCCTGATGCGCTCATCCAGACGGTCCCTGCGGGTCCGGCTGCGTCACCCATCCTCCCCTCGAGGGACGCTGCGAGAAGGGCGACCTCAGAGCCCCAGATACTGACGCCGAATCTCCTCGTTCGCCCGGAGCTCCTCAATCGTTCCGGAAAAGCGCACCTGCCCCTTTTCCAGAACGTAGGCGCGCTCGCTGAGCGCGATCGCAAATCTCGCGTTCTGCTCGCACAGCAAGATGGTGATGCCTTCGTCTTTGAGACGTCGAATCTGTATCCCGAGATCACGGATGATCAACGGCGCCAGGCCCTCCGAAGGTTCATCGAGGAGGAGAAGATCGGGATTTCCCATCAGGGTCCGGCCGATCGTCAGCATTTGCTGCTCCCCGCCGCTCAGGTAGCCACCCTTACGGTCGTTGACCTTGCTCAGGATCGGGAAGAGCTCGTAGACCCGTTGCACGGTCCACTCTCTGGCGTGTGGCGATGCCGGCATCTTTCGGGCGACTTCGAGGTTCTCGCGCACGGTCAGATCCGGGAAGATGCGCCGATCCTCGGGGACGAAACCGATCCCGAGCTGAGCCACGCGAAAGGCGGGCTTGCCCGTGATGTTCCGGCCGTTGTACACGACCGTGCCCTGCGCGGGCGCCGTGAGACCCATGATGCTGCGGAGCGTGGTGCTCTTGCCCACGCCGTTGCGCCCGAGCAGACTCACACACTCCCCGGCCGTGACGTGCAACGATACGCCGAAAAGAATCTGACTGAGCCCGTACGAGGTGTACAGGCCTTCGACGGCGAGAATCATGCCGCCTCTCCCAGATAGACTCGCTGGACCTCGACGTTCTGACGCACCTCATCGGGGCTGCCTTCGGCCAGAACGCGACCCTGATGGACGACGGTGATCTTCTCGGCCACGCTGAACACCACGTCCATGTCGTGTTCGGTGAAGAGCAGCGTCAAGCCCCGCTCGCGGGCGATTGTCCCGATCAAGGCGATCGTGCTGGCGGTCTCCTGCGGGGACATGCCGGCCGTGGGCTCGTCGAGGAGGAGGATCTCTGGCTCGCTGGCCAAGGCGATCCCCAGCTCCAGCTGCTTTTGAAACCCGTACGCCAGGGTGCCCCCAACGGACTGCGCTTCATCGGCCAGACCCACCTGCTCCAGAATCGCGTAGGTCTCGCGCTGCGCCAGCTTCTTTGCGGGCGTGAACAGCTTCAGGGATTTCTTGTGATGGGACAGAACGGCCACCTGCACGTTCTCGAAGACCGACAGACGAGGGAAGATGTTCGTCCGCTGGAACGAGCGGCCTATGCCAAGTTGGCAGATCTTGTGGGGCGGTACCCCCGTGATGTCGCGGTCGTGAAGAAAGATCCGGCCGCGGTCGGGCACCAGATGCCCGGTGATGAGATTGAACAGCGTAGACTTGCCCGCGCCATTCGGTCCGATGATGCACGCCATCTGTCCTTTCTCAACCGTCAGGCTCACATCCTGGACCGCCATGAACCCACCAAACGACTTCGTGACGCGTTCAACCCGCAATAGCATCGCGCCGTCCTCGCCCCCCTGCGAAGGGAGTCATAGCTCGGCGCGGGGCCGGGCGCGAAACGCTTCCCGGACTTCAGCTCGCCAGAGGTAGGTGTGGATGAGCAGGGCCCACAGGACGATGATCACCAATCCCGATGGCGGCGTCCGCAATAGAACATGGATGCCCAGTGGGACCAGAGGAAAGAGGAGGAAGACCAGCCGCCAGCCCTGCGCCAGAGTGCTGAGCCGGCCAAGCATCCAGGGAAAGAGGAGGGCGCCGATGACGGCCTGCGCGAGGGTGATGAGGAGCGTCGTCACCCACAGACTCGGGGTCTTGAGCACCAAGAAGAATCCGCTGAAGGCCAGCATCGCCGCGAAGAGGTACCAGAACTTTCGTTGGAACTCGCCCATCGACTTGCGCAGACGCGTGGCGGCGTCGTCCGTGCTGGCAACGTCACGGGATTGCATGAAGCCCACGATGCCGCCGGGCAGACCGTACAGGATCAGAACCAGCACGGCCCCGAGGAACAACTGCCAGATCTCGGGATAGTCCTGGGTGATATCCGCATCCATGAACAGCAGCAGAAGGGCGCCGATGATCGGGCCAGCAAAGGTGTAGACGCCGCCAAGAATGCTCATCAGCAGGACCTGCGTGGAGCGTGTCCAGAAGGCCAGATCCGGATAGACGCTCCGCTCATTCAGCGTGATGAGCGCCCCGGCCAACCCCGAGAACGCGCCCGCGATCATGAAGGCGTAGAGCTGGTAGCGTTTCACGTGGATGCCGATGAACCCCGCTCGTTCGGGATTCTCGCGGATCGCGGTGAGCGTCTGGCCAAAAGGTGAGTTGACGATGCGCCAGAGGAGGAAGATGCCGACCGTGCAGACCACCAAGACGAAGCGGTAGTAGTTGGTGAAGGTGGGGTCCTGCACCCAGGCGGGGACGGGCACGCCGATCAAGCCGTTGTCGCCCCCCGTAAAGCTGTACCACTTGAAGGCGGTAAAGTAGACGATCTGCGAGAAGGCCAGGGTCAACATGGCGAAGTAGATGTGACTGAGGCGGATGCAGAAGTAGCCGATGACGAGAGCGGCCAGGGCGCTCACCACCGGGGCCGCGATGAATCCCAGCGCGAACGGGAAGCCGGCGATCTTTTTCAGAAGCAGGCCGGTGGTATAGCCCCCAATTCCCAGGTACGCGGCCTGGCCGAACGAGATGAGGCCCGTGTAGCCCATCAGCAGATTGAATGCCACCGCGAACAATGACCAGATGAATACTTCGGTAAAGAAGAGGATCCAGAACTTCGTCCAGCCCATGGCGCGGACCAGTTCGGGGACCCAGAAGAGCAGGAGGAGCGCCGCGACAAACACCCACACCGTCCGGTCCGGGGAATCGGTATGTGCTCGTCCGGTCGTGACGGGGAACGACGTCGGCGTGGTCGATGGGGTGTCCACGATGTCCCCGCTAAACCCCCAACTAGTGTCCGCTGCTCACGTGCCGACCGAGCAGGCCTTGCGGGCGGACGACGAGGACGACGGCCATCAGGAGGAAGATGAACAACGTCTCGAACTGGGGGACAAAGAGAATGCCAAAGGACCGTAGTAACCCAAAGATGAGGGCCCCCAGCACGGTGCCCGCCATGCTCCCGAGCCCGCCGATGACGACGACGATGAAGGCGTCGATGATCACGTCGAAGTCCATGCCCGGGTAAATTGCCCCCATCGGCGCCGCGATGACGCCGCCGAGGCCCCCGAGCCATGAGCCAATGACGAACACGGTCGTGTACAAGCGCCGCACATTGATGCCGAGGGCGCCAACCATCTCGCGATCCTGCGTGGCGGCCCGTACGATGCGACCGAAATTCGTATGATTCATGAAGACGTACAGACCGATCATGGTGAGAATGCTGACCGGAAGCACGACCAAGACGTTGTAGCTCGGGAAGAGATGACCGAAGATCGCCACCGAGCCCTCGAAGCCCGGCGGGCGGTGCACCGAGAGATTCTGCGCCCCCCACAAGAGCTTGACCGTGTCGCTGAACATGAGCACAAGGCCGTACGTGAGGAGGAGTTGATAGAGCGGGTCGGCTTTGTAGATGAAGCGCAGGAAGCCCATTTCGACCGCTAGACCGATGAGCGCCACCAGCGCCGGCACGATGAGGATGGCCAGCCAGAAGTGACCAGGTACCGTCTTCAGGAGGTGCCGGGTGAAGGTGAACACCAGGAAGGCGCCGAACATGTAGAAGGAGCCGTGGGCGAAGTTGAGCACTCCGAGCACCCCAAACACGAGCGAGAGCCCGGAGGAGATGAGATAGATCGCCATGGCAATGATGATGCCGTTGAGGCACTGGACCAGGAGCTGGGGCAGTAGATCACTCATCCGGCCATCCTTCGTGGTCGAGCCCGCGAGCGCACCGGGCCGCCAGGGGAGGGGGCCAGGCGCGCCCGGGCGGGAGATGCGGGGCTGACGGAAGCCGGGTCTGGGCGCGGCCAGGGCAGCGAGGTGACCGCGCCACCGATCGCCTCGGGCCCGGCCCGAGGGCAGCGCGGGCACCTCGCTTCGCGTCTCCCGACAACGCTACGAGACCAGGGCCCAGGGAGTTGCGGTATCTGCGACCACTCCCTACTTGGGTTGCTTCTTCAGGTGCTCGGCGCGTATCTTCTCCACTTCCTGCTTGGTGTGCAGCACCTCTTCGCCAGTGGCCCGGGTGACGTCCTTGAGCCGCTTGAAGGGATACTTCGGATTCGTGTAGGTAAAGCCCGTGTTGTAGGCGAAGGTCCCCTGCCCGTCGAAATCCCGGATCACCACATCACCCAGGAGGGTCTTGAACTCCGCGCCGCGCAGTGCCTTGATCAGCCCGTCGGTCTCCGGCCCGCCAGCCTTCTCGATCGCTTGGGCCATCATGTACGTGGAGACATAGCCGATGATGTCTCCGGACTTGGGCTCGTATCCTGCCCGCTCCTTGAACTTGGCGACGAAGGCCTCGTTCTCCTGCGCTCTGACCGGGTGCGCATCAAAGGCGTAGAAGAAGGTGGCCATGATCCCGTCCGGCATTTCCGCGCCCAACGGCTTGAGTATGTCGAGGTCGCCGGCGCCGGTGGAGATGAACTGGATCTTGTCAAAGAAACCGTAAGTCCTGGCTTGTTTGATGAAGGCGATGAGGTCGCCGCCCCACAGCGAAGAGAACACCGCATCGGGCTTGGCGTTCATCATGGCGGTGATGTGGGAGGAAAAGTCGCGTTCGCCGAGCTTGGGCCACAGCTCGCCAAGTTTGGACACCCCCGGCTTCTTGCGCTGAATGAACTCCCAGAAGTCGCCATTCACGACGTGGCCCCACTCATAGTCTGGCCCGATGAAATAGAAGGACTTCCAGGAGCCCTTCGCGGCGGCCAGCGCGGCGGTGCGGCCAATGATGGTGCTGTTCGTGTTGGTGCGCACGACGTAGGGATGGCCCTGCTCCTCCGTCAGCGCGGAGGTTTGGGCAATGGTGTCGACGAAGAGCACCTTCATCTCCTTGGCCACTTCGGATACCGCGAGGGCGACGCCGCTACTGATGACTCCCATGACGAAGTCAACCTGGTCCCGTGTCACCATGCGACGGAACTCTTTGACGGCCTCTCCGGGCTTGAGTTTGTCATCCCGCACGACGTACTCGATCTTCCGTCCCTTGATGCCACCCTTGGCGTTGATCTCTTCTGCGGCAATCTGGTGGCCGATGACGGTCCCCTCCGTGTAGACCGCGGCGAGACCGGAGAGGGAGTACAGCAAGCCGATCTTGATGGGCTTCTTGTCCTGGGCGTACCCTGGGACGGGAACGATTGCCAGGCCGACCGCTGCAATCAGGACTGAGATGAACGCGCGAATTTTCATGGCGTCCCCCATTCGCCGAACGTGCCGGCGGGTCAGAGCTTGGGGACTGCTCTTAGCATGGGGCTCGGGGGCTGTCAACGAGTGTTTCTGGGGCCACGATCGGCCTCCGTCGGGCGCCTTCGCGAGGAGATTCCGCCATCAGCCGCCCAGCCGGTAGAAACGCTGGGCGTTCTGACCGAGCACCTTGCGGCGTGCCTCCTCGGGCAGCGGCGCCAGCCGCCCCTTCAGCTCCCGCACGACGCCGAACGAGGCGTCGATGTGCGGGTAGTCGGAGGCCCAGATGAAGTAGTCGGCGCCCAGGTGCTGGACCATCTGCGCGGTCAGCGACTCGTCGGGATCGGCCGAGATCAGGCACTGACGGTAGAAATAGGCGCTCGGCGCCATGCTGATCGGCGTCTTGTGCGCCATGACCCGATGCTTGTGATCGAGGCGGTCGAGCCAGGCGGCGATCCAGTTGGACCCGGCCTCCAGCACCGCGCACCGGAGCCTCGGGTAGCGCTCGAACATCCCGGCGCTGAGCATCTGCGTGAACGCCGCCATCACGTCGATGGCCAGGAACGCGATGCTGAACAGCGCGTCGGAGGGATCGCGACGCTGCCACTGCCGAAACCACTGACGGTCGCGCACGACCACGTGGAAGGCGATCGGCATGTCGAGCTCCTGCGCCGTCTCCCAGAAGCGCGCGAAGACGGGGTCGTCGAAGTGCCGGCCGCCACGAGCGGCCAGGTCCGGCGAGAGGAAGATGCCGACGCAGCCATCCCGCCGGGCACGGATGGTCTCGTGGACCGCGCCCTCCGGATCGAGGAGCGACACGTGCGCCACCGGGTAGAGCCGCTTGGGGTCGGTGCGGCAGAAGTCGACCAGCCAGCGGTTGTAGGCCCGCGTATAGGCTGTCGCCAGCGCGCCGTCGGTGACGTGGCCCTCCCAGCAGATTCCGATCGTGGGATAGAGCAGCACCGCGTCGATGCCCTCGCCGTCCATCACGCGCAGCCGCGCGACGGGATCATACCCACCCGCCGGACTGCCCTCGGCGTACGTCATCTGCCCACGAGTGAGCAGGCGCGTGGTGTCCATCTCGATCCCGCCGAGCGCGCCGAGCTGCCCACGCAGCGTCTTGAGCGGCTGGCCGTCGATGAGGAGCACCTCGTAACCGTGCTCGTCCTGGACGATGCGAATGGCCCGGTCCCGGTACGAGGACTCCAGATACTTCAGCCAGGTGTCGGCCGGCTCGAGGACGTGGCCATCAGCATCTACCACCAGCGGACGGCCCGCGGTCGTCATGGCCTGCGCCCCTGGCCCGGAAGGCCGGAGGCTCCACCGCCGGCCGGTGAGCCTTCGGCAGTCGGCAGCGTGTAGTCGCGAAACTGCTCGCGGAGCGTGAGCTTGTGGATCTTGCCGGTGGCGGTCATCGGCATCTCCGGCACGAACACGACGTCGTCCGGCAGCCACCAGCGGGCGACGCTCGGGCGCAGGAACTCGAGCAGCGTCTCGCGGTCGAGCTGGCCGCCCGGTCGGCGCGTGACGATCAGCAGCGGCCGCTCTTGCCACTTCGGATGGGAGGCCGCGATCACCGCCGCCTGCATCACCTCCGGGTGCCCGCAGGCCGCGTTCTCCAGGGCGATCGAGCTGATCCACTCGCCGCCGGACTTGATGAGGTCCTTCGACCGGTCGACGACCGCCAGGTAGCCGCCCGGATCGATCGCGGCGACGTCGCCGGTCCGGAGACACCCATCCGCGTCGAGGGCCTCGCCGGCCCCCTTCAAGTACCCGGAGGAGACCCAGGGCGCCTTGACCCGGAGATGGCCGACCGCCACGCCGTCGTGGGGCAGGGGCCGCTCCTCGTCGTCGACGATACGGACCTGCGCGCCGAAGCCGACGCGGCCGGCCTTCATGCGCTGCGCCAGCTGCTGCTCGGGCGGCAGGTCGAGGCTGCCCGGGCGCAGGCTCGGGCTGGTGATGCCGAGCGCCTCGGTCATGCCCCAGAGCTGGTTCACCTCGACGCCCCACGCCGCGAACGTGTCCAGCAGGCTGCGCGGCGCGGCGGTGCCCGCGGAGTAGACCGTGCGGAGGTGCGGCAGCCGGCGCCCGTGGCGCGCCATCCAGTCGGTGAGCGTGAGCCACATCGTGGGCACGCCGCAGGTGATGGTGACCCGCTCGCCGTCGAACAGCTCGTACAGCCTGGCCGGCTCGTAGTTGCGCCCGGGCAGCACCAGCTTCGAGCCCGTCATGGGCGCGACGTAGGGGAAGTACCACCCGTTGGCGTGGAACAGCGGCGCGAGCGACATCAGCGTCTCCTTCGCGCCGTTCCGGCCGCCGCGATACACCCATTCGGTGAAGAGCATCGACACCAGCACGCTGGACCTGTGGGAGTACACCACGCCCTTCGGGTCCCCGGTGGTGCCCGAGGTGTAGCAGATCGACGCGGCGCTGCGCTCGTCGAATTGAGGCCAGACGTAGTCGTCGGACTCGGCGGCGAGCAGTTCCTCGTAGCAGAGGAGCGGGCCGAGGGTCGTGGCGCCCGGAATGGCGGCGCGGTCGCCCATGAGCACAAAGCCCTGCACCGACGTGAGCCGGGGCGCGAGCTGCTCGGCGAGCGGCAGGGTCGCGGCATCGATGAACAGCCAGGCGTCCTCGGCGTGGTTGATGATGTAGACGATCTGATCGGCGAACAGTCGCGGGTTGACGGGGTGCAGCACGGCGCCCGAGCCAGAGACACCGTAGAACAGCTCGAAGTGGCGGTGCGTGTTCCAGCCCAGGGTGCCGATCCGGTCGCCCGGCCGCACGCCGAGGCGGGCGAGGGCATTCGCCAGGCGCTTGGTCCGCCGGTGCGCCTCGGCATAGGCGTAGCGATGGACCGTTCCGTCGACGTCGCGCGCGGCGATCTCGGTCCCGGCGTGGAACGTCGCCGCGTGCTGGATGGCGCTCGAGATCATCAGGGGCATATCCATGATCAGGCCGTGCAGCATGGCGTGTTCCTCCCTGACGCCGGTCCTGGACGTCCGCGGCGAGGGGCGTCCGAAGCGCGGCGGCCGCTTCTCGATCAGGGCTTGCAGTCCCGCGCGTGCGGCGCCGCCCATGAGGCACAGGATCTGGTTGCGGTCCTCGAGCGCGATCGCGTCGTCAAGGCTCGCGTTGACGTTGGCGCCGAGGGCCTCCTCGGTGAGGCGGAGCCCGAGCGGGCTGGTCGCCAGCATGTCGTCGGCTGCGGGCGGTTGAGCGTGACCCAGTCGGCGGCGGCGCGCCGGTCGACGGTGATCGCGGTGTAGCGCGGACTGCCCATGGCCCAGTATCTTGTCAGAGCGGTCCGGTTGCCGCTAGTCCCCTCTTGAACCGCGTCAATAGCCCCGGTCGCGTGCCGCCCGCTCGAGCACGACCGGCACCGACCACGCCGTGCGCGCGAGGCGGAGGTCGTCGCTGCGCCCCGCCGCAAACAATCCTGATGCGCTCATCCAGAAGGCCGCGGAGCGCATCGCGTACAGCGCGTTGTAGTAGCGGCAGAGCTCTGCGTCGATGGTGAAGCCGGTCGCCGCTTCGTAGTCGCGGACGAAGGCGTCGCGGTCCACCAGGTTCGACAGCAGCGGCGTCCCTTCGCGATTGAGATCGCTCAAGATATAGGCGACGTCGTACATCGGATCGCCGAGAACCTGCAGCTCCCAGTCGAGCACGGCCGAGATACGGTCTTCGTGAATCAGGAGATTGCCGGTGCGATAGGCGCCGTGGACGAGCGTCGTCCGCTCCGTGGACGGGGCATTGGCCTCGAGCCAGCCGATGAGGTCAGTCAGGATCGGTTCCGGCGGATGCTCGGAGACGGCGATCAGCTCGCGCCACTTCGCGATCTCGCGGCGCGCGAAGCCGGTGGCGGCGGCCGGCACCCCGAGGAAGTCGAGACCGGCGGCGTGCCAATCGAGCGTGTGCAACGTCGCGAGGGTCGCGGTGAAACTGGCGGGAAGGGTCCCACGGGCGGCCGCCGCGGCGTAGAAGGCCCGGCCCTCTCGCCCCCAGGGATTCGGGCAGGTGCCGGGCACGCGTTCCATGACCAGGAACGGCGCGCCAAGGATCGTCGCGTCGCGTTCGAACCAGTAGGGCTTTGGTGTCGGCAGCGGCGTCGGGTCGAGGCAGACCAGCACGCGATACTGCGTTTCGAGGTCCGACAGGTGGCGGAGCAAGGCGTTGCCGGGATCACGCCGCAGGCA
>Ga0184637_10002191_pt1 | contig 12664 bp, 14 predicted proteins | sample PLM3_127_b2_FD_133143 | JGI IMG/M metagenome (GOLD analysis project Ga0184637, IMG submission 133143) | Groundwater sediment microbial communities from an aquifer in East River, Colorado, USA - PLM3_127_b2 | ecosystem: Environmental > Terrestrial > Soil > Riparian zone | place: USA: East River...
GATGATGGAACGGCGTCCTTCTTCTACCACGATGTGGCGAAAGGATGCGCGGCGAGGTGGGGTGCTACGGCGGGGGCTCCGCGGTGAGGCTCGGAGCCCCCGCCCGGTCGGTCAGCTCTGCGGAGCGAGCAGGCGAATCTCCACGCGCCGGCTCTTGGCGAAGGTGTCCTTGTCGCCCTTCTCGCCGGCCGCGAGCGCGATCTTGCCCATGCCGACGGCCGCGATGCGGCGCAGGTCGATGTTGTGGCGCTGCACCAGGTAGCGGACGACCGCGTCGACCCGGTCGCGCGTCAGCACGTAGTTGTAGCGGTCGGTGCCGCGCGGATCGGCGAAGCCTTGCAGCTCCAGCACGGCGTTGGGATCGGACTTGAGGGCCTTGGCCACGTCTTCCAGCTCGTTGATACCCTCGTCCCGCAGGTCAGACTTGTTGAAATCGAAGAAGACCGACTTCGTCTCCACCATCGCGTACTTGTTGCGGTTCGCGAAGCGCTGGTTGAACGCCGTTTCGGCCTCCTTCTGGGCCGTCGCGACCTGGGCCGCGTCCTTCTTCGCGTCACCCGCGAGGTTCTTCGCGTCACTCGCGAGCGTCCCCACCTCACCCACCTTGCCGTCGAGAGTCTGCAGCCGCTGGCCGGCGGCCTCGAGCGCCTGGGTGTTGGACGTCGTGCGATCCGACGTGTCCCTTAGCTTCGTCTCCGTCGAGTCGACGCGCGAAGTGATCCGCGTTTCCGTCGTGCCCACCTGCTCGCGGACGAAGCCTTTCGTCGCGCAAGCCGAGAAGAGCACACCAACGCTACCGCAGAGAACCAGGGCAGCGAGCTGTCTATTCTTCATAGCGCCGCACCTCCTGGGCCATAGACTCGCACACAGATCAAGCCTTGTCGCGACCAGATCGCGCGTCGTGGGAAATTTCTTTCGCATCCGAGGACGTTCTTCCAATCCTCGGGTACGATGGTTGCACGGATGGCGACAGGATGACTCGCTGGCTCGTCGCTGCAATGGTCCTATCACTCACCGGCTGTGCCGCTACCACCCTGCCGTACACGCCGGCGCAGCAGCCGTCCGGCGCCCGCGTCTCCGCCGCGTACCAGCTCGTGGCCGACCGACTACGGATCGAGATCGACACCGGCGGTCGCCGGGTCGAGGAGGCGAAGATTCTCAAGGCCAATGGTGCGGAGCTGCGCGCCCTGGCGATCGACACGGCGCCGCCCGTCAGGACGGGCCCCCCGGTCGGCCTGGGGATGGGCATGGGGGGTGGCAGTTTGGGCGGCGGGGGCGGGGTGGGGGGGGGCACCGGGGTGAGCGTCGGCGTGCCGGTCGGCGGTAGCGGGAGCGACATCCAGGGCAACACCTTTGCCTGGTTCCCGCTCGCCGAGGCCGGACCGGCGCCGTGGAGACTCTACGTGAAGCTCGCCGGCATCGAGCCGACGGTCATCCTCGTGGGCGGTCCCCTACCGAATCAGTGAGGCGCAGCGGTCGAGGATCGGCAGCACCTCCTCGGCCTTGCTCGGCGGCAGATTGAAAACCAGGCGGGCGACGCCGGCCTCGCGATAGCGCTCGATCAGCTCCCGGTCCTCGGCGACCCCGAAGACGGTGATCGGAATGCCCGCGGGGTCGCGCCCCGCCGCCGCCGCCATCTGGTGGAACTCCGGCAGCATCCCGAGCACCTCGCCGTACGCCGGCCGGCGCGCGTGGGGCACCCACCCGTCGCCGTACGCGATCGCCCGGCGCGCGCCGTAGGGAAATGCGCCTCCGACGATCACCGGGGGGTGCGGCTTCTGCACGGGCTTGGGCCACGTCATCATCGGCGGGAAGGCGACGAACTTGCCGCGGTACTCCGGCTTGGATTGCGTCCAGATCGCCTTCATGGCCTCGACGCGCTCCTGCATGACCGCGAAGCGCGAGGCGAAGTCGGTCCCGTGGTCGGCCATCTCCTCGGCGTTCCAGCCGGCGCCGATGCCGAAGAGAAACCGCCCGCCCGAGGTCTGATCGAGGGTGGCGACGGCCTTGGCCGTGTGGATGGGATCGCGTTGCATGATCAGGCAGATGCCGGTGGCAACCTTCAGGCGGCTCGTGGCCGCGGCGGCGGCCGCCAGCGTCACGAACGGGTCCATCACGTCGTAGTACTTCTTGGGCAGCTCGCCGCCCTGGGGAAACGGCGACCGGCGTGACAGGGGAACGTGCGAGTGTTCGGGCGCCCAGAGCGATTCGAAGCCACGCTCCTCCAGCGCCCGGCTCAGCGCGACCGGCCCGATGGAATAGTCGGTGAAGAAGATCGCCGCGCCGAAGTCCATGCCCGTGCCCGGGACGCGCTACTGCTCCAGCGCCACTCGCTTGAGCAGCGGCAGGTCGTCGAGCAGCATCCCGATGCCGCGCGCCACGCAGGACAGCGGGTCCTCCGCGATCTTTACCGGCAGGTAGGTCTCCTTGCGGATGATGTCGTCGAGGCCGGCCAGCAGGGCACCGCCGCCGGTCAGCACGATGCCGTTGTCGATCATGTCGGCCGCGATCTCGGGCGGAATGCGCTCCAGGCACACGCGCACGGTCTCGATGATCGTCCCGACCGAGTCGTAGAGCGCCTCGCGCACTTCCTCCTCGTTGATCGTGATGGTCTTGGGCACGCGGGCCACGATATCGCTGCCCTTGATCTGGATCGTGCGGGGACCCTCGCCGGCCGCCCGCGCGGTGCCCAGCGCCAGCTTGAACTCCTCCACCCGGCGCTCGCCCACCAGCAGGTTGTAGTGCTTCTTGATGTACTGCGTGATCGACTCGTTCATGTCGTCGCCGCCGGCCCGCACCGACTGGCAGTACACGATGCCGGACAGCGAGATGACGGCCACTTCCGTGGTACCGCCGCCGATGTCGACCACGAGATGGCCGCCCGGCTCCTGGATCGGGATCCCGGCGCCGATGGCGGCGGCCATGGGCCCCTCGATGAGGTAGACCGCCTGCGCACCGGCCTGCATGGCCGCCTCGCGCACGGCGCGCTTTTCCACCTGGGTGGTGCAGGAGCTGACGCCGATGACGATACGGGGGCGGAACATCCGGGCACGGGGCTGGACACGCGCGATGAGCTCTCGCAGCAAGGTCTGGGCGACCTCGAAGTCCGCAATCACCCCGCTGCGGAGGGGGCGCACGACCTCGATGTTGCCGGGCGTCCGGCCCAGCATGGCCTTGGCCGAGTGACCGACCGCGATGACCGTACGGCGGACCCGATCGAGGGCCACGATGGAGGGTTCGGAGAGCACGACCCCCTGTCCGCGGACGAAGAGGAGCGTGTTGGCGGTCCCGAGGTCGATCCCGATGTCGTTGGCGAACACCCCCGGTAGCGAACGAAGCTTCATGACCCTACCTCCCGGCCGATCGGGGCCGGTCCCTGGTGTTGTCCACACCCCTGCGTCAATTTGGCGGCGCCGTGAGCAAGCAAGGCACAAGCCGCCGTGGCTCACGTCGCAAAATCCGGTCTTCGCGCGATCCAAAGTGCCCGCGACCGTCGAGTGACAGACGTTGGCCGACGAACAGTGTCAGAATGTTGCCGCTGGATTGTAGGATTGGGCGTGACGTGCCGGCGGGGCGGCGAGGGCGAAGCGTCTTCTAGACCGGGCTCCGATAGTGCCGCCGGGCGCGGTCACGGACCTCGTTGGCGATCAAGGGCGGCATCTTCTCGAGCGCGAACAGCGCCGCCTGGGCGTCGGGCATCGCAGTCGTCAAGCTCTGGCGCTCGATCATGAGGTTTCGCAGCATCCGCGCGTCCCCCCGCACGCCGAAGACCTCCGTGTAGGCGCGGTCGACCGCCTGATGGAACCGCTCGGGGTCCTGGACGGGAAGCGAGTGGGAGTGGCAGTGGGTCACCCGGCGGAGCACGCCCTGCACCTGGCGACCGAGGGGGTCCAGGCGATACGCGCAGAACAGGGAGAGTCGCTCGTCGGCGAGCACCTCGTTCCACAACCGCTCGAGCGCGATGGTGGCCTCCAGGTTGTGGCCCCAGAGCAGGTCCACCATCTCGCCGTAGAGACGGATGCCGTGGTAGCCCGCCGACCGAACACGGTCGAGCGCGGTGGCCACGACCGCCAGGAAGCGGCTCCGGTCGGGTTGGCCGTCCACCATGAACCGTCCCAGGGTCTGCTGCGCGTCGAGGAAGAGCAGCTGGCGTGCGGCCACCGCCCCCGGCACGTCCACGCCCAGGGCCGTGAGTCGATCGCTGAACAGCGTCACGTGCGGGCGCGTCGCGATGATCACGGCGGCCTCACCCAGCTCGAAGCCGGTGCCGACGTAGTCGGCGACCACCCCCGCGAGGAAGCCGTCGTCCGTGTACGCCTGGATGAGGTGATCGCACGGACTGGGCCTGCGCACCACGTCGGACGCTGCGACCGCCATCTCCCGGCCTCCCACTCCAGAGCTAACCCTTTGCCATTGGCCTGACCAAACATTCCTCAACTGGGGAAACACCTTCCTACTTCGACCCCGGATCAGGCCTGATTCGTGGGAGGAGCAACGGCGGTGCCAGCGGCCGTCGGACGGTCGCCGGCGAGATCGGCCGGGCGCAGCCATAGGAAGGCGAGCGCTCCGAAGAGCAGGGCGACCGTGACGTGGCCGAAGGCGATCCCCCAGCCGAGCACGCTGGCTCCGCCGAAGAGGTCGAGCGTCGCCCCGAGCGCGAGCGGACCGAGAAACCCGCCGGCGTACCCGAGCGTCGAGTGGACCGCCAGCGTCGCGCCTCGCCGGCCCGGCTCGGCGCTGCCGGCGCTGCCGGCGGTCAGCGACGAGGAGTCCGACCAGATCAGCATGGCGTAGACCAGGACCAGGGCGGCGGCGCCGGCGTACGGCAGCGCGGCGCTGAAGCCGATCACCCCCGCCATCCCGGCGGACGCGAGCATGGTGCCGAGGATGAAGCGGCGGCGTCCGAACCGGATCGCCAGCTCGTTGCCCCACACGCTGGCCCACACCCCGAGCAGTCCCATCACGCTCGCGACGGTGGCGGGAGCGAGGGCCGTCCACGTGCCGGCGGCGCTCCGGGCGGCGGCGAACGTGAGGAACGTGACGACCCACGCCCGCAGGGCCGACATCTCCCAGGTGTGGACGCAATATGCGAGCGAGTAGGCGAGCGCCGATCGATTGCGCAGGATCGGGCGGAAGTCGAGCAGCGCCCCCCGAGGCCCGCTCGGAGCGCCCGGCGGGCGGGCCGGCAGGCCGATCAGCACGAGCGCGAACGCCAGCGCGGCTCCCACCGCGCCCGGCACCAGCGCCCATTGCCAGCCGAGCCGGGCGTTGACCGCACCGGCGACGCCGAACGAGAGCGCCCCGCTGATGCCCACCGCCGCCGCGTGCGCGGCGACGGCCCGGGACTGCTGGGGGCCTTCGGCGACGTCGCTCAGGGCCTTGAGCCCCGGCATGTAGCTGCCCGCCCAGCCAACGCCCATCAGGGCCCTGAACGCGAGCGCCGACCAGAAGCCCGTCGCGACCCACGCGAACCCGGCGAACGCGACGGCCGTGAGCGCGACGGAGCCGAGGTAGATGCGCTTGGGATCCACCCGATCGGTCAGCGACGACAGCAGCGGCACGACCAGCGTGTAGGCCGCGTAGTAGATGCCGCTGATCCAGCCCGCCTCGGTGTTGCTGAGTGCCCAGGCCGGGATCAACACCGGCAGCAGGGCCGCGACGCCGAACGCCCCGATCTGCGCGCAGGCCTGGGCCGCGCACATCACGACCACGGCCCGGTTCACGGTGGTGGCAGCAGTCGTTCGACGATGACGCAGTCGAGCCAGCGCCCGTCGAGCTGGCCGTGACGACGATAGACACCGACCACGCGAAAGCCGCAGCGCTCGTGGAGCTTCAGGCTCGCGGTGTTCTCCGGAAAGATGCGCGAGACGATCTTCCAGAACCCGCGCTCCGCATACGCTCGGCAGAGCGCCTCCAGGGCGGCGCCGCCAGCACCGGTGCCCCGCGCGGCGCGCGCGACGTACACCGAGTGCTCGGCCACGCCGGCGTAGGCGGGACGGTCGCGATAAGGACCGGCGCTCGCCCACGCGACGACCTGACGGTCACGCTCGACGACGACGGTGGGATAGCGGTCGCCCTTGTCCGCCAGCGCCGACGCCACCTGGGCCGGCGTCCGCGGCTCCGTCTCGAAGGTCGCGATGCGATCCGCGATGCCTTCGTTGTGGATCCGCGCGATGGCCTCGGCATCGTCCGCCGTGGCCAGACGGACCGTCAGGGGTGTCATGCGGGCGGGGGCAGCAGCCAGCGGAAGAGGGCCGTGGCGGCGCCGCCGCCGGCGAGCTGCGCGATGATGAACCCGGGCGCGTCGGCCGGGCGGATGCCGGCGAACGTATCGGTGGCGGCGCGCGCCATCGTGACGGCAGGGTTGGCGAACGACGTCGAGGCGGTGAACCAGTAGGCTGCGGTGATGTACGCCGCGACCGCGAACGGCACCATGTCGGAGCGTGAGCGGACGCACCCCCAGATCACCGCCAGCAGCCCGAAGGTCGCCACGAACTCGCTCACGAGCTGGGGGAGGCCGTCGCGGGCGTGGCGTGACGCCGTGAAGAGCGGCTCACCGAACATGACGTGCGCGATGGCCACGCCGGCGAACGCGCCCACGACCTGCGCGACGACGTAGACGGGGACCGCGGACCAGGCGAGGCCGCCCTGGGAGGCGTCGGCCACGGTCACCGCCGGATTGAAGTGGGCTCCCGAGATCGGACCGAACGTCAAGATCAGCGCCACCAGCGCAGCCCCGGTGGCCACCGTGTTGGCGAGGAGCGCAATGGCGACGTTGCCGCCCGCCAGACGCTCGCCCATGATCCCCGATCCCACGACGGCGGCCAGGAGCATGGCCGTGCCGACGGCCTCCGACGCGGCCCGCCGACGGAGACTCGGCTTCACGCGGGAATCCGCTCGGCCACCCAACCGCGGAGTCGGGCCGCGATGGCGTCGCGGACCTGCCGGAAGACCGCGAGCCGCTCGTCCTCGCTCCCCGTCACCGCCGAGGGGTCCTCGAAGCTCCAATGCAGCCGCGTCGTGCGTCCCGGAAAGAGGGGGCAGCGCTCGTTCGCGCTGTCGCAGACCGTGATGACGTAGTCCCACGGCTCGGCCAGGAGCCGGTCGACGGTCTTGGAGCTGTGGCCACGGAGGTCGATCCCCAGCTCGTCCATCGCCCGGATGGCCAGGGGATGCACGCGGGTGGCCTCCGTCCCCGCGCTGGCGACGTCGAAGCGGTCAGACGCGAGCGCGCGCAGGAGCCCCTCCGCCATCTGGCTGCGGGCGGAGTTGTGGGTGCAGAGCACGAGCACGCGCTGGCGCGTCACCGGACCGGTTTGCGCGCCCGGATGAACGCGCTCATGAACTTGCCCTCGATGGCGGGCGCGATCGCATCGGCGTCGAGGCCCGCCTTGGCGAGCGCCCCCCGCGCGTCCTCGGCCTTGTAGATCCGGGTCGGCTCGACCTCCACGGTCTCGAACCCCGCCGTCTGGAGCTTCGCGCGGTAGTCGGACTCCTCGAGCGCGCCCGCGACGCACCCGATCCACAGCTCGACGCTGCGGCGGATCTCGGCCGGCACCTCGCCTCGCACGACGACGTCGGAGACGGCGAAGCGCCCGCCGGGCTTCAGGACGCGGAACGCCTCGGCGAGCACCGCATCCTTGTCGGCGGACAGATTGATCACGCAGTTGGAGATGATGACGTCCACGGCGTTGGCCGGCAGCGGGATGTGCTCGATCTCGCCCTTGAGGAACTCGACGTTGTCCACGCCGGCCTTCCGCTGATTCTCCCGGGCCAGCGCCAGCATCTCGTCGGTCATGTCGAGCCCGTAGGCCTTGCCCGTCGCCCCGACCCGACGCGCCGAGAGGAGAACGTCAATGCCGCCACCGGAGCCGAGGTCCAGGACCACCTCGCCGGGCCGCAGCTCCGCCAGGGCGGTCGGGTTGCCACAGCCGCGCGAAGCGGCGACCGCCTCGGTGGGGAGCTCGGCCGTCTCGGCGCCATAGAGCTTCGAGGAGATGGGACCCTGCGGCGCGGCCGCGGCGCCGCAGCAGGAGTCAGTCGTCACCGTCCGGGCCACCGCGGCGTACTTCTCCCTGACGACGTCCTTGATCGTGTCGATCCGCACGACGCCGGCACTCGCCCCCGGGCGCGCCAGCGTCGTCACGACCGCCGAGGCCGGGGCACAGCAAGCGCCGGCGGCCTCGGCGGGCGCCGGGGCGCAGCAAGAGACTCCGGCCGGCGCGTTCAGCGAATCCTCGCAACATGCGCCCGCCGCCGTGGCCGCGGGCGTGACGGTGCAACACGCCGTCTCGGTGTCGGCCCCCGGCGTCGCCGAGCAGACGCCCGTCGCGGGCAGCGTCAGCTCCACCCGCCGAGCCGCGTCGTGATCGCCGGTCAGCTCGGCGACGACGGAGCGCACCTGCTCGTAGCCGGTCAGCATCAGGAACGTCGGCGCCCGTCCGTAGCTCTTCGTGCCGACGACGTAGAAGCCGGGCTCCGGATGCCGCAGCTCCTCGGCGCCGTGAGGCGGCACGGTGCCGCAGCTGTGGACGTTCGGATCGATCAGCGACGCCAGCGCCCGCGGGCTCTCGACGACGGGATCGACGTCGAGCCTCAGCTCGGCCAGCATCGCGAGGTCAGGGCGGAACCCGGTCGCCGCCACGATTTCGTCGAACGGACCGAGCGCAGCGCCCGAGGCATCGAGCACGGTGACGCCCGTAGCGTCGTCGCGCAGCTCCGCCGTCCGGAACCCGGTGACCAGTCGCACCCGCCCCGAGTCCACCAGCTCGCGCAGCCGAGCGCCAAGACTGCCCCGGGCCGGTAAAACGTCGGGCTCGCCGCCGCCGTACATCTGCCCCACTTCGCTTCGCCGCACCGCCCACGTGATCGTCGTGCCCGGAGCGAGGTTCGCCAGCTCGGCGAGATCCAGGAGCGTGTTGAACGCCGAGTGCCCGCTGCCCACGACGAGCGTCTTCCGCCCGGCGTAGCGCGATCGATGGACGCCCAGGACATCGGGGATGCCGTAGAAGATGCGGCCGCGACATTGCGGCTCACCGATGGCGGCGAGGCCGTTGGCGCCGAGCGGGTTGGGAACGCCGTAGGTCCCCGAGGCATCGATCACCGCGTGGGCGAAGATCGTCTCGTCGCCGGCCGCGGACCGCACGCGGAGCTCGAACGGCGCGGCCTCCCGCCCCGTCGTCTTCATCTTGTCGTAACCGGCGCGCGCCACCGCCACGACGCGGGTGCCCAGGCGGAGGTGCGGAGCGATCTGGGGAAGCGCCGCCAGCGGATTCAGGTAGTCGGCGACGATCTCCCCGCCCGTGGGCAGCACGTCCGGGTCGGGCTCCTTCCAGCCCGACGCCCGCAGCAGCGCCCCGGCCACGGGATCGACGTTGTAGCGCCACGGCGAGAATACCTGCACGTGCGCCCACGCGAGCACCTGCGCGCCCACCGACTCGCCCGCCTCGAGGACCACGGGGGCCTCGCCCTTCGCGACGAGATGCGCCGCCGCCGCCAGCCCGATCGGCCCTGCTCCAATCACCGCGATTCGACGCTGCGTCGTGTCAGTCATCGCTCTATCCCCTCTGTCTCATCAACCACGGTTGATCCATGAAGGCAAAAAAGGGGTCACGGGCAGCGCGCCGCGCGCACGCTCAGTCGTGACGGTTTCAGGTCGGCGAGGACGCGGTCGAGCGCCTCGAACGCGTCCGGATTGATCGCGTAGTAGACCCACCGGCCTTCCCGGCGATCGGTGACGAGGCCGGCGTCTTTCAAGGTCTTCAGATGGAAGGACATCCGTGACTGGCTGGCCTCCAGCTCGTCGGTGAGGTCGCAGACGCACTGCTCGCCACCGTGCAGCTGTTCCAGCAGACGCAACCGCGTCTCGTCCCCGAGCGCGCGGAAGAGGCGCAGCGTCGTCTCGACGTCCCTGGTGGCGATCGCCATGGCTGGATCATCCATCAAGAACTACTGATGTGTCAAGCCCGAGCGGAGATTCGCCACCGGTCGAGGATTTTGGCCGCTGCTTCGAGGGCTAGGCGGCGGGCGCCGGCCAGATCCGCCGGCACACGCCGAATGAGGCGCGCACCGCGAGCAGGAACGTCGCGACGATCACGCCCTTGCCGAGCAGCTCGGACCAGCTCCCTGCCATCGGCAGCACCTGAGGCAGCATGAGACCGAGCAGCATGGTCGTGCCGGTGAAGATGGCGTGTACGAGCACTGGAAACGCGATGAGCACGATGATGGTCTTCGCGGCCATTGCCCCGTTCACCTCGTCCTCCGCCACACGTTCGTATGGCCCCTACGGCCGTACCCGGTCTCGATCTGGATCACGCCCACGCCCGCGCTCCACATCCGCAGCGGTCGCCCTGCTGAGGGCGCCCGGTCCACACGTGGACCTGGTGCCCGTCGAATTCGTAGGCGAGCTCTTCTTTATCGGCGGCGCTCTTCAGCGCTTCCCAGTTATGACAGAGTGCTTCCGTTCGCGAAGCGGGCGTTGCCACAACGGACGATACAGCAAGTCGAAGACCACACCCGTAACTACGTGTAACGACTGGTGTTGTGGCGTAGTCTCGACGCCCGGTCCGGCCACTTCCTTACCGGCGGAAGCGGTCAAAAGTGAGTCGCCGCCTTATCCGGGCCGGCCGCCACCCAACGCCCGATCGACGTTGAAGGTGGCGCGAATGAACTGACCCGCTACGGGCCGCGCGTGCCTCGCCGCGGCATCGCGGCGGCCGCCGCGACCACCCGGGCCAGGACGTCGATCGTGAACGGCTTCGGGACGTAGTCGAACGCCCCACCGCGGAGTGTTCGACGGGCGGTTCCCAGGTCCTGGTTCCCGGAGAGGATGACCACGGGAACGTCGCGATGGTCGCGACGCAGGTGATCGAGGACCTCCACGCCAGACATGCCGGGCATCTGTAGATCGAGCAGGATGACGTCCGGCTCGAAGACCGGCGCGATCTGCAAGGCCTCGGCGCCACTGCGGGCGTGCTTCACCACGTAGCCGAGCTCCGTGAGGACCTCCTGCAGCATCGCGCCGACTTGGGGTTCATCGTCAACGACGAGGACTCGACCCAGCGATGGCATGGTGAGGGCGGTCTTTCGTACCTCCAAGTCATGTTCGCACGCTGTTTGGTCTCTGACAAACCCGTCAGCCATCTGACGCCTCGTGCCGCTCCAGTGTTACACCGAGATGTTCTCACGCCGCGTGGGAGCGCATTCCGGGGGTCTGGCACTTCACTTGCCATGCTGGCCGTCGATTCATCCAGTGAACAAATAACCACTGTCACGGGCTCTGGATCACGGTGGTGTGTGAAGTACCCGCGCGACTGTCGCGCAGGCAATGAGGACCAAAGGCATGAGGAGGTGTGGCGCGTGCTCACAGTTTCTGATCGCGGCGCTGACCCTGGCCGCCGTCGTCGCCGGCGCGGCGAGTGTCGACGCCGCGTCACTATCGCTCAGCTGGAACGCGCCCACCACGAATATCGACGGAACGCCCCTCTCCGATCTTGGCGGATACCGCGTCTATCTCGCCACCACCTCACCGGCCTGTCCTGGCGCGTCGTTCCTCACGGTGTCCTCGCCGACGACAACACCGGCGCCCGGACAAACCGTCGCCAGTCGCGTGGCCAGTCTCAGCGCGGGCGCCACGTACTTCATGCGCGTCACCGCCGTCGACACCAGCGGCCAAGAAAGCCCGTGCTCTGGTCTGGCGAGCGGCGCCGCCCAGCCGGACTTCAGCGTCACGCCTTCTGCCACGACTAATTTCGGCAGCCTCCTGCTCGGTAGCACTCTGGATCGCACCTTCACGGTGCAGAACACGAGCACCGCGACCATCTCGGTGGGCGTGAGCGTCGGAGCACCGTTCAGCATCGTGTCCGGCGGCTCCCTCTCCTTGGCACCCGGGCCAGTCAGGCCGTCACCGTTCGGTTCCTGCCGAGCATCATCGGCAGCTTTGCCGGCAACGTGAACTTCACCGCCAACGGCGATACCGTCTCGCGTGGCGTGAGCGGCTCGGCGACGGTCACGGCGCCCATGACGCTGTCGGTCACCAAGAACGGCACGGGCGCCGGCACGGTGACGAGCACGCCGGCGGGGATCGCGTGCGGCACCACCTGTACGCACTCGGCGGCTTCCGGGACGCAGCTCACGCTCGCCGCCACCGCCGCCTCCGGATCGACGTTCGTGGGATGGGGCGGCGCGTGCAGCGGCACCGCGGCCTGCCTGGTGACGCTGAGCGCCAACAGGGCGGTGACCGCAACGTTCAACGCATCCGCGCCTCCTGTTCTTCCGGCCGCGCCGGGGACGCCGAGCGTGACGCAGCTCGCCACCGACGCCAGTGGCGTGACCTACGCTGTCGCCTGGGCGGCCGTGAGCGGCGCGGCGTCCTACGGCTACGTCGCCGGGTTCGGGGATGGCAGCGCCACTCAGCAGGGTACCGTCACGGGCCTGTCGTTCCAGTTGCGGATGCCGTATCACGCGAGTGGTGCGGCCTCTGATGGGTTCGTGTGTCTCCGGTCTCTCAATGCAGCGGGGCAGCAAAGCACGGGTCAAGCGTGCAACCGCGTGCCGGTTCCCGCGCGTCCGGCAGTCCCGCCGCCTCCCCCCGCAAGTCCTGTCCCGGTGCCCAGCAGTCTCTCGCCGGCCAGTGCGGTGGCAGGGGGCGCCGGCTTCACACTCA
>Ga0184637_10002192_pt1 | contig 12656 bp, 5 predicted proteins | sample PLM3_127_b2_FD_133143 | JGI IMG/M metagenome (GOLD analysis project Ga0184637, IMG submission 133143) | Groundwater sediment microbial communities from an aquifer in East River, Colorado, USA - PLM3_127_b2 | ecosystem: Environmental > Terrestrial > Soil > Riparian zone | place: USA: East River...
GCGGCGCTGGGCGGTGGGATGGGGCTCATCGCCACCTGCGACATCGTGGTGGCGGTCGAAGGGGCACAGTTCGGCTTCACCGAGGTTCGGCTCGGCATCGTGCCCGCGGTGATCTCGTCCTTCCTGCTGCGGAAGATCGGCCCCGGCCCGGCGCGGCGCTACTTCTTGACCGGCGAGGTCTTCGGCCCCGGGGATGCCCGGACCATGGGGCTCGTGCACGAGGTGGCGCGGGACGCAGGCGATCTCGATGCCAAGGTGGAGGAGCTGGTTGCCGCTCTCCTCAAGTGCGGCCCGCGCGCGGTGGCGACCGCGAAGGCGCTCATCCGCGAGATCCTGGCCCTCACCCCCGACGCCGCCCTCGAGCACGCCGTCCAGACCATCGCCCGGGTGCGGGTCTCGCCCGAGGGACAGGAAGGGCTCGGCGCCTTCCTCGACAAGCGAAAGCCGAGCTGGATCGACGCAGAAGGGGGCGGAGGGGTCACTCGACGATCCGAATGACGAACGGGTCGCTTCTAGCCTCGAGTGCGGGAAGCCGTGCCGGGTAGGCACGCGCTGGCGGCGTGTGGAAGAGGCCCTGCCTCTCGGCCAGGAGCACATGGGAAATCTGCATGTCATCGGGCGTGGACCGCCGCGTGTTCTCAGAGGAGAAAAGGACGCGGTCATCACGAACCGTCCGCCGAACCCCTGAAGGAAACTCAGCCCCCAAGTCACGGCATCCTGCCGGTGTCGGATCATCGATGACGATTGCCGCAAGCGAGGGAAGGGAATGCACAGCAAGCATCACCTGAAGCGAGTCGCCGACGGCGCACAGAAGCGTGTCCGGTGCGCCATCTTTCCCCAAGGCCATCTGCGAGGGGCCTGAGCCCTGATCCCTCACCCACACCCTCCGGTCGATCCGTAGCTCCTTGCCACCGAGCTCCGGACGGTTGAGCGGAGCGTTCAACCCCGGGGCGCCGGCGCGGGTCCGGGCGAGCTGCAGCAACGCTTGCAGAGCGAGGGAGCTCGATAGGTCGACCGGCCATCCCTGACTCGCCCGCTCAAGAGCGAGCGCATTTGCAAGCGGCTGGATCGCTCGCTCTCCGGGAGCGACGCTCGCCAGTGCGAACAGAACGTGGGCGGCGCTCGGCACGGGTTGGATCGGCCAACTGCGGTCGCTGTACGGGTCGACGGCGGGAGCGTCGGAACGGGGAGGCTCGAAGTAGGCATAGGTGGTGTCAGGATCGAAGCGGGCGAACCCGGCGGCGCTCAGCGCTAGCTCGTGGGCTGCTCGCGGGCGTGTCTCATGGGTCGCTTCCGCAAGTAGGGCCCGTCCACCGGGGCCGAGCCGCTGCCGCTCCTCCCAGAGCCGATCCAGATGCGCCGACATGTCGCGTCCAAGGCGCTTCAGGCCGACGGCGATCAGGACACGCTCCTCGGGAGCGAGAGACGGGTCCTCGAGCTGGCCTTCGAACCAGCGAACCAAGCGCTGGCGGCTTTTCGTCTCTCCTCGCCACCAGCGGAGTTGCCTCGCCTCCTCGAGATCACAGAGAAGGTTAAGGATGTCGCGATGCCGGACCATCATGCCGTGATTGTGTCGGTCGAAGACCTCGCGCTGGCGGCTCGCGAGCTCCCGGCGCAACGCCGTCACCACGTGCATATCCGGCTCGAGGACCTTGGGCGGGTCTACCGGTCCGCCTTTCCCCTCGAGAAGCCGAATACCTTCTCGATGGCGGAGCAGCAGCGCCAGTATGGCTGCCGGCTCCTGTGCCCGCGCGGTGGCCGCCTCCAGGGACTTGCGAACCTCGGAGAGCAATTGGCCAATGCTGTAGCTCAGCATTCGGATCCGCTCTTCGACCGCCGGCAACGCTGGTCCATGACGAGCTTCGACCGGAAGAGGCACCCGGATGCGATCCTCAAGGTCACTCTCTCGGACGGAACCGCGCGGGCGGCCATCGATCGTGCCTTCGACAACCATGGTTATGCTGTCCGCACCTGCCTCGCTTGCTGCGGCGGTGAAACTTGCGACGGCAATCGCGCCAGGCTTGACCGTCATGCTGCGAGTGGTCGATCCCACCGGTTGGAGTGCGTTAGCAGACCATGTCACGCGGAGCCGCAGCGAAGAACCGCTACGGTTATCGATATGGGCTCCGAACCCGAACCAGTCCCCAGCCCGAACGAAGCGCGGTAGTCGCGGCCGCAACTGGACCCCATGATCGGTAGTGAACGCTCCCATCGCCTGTCCGACGCGACCGCCCATGTCGACGGCGCGGACGGTCACCCGCCACCGAGCGAGATCGTGGGGGAGGGGAGCACGCAAGATCGCCTTGCCGGTAGTCGGATCGGTCGTAACCTCTGCGCTCCAAAACGCTGTGGGCTGGAACGCGAACCGAGGCAGCGAGGGTGGAGGAGGAGCGACTTCCCTGGAGGTATAAGCGGGCGCGCTCAAGGCCATATTATGGCTCTCCTCCAGCTGGTATAGTGCGCGCTCAATCTCCAGCTTATCCTCGGCGAACTCAAAGACTGTCTCGTCCACCGCCGCAATGGAAATGGCGGCTTCGACCGGCTTATCCGAACAATCTCGTGCCTCGACATGAACTTCCGCGGTGTCACCAGGTCCGTAGGACCGGCGGTCCAGCGCCATTTTAATCGTCAAGAACCGGGACGAGGGCTCGACCACGATGTTCTCGCGGATCGAGTAGGTCGCGCCGCGATCATCGCGATCATTCAGAGTCAGTTCCAGCCCGAGCTGTGGCAAATAAGTGGCGAGGACCGGCAGCCGGATGACCGAGTCGGGACCCGGCGGCCAGATAGTGAGAGGCCACCCTTGGCCCCACAACACTCCGGCCCGCAGGCGCGCAGCCTGAGAACGCCAGATGACAGCCGTGTCTCCGATGGCGTACTGGGACTTATCCACCTTAAGCTGGAACAAACGGTGCCGGTTCAATTCCTGATCCAATGGCTGCGGTGGCGGGTAGGTGAGCCACGTCCACCTCTTCACTCCGTCCACCGCCCAGACATCGAGCGCTAAGTGAAGGCTGTCGGATCCGCTTGGAATCGCGAGGGTTGCCCATCCTTCTGAGTTCGTGCGAATGGACCCCGACGCAAGTAAATCCTCGATGTAACAGTCGCAGGCGATATCCGGAATCAGTCCAATCCATCGATAATGGACCGGACCCGGCACTGGATGATTCCGGTTGTCGAGCCGCCATATCTGAACCTGCCTTTCTTCACGCCGATGGTTTGCGAAGCACCAGATACGTTCCGGAAACAGCGCGACTTCACAGCAGGTGGTTCGCTGACGACCGGCGCCGTCGTCAACTGTGATGTCAATCGCCAGCCCTTCAAGGTGCTGAGCGTCGCGTTTGGCGACCGGCTCCCGCCGAGTGCCCGGTTTGATCCCGGCCTCCGGCTCATCTCTGAAGGGCTGGGTGGGGATGCGGAGAAGGGCCCGGCCGTCGAGCCCCAGGTTCCGGACGAGGGTTGCCGGCCGGAAGGGCTGCCTCGGCCCCCTCACCACCACTGCGGGCCTATTGGCAGGCGGGCGGTACCAGTTCGCGCGCTGACTTTGTGCGCGCAGATCGCTGAGGCGAGCCATCTCCACGTCAAATACGGAGCAAGTGAGCCGGGCGCCGGCGAGTGGCAGGCCATGGGTTGTCGCCGCCCGGACTTCGATCTCGACGGTATCCCCAGGCGCGAACTCCCGCTTCCGAGGCTCCGCCCGCAGTTCGAAGTCGAGGCGCTCGAAAGCTGCGATCCGCACCACCGATGCCTGGGTCCTGAGCGGATCGAAGGCAACGGTGGTCTCGGCGGTGATCGCGAGCGTGCCGTCGCGGACATCTTCAGGCAGCACGAGAGCGGCTCGCCCTATGCCGAAACGGTCGGTGACGAGTGTCGTGTCCCAGCCGGCGGGAGTGGCTGTAGGGTCTCCTGCGGGCGGCGGCATGTGGGCAGTAACCTGGAGCGACTCCGATGCCCCGGGAGTCCAATGGTGCGCCGGCGGGCGTAGGAGGAGCGCCAGGAGGTGGATCGTGTCTCCGGGACGGTACACCGTGCGGTCGGTCCAGGCCAGGAGATGTCCGCGGGCTTCATTCCATGCGTCGATCCAAGTGCTCTCGATGTCCTCACCTCGATACGCGACGATGAGGAACCTCCCGAAAGAGCGGTGGGGAGGGATGCCCAGATTGACTCGACCATTGGCGTCACTGACCCCGCTTCCGACGAGTTCAACCCGGAACCGGCGCCTGCGGTTGTCATCGCCGGCTCGAATCGAACTATAGGCAAGTACCCGCACGCCTTCAGCCGGCAGGTAATTGCTCGCAGTGACGATCGTGAAGATCGAGTCCCTTGATGCGCCGCCATTGAGTCTCAGGTCTCCAACCGAGAGTGCCTTCTTATCCACCTCGATTCCCGGGCCGGTCATCCACAGCTTGTAGTGGCCGCGCGGCAGCTCAAGGGTATGGGTCGTATCCCACCTTCCATGCGCTGCGCCGGCTATCTCCAAATGGTGGATCATGTGGCGCCGCTGGAAGAGGTCACTCCAGCGGAACGATCTAGAGACCAGCCGCTGCCGCCTCCGCAGAAACTCCCGCATCGGTGCGAGGAAGGCCTTTGGATTCTCGCATCTCCGGCGCGAACCAAGCCTCGACCACAGCCAGTCCTCCACCCCGAGACGGACCACATGGAGGTCAGCCCCCTCGAGGTTGCGAGTGATGATGCGGATCTGGATCGTATCGCCGGGCGTGGCGACAGCAGGTGTCAAGAGGTCGACGCTTGGTTCCAACCTACGGCCCCAGATCTGTCGCGCTCGCGCTGCCTCACCCGAATCTGGATAGCGCTCGAGCAGCTCGCGTAGATAATCAAGATCTTCAAAGTGTGCAATGTGGAGAGCGTAAGCTTCGGGAGTGCGGGATGTGCTCTCTAGTCCGTGAATCACCTGCTCGAGGGCGTGCCGGATGCGCTCCAGACGCTCTCCTTGCTCCATCAGCTCCTTCTCACGAAGAAAAGCCTTGGTCTGGACGAATCTGAGACCGCGAGCGTAGGCCATCCACAACTCGGCCTGCTGCTCGGCTTCGATCGCGTCCCCGAGCATCTCTTCCAGTGCACGATCGAGTTCTGGTATGGAACGAAGTCGAGCGAGAAATTCCGCATCCGCGTCGACCAAGGCATCTCGCCACGCAGAGTCGGCGGCCGCGCCGGTGCGAAAGTGGGCAATGGCTCGCTCCAGGTGCTGCCGGGCGGTAGCGGCTTGAGCCGCGACATCCGTCCAATCTTGAGACGGCAGGAATCTTCGGTCGTCGCCGGCCGGAGTGATCCTCGCCAGGTGGAGGAGAGCATGGCCCCACCAATAGCCTCCCGTATCGGCGCTGGCTACGGCTTCGAGGAGCGGGCGCGCATCGTCGGGACGGCCGAGCTCGAGGAGCGCCCGGGAGGCCATGACCCCGGCTCGCTCCCCCGAAGGGCCGTCCGGGTGCAGGCGGTGGGCTTCGGCAAAGTCTTGAGCGGCGAGGTCGTAGCGTTGCTCCCGCCAGTGCTGCTCGCCTCGCGTGAGCAGTTTCTCGACGCGAGCAGATGTCTCGAATGCCGTTTCGTTCTGGTGCGGTGGGAGAATGGCCGCGTCCGCTAGGACGAAAGCCGCCGCGGCAGGCAAGACCGAGGCTATCATCCTCAAGTACGGCCGGGACAATGCAGACTCCAATTAGGGGAAAGGACGTCTCTACGCTAGGTATATACGGAGAGTCCCGCCAAGCTTCGTCAATGAGGCGGGGAATCTGCCAACTTCTCTTCCAAGAACGGTTGAAACGTTGTCGCCAGAAGCTTAACCTCTTTCGGATACAAAACTGAAGCCATGAAGGTCCTAGTCGCCAATCGCGGCGAGATTGCTTGTCGCATCTTCCACACCTTGCGCGAGATGGGGATCGCTTCGGTCGCCGTGGCGACCGACCCCGACCGCCAGGCGCCCCATGTCTGGCTGGCCGACGAAGCGGTTGCGCTCGGGCCGGCCGAGGGCTATCTCGATCCGGCGCGGATCCTCGCCGCGGCGCGCCAGACCGGCGCCACGGCGATCCATCCCGGCTACGGCTTTCTGGCCCAGAACGCAGCCTTCGCGCGCGCCTGCCGAGATGCCGGAGTCATCTTCATCGGCCCCTCACCCGAGGCGATGCTCGCCCTGGGCGAGAAGCGCCGGGCCCGGGCGACCGCCGAGGCGGCGGGCGTGCCCGTCATCCCCGGCGTTGCTGAGTGCGACACCCTCGAGGCGGCGCGAGCGGCGGCCAAACGCCTCGGATACCCCCTACTGATCAAGGCGGCGGGGGGCGGCGGCGGCAAGGGGATGCGGCGGGTCGACGCCCCCGGCGAACTGGCGGAGGCGTTCGCCGCCGCCCGCCGGGAGGCCATGGCCGCTTTCGCCGACGATCGCCTGCTGGTCGAGAAGCTCATCGAGCCGGCGCGTCATGTCGAGGTGCAGATCCTCGGCGACGGCCGCGACGCGGTTGCGCTCGGCGAGCGCGAGTGCAGCCTCCAACGGCGATACCAGAAGGTCATCGAGGAGTCGCCGTCACTCGCGGTCGGCGAGGGTCGCAAGGCTCTGCTCGAGGAGGCGGTCGCCCTGGCGCGCGCCGCCGGCTACGCCGGCGCCGGCACGGTGGAGTTCCTGGTCGGTCCGGATGGCGCCCACTACTTCCTTGAAGTGAACACCCGGCTCCAGGTGGAGCACCCGGTGACCGAGATGCTCACCGGCATCGATCTCGTGCGCGCCCAGATCGAAATCGCCGGCGGCGGGCCGCTCCCTCGGCCGGTCGCCCCGCGCGGCCATGCCATCGAGGCGCGGCTCTACGCGGAGGACCCCTACCGCGATTTTCTGCCTTCGAGCGGGAAGATCCTCATGCTCGAATGGCCGGTGCGGCCGTGGGTTCGCATCGATGCCGGGATCCGCGAAGGGACGGAGGTGTCGCCGTTCTACGACCCCCTGCTCGCCAAGCTGGTCGCTTGGGGCGGCAACCGTGAGGAGGCGCGGCGACGATTGGCGGCGGCGCTTCGAGAAACTACCCTTCTCGGTTTGACCACCAACCAATCGTTTCTCCTCGACGTGGTTGAAAGCGACTTCTTCATCCGCGGCGAGACCTTCACTAGGACCCTCGAGTCCAGGAGCTGGGCGGAGCCCGAGGCGCCTGAAGAGGTGCGCCGGGTGGCACGAGAAGCGGCACGAGAAGCGATGACCGCGATGACCGCGATGGCAGCCTCGCTGGGGGCGAGCGATGGTACGGTGACTCCCGGCGGAGAGTGGGTCGATCGCTACTCGCCCTGGGGGAGTCTGGGACGATTCCGCATGGGGGCGGGGACGTGAGCTGGGTGACGATCCACCGTGACGGGAAGACCCATCGCTATGCGGTCGCCCGCACGCGGGAAGGGGTCTGGGTGGGCTGGTCGGGGCGTTCGACCTACTTCGCCGCCGACCGCAAATCGTCGCCGGCCGCCGCTCATCGGGCGGTGCACGATGATGTCCGCGCACCGATGACTGGGAAAGTGGTGGCGGTGAAGGTGGAGCCCGGAAACCAAGTGGAAGCAGGAGACATCCTCGTCGTTCTCGAGGCGATGAAGATGGAGTATCGCCTCGCGGCTCCGCGCACCGGCACGGTCGCAGCGGTCCACTGCCGGGAGGGGGAGCTCGTGGACCTCGGGAAGATATTAGTGACCCTGGCCGAATGATCCGGATCGTGGAAGTGGGCCCGCGCGACGGGCTTCAGAATGAGCCGGCGACCATCCCCACCGCCGCCAAGGTGGCATTCATCGACGCCCTCTCGTTGACCGGGGTGGACGAGATCGAGGCCAGCTCTTTCGTGTCGGCGAAGTGGGTGCCGCAGCTTGCGGACGCCGAGCAGGTCCTGGCCGAGATTCGGCGGGCGCCAGGCGTCGTCTACTCGGCTCTGGTGCCCAACGAGCGTGGACTCGAGCGGGCGCTCAAATCCGGCGTGGACAAGGTGGCGGTCTTCACCGCGGCGAGCGAGACCTTCAACCAAAAGAACATCAACGCCACGATCGACCAATCGATCGAACGCTTCGAGCCGGTGGTTCGAGGCGCCGGAGCTGCGCAGCTGCCGGTGCGTGGATACGTCTCGACGGCGTTCTGGTGCCCCTATGAGGGCAAGATTGCTCCTGCGAGGACGGTCGAAGTCGTGCGGCGGCTGGTCGACCTCGGCATCGACGACGTCTCGGTCGGCGACACGATCGGCAAAGCGGCTCCGGGTGAAGTGCGGGCGTTGCTCGATCTCCTTCTGCTCCATGTTCCGGCGAGTCGCATCGCGATGCACTTCCATGACACCTACCGGCACGCAGCGGAAAACGTGCTTGCCTCCTGGGAGCGCGGGGTCGAGACGTTTGACGCCAGCGCCGGCGGGATCGGGGGCTGCCCCTATGCGCCGGGAGCCTCAGGCAACGTTGCGACCGAGGTGGTGGTCGAGACCCTTCGCGCCGCCGGCGCCGAGGTGAGGGTGGATCTCGCCGCCCTTGCGGCAGCGCGTGAGCTCATCGCCGGCGCTCTCGGACGCCAGCTGCCCCCGGGCCGCGGTTAGTCCCCTGGCGCCGGCCCTGGCGGATCTAAGGGACGAGGGGCGCGGTCCGCGGCCAATACAGGTAACGGGGCACGCGCAACCACTGGATCTTCTTGTCTTCGGGGATGAGCGCTCGGGTGAACACGTAGTGGTCGTTGATGAGATGGTTCAGCCGGCGCGCGGAGTGGGTGCGCGCATGCATGCCCTCTTCGACGCGATGCGAGAGGACGACCGCCGAGTAGCGGGTGCTGGTGATCTTGTCAACCAGGTCCGGCGGCAGATCGAGGCCAATGAAGCTCAACCAGAACAGCGACCCGCCATCCGCATTCAGCTTCTTGCCCGCCAGCCACCCATAATAGGCGTCTTCGAGCACGAGCACGTCGCCGGGCATGGCGGCGATCTCCTGGACGACGTGGCGCTGCGCGGCGCGCACGTTCGGTTGCCATCGCGCCGCGCTCGGATGGGGCCAGATCAGAAATTGAACGACGATGAGCGCGAGGATGACCGCAAGAACCAAGGGACGGCGCTCGTCGCGGTTGAGCTCGCCGACCAGGAAACCGCCCGGGATCAGCGCAAAGATGACCACCGGCACGAAATGGTTGACGTAGCCCCCTTCCTTGAGCATCGAGGACACAGCGGAGGCGAGAAACAACCCCAGCGCCAGGGTCCAGATCGAGAACAGCCCGGCAAGCGGATTGCGATGGCGGCGCATGCTGGCGAGGAGCCACACTCCGGCGCAAAGCAGCGGAATCCAGAGGTTGGCGGCGAGCTTGCCCAGGATCTCCGGCACGCGCCCCAGGTGCAGCGGATAGTTGTGGAGGGATGTCCAGGTGTAGAAGAGAAACCAGCCATCGGTTTGCCGCTGGAGGAGGATCACGGCCACGGCCGGGATGAGGACAGCGATGGCCGCATAGGCGAAGGCATGCCGGCGCGACCGGGGGAGGAGATAAAGGAACCCGAGCGGCAGGACCAAGAGTCCCTGCTGCTTGGTCAGGATCGCCAGTGACAAGAGGATGGCCGAGCCCGCGGTCGAGATGGCGGTCAGCCGCTCGCGGATCACCCAAACCAGGCTTCCGAGCCCGAGGCAAAGGAAGATCATGTCATTGCGCGCCTGGTCGTACCAGGAGCCGCAGGCCGCGTACGCATCCAGGAAAACTCCGGCGATCGCCACCGCCGCCAACAGGCTGCGCGTCCGGCGGTGGACGACCACTCCCATGAGGAGCGCGATCCCGAGCGTTGCCGTGACCGACGCCCAGCGCGCCGCCGGCAGCCCGCGGCCGAGAATTCGCATCGCCATCCCCTGGACGACGTAGCCGAAGGGTGGATACACGGTGGGGATGAAATCTCCCGACGGCGGCGGATAGATGGATTGCCCGTCAAGCCAGCGGAACGTGTGCGCGACGATGGCGCCCTCCATCCATTCCATCGGATAGGGATCACTTGCACGCACCGCGACCGTGCGCAACCAGTCCCCGGCGGAGAAGAGCGCCACGGCGACAACCAGACCGCGGAGAGGGAGGAGCCATCGCGTGCGCGTTGGGGGGATCGGTTTGACGTCCGCGATGGGTTGGGGCATGGCGCGAGCTTCCTGTCGCCCTAGACTCATAAGTGAAATTTCGGCACCTCTCCAGGGAGTGGGAACCCTTATTTGGGGATGACGCTACCACGGCCGAAGGCGGCGAGAACCTGGACCCGGAGTCGGCGACCCGGTCGTAGGCTGCCCTGGGGGTTGTACTTACTTCGTTGCCATTCGTGGACCGGCGGTAACTGCGCCTCCCACGGCTGGGGCGAGAAGTATCGCCAGCATCGCCACGCCATAGATCGCCGCGGACAAGAGCAAGACCCAGGTGAAGCCGAAGAACGTTCCGGCCAGCATCGATGCGACCGACCCCAACACCGTGGCGCAGGCGTTCACGCACCAGGCCCAGGGCACCAGGCCTGGGCTCAGGCGCTCGGCCAGCCGCATCCCGGTCGGGAACGGCATGCCCATGAACAGGCCGACCGGCAGCAGCACCGCCATGGCGACCAAACACCGCAAGGTGTGATCCAAGCTCCTGAGCGGATCGAGGCGGTGGTTGAGGAACCATGTCGTCGCCAAGATCAGGCTCGCCACGACCGCCAGAATGATCACGCCGCTCCAGCGCGGGTTCACGTGGGTGAACCGCTTGGCCAGGAAACTGCCGATGCCGCAGAACACCAGCAAGCTGAACAATGTGACCGACATGGAGTAAACGGGGCCGCCGAGGAATACCATCAGCTTCTGCAGCAGCATGATCTCGACGGCAATGAATGCCAGGCCGATGGCGGCGAAATAGATCAGCACGTGGATCGCCCCGGGCCGTCCTCGCAAGCCGGCGGCCTGGGTACGCATCGGCCACAAGATCAGCAGCGCGCCCAGAATGATGATCTGAATCGAACAGGTCAGGAGGATGAGCAGGCCGGTGGGAAGTCGGGTGACTGAGTAGCCGCCGATCGAGGGCTCGAACGGCCGGAGCAGGCTCCGCATGCGATAGAAGTTGAAGAAGAACGGCGAGTCGTCGTTCGTGGGCCGGATGTTGTAATAGTAGTCATTGATGTAGTCATCGATCTTTGGGACACGCAGCGCTTCACTGAAGATTTTCGCGTCGACCGCCGGACCGTAATGGACGGTGCCTTCGATCGCGTCGAACGGCCCCCCGGCCGCATACGGGAGCCATGGGTCATAGATCACGTCGAAGCGCATCCGGGTGCACCATTCGCGCAGCCGCGCCACCTCTTCGATCGTGAACGGTTCGGTCTTGATCATGGTTTCCGCCCAGGGGGGGAGGCCTTCCCAGCCCGGGGCGGCAATCACCATGATGTGCTTTGACGGATCAGTCACGCCGCGAGACGCCAACGTGGTGCGGGCGGTCACGGCAAGTCGAAGGGTCTCGCGCGGCGGGGTGAACAGCCAGCGGGAGAAAGACAGCACTCCGTCGCTGCTCAGGTGATCGAGAAAATCGCCGATCGCTTCTTCGGTGTAGAGATAGTTCTCGGACAGAGCGTAGGCGCCTGAGGCCAGAGCGGTGAACGTGTCCACGCCGCTGAGCTGAATCACGTCGAATTTCTGATTGGTCGCGGTGAGAAAGTGTCGGCCTTCGGCGACGATCACAGTCACGTCCGGACGATTGTAGAGGTTGCCGGCGAAGTCGTTGTACGTATGCTTGACGAAGTCGATGGTGCGGGGGTTGATATCGACGGCGGTCACGTGCTGGCTGCCGTGATGCAAGGCGATGGCTACGTCGATGCCCCCCCCTGGACCGATGACCAGGATCCGGGACTGGGGGCGCAGCACGTAAGCCACCCCTTGGAGATAGTAGCCGAGGATGGCCTGTTCCTGGGGGGTCGTGTGCTGCAGATCGACGATCCCGGTCGGCGCGACGCCGTCCTGATAGATCAGCCGGTGGTGCAGCGGCGGATGGTTGCGGTCCCAGACTCTGGAGAGGGAGCCGCCGAACGTCGGGTAGCCGACGTCGGGTGGTTTGACGTCAACGCGGGCCACCACGTGCCAGCGATGCTCGGTGCGGTAGGCGTCAATGTGTTTGGACGGAGGAAACTGGACCGGAACGGCGTTGTCATCCAGCAACGTCACTACGCCCAGGGTTGCGGCGAAAAGCGCGGTCAGTGGATAACGGAAGCGAAAGCGCCCACCAGCGCGGCCGCCAATGAGCAGCGCCAGAACGCATGCTGCCGCGCCGATCCAGAACATGAGGCTGACCGCTCCCAGCCGGTTGATGGCCAGGAGTGCGCCCAGGCTGCCGCACCCGGCCCCGACCAGATCGCAGAAGTAGATGCGATTGATCTGCTCACCGCTCTTGCTGACTAGATAGCCGATACATAACCCGGCGAAGAAGAATGGTGCGGTAGCAAAGACCAGCAACATCAAGAGTCCGAAGAACTGCGAGAAGTCGCGATTCTGATGGAACGCCATCCCATCGAAACTGGTCTTGGTGATCGCGAGGAAGCTGATGACTACAACCAAGCCGAACATCCAGGTGCAATCTGCGAGTAGACCCGGATCGACCTTTTCGCCGGCGAAGCGGCGGTTGATGGTCAGTACGGTCCCCGCGGCGCCGAAGCCGAGTAGGGCCAGGCCAATGATCAGGTAGGTGA
>Ga0184637_10002193_pt1 | contig 12654 bp, 10 predicted proteins | sample PLM3_127_b2_FD_133143 | JGI IMG/M metagenome (GOLD analysis project Ga0184637, IMG submission 133143) | Groundwater sediment microbial communities from an aquifer in East River, Colorado, USA - PLM3_127_b2 | ecosystem: Environmental > Terrestrial > Soil > Riparian zone | place: USA: East River...
CCCCCAATTCGCGATCAAGCTTTTCCCGGAACTCCTGATAGTGCCTGAGCGCGAGACTGCGATTGTTCATGGCGATATGCGCCCGGATCACCGACTGGTGTGCCAGTTCGCAAAGTGGATCGACGGACAACAGACGGCCGGCAACGTTTTGGCTTCGCCGGTGATCACCTTCACGCTCGAGAACCCGAAGCAGCCTCGCCGTCGCCTCGCACCACAGATTATCCAGTACGCGGCGGTTGTCTTCGAGCCAATCGGCGAAAGCGGCATTCTCGGGCGCTAGACCTTCAAGGAACTGGCCGCGCCGCAGGTCGAATGCCTGCTCCAGAGTCTGCCGGTCATCGGCCCGGCGGAGCCGTTGAAACTCAGCAACATCGGACACGACAGCCGATTCATAGAATGAAATAGCGCCATCGGTGGCGGTATCGAGGACATGGCTCGCATGGCCGAAATCCTGGCGCAGGTCGACGAGCAGCTGACGCAAGCTCGCCCGGGCCTGGGCCGTCTGCCGGTCCGACCACAGCAGCGCACAAAGGTGATCGCGGGCGACCGGCTTGCCGTCCGCCAGGGCAAGACATGCCAGCAGCCCGATACCCTTGCGCGAACGGATTGTAACCGGATCGCCTGCCATAGTCTGAAATTTGGGCGGGCCAAGAAGATGGAACCGGTAACCCGTCATGAAATCTCCTCCGAGGCCGGCCTATCTGATCCCGTTGTCAAGGCGAATTGACGTCAGCCTAGCATAATTGACGCCACATTGACGAGAAACTGACGCCCCGATTGGCAGTCGGCTGACGGCGCATCGGCAGATTGGCCTTTACGGAACAGCACACAGAGGTTCCGCGAAAAGGGGAAAGACCATGCGCTTCGATTTGCTCGACGAGTATTCTACTCTCGTGCCATTTGGACTTGGCGTTTCACGGAACGGGGCCTTTCAAGATCCCGCCGTCCCGGCCAAGGCGGCCAAGCGCGGCACCATCGCCAATTTCGCCAGCCACCTGGAATTGCTGCGCAAACTCCTTGGGGCACTCCGCCAGATGGTGTTGTCAAGTTATCGGAACTTGGTCGCAAAATACTCATGCCTCTTTTGAGCATCAGGCAGCGGCAGTCGCTGACACTTAGCGTCGTTTCGCTGCGATGCGGAATTTGGTCCGCTATCGGCGCATATCGGACATCGAGTAGCAATCAAGCTCGATTTATGGGTACGCGCCCTAAAACAAGCACAGGACAGCACAACAGCAGGGCTTGGAATCACGCGTGCACATTCCAAACTCCGTCATGCCAGGGCCAAGCCCTGGCATGACGACAGAGTTTAGAGCTTCAACCTAGCTTGATCCGATCTACGCCGAGCGCTTGCGCCCGTTGCCTTTGGCGGCGCGGGCAGCGCCTTTGCGCGAGCGGCCGATGACATTGTTGGTGTCGGCCAGCAGGATGCGCGCCGCCCGCCGCGCCGCGTCCGGGCTGCGCTTTTTGATCGCCACCAGGATCGCCTCGTGCAGCGGCAGGGCCTTGCGCATGTCGGCATTATGCGTCGCGGTAAAGGCGAACATGTTGCTCAGCGCCGATTCGATCAGGAAGCCGAGCGGCACCAGCAGCTCGTTGCCGGCGGCGCCCAGGATCGCCAAGTGGAATTTCACGTCATTGACGTTCCAGTCGGCGACCGTCTCCGCAACCACCATGCCGCGATAGGCGGCGTCGATCTCGGCAAGCTGCGGCACGGTGTGGTTGAGGGCGGCCAGCGCCGCCACCTCCGGTTCCAGCATCTCGCGCATTTCCTGGACGTTGGCCAGGAAACGAGGCTGGTCCGCCGCCGCCCAGTACCAGGCCAGCACGTCCCGATCCAACAGGTTCCAGGAAGCGCGCGGCCGCACCCGCGAGCCGATTTTTGGCCGCGACACGATCAAGCCCTTGGCCGCCAGCATCTTGATGGCTTCGCGCACCGCCGTGCGGCTGACGCCATAGGCGATGCACCATTCCGCCTCGTTGGGCAGCAGCGCGCCGGGCGCGAACTCGCCTTTTAGGATTCGCGCCCCGATATCCCGTGCCAGGCTGTGATGAAGACGTTCGCCACGCGCCTTCGCGGCTTTTTTAAGTTTTCTCATTGCTGGACCGGAGTGTATGACATCCCGGCAAACCTAGCACAACGCATCCGATATTGTAATACAAATTGTCCGGCTTGGCTCTGTTTGCATAGTAAGAAAAGGCTTTCGCCCGCATCTTGGAAGCGGCGCGTGCCTGCGCGGCAGGCGAACCAACCGTCCGCTGATGGTTCGCGGTGGAGCGCGCGGGACGGCCGGCTCCGGCTGATCCGAATTCCTGATCCGATCGACGACGGCAGCGGGCTAGGCCGCCGTCTCGCGCCGGCCGGAAACGATGACCTCCAGCACTTCCTGTTCGGTCGATTGCTTGATCTGACGCTCGCCCACATTCTCGCCGCGTTTCAGCACCATGACGCGATCGCCGACGGCGAAGATGTCCTGCAGCCGGTGCGAGATGATGATCTGCGCGACATCGTGCTTCTTCAGTTCCAGCATCGTCTCCAGCAGGCGTTCGGTCGCCATGACCGAAAGATTCGCGGTCGGCTCGTCGAGGATGACGACGCGCGGCTCGAAGGAGATGGCGCGGGCGATGGCGACGGATTGCTGGCGCCCGCCGGACAGGCTTTCGACCCGCTGATAGACCGAATTGACGTCGACCTTGAGCCGCTTCAACACCTTGTCCGCCTCCTGGTACATGGTCTTGCGGTCGACGAACATGGCCTTGCGCGGCCAGCGGCCGAGAAAGATGTTCTGGCCCACATCCATGTTTCCGCACAAAGCGAAGTCCTGATAGATCATCTCGATCCCGGCTTCGCGGCTCTCATGCGGGCTCCTGAAATTGGTCGGCGCGCCGGCCACCAGCACCGTGCCGGAATCGCGGTGATAGGCGCCGGTCAGAATCTTCATCAAGGTCGATTTGCCGGCCGAATTGTCGCCCACCAGGCCCAGGATTTCGCCGGGATAAAGCCGCAAATCGACGTCGTTCAGCGCGCGCACGGCGCCGAAGGCCTTGCTGATGTTGCGCATCTCGATGATGGGCGGGACGGAATCCGGCTGCGACTGGTCAGGCATGTTCAAGCCCCGGTTTGGCGCCGCGGGCGCGCGCCAGGCGCCGGCGGAGCGTGGCGAGAAGATCGGCCTGGCGCAGCCAGATGTCGATCAGGACGGCGACGATCAGGATCAGGCCGGTGAAGACATTGACCCAATGCTGCGGCATGACGAAGGATTTCCCCTCGCCCAGGATGATGTTGAGCTGCAGCAGCGCCCGGATCAGGGTGATCACGGCGGCGCCGGCCAGCGAGCCGATGATGGTACCGTAGCCGCCGAAGATCGAACCGCCGCCGATGATGACGGCGGCGATGGCGTCCAATTCGCGGAACTGCCCGGCGGTCGGGTTGAAGCTGCGGAAGAAGGCGGTGTAGATGATCCCGGCCATGGTGGCGCAGAGCGCCGAGAACATCAGCGAGATGAAGCGCACGCGCCTGGTGTTGATGCCGGCATAGTCGGCGGCGCGGCGATTTCCCCCGGTGGCATAGATCATCTGCCCGAAGGGCGTCAGCGCCAGGATCACCGCGGCGAGTGCTCCGATCAACAGCATCCAGAGCGTCTGCACGCTGACCGCCTCGCTGACCAGGAGCATGGGGCCGGGCGGAATCTCGATGCCGAAATGGCCGAAGATGTCGACCAGCTTGCGGCCCAGCAGGTTGAAGCTTTCGGGGAATCCGGTCAATTGCTGCCCGGCCACGATCCAGGCGGCGGCGCCGCGCGCGATATAGAACATGCCGAGCGTGGCGATGAAGGCCGGCAGCCCGAAGCCGACGGTGATCAGCGCGTTGAGCAGGCCCGCGGCGCTGCCGGCGACCAGGCCCATGAACACGGCGACCATGGGATCGAAGCCCAGCACTTTCATGAAATAGGCGGTGGCGGCGCCGGCCAGGGCCAGGACCGCGCCGACCGACAGATCGATATCGCCGGCGGCGATGACATAAGTGAGGCCGATCGAAAGCAAAGCGAGTTCGGTGTAGTTGAGCAGGATCGCGAAGCTGTTCTGCAGGTTCCACCAGTAATCCGGCCGCAGATAGAACCCGATCAGCCACAGCACCAGCGTCAGGATGATGGCGAGCGCGTCGCGCCGCGCCAGGAACTTGCCGAAACCGCGCGCGGTCAGGGCCTTGTCGCTGGTCATGGTCCCCTTGGTCTGCACGCCCTCGATGGCGATGCCACCGGACTCGAGGATGGGCGGCGGCGGCTTGCCCCGCAGCCAGGCCCAGAGACGCTCCGCCACGCGGCGACGGATCACATATGGCTCCACCAGCACCGCCAGCAGCAGCAGGGCGCCCAGCAGCGCCGGCACCGCGCCGACCGGCAACTGGCTGATGGCGTTGACGGTGACGTCCTGGCCGTCGATCTGAATCAGGCGGGTCGTCGGCCAGCCCTCGCGCAGCACCTTGTCGATGACCACCGTCAGCATGGCGCCGAGACAGGCGCCGATGACGCGCCCGCGCCCGCCCAGGATCGACGCGCCGCCGATGATGACGGCGGCGATGACGATCAACTCGGCGGACAGGCCGGCCTGCGCGGTCACGCCCTTGTCCTGGGTGATCGACATCAGGCCGGCGATGGTCGCGCAGATCGACGACAGCAGATAGGCGCGGATGCGCACCCAACGGGTCGGGATGCCGGCATAGATGGCGGCCTGTTCGTTGCCGCCGGTGGCGAAGGTCTCGTAGCCCCAGCGCGTCTTGGCCAGCACGATTGCGCCGATCACCGCCACCGCGAGCGCGATCGGGATCTGGTTGTTGAAACCGAAGGCGTTGGTCTCGCCCAGATGGAAGAAGCTCGGGAACTCGCGCGCCTTCACCGCATAGCCGATCGATTTGCCGCCGGTCAGGCCGAGGATGATGCCGCGCCCGATCAGCAGGATGGTGAGGGTGGCGATGAAGGACGGCACCCGGAGAATGGTGACCAGCACGCCGTTGATGAAGCCGATGAGGGTGCCCAGCGCCAGGCAGAAGATCGTTGCCGGCAGCGGCCCCCAATCGGCGAAGCTGGGCGCGAACAGGAGCGAGAAGGCGACGCCCACCAGACCGTTGGTCGAGCCCACCGACAGATCGAGATCCTTGTTCACGATGACGAAGGTCATCCCGACGGCGACCACCGCATAGCGCGCCGTGTCGCGCAGGATCGCCTGGATCGCATCGCCGCTGCCGAAGAAGGCCGGATTGATCAGCGCGCCGATGGCGAACAGCAACGCCATCAGGACCAGCAGGCCAAGTTCCCAGCCACCCACCAACTGGGTGGGCAGACGCTCCGTCCGGATTGCTGGCCGGATTGCTGGAGTTTCAGCCATCGGATTCCTGCTTGACCCGTGCGCGGAACGGCAAGCCTAGCACATCGCGGGAGGGGGCAAATCCTCCCGCGATGCGGCTAGGGCGGCGGTCGCGGAATCGGCTAGTTCTCGAAGCGCTTGCCGACCTGCTCGACGCTGTCCTTGGTCACGAGCTGGGCACGGGTGTCCAGGTTCGCCGCGGCGATGCCGCGGTCGATCTGGAGATAGAGCTGCATCACCGGCCAGAAGCCCTGCAGGAACGGCTGCTGGCCGAGCGAGCCGGTCAGATCGCCGCTGCGGATCGCGTCCTGCTGCGCCGGGCCCAGATCGAAGCCATAGGCGCAGATCTCTCCGGTCTTGCCCATCTGCGCGACGGCCTTCGCCAGGGCTGGCGTGAAGACGTTGTTGGCGGTGAAGGCGCCGACCACGTCGCCGCGCGATTCGAACAGCGACACGATGCTGTTCACCGGGTCCTGCGGGTTGGCATCGACGCCGACATTCTCCGGCCCGGCATCGACTTTGAAGTTCTCCAGCTTGCCCGCATCCTGCAGCGTCTTGACCACCGCGTTGAAGGCGGCGGTGACGCGGTTGTTGACCTCGATGTTCCCCATCGCGGTGGAGGAAGGCAGGATGATGGTTCCCTTGTCGACCCCCTTGGCCAGCACGCACTTCGCCAAGGCCTCGCCGCCGATGGCAGCCGCCGAGGCATCCTGTCCCGTGTGGCTGAGACCGTTGCGGTTATAGATGCTGCCGTCGAAGGAATTGGTGGTGGCGACCGGGATGCCGCTCTTTTCCGCGGTCTTCACGATGTCGTTGTAGGCGCCGACCTGCGGCGTGGTCATGATCAGCCCGTCGATGGTCGGATCCTGCACGATCTGATTTAAGATCTCGATCTCGCGCTGCGGATCGTCGGTCGGCGATTCCGATCCGAGCAGCAGGATCTTCGCGCCGATCATGTTGCCGGCGACGGTCGCGCCGACATAGACCGGATCGAAGAAGCCGTTGCCAGCGGTGTGGGTGATGATGGCAAAGGTCAGATGCCCGTCGGCGGAATGGAAGTTCTTGGTGCCGTCGGATTCCTTGGCGGCGTCCTCGAAGGTATAGCCGCCCACCGCCTTGGCGATGGTGCCGGAATCCTGCGCCTTGGCGCCACCGGTGAAAGTCGATGCGGCGAAGGTCGCCGCCACGACGGCGAGACTGACTGAAGCAAGCGTTCTTTTCATGATGTCCTCCCATCTCTTTTTTTGCGGCACAATTGTCGGACAAAAGTGCCTGATGCTCACTATAGTCCCCCGATTGCCGCGGCGTAAACAGCGAGTTGAGCCTGTGGCACCGCAATAACTCCCTCAATTCCCCTCAATCGTTACGACCGATCTTGCCGCGGCGGCGAGCCTCTCCGCCTGGTCTATTGTCCGGGGATTGCGCCTGGAGCGGCGGGCAACGCCTGGCGCCGAACGCGCGATTTTATAATACAATGTCGCGTTGCCGGGTTCCCGTTCGATGTGTTATCCGGATTGGTACATCGGCCGCCGGGCCGAGTGTCATCGACGCGTTGTCAGGCAAGAAGGTTCCGATCGCATGCGCCTCATTCAATTTCTGACCGAAAACGGCGCCCGCGCCGTCGCCCGGGTCGAGGATGGCCGCGCCACTCCGGTCGCGGGTATCGGCAGCGTAATCGAACTGGCGCACAAGGCGATTGCCGCCGGCCACACCCTCGAGCAGACGGCGAGTGCGCAAGCCTCGGGCGCCGCGTTGGATTATGCGGCCCTGCTGGCGGAGAAACGCGTGCTGCCGCCGGTCGATCATCCGGACCCGGCGCATTGCTATGTCACCGGCACCGGACTGACCCATCTGGGCAGCGCCGACGCGCGCGACAAGATGCACAAGAAAATCGCCGGCGACGTGGAGCAGCTCACCGATTCCATGAAGATGTTCCGCTGGGGCCTGGAGGGCGGCAAGCCGCAGGGTGCGGGTGCTGGCGTGCAGCCGGAATGGTTCTACAAGGGCGACGGCAGCATCATCGTGGCGCCGGAGGGCGACATGCCGCTGCCGGATTTCGCCCTCGATGGCGGCGAGGAGCCGGAGATCGCCGGCCTCTATCTGAATGGACCCGACGGCAGACCGCGGCGCCTGGGCTTCGCGCTCGGCAACGAATATTCCGATCATGTGACCGAGCGGCAGAACTATCTCTATCTGGCGCATTCCAAGCTGCGCGGCTGCGCCATCGGTCCGGAGCTGCGCACCGGGGCATTGCCCGCGGCGCTGTCGGGCGAAAGCCGCTTGCGGCGCGGCGGCGACATCATCTGGCGCAAGCCGTTCCTGAGCGGCGAGAGCAACATGTCGCACACCATCGCCAACCTGGAGTATCACCATTTCAAATACGCGCTGTTCCGCAAGCCGGGCGATCTGCATGTGCATTACTTCGGCACCGCGACCTTGAGCTTCGCCGACGGCATCCGCACCGAGCCCGGCGACATCTTCGAGATCGAGATGGCGGAATTCGGCGCTGCCCTGCGCAACCGCCTGGCGCGCAAAGCGGCCGATTTCGCCTATGGCGACGTCGCGCAGCTCTAGCTCGGCGCGCGGAACGATGCCGGACCGTCCCTATAGCTGCATCGCCGTCGATTGGGGCACCAGCAACCGGCGCGCCTGGGCGCTCGGTCCCGCGGGCGAGATCCTGCAACAGCGCGCCGACGACAAGGGCCTGCTGGCGCATGCCGATCGCGGCTTCGCCCAATCGCTCGAACGCTTCCTCGCCGACTGGCTGGCTGCTGCACCCAACATTCCAATCGTGATGGCCGGCATGGTCGGCAGCCGCATGGGCTGGATCGAGGTGCCTTACCTTTCAGCGCCCCTGCAACTGACCGATCTGGCCCAGCATCTGGCCCTGGCCGGCAACATCGCCGGCAGCGCCTGCTGGATCGTGCCGGGCCTCAGCATCGACGATCCGGTGCAGCCGGAAGTCATGCGCGGCGAAGAATGCCAGATGCTGGGGGCGCTGCTGAACAACGCGGCGCACAGCAACCTGTTCGTCCTGCCCGGCACGCATTCGAAATGGGCGTGGGTGGTCGATGGCCGCCTGACCTCGTTCCGCACCTACATCACCGGCGAATTGTTCGACCTGCTGTGCAGGTCGGGCACGCTGGCGCAATTGATGACGGGGACGGACGAGAATGACGCGGCCTTCGCGCGCGGCATCGCGGCATCGGCCGATGCGGAGCTGCTGAACCGGATCTTCAGCGTCCGCACCTTCGGCCTGTTCGGAAAAATGCCGGCCACCGCCCTGCGCAGCTATCTTTCCGGCCTGCTGGTCGGGACCGAGATGCGGGACGCGCTGGCGGCATGGCCGGAGGCGGCGCAAGCGGATGCGACCTGCATCGGTTCGGCGGCGATGATCGCACGCTACCAGGGGGCGGCAGCGCAACTAGGGCTTCGGCTGCACGGCATCGATAACGAGCGCATTCTTCCGGCAGCTTTGTACTGGGTTGTGAGGAATGCACGAATTTAGGACATAGTTCCTGACATTTCGTGCCTTTCTAACCAACAATTAACCCGATCAGCGCAAGGTCTAGAGAAGCCTATCGACGCCAATCGATCGACTGGGGGCCCGCGTGTCTATGATCGAATCCTGGGATCTGTCGCTGCTGATCGACAATTCGACCCGCATCCATGACGCGCGGGGCATGAGCGCGCAGCATTTCGGCGTGCCGCTGCGCGACATGCCCTATCGCCCGTTCATCGACTTCGTGGTGCCGGAACAGCGCGCCGCCTTTCGCCGCTGCATCGCGCGCGTCTCGGGCGGTCGCGAAATGGGGCTGACCGCGGCCAGATTGCTGACCTGCGAGCCGGAGCCCAGGCAGTTCTACATGATCGCCAAGCGCGCGGCGGAGCCGGAGCGTTGGTGGCTGATGATCGCCGCCGACGACCCGAATTCGGCCGGCGCCGCGGAACAGATGGCGAGCGCGCCGGGCCTGGCCGATGACGGCGAGTTCATCGCCATGGTCGAAGGCGCCGCCGATCAGATGAATGGACGCGTCGACATGATGCGCGTCGCCTCCGCGCTGCTGGCGGGCAAGCAGCCCGCCGCCACGACCACGCCGGAGGTCAAGGAGCAGCTTGAGATAAAGTTCACCAAGATCGTGCTCGACAATGCCTATGACGGCATCGCGACGCGGCCTGGGCCCGGCGAATACGTGATGCTGAAGGACCGCGAAAAGCCGGCAGGCGACATCGTCGAACAGCTCGAAGCCGCCGCGGAAGAGCTCGCCATCACGCAACTGGAACTGGGTCTGGAAACCGTCACCGTCGGCCTGGAGAAGCTCGGTCGCGATCTGCGCGCCACCAGGATCGCCCGCGTCATGGGCGACTTGGTCGAGGCTGGCCGCGACCGCAAGGACGATTGGGGCGAGCGGTTGCCGCCGCACAAGCCCTGGATCAAGCCGGCCGCCTTTGCCGCCGCAACGGGCATGGTTGCGTTGCTCGGCCTGTTGCTGTTTCTCGCTTAGAATAGGTCGGGGCTTAGAAAAATCGGGGCCTAGAACAGATCGGCCTGATCCTTGAGGCGCGGCCATTGCCGGTCGCGCGGCGACAGCGTCGCCGCAGCGAGCTTCGGCCAGGCGATGCCCAGATCCGGATCGTCCCACGCCACGCCGCGCTCCGAAGCCGGATCGAAGACCGCCGTCACCTTGTAGGCGACCAGCGTGTCCGCCTCGAGCGTCATGAAGCCATGCGCGAATCCAGCCGGCGCGAACACCTGCCTGCCGTCATCGGCGGAAAGCTCGACCGCCGCGTGTCGGCCGAAATTGGGCGAGCCGCGCCGCAGATCGACCGCGACATCGAGGATGCGTCCGGAGAGCACCTGGATCAGCTTGCCCTGCGCGCTGGGCGGCATCTGGTAGTGCAGGCCGCGGATGGTGCCGGCCGCCACCGAGCGGGATTGATTGTCCTGCACGAATCGCGCGGTGCCTAAGAGCGGCAGCCAGTCCGACTCGCGATACGTCTCGGTGAAATATCCACGTTGGTCGCGATGCACGGTCAAGGCGATGAGCTTGACCTCCGGCAAGGTGAGATCGGTGATGTTCAAAAGCTGCAACCGCGTCTGGACGGAACTTCACGACCTGCTTAGTCGAGCCGTCCGCCCGGCACAAGCTGGAAACGCGAAGGATTAAGCGCTCCCGGATAAACCCACTGGGAAACAGGCCTTGGCGCGATGCGGGCTAGCGGCTATTGAAGGATGCGTGCACAGGCCGATGCCTGCCGCCGCGGGGAGCGCATCATGGGGCTTGGCAGCATACGAAAGCTGTTTCGGCAGAGGTCGAGCCGCCAAGCGTTGTATCTGCGGCTGTTGCGCGGGCTCAACCTCGATGGTGGTTATCAGGAGTGGATCGACGGCTGGGAGCGCTACGCGCCCGCTGAAAGCCGGCCGCCGTCGCCCGTGCCACTGACGTTCATGGTCATGGGTGAACTGTCGGCCGCCGATCATGGCTATTGGAGCGGCATGGACGCGGCGGAGCTCACCTGTCAGGTGATCTTTACCGCCGCGCAAGCGCCGCCCGGCAATATGGCGGCCAAGATGGCGGGCGTCATGGCGATGGCATTGCGGGAAGCCAGCGCCGAGCATGTGGTCTTCCTTCATGCCGCCGATCGCCTGGCGGAGATCGCGCCGCATCGCCTGCAGGCAGCACTCGCCGCACTGCCGGAGGCCGATCTGATCTATGGCGACGAGGATCAGATCGACGGCGATGGCCGGCGCTTCGCGCCCTGGTTCAAGCCCGATTTCGGCGAGGATCTGTTCCTCGGCCAGAACGGCTTCGGTCGCGCGGTCCTGTTCCGCAAGTCCGCCTTGCAGCGGATCGAAGCTCCGGATGCGACCGACCTTGATACCGCGATCTATCACATGGCGCTGCGGGTGATCACGGCTTCCGGCCGGGACCCGCTGCATTGCCCCGGAATTCTGCTGCATGTCGGCGGCGATCCCGCGGCGACGCCCAAGGCGCGCGTGCTCTATCTCAAGGATCCGGCGCGCCGCGCCGCGGTCGAAGAGTTTGCCAGGCGCCGACCGTCGCTGGCCAATGTTCAGATCGAGGGTCCGGACGCGTTCGGATTCCTGCGGTTGCGGCATCCGATTCCAACGCCGCCGCCCCTGGTTTCGATCGTGATCCCGACGCGCGATCGTCAGGATCTGCTGGAACAATGCATCCGCAGCCTCGATGAGGCCAACCGCTATCGCAATTTCGAGATCATCATCGTCGACAATGACAGCAAGGAGCCGGCGACCAAGGCGTATTTCGCCGCCTTGGGCGAGCGCGGCGACGTGCGCATCGTCGCAGCACCCGGTCCGTTCAATTATTCGCGGCTGATCAATCTCGGCGCCGCCGCGGCGCGGGGCGAGCTGCTGATGGCGCTCAACAACGACATCGAGGCGATCGAGCCGGACTGGCTCGACGAGTTGGTTGGCCAGGCACTGCGGCCGGAGGTCGGGCTGGTGGGATGCCTGCTGCTCTACCCCGACCGCAGCGTGCAGCATGCCGGTGTCATCATCGGCTTGGGTGGCGTCGCCGGTCATATTTTCGCCAAGACCAAGCCACGAGATCCGGGCTATGCCGCGCGCATCGTGGTCGCGCAGGATCTGAACGCGGTCACCGGCGCCTGCCACATCATGCGCCGCGACGTCTTTGACCGTCTCGGCGGTCTTGACGAGAAGCATCTCGCCGTCGCCTACAACGACATCGATTTCTGCTTGCGCGTGCGCGAAGCCGGCTTGCGGGTCATCTACACGCCGTTCGCCCCGTTGCTGCACCGGCATTCCGCCAGCCGCGGCTCCGATGTGCGGCCGGAGCGGCTGGCCGGCTTCACCTGGGAGCGCGACTACATGCGTACTCGCTGGGCGTCGCGGATCTGGGACGATCCCTTTTTCAATCCCAATCTCTCGCTGTCGGGGAAGAAAGGGCGCCTGGCGACGCCGCCGCGCCAGCGGCTCTACAAGGGGCGCTAGACCAGCAGGCCGCGCAGATACTGGCCGTAGGTCGAGGACGCCATCTCCGCCGCCAGCCGCTCCAACTGCTCGGCATCGATATAGTTGCTGCGATAGGCGACCTCCTCCAGGCAGCCGATCATCTGGCCCTGGCGGTGGAAGATGGTCTGCACATAGTGGCAGGCCTCCAGCCAGGAATCGTGCGTACCGGTGTCGAGCCAGACATTGCCGGGGCCCAGCTTCTCGATCTGCAGCATGCCTTGATCGAGATAGCGTTGATTGAGATCGGTGATCTCCAGCTCGCCGCGCGCCGAGGG